>SDBT01003071.1_pt1 | contig 29019 bp, 16 predicted proteins | sample 2277101 | NCBI WGS metagenome assembly SDBT01 (sample SAMN10404973, study PRJNA504765) | marine sediment metagenome | isolation source: marine sediment core GS10_PC15, 103 cmbsf | place: Arctic Ocean: Southern Knipovich Ridge | collected 2010
GGGTTACCTCATCGGCAACCAAAGCGGCGGCGCAGAGAAAGAAGGTGGCGCTTGAGAAATCAGCGGGTATCGTCGTATCAAAAGCCTTGTAGTTTTGCCCACCTTTGATTTTGAACCGGCGCATGTTATCGTTTCTATATTCGATTTGCTGTTTGTTGAGCCAATCGAGGGTCATTTGTACGTAGCCGGGTTCGTTTAGCAGAGTAACGTCTATCTCGGTATCTTCGTCAGCCAGGGGCGTGCATAAAAGCAGGCTGGACAGGTATTGGCTGGTCGATGCGGCAATGGTGGTTTTTCCACCCTTTAGTTTGCCGGTGACCTGCACCGGTGCTTTGCCGTTGTCTTTGAGGCTGGTGCACTTGGCCCCGAGCTTACTGAGGGCCTCGGTCAGTGGGCCAACGGGACGGCTCTGGATTTGTTCGTCGCCGGTGAAGGTGGTGATTTGACCGGGTTGTGCCAGGGCAGCTGAGCCCATACCAATCCGCAGCGTCGTGCCGGAGTTGCCTACATCAACAGGATCTTTGGAAGCTTTAATTTGGCCGCCCGTGCCGCTTACCTCCCATAGCGTTCTATCTGATGTATCAATCTGCGCGCCTAAAGCTCGGTAACAATCAACTGCTGCTTGTGTGTCGCTTGATGTTAGCGGATTGCGGATAATACTTTTGCCGGAAGCCAAGGACGCGATTGCAACAGCGCGTATAGTATGGGATTTGGACGCTGGCATCCTTACCGTTCCCTTTAGCCGTGATTTTCCGACGATTAGCTTCATACGCACTACCAGATTGTGCAATTAATATTGCGGAGTGCACTTTTACCAGAAATGACAGGAAATTAAAAGAAGTTTTTGGCTGCGGTTGCTTGACTATTCTGATGTGTTTTCTACGTGCCAATCGGCTTTGAGGCCTTTGTGGGTGAGAATCATTTCGACATCATTAACGTCAATTTGACCGTCGGCATTGATGTCGCCGAATAAGTAACCCTCAGGAGACTTACCGCTGTTTATAAGCAGGTTGTCGAGCAGAATCTCAAAGTCCGGCTCACCGACAATGCCGTCAGCGTTTAGGTCATACCAGAAGATACTGTTGCTGTCTTGAGCTTCTCTGACGTCCCAAGCCAGAGCATATCGCTGGCTGGCGGGTATTCTGTTCGGGTCATCAATATCGCTGAAGAGAACAACTATCTCGTAATTGGTGTAGTTGGCATCTGCGGGGAAGTAGATGTGTTCGACATTGTCGTTTTGGCTGTCGCTGTAGTCGAGCAGACGGTCCTTGTTGGGATTTTCGGGGTCGAGGCCCCAAAGTTCGAGTCGCAGATTAGCGTCTTTCTCCGGGAGTGGGTCAAAGGGATAATCGCTGTCGTAATGCTTGTTCCAGGCAGCTGTGGCGGTGATAAATTTACCCTTTGGTTCCGCGACGGTGATTCCGTAGACATTTTCTAATGCTTGGCTTTCATTCAGTTGATTTAGATCCCAGCCGGTAGCGCCGACCTGGTCTGCAGGCTTATTTGGCCCCGCGATTAAATGTCTGTAGGCCCCAGCTGCGTCTAACATGCCTGCTCCTTGGATGTAGTCCAGCGGCGCGGAATGGTCGTCGTCTTTTGTCAGCTTGCCCTTGTGCCAGTAAGGCAGTTTCTTAGCTGAATTCAGTAAAATTGCCTTCATCACGCAGTTGCCTCCTGCCGGTGAGATAGCCGAGTTCAAATTTGGGTCCTCTTTGGCCTTTTGGCAGAGCAGAGCGATCGTTCCGGCGACTATGGGTGTTGAGAAGCTCGACCAATTACCTGTTGGTCTGTAGGGGTTCGACTCGTTGTTATCAGCGGCCAAACAGTTTCCGGGGGCGACGATGTCGGGCTTGCACCGCCCATCTGCGGTTGGGCCGAAGCTTGAATGCTCCGGATGGGCCAGTGAGAAATGTGCCAGATTGCTTGCGAGAGCTTCGGTGTTTACCGAGTCAACGACTCCAACGCCGATGACGTTAGCTCCTGCACCTGGATATAACAAGGGGTCGTAGACGGCTGAGCCGTTTCCTATTCCGGCTACGACAATCAGGCCGTATCGTTCGGCCATTGATTCAATTCCTCTTGTCCACCAGTCTTCGAACTGGTTGCCGATGCTGGCGGTGACTATATCTGCGTCAGGCGGCGATTGCGGGAAAACGTTGTTGGTCAGGAAATGCCAAAACTCATAGACATCGGCCTTTGCCTGTGGTGCAACGCCTTGATAGTAAAACTGCCCCAACTGCTGATTAAAGGCATCGGGGTCGTCGCCGAGCAATATGGAGCAGATGGCGGTCGAGTGTGCGGAAACGCCGGCGGGCAGTTCCGCCTGGTCACGAAAGGCCAGCTGTTTTTGTCCGAAGCAGTTATGTTCGGTGCTGGGGCGGTAGTCGTTTTGTGGTTTGCCGTCAATGTAGGTAATACTTCGGCAGATGACAGCGAACTTGATGCCCAAACCTGTTAAATTTGGGTCTATCTGTCTTAATGTGTAAATTGCGGTGGGATTCAGGGCTTGTGGCTGTAGAATTATATCTGGCTGCTGCTGGCTTGCGGTGGCGGCTTTCGTAGACATCATCATTGCTACGCAGGCTGTCAGCCCGAAGATAAGTATTTTTTTCACAATCTGAGGCATTTGATTGTTTCGCCTATGCTAAGCTCCTCACGCCTGAGAACTTACTGGCAAGGCCCACAGGCGGAAGGCGGCTTAACCCGGGATTTCCTGGTAACTCTTGCTAATATAATAATACCAAAAATCAGCTATTTTTTCAAGTAGATTATCGGCCAGTTTTGGCGGCGCGGCCTTTTTAGCATTAAAAAACGAGTTTATTTAAAACTTAATTTAGAAAGCTTGCCTTTGCCGACCACGGTTGCTATACTCAAGCCCATATTTCGGCTTATTTTGGCTAAAGGTTTGCCATAAATATGAAAGTAATTCTAAGTTCCGAACAAATCGCGCAGACTCTCCAGGATTTGGCAAGTCGCATTATTTCCGATACCCCGGGCCAGTTAGAGGTAGCTGTAGTCGGTATACGCAGCAGAGGCGAGATTCTCGCCCAAAGGTTATCGAGCTTGTTATCGAGACAACTGGGCAAGGATATTCCCTGCGGTACTCTGGATATAACCCTTTACCGAGACGATTTGAATTCACCGCGCAGCGGCGCCCAGCCTCAAGTAAGAACCACTGAAATCGGTTTCGATATAGACGACAAAATCATTGTTTTGGTTGATGATGTTCTTTATACCGGGCGCTCTGCACGTGCAGCGATGGATGCCCTTATAGATTTGGGCAGGCCCAGGGCAATCAAATTAGCGGTCCTGGTCGACAGGGTCGGCAGGGAGCTGCCGATACAGGCTGATTACGCCGGTTACAAAACTGATGTTGCACCGGGCGAATCAGTACAGGTCTTTCTTTCCGAATCGGATGGAAAAGAAGAGGTCGTCATCGAGTAAAGAACGTGAAGCGGAAAGTGGGATACGAGATACGCTTCACGAGTCACGAGACGCGATGTTATGGCATTAAAAAGAAAAAGTAAACAATTCAGGTGGCATCACAAACATCTTCTGGGCTTGCGTGAGTTGAGCGCTGAAGAGATCACGTATATTCTCGACACAGCCAAGGGGTTTGAGCAGATAAGCACTCGGTCGGTGAAGAAGGCGCCGCCTTTGCGCGGCAAGGTCGTAGTGAATTTGTTTTTCGAAGACAGCACACGCACCCGAAACAGTTTTGCCTTGGCAGCAAGCCGATTAAGCGCAGATGTTATAGAGTTCACCAAAAAGACAAGCTCTGTGAGTAAGGGCGAAACGCTACTGGATACAGTCAAGAATCTGGAGGCTATGGGGATTGATATTGTCGTAATCAGACACAGTGCCGGAGGTGCTGCGAAGTTTTTGAGCAGGAGCATCAACGCTTGTGTAGTCAACGCCGGCGATGGTTTCTGTGAGCATCCTACTCAGGCGCTTTTGGATGCCTATACAATTCGCAAGGCAAGAGGCAGTCTTGAAGGTCTTAAGATAGCGATTGTTGGTGACATTTCCCATTCTCGGGTGGCTCGCAGCGACATGTGGGCGATGACAAAGCTGGGTGCCGAAGTGATATTTGTTGGTCCGCCGACGCTTATGCCGGCACAGGTTGAGCAGTTGCCTGTAAGCGTAAGTTATTCGCTGGATGAGGTTATAGAAGAAGTTGATGTGATAAACATGCTTCGAATTCAATTTGAGCGTCTCGGCGGAAATCCATTCCCTTCGGTCCGGGAGTACTCGCATTACTTTGGGCTGACCGTTGAGCGTATGAAAAGGGCGAAACCTGATATTATGGTCATGCACCCAGGACCTATCAACAGGGGCCTTGAGATCGAAAGTGAGGTAGCCGACGGCGATAATAGTGTTATCTTAGAGCAGGTGGCCAACGGTTTGGCAGTGAGAATGGCGGTGCTGTTTCTGGTAAATCAGGCAGCCGCAGAACAGAATTGATTATTGAAGGTTGAAGGGCCAGACAAATGAGAACACAGATGTTAGTGGCGGCTATGTCGATTTTGGCTCTTGGCCGGCCGAGTTTGGCTGAGAATCAGGCGCGGGAAGTTGTCGGCTCGATATCGAATGTCATAGTCTACCGGGGCCAGGCGCTTGTGACGCGGCGAATTGAGATGGACCTGCCAGAGGGCGGCTCGGAGCTGATTGTTCAAAAGCTGCCCAACCGAATTGTGCCCGAAAGTCTTTATGCTGAAGCGTTTGAAGGCCTCACCGTCACGAGTGTTCGATATCGCGAAAGAGCGGTCAAGGAAGACACTCGGGAAGAGGTCAAAAAGCTGGAGGCCCAGATAGAGCAGATTCAGACTGACATTCGGCATGCCGAGGCGCAGCGCCGGATTATTGCGCAGAATATGGAAACTCTTTTTAAGCTTCAGGAGTTTACGGTTTCAGCTCAGAGCAGTGACCTTAATCGTGGGGTGCTGCAATTTGAGCCTTTGGAGAAGCTTGTCAGTTACATCGCGAGTATGCGCGGTGAATATCAAAGCCGGATACTGAAGCTGGACGACAAGATTATCGAACTGAATAAGCAGTTGGAACTCCTGCAGCGGAAACTTGCGGAGCTGCAGGCAGGCAGGAGCCGTACTGAACGCGAAGCGGTGCTTGTTGTCAATAGTCCCAGCAGGAAGAAAACCGTTATCGAGGTGAACTGTCTGGTCAATAATGCGAGCTGGCTGCCTCAGTATAATCTTCGTGCCAGGGCGGAGGAATCCAAGGTCACCGTTGAGTACAACGCCATAATGCATCAGGCCAGCGGTGAGAACTGGACTGATGTGGCGTTGAGCCTTTCTACGACCCAGCCCACGATGGCGGCGGGTTCACCCGGCTTGGAACCTATAAAGGTGGAAGTAACCGAAGCCAAGGGCAGGCGGTGGGGACTGCTGCGAAGAGCAAGACAAAGCCTCTCCGAAGCGGACGCGGTATCTTATAAAACAGCTGCTGGTAAGGAGGTGTATATAGACCTGAGCGACGAGTTCAAACAACTTCAAACGGTGCGCCAAGAGATGGGCCGAAAAGGTGCAGAAGCCGAAGCGATTCTCAATCTGAATGCTCAAACCAGCCAAATGCTTGAGTTCCAGGCTGATGAGACCGCGGCAGAAGTTATGAAAAAGGAGGCGAAGCGATTTGCGCGTACGGAGGGGGTAAGCGTCACTTATGACCTTGGCAAGGGTCTGTCGATGCCAAGTCGCAGTGACCAGCAGTTGATTACTATTGCCGCCTTTGATGCCAAAGCGGATTTTCTGATGATAGGGACGCCGCTTTTGACGGATTATGTCTATCTGCAGGCTGATGTTGTTAATGGCAGTGATGTGATATTGTTAGCAGGGCCTGCGAGTATGTATCGCGACGGTGAATTTGTTGGCAGGGGTGGTCTTGAGATGGTGACTATGGGTGAGAAGTTTACGGCGGGCTTTGGTGTGGACAGCCAGATTCAGATTTCCAGGGAATTCAAGGACAAGAAAGTTGATACGCTCTGGGGCGACCGCGTTGAGAAGTATAACTATCGCATCGCCATCAACAATTATAAGAATACCAAAGTGAAACTTCGTCTTCTGGAGAGGATACCCTACACTGAGGATGAAGAACTTGAGATATCAGGATTTGAGGCAAATACCCCGCTGAGTAAAAACGCCGAATACGTCAGAAAGGAAAAGGACAGGGGCATTTTGCGGTGGGATTTGAATTTGGCGGCCGCTACTGCTGAGGAGAAGGCAACGATAGTGACTTACAGCTATATAATGAAGTATGACAATGATATGCAGATACAGCCGGCACCTGTTCAGCGTTAGGGCCAAGAGGCTATGAATTCTGAGCTTCTTATAAAGAACGGACATGTGATAGACCCTGCGAACGGCATCGATGAGCAGTGCGACGTTCTGATAGTCAATGGTCTTGTCTCGGATATCGGCAAGATACAGAAACCAGTGCGGACGGTTATCGATGCGAAGGGCAAGCTGGTAACTCCCGGTCTGATCGATATCCACGTTCACTTCCGTGAGCCGGGTGACGAGGAGGAGGAGACGATTGCAAGCGGCTCATCGGCGGCGGTAGCGGCTGGTTTTACTTCTGTTGTCTGTATGCCGAACACGAGGCCGCCGATCGAGAATGAGACTGATGTGGAATACATTCATCGAAAGGCAAGGCAGGCGAGAAAGACCCACGTTTACCTGATGGGGGCTATTACAAAGGGTCGAGAAGGCGTCGAGCTTGCGGAAATGGGCTTTATGGCCGAGGCCGGCGCCGTTGGCTTTACCGATGACGGCAACGGTGTCCAGGACCCGGCGGTAATGCTGCGGGCCCTTAAGTATGCGGCTATGTTTAATGTGGTGGTAGCGCAGCATTGTCAGGATAATAGTATCGCGAGCAATGGGGTGATGAACTCCGGCTACTATTCAACGATATTGGGTCTGCCCGGATTGGATGGGCTGGCTGAGGAGGCGATACTTTGGCGTGATATTCAGCTTGTTAAGAAAACGAACGCCCGCTACCATGCCCAGCATATCTCGACGGCGGGGTCTGTTGAGCTGATAAGAGCGGCCAAGGAGGATTCTTTGCCGGTTACCTGTGAGGTAGCCGCGCATCATTTACTACTAACTAAAGATTGTTGTGCAGAATATGACACCAACTATAAGGTCAACCCTCCCTTGCGGACCGCCAAGGACGTTGAGGCCTTGAGAGAAGCGGTCGCAGAGGGTTTGATTGACGCGTTAGTAACGGACCACGGCCCTCACCTGCAAAGTGAGAAGGAGCTGGAATTTTTGGCCGCACCTTTTGGGATTGCAAGCCTGGAGTGTGCTCTGGGCCTTTATGTCAAGGCATTAGTTGAGCCGGGGATTTTGGATTGGACGGGGCTTATTCGTATGATGACCGAGGGACCGGCAAAGATAATTGGTGTCGATAAAGGAACGCTGGGTAAGGGCAAGCAGGGCGACGTTACTATTATCGACCCGGACGCTGAGTATGAAATTGACGTAAATAAATTCCGCTCGAAGAGCAGAAATTGCCCATATCACGGCTGGACGGTCAAAGGCAAGGTCGAAAAGACAATCGTAGGCGGAGAAATAAGATTTTCTGCGGATGGCTTGTGAATGCCGTTTATAATAGACGGTAATAATCTTCTACAATCGGTTCAAAAAGTCGGCGAGGACTTGGCGGCCCTTAGTGCTGAGCGGCTGTGCCGGATTATAGGCAGATACCTCAAAGCTGTTGGTGAAAAAGGCGAAATCGTTTTTGACGGCACGGGACCGCGAGACAAAAGTGGCTTTGATAATATAAGTGATTTGGAAGTTTCTTTTGCCGGGCTAAAAACCGATGCTGATAGCATAATCGAAGATAGAATAAGGGTAAATACAGCACCGAAAAGACTAACCGTGGTAAGTACCGATCGAAGATTGCGCGATGCGGCCCGAGCGAGAAGAGCAACAATCGTAAAATCGCAGGATTTCTGGTATAATGTTCAAAAGCAGTTGAGCCGGAGAAAAGAAACCAAAGAGCCGCCCGAGAAACGGCGTGGTCTGACTGAAGCTGAAACGGAACGGTGGCTAAGGCTATTTGGACTTGGGCAATGATATTTGGCCCGAATGACCAGACCAGGTTTTGGCAGGCCCCTTGAGTTGGTGTGGGGTGGAGGTGACAGGTATGTGTCAATTCAATAAAAGTAAAAGAACGGTATTACAACATTTACAGGCCTTGTGGCGTGGTAAAGCTCATCTTGGGCGGACAGCGGTTGGCTGCGGGGGCATTATTGAAAAGAGGTGCTCTTTTAGGAAGGCCAGGCTGGCGTGTTATATTATCACGGTCTTTATGGTAATTGGGGTTCCTGTTTGCGGCTTGGCCCAGGTCGAGCCGGAGCAGGCTCGAAAAGTTCTCGTTCTTAATTCCTACCATCGTGGCTATGACTGGTCGGACCGGATTATGGATACAATTCAGGCCGAGTTTGGCGAGACCGACCTTAAAGTTGAGCTGTATTGGGAGTATATGAACGCGGTGCGGCGCAGCCTCGATGACGCCTATGCTTACATGAAAAAGTCGCTCGAGGCAAAGTATCGCGATTTTGGTTTTGACCTGATTATTTCTTCGGACGACCCCGCGCTTGGTTTTCTTCTCGGCAATCGGGACTTTTTGTTTCCCGGCGTGCCCATTGTTTTCTGCGGAGTTCAGCAATTCGAGGACTTAAAGCCGGAAACCCATCCTTCCGTAACCGGTGTTCTCGAAGTGTACGACTGGGAATCCACCGTCAAAATCGCGATTAAATTCAATCCTTCAGCTACGCAAATTGTCGTCATACACGAACGTGAAATAGACTCGAGCGTTTTTAGAGAAGAGATCGCAAGTGTTATCCCCAAGCTCGAAAGACCTCTTGATATGGTAAGCTTGTCTATGGCGAAGCTAACGATGGCTGAGCTGCTGCAGAAGGTCCGGCAACTTGGAGATGAATCTATAGTTCTATATGACAGTGCGCAGAGGGATAGTAACGGACATCGCTATACCTTGCAGTATAGCCTTCGTACGGTCCGCGAGCACTGTGCTGTCCCTATATATGTGACGGGTTTTCGCAGGCTTGGCCTGGGCCCCGTGGGTGGAAAGCTGACCAGCGGTGACTACCAGGGCCGGGTAGCTGCACAAATGGCAATCCGAATCTTAAACGGCGAAGACCCGAATAATATTCCAATTCAGACCGAGAGCCCGAATGTTTATATGTTCGACTACCACCAGTTGCAGCGCTTCGGGATAGCCCTTTCGGCCTTACCTAAGGAGAGCGTTATCATTAATCAGCCGGAGTCTTTTTACTATCACTACAAAAGACAGATATGGGCGGTAGTAGCGGTTATCGCTGTCTTGATCGCAGTGGTCATAATGCTCTCAGCCAGTGTTCTCCGCCGCCGGCGCGCCGAGGAGGCGCTAAGAGAATCTGAAGAGAGGTACAAGGCGCTATTTGATGGTAGTCCAGAGGGCATTCTTGTTGTCGATATTGAAACAAAGCAGTTCGCGTATGCCAATCCAGCCATATGTAGAATGTTGGGCTACACCAAAGAAGAGTTGAACCTGATGACCGTATTTGATGTTCATCCAAAAGAGGATTTAGACCACGTGCTCTCCGAATTCGGCGGCCAGGTAAAAGGAGAGAAAACATTGGCGGCAAGTATCCCCTGCTTGCGAAAAGATGGCACGGTAATCTATGCAGATATCGAGTCAGCCAAGGTCATAGTAGACGGCAAAGAATGCAATGTGGGTTTCTTTACCGACATTACCGAAAGAAAGAAAACGCAGGAGGAGCTTTTGTTTAAGAGCACGCTCCTGGAAGCACAGTCCGAGGCGTCCATTGACGGAATTTTGGTCGTAGATGATAAAGGCAAGACCATTTTGTTCAACAGACGTTTTGGCCAGATGTGGCATATACCTGAGGAGATTTTGGATACAAGAGACGATGAAAAGATGCTTCAATACGTTTTGGGTCAGTTGAAAGCCCCTGACGAGTTTCTGGAGAAAGTCAGATATCTCTATACTCGCAGAAGTGAAAAGAGCAGGGACGAAATAGGATTTAAGGATGGGCGTGTTTTTGACAGATACTCGTCCCCACTGTTGGACTCACCCGGCAGATATTATGGAAGGGTCTGGTATTTCCGGGATGTGACCAACCGCAAGCGCGCCGAGGATGCGCTGCGTGAGTCGCAGGAGCTTTTCAACGCTTTCATGGAGCAGTTGCCGGCAACGGCTTTTATCAAGGATGAGAAAAGCCGGGTCCGCTACGCTAATTCGTATATGATAGAACACTTTGGCGCCGACAAGTGGATAGACCAGACGGCACTGGATTATTACCCGCCGGAGGTTGCTGAGGGGGTTTTAGAACATGACAGAAGGGTTCTGGCCGAAGGCCCATCTTCCAGGGAGGAGTGGGTGCCGACAAAGAGCGGCGAAATCCGGTGTATGAATACATGCAAGTTCCCGATAGAACGGCATGGCAAGCCGCCGTTGATCGGTGGGATGGCAATCGATGTTACCGAACACAGACGAGCTCGGGATGCTCTGCTGGAAAGCCGACGCCAACAAAGTGCTATTCTTGATACGATTCCTGATATTGCCTGGCTCAAAGACGAGCAAAGCAGATATATCGCCGCGAATGAGCCTTTTGGTGAATTCTGTGGCGTAAAACCCGAAAGCCTGGTTGGCAAAACGGATTTTGACCTTTGGCCTGAAGATTTAGCCAAAAAATACAGAGACGATGATAAGGAAGTTATGAGGTTGCGCCGGCGCAAGCGAATGGTTGAGCCCTTGGAGAATACCGAAGGTAAAAGAACTTGGGTCGAAACGATCAAGACTCCCATTTACGATGAGCACGACCAGGTTGTCGGTACCAGTGGCATCGGCCGCGACATAACCGAAATAAAGCAGGCACAAGAGCAGCTTGAAAAGGCCCATCACGAGCTGGAACTTCGTGTCCAGCAGCGAACCGCGGAACTTGAAAATGCCAATATTGATTTACGCAATGAGGTCAGCGAGCGTAAGAAGGCCCAGGAAAAGCTGATTGTTTATCAGAGCCAGCTGCGGTCGTTGGCTTCGGAATTGTCACTTGCTGAGGAGCGGCTCAGGCGTCGAATTGCAACCGATATCCACGACCATGTGGGTCAGAAGCTGGCGATCTCCAAGATAAAGCTGGAATCGCTGGCCGAATCCGTGTCGTCGGCTGAGATTGCCGGGGCACTGGACGAGATTCGGGGTTTGATTGCAGAAATAATCAAGAGCACCCGGTCGTTAACGTTTGAACTGAGCCCTCCGGTTCTTTATGAGCTGGGCCTTGAGGCGGCTGTGGAATGGCTGGTCAGACAGGCAAGGGAACAGCACGGTTTGACAGCGGAATTCAGAGATGACAGGCGACCAAAGCCGGTTGATAACGATGTGCGCGTGCTGCTGTTTCAAGCCGTGCGCGAACTGCTGGTCAATGTTGCCAAGCACGCACACGCTAATAAAGTAAAGGTCTCGACCCGAAGGGTGGGTGATGAAATACGGGTAAGCGTTGCCGATGACGGCGTTGGTTTCGATACGTCCAGAGCCTCTTCTCAAGGTTACACAAGCGGGGGATTTGGACTGTTTAGTATACACGAGCGATTGGGTCATATTGGTGGCTATCTTAAGGTCGAGTCTACACCCGGACGCGGAACCCGGGTTAGCCTGGTTGCGCCGATAAACCACAAAACCAAGGGCAGCTAAGGAGAATCAAGATGAGTATAAGAGTTTTATTGGCAGACGACCACAAGATTACCCGGGAGGGTTTGCGTTCGCTGCTTGAAAAGCAGCAGGATATGGACGTGGTGGCCGAGGCTGAAAACGGTCGGGCCGCAGTGCGTCTGGCACATGAGCTGTTACCCAACGTGGTAATCATGGATGTTACTATGCCCGGTTTGAACGGCATGGAAGCTGCCCGCCAGATTGTCAGCAGGTTTCCCAATATTAAGATAATCGCTCTTTCGATGCACTCCGATTCGCTGTTTGTGACGGAAATGTTGAGAAGCGGCGCATCAGGCTATTTGTTAAAGGATTGTGCGTTTGATGAATTAGCTCTGGCAATCCGCGCTGTTGCCTCTGGCAAGACCTACCTGAGTCCATCTATATCGGGTGTTGTAGTCGAGGACTACTTGCGCCGTTTAACAAAAACTGGCTTTTCAAGTTCGGATGTTCTGACTGACAGAGAGCGTGAGGTGCTGCAGCTGATGGCTGAAGGAAAGTCGACCAAGCAGATTGCTCTAAAACTGAGCATCAGTGTCAAGACCGTTGAGACACATCGTCGTCAGATAATGCATAAGCTGGACATTTACACTGTGGCGGAACTGACCAAATATGCTATTCGCAAGGGGCTTACCTCTCTTGAGACATAGCCGTTGGCGAAGTTCCGCTGCGTTTTCAGGCCTTAAGGGTTGGTTGCGGCGCTGCAAAAGCAAGGTATTTAGACCCCCACAATCAGGAACATCCTGATAATTATTCGACTTGTACGAGTGTATAATGCCCTTGATTAGTGAAAGGTGAATATGCCGCCTTTTCCGTGATTTGGAGAGGGCGTGTGATGGTTTGACAAAAAGGAGTATCAGTTGAGCGGTGCTTGGTGAACACTTTTGGGTGTGGGTGTTCCTGGGCGGCCGGGATTCTGATACTCCTTATTTTTTTGGTTTCATACCGTTTTCAGTTTTTTTTGCGTGTTCGCGGGCTTTTATTTCTTTCCCGGAGCAGCCGGAGGCCGGATTTGCAGCTCTTTGCCCTTGTTACTCGCTCGTGACAAAATTTGGCATTGCCTAAGCTTTTGAAAAGTTGTATAAAAGCAGCTTGGGATATACGTGCTCTGCGTCAGGCGGGCGCATGCGTAGGTAAGTTGTTTATGTTTCGTGTCTTAGCAATTGGAGATGCTATGAAGTGCAGAATGGTTACAATTGACGGCAACGCAGCCGTAGCCCATGTAGCTCATGCTACAAACGAAGTTATTGCAATATATCCAATTACTCCCAGTTCGCCTATGGGTGAGATAGCCGATGCAAAGACAGCTGCCAGTGAGCCTAACATCTGGGGAACAGTTCCTTCGGTTACTGAGATGCAGTCTGAAGGCGGAGCCTCCGGGGCAGTCCACGGTGCGTTGGCAACCGGGGCCTTAACAACGACTTTTACTGCTTCTCAGGGGCTTCTGCTGATGATTCCCAACATGTATAAGATTTCAGGTGAGCTGCTGCCGACGGTCTTCCATATTTCCGCGCGGTCTCTTGCCTGTCAGGCACTTTCAATCTTCGGCGACCATTCTGATGTTATGGCGTGCCGCCAGACGGGCTTTGCTTTTGTTTGCTCGTGTAGCATCCAGGAGGTTATGGATTTTGCCCTTATCGCCCAACAGGCGACTCTGGCCTCGCGAGTGCCGTTTTTGCACTTCTTCGACGGATTTAGAACCAGCCATGAGGTACAGAAGGTCGAGGAGCTTACCTTCGACGATATGCGCGCGATGATTGATGACAAACTGGTGGCTGAGCACAAAGAAAGAGCGTTGTCGCCTGACAGACCTATGATTTCGGGCACCGCTCAGAACCCCGATGTCTACTTCCAAGGCAGAGAGACGGTGAACAAATACTATCTGGCCGCGCCGCGCATCGTGGCCGAGACAATGGAGAAGTTCGCTAAGATTGTCGGGCGCACCTACCATCTGTTTGACTACGTAGGTGCCGAGGATGCCGAGAAGATTATTGTTATGATGGGTTCAGGTGCTGATACCGCACATGAGACCGTGGAGTACTTAACCTCGCTGGGGGAGAAAGTCGGCTTGGTTAAGATTCGTCTTTTCAGGCCTTTTAGTGCCGACCACTTTATTGGCGCCATGCCGAAAACCGTGAAGAAAATTGCAGTTTTGGATAGGACAAAAGAGCCGGGCTCACTCGGTGAGCCGTTGTATTTGGATGTTCGAACCGCCATTGGTGAAGCAATGGCTGAAGCTAAAGCGCCCTTCGCAGAATACCCACTTATTGTCGGTGGCCGATATGGACTTGGCTCAAAGGAATTTACCCCTGCAATGGTCAAGGCCGTCTTTGATAACCTCGATGCCGCCAAAGCCAAAAAAGGTTTCACGGTCGGCATCATCGATGACGTGACAAATACCAGCCTGGAGGTGGACGAGTCTTTCGAAATCTCCAGCGAGGGACTTTTCTCCGGAATGTTCTGGGGTCTCGGTGCCGACGGGACAGTGGGTGCCAACAGAAACTCCATAAAGATTATTGGTGAGCTGACGGACAATTACGCGCAGGGCTATTTCGTGTATGATTCAAAAAAGGCGGGTGCTGTGACCGTATCACATCTGCGATTCGGCAAGCAGCCTATTCGAAGGCCGTACCTTGTGACCGGGGCTGATTTTGTTGCATGTCATAACCCGAGTTTCCCTGAAAAATATGATATGCTTTCAGCAGCGCGGCAGGGCGCGACCTTTTTGCTTACCAGCAGTCACAACAAGGATGAGGTTTGGGACACCCTGCCGCAGGAGGTGCAAAGGCAGATAATCGAAAAGAAGCTGAAGTTCTACGTTATTGATGCGATTTCACTTGCTGCAGAACTTGGCCTCGGCGCAAGAATCAATGTTATTATGCAGACGGCTTTTTTCAAAATCAGCAACATCATCCCGCTTGATACAGCTGTAAAGGCCATCAAAGACGCAATCAAAAAGACCTACGGTAAAAAGGGCGAAAAAGTGGTTCAGATGAATAACGCCGCTGTCGATGGAGCCCTGGAGCGGATTTACGAGGTCAATGTCCCTGATAAAGTTACAAGCCAGATAAAGATGCCACCGCCCGTCCCGGAAGATGCACCAGATTTTGTCAAGAATGTCACCGGAGAAATGATTGCACTGCGGGGCGACCAGCTGCCCGTAAGCAAAATGCCTGCCGACGGCAAGTTTCCGACCGGCACGACACGGTTTGAAAAACGCAACGTCGCCGTAAATATCCCGCAATGGGAGCCTGATATTTGTATTCAGTGTGGCTTGTGCTCTTTGATTTGCCCGCACGCCACGATAAGAATAAAGGCCTACGCTCCTGAGCACCTGAAAGATGCCCCCCCTACATTCAAAAGTGCTGATGCCAAAGGTAAAGACTTTGCCGGGATGAAATTCACAGTTCAGGTGGCGCCGGAGGATTGCACGGGCTGTGGTGCGTGTGTTCTTAGTTGCCCCGCCCAGGAAAAAGATGAAAATAAAGAACCTACAGGCCGGAAGGCCATCAACATGGTATTGCAGGAGCCGATTCGTGCCGCAGAACGCGAAAACTATAAGTATTTCTTGTCTATTACGAACACCGACCCGGACCTCTTCAAGTCCAGCACTGTAAAGGGCAGTCAGCTAATTGAGCCTCTGTTTGAATACTCCGGCGCCTGTGCCGGGTGCGGAGAAACCGCCTATGTGAAACTGCTCAGTCAACTATTTGGTGACAGGGCCATGATTGGAAATGCAACAGGTTGTTCTTCGATTTACGGCGGCAATCTGCCCACAACACCGTACACCAAAAACTGCGATGGCAGGGGGCCAATCTGGAGTAACAGCTTGTTCGAAGACAACGCCGAGTTCGCTATGGGTATGCGCCTGACTGTCGACAAATTCAAAGAACGTGCGCTTGGTTTGCTGGCGAAGGCAGCTCAAAAGGGCTGTGTCGATGCAGGCCTTGCCGAAGAAATCCGCCAGGCTACGCTTGCCAATGACCCGGCCCAAGCCGCTATCGAGCAACAGCGATCTCGGGTGGCCGAACTCAAGACGCAATGTCAAAAAAACAAATGCGCAGACTGCGAGCAACTATTGAGTGTGGCAGACTATCTCGTGCGAAAGTCAGTGTGGGCTCTTGGCGGGGACGGATGGGCATACGACATTGGATATGGTGGATTGGACCATGTTCTGGCCAGTGGTGCTGATGTCAATCTGCTTGTCCTGGATACTGAGGTCTATTCCAATACAGGCGGGCAAATGTCCAAGTCTACACCAAGAGCAGCGGTGGCTAAATTTGCCGCAGGGGGAAAACAGTCGCCTAAAAAGGACCTGGGCCTGCTCGCTATGACTTATGGCAATATTTATGTCGCCAAAGTGGCTATGGGCGCAAACGCCAATCAGACAGTGAAAGCATTCGTCGAGGCTGAAGGCTATGCCGGGCCTTCGCTGATTATTGCGTATGCGCACTGCATCGCTCACGGCTACAACCTGGTCAACGGTTACGAGCATCAGAAACAGGCGGTCAACACCGGTCACTGGCCTCTGTACAGATTTGACCCGCGACTGAAAGACCAGGGCAAGAACCCGTTGCAGCTTGATTCGAAAGCCCCTACGGTTGATTTTAAGGACTATGCTTACAGCGAGAATCGTTATCGTACACTGCAGCAATCGAAGCCTGAGACGGCGGCTAAATTACTTAAACTTGCTGCCGACGATGCAACACAAAGATACGCTTTGATGGAGCAACTTTCGAAATTGTCCTGCAGTCCCGGCACAAATGAGCCGACAGATTAACGGATTAAAGGGCGGAAGATAGCAGAGAATTGGCGTAATTGATGTGCAGGAGAACAAAGTGATTAATTGGCTTTCAAACAGGACAAAGCTGCTGGTTCCTCTGGTGGCTTTGGCAGTAGCAGGGTGTCAGCGGGCGTCTGGGGAGGACCCATTGGCCTATGGGCCGGATGTTAACTCGATTGTTGTGACCAGTGATTATGGCTCGCGTACGATTGGGGCTACAGGTGGTTATCAGGCATGGATAGAAACGAAGAAGCTCGAACTCGATTATATCGTGACATTTTATAGACAGGACGGCAGTTTTTATCTGACGGAACAACATCAGGAGATTTACCCGTGGTCGAATTCGATACGCATTTCGGCCCGGGAGCCACGGGGTAAGTTTGTCTGGTTGTTGTCAGCAGGGGATTTCAGCGAATTGAAGGGTGATGGATGGGGTATGCGTGAGAGAAGATACAAGATACGGGATGTGCTCCAGGCGGTGCTCGATATTACCACGGCTCCGGTAGGTTTTCTCGATAGGTCGGTTGAGTTTGACAGAGCTTCCGAACCAGTCAAGAAAGAAGGGCGCTGGTACTATCGGATTGAGCGGATTATCAGCAGCGCTGATGGACGTTTGTCTAAGTCGGTTTTTTATCAAAATACGGACAGCGCGTTGGTAGAGATGGTTTGGTTTGCCGGGGAAAGGTCATTGGTAGTTCGCGGCCATGACTATCGGCAAATTGGGGCAAAGGCGGTCTTGCTTCCTGCAAAGATAGAGATATACGAGGCTGATGCCAAAGGTGTTCTACAGCAGCGTTTGGTCAAAATGGACTTTAAATAGGGGCGGCTGGCAGTACGACAGGCCAGAGGTTGGCGAAGAGGGTGTTGTGAATCCGCAGGACGACATTAGTGTTGCTATTTTCATTATAATCAGTCCAATTTTTCTTTCCCTTCGTTTTTGGCAGCATTTCGTATGGATAAGCGATTGTGGAGTATTGCAGTCGTATGAATGACCAGCGCGACCGTTGCCGACTCCGCTAACTCGAATGGTGGGGACTAAGCCTGTTGGCAGCGGTGGCATTGCGGGTGCGTAGTGGGGAGGAGTCTGATTTGTTACAAGGCAATGGTCGGGCATGCTTAGTCTGATTTTGCGCTGGCTTTATTTAATGGGCAGCGCAGCAGGTCCAATATAGCTACTGGCTATCGGTCTTTATGAGTTTTTTCCGCGCCAAACTGTCTTTTTCTGCATACTGATATTCAAAGGATTATCGGCATCAAACAAGGTAGCGGGAGCGAACAAACCTTAAATTTGTGGGGTATAGTTAATTTGTAGAACGTAAGGAGTGGTCTGACAGGGAAAATGGGCAAAGTTATAAACCATCATAACTACTTTGCAAGCCAGCAGTTATGAGGGACAAAAAGAGCTTGCTGAGAATAGGCCTTGGTTTTGTCATCTGGGAATTACCAGCAAGCGGTGTTCTCACTGTTATATATAAAAAGTAGCATTTAATCTCTTTGTAATATTGGCTTTATGGCCGTCAAAAAAAGTTAAGCGAAGGAGGTGTTGAACCGATAAATTTCATCGAACAAGAGGACATTTTGACGGTTGTGAGCCTTGTTGCAGACAGGTTTTTGACCGTTTTTTGGGATTTTCAGTATGAACTCCGGTGAGAATTCTGCAATGACGAATAGTCTAACAAGGGATTCGAAGTCCATCATACACCTGGGGGAGATTTCTGGTGTCTTAAAAGAGAAGCCGGTTGTAGCGATTGTATTTGTTTTATCTGTCCTAAGTGTCGGTCTGGGGGGCTGTGGCAATAAGTTTTTTGACCCGACTCAAATAGGCAGGTTTCGTCCTGTTCCGGCGGTGCATGTAATACTGGACTCGTTGGGCGTTGCGGAAGAAGCGCCTTCGGCCTGGGAAGGTGCCGAAGAACCACGGCCGACCGATGTTATCGCCTATGAAACGGACTATGTCTTTGGGTCGGGCGATCTTGTGAGAATAACCATTTTCGAGCTGCTTCGTGAGGGAGAGTTATTTGCAAACGACTATATTGTTACGGAAACCGGTAAGCTATCCATACCGGAAGTCGGGGTGGTTGAAGCAGGGGGGTTAACCGAATGGCAGCTCGAAGATGAGATTAGGCAAATCCTTTCGCCGAGCGTATTAAAAGAGCCGTCACTTACGGTGACTCTGCTTCGCTCGGAGGAACGTACATTTTCAATATCAGGCAATGGTGTACCAAGGCCGAGTAGATATGAGATTCCACGGTACGACTTCAGAATGCTCGATGCACTTGCGCTCGCAGGAGGAATAAGTCAATTTAATATAAGCTATGTTTACGTCTCACGTACTGTTACGGGCAGGGAGGCAGTAACAGCAGAACCTGTTAAAGCTGAGATTCCTGAGCCTGCCGAGCTGGAACGACTACTCACGCCGGAGCAGGAGATGCTGGAGATAATAGCGCCGCGGGCGCAACGGCAGCGGTCTGAGAACAGATTGGTTATAGCTTCGGCGGAGATGGTCACCGATGAAGAACTATCGCTAGCAGCTTTGCCGGAAGGTTTTGAACTATTGGAAGGTCCTATGCCGGACGAGATTGATTCTGAAGATACGCTGAGAGCCTTGGCCGAGCCGGCTGGTCGTGAGACGATAGATGAGCTGATGCGTGGGGAAGACAAAGGTCGTGTTGAATGGATTTTTCAGGACGGCAGGTGGGTGCCGATTCAAATCGGTCGGCCAAGGGCAATAGAGCCAACTGGTAAGATCAGGCCTGAAAAGACGGTCGAGTTGTTCAAGGCGTTCGGCTGGGAGCAGATAGGAACCGGGGGCGTGCAGACGCGGGTGATAAGGATTCCTGCGGACAAGCTCAACGGTGGCGACCCTCGGTATAATATTGTGATAAGGCCCGGTGATAGCATTCAGGTGCCCGTTGACATTATTGGTGAATTCTGTATTATGGGTAATGTCAACGCTCAAGGGTTTATTGACCTTACAGGCCGACCGATGACCCTTAAGATGGCTATAGCAGCGGCCGGTGGCCTGGGACCTTTGGCTTGGCCGAAGCGGTGTGAGGTGATAAGAAGAATTGGGAAAGACAAAGAAGAAATTGTGATGGTTGACTTGGATAAGATCGCCAGTGGTGAACAACCGGACTTCTTTATCAAGCCCAACGACTTGATCAATGTCGGCACACATTCGACCGCAAGATGGCGTGCGGTCTTACGAAATGCCTTCAGGTCGACTTATGGATTTGGTTTTGTTTACGACCGTAATTTTGCGGATAGGGACTTCGGAACCAGTAGGCCTATACCCAGCTGGTTTTAGCAAAATCCTTCGGTTATGACAGACAATATTGCTTCTTCTATGGTAGAAATACAAGGAGACCCCAAACACAGTGACCAGTGCCAGCAAACACAGCGGTCGCCTGCAGAATCGCCGTTTTACGGGCCCTCACGCACTGCAAAGGCGGTCCGTACAAGCTGGTTCCAACTGGGAGTGCATAATTACGTCAAGATGTTTATTATTGGCGGGTTGTTTTTCTACCTTTTTTATCATGAGATTCGAATCATAGTCCTGAGATGGGTTACGGACAGCAGCTGGTCGCACGGATTTCTAATCCCGGTTTTCAGTCTGTATTTTATTAACCAGGCGAAGAGTGAGATTTTGAACTTTCGGACGCGGCCGAATTACCTTGGCTTGGTATTTCTGGTTTGTGGAATCGCTTTTTATTTTTTTAACATGGTCCAGTTACAGTATGGCTACTTAAAACCCACTGCGATGATAGCGACGTTCGGTGCGGTGGTATTATTTATGGGGGGGTGGCGACTGATTAAATATACGTGGCTGCCAATTGCGTTTTTGGTATTTGCGGTACCATTACCGGCCAGGTATTATGTCTCACTCACTATGCCGATGCGGCGTCTTGCCGCAACGGTAGCGACCGCCTTGCTGAATTTGGTTGGTCAGATGCAGGCTACGGCCAGCGGTGTGGTGATAGATGTGGTTTATAAGGGGCAACGTCTGGAGCCGCCGCTCAACGTAGCTGAAGCCTGCAGTGGGATGCGGTTGCTGATGGCATTTCTGGCTTTGGGTGTTGCTATGGCATATTTGCACTATAGGCCTGTGTGGCAGCGAATTATTTTGTTGGCCAGTACAATTCCGATAGCGATATTTTGTAATATCGTACGGGTTACGGTTACGGGATTTATTCATATTTTGGTGCATCCTAAATATGCTCAGGGCATTTATCACGATGTCCTTGGGTTGGGGATGTTACCGTTGGCATTTGGATTATATGGTTTTCTTGCGTGGTTTATGTCGAGTTTGTTTGTCGAAGAAGCCGAAGCGGACGGTGAGGACATTGTCTTTCGCAAGAGACAAGCGTCAAGTGGGTGAGAAGATGGCGGATACAAAACGCGTAATCAGCATATATTTGCAGCCGGCCTTTGTAATATGTGTGGCGGTGCTTGCGATAGCCGGCAGTGGGATGTCTGTTGCGATTAGGAGTTTCGGTGTGTACCGGGAAAAGGCGCCGCTGCCTTTAAAGAAATCTCTGGATCGCCTCGATGAAGGGGGTTTGGGGCCGTACAGGGTACTATCAAAAGGCAAAATTGAAAATAAGGAGGTTGTAAAAAGCCTTGGTACGAAAGAGTATATCCAGTGGCGGCTGGAGGATTCGGAGGCAGCCGTTGACAGTCCGGTTCGGCAGTGCTTTTTGTTCATCACCTATTACGAGCTTCCGGACCGAGTACCTCATGTGCCGGAAGAATGCTATGCGGGTAGTGGCTATCAAAGGCTGGCATCTGATGACGTGACATTGGAAATAAATAGAGGAGACAGCAGAGAGTGGATTGCTGCAAGGCACCTTGCTTTCGCCAGCAGGAAAGCTGATTATTGGGGTAGGGATACCAAATTCTCCGCATTATATCTGTTTAACGTAAATGGAGTTTATACCAATAGGAGAGAAGATGCTCGATTAGTCCTCGGTAAGAACATTTTCGGCAAGCATTCGTATTTTTCGAAGGTTGAGTGGTCTTTTAATACCGGGCTCGGTGCGAAGGTGTATCTAAGCCAGGAAGAAGCGGTTGTAGCGAGCCAAAAACTCTTAAATGTTATTTTGCCCATTTTAGAAAATGAGCACTGGCCAGTTTTGGCAAAGGCCAAGAAGAGATGAACGATATGTTCCAGATATTACTGTGCTTTCACGACGAGGTCTATAATTTGCAAGAGAAATTGCGAAAGCCCATTTCTGTGCTCTGTGAGATTGAGTGGAAGGAAGGGAAGGACTTATGCCAAGGAAAAGACTAAATAAGAAGGTCGCACTTGTTGGTTCGGTGGTTTTTGTATTGGTGGTACTTGCTGCTATTGGTGTGGTTTTACGTTTGAGCCAAGACCCGGAAAAGTTCATCAAAGATGGTGATGCGGCGGTCAAAGCTGCTCGTGAGGCGGCAGATGAGCAGATAAAAGAGGAAAAGTACGAGGAGGCTGAACGTAACTACCAGAAGGCGGGTTCACTGGCTGAGACTGATTCGCTGAAAGTCGAGATGCTCTTTAAGCTTACGGATATTTATATTGAGACTGACCAGTGGCGAAAGGTGCTGGGATGTTGGAACATGATAATCAAGATAGATCTGGAGAACGCCAAAGCCCTGTACGGGCGCTTGAAATTCTTCTACATCAGAGCTGATAGCGGTGCGCGTGGAGCTTGGCAGGAGGTGGAGTCGCAGGCATCTAAATTTATAGAATTGGCAGAGAGTTCCGACCTGTTAGGTGAAGATACGGCAGAATGGGAATTCTTAGAAAGGCCGGAGGCAAAAGATGTTGGGGTTCGGCTCGGCCCATATCTATACCTGGTTAGAGGTAGAGCTAATCTTGAAATAGCACGGTTGGGAGCCGTAACCGATCCAGAAGCTTCATTGTCGACGGCGATTGATGATTTGCAGAGGGCGATAGAGCTTGAGCCTGATAATGTCGAAGCGTATGAGTATTTGGCCCGGGCGCACATTACCAAGGGGCAGATTCTGGCTTCGAAGGGTAATCTTGATGAAAGGGAGAAAGCGGCAAGCCAGGCACAGGAGTTGTTGAGCCGCGCAGTCGAGGTTGCCGGCGCTGACCCGAGTCCATCCATTAGCCTTTTAAATCTAAGGCTTGAGGTTATGCTTGACCAGGGGCAGGACAGGGAGCAAGTTCGCTCGTTCGAACCCGAATACCTATCGCTTGTTGAGCAGTTTGATTCGAGTGCGGCGGCCTATGCGGCATTAGCCGGATTTTACGAGCGGCTGGGCCCCAAAAGTCTTGATAAAGCTATCGAGGCTATTAATAAAGCTGTTGAGTTGGACAAGGAAGACGTGGCTTATGCGATAAATGCGGCTGAGCTGCACTATCGCGGCTTCTCTGTTTATCACGAAAACGCGGAGCTTTATAAAGCAGTGGAAGTGGCTGAAAACGCGCTTACATTGCCGGATGCGCAGGACAAGCCGGGCCCACGGCAGCAGGTCAACATAATGAATAAGCTCGCATTGTATATTTTTCTCGCACATTGCTATGTTGAACAGGTGCTCGAACCTTGTGACCAGAAGTCGGAAGCACAAAGCAAAGAGTGGCTGGCAAATGCCGAACGAGCGGTAGGTGAAATTGAGCAGGTTTTTGGCAGCGGTGAGGATCCGCAAGTTATTAAATGGCAAGGGATGCTCGAACTTGCGAAGGGCAACAGGAACATTGCTATTAGGAAGCTGTACGCTGCTTACGAGCAGCTTAAGGCCTCGGGAGTAGAAGAGGAGCAACTTTCGCCTGGGCGGTATTCTTATGCTCAGCTTTCTTACGTCCTTGCGAAGGTATTTAAGAACACTGATGAAGTTGGTGCGGTTGGACAATTTCTCGAGAGTGCACTGCGTGCAGGTATTACGCGGACCAAACCTGAAATCTTGCTGGATTATGTGGATGTGTTGCTGGAATTACGGGGACGTAGCAGCACGGCATTGAGTGTTGTAAACTTTTTTGAAAACGAATATGGGGCTAATGATAGAAGCCGTGTGCTTCGCATTAAGATTTATATTGCAGCGAATCAATTTGACCAGGCTGAGGAAGAGTTGGCCAAAGCCTCTCCAGATGATACGGATATGATGAAACTGAACTTGGAACTGCTCCGGGCCAAAATTAACCACGCGCAAAGAGCTATAAGACGAAGAAAAAGGGCAGCAAGTTTAGCCGTTGTTTACCAGCAAATGTTGGATGTGGAAGAGCAAGGCCTCGAATCGCTAACTGCTGAGCTGGAAAGATACCGGGATGCGCTAAGCGAACTGGTCGGAAAGCTGTTGTCTTTGGAGCCTAATGCTGTTGGAGAGACCTCTGTTGTAGCTGTTTGTGATAATCACATAGCCGGAGGTAAGATCGAACAAGCTAAAGCGGTCGTTGACGAATTTCTTGAATATTTTCCAGATAACACAACGGCCTTATTCTATCAGACGGTACTCTCGGAGCCTGATCCGAATGGTATCTCACAGGAGAAGCGCAAGGAAATAGAAGCACGTGTTCTGTCAAATATTGCGGACCCAATGGAACGGTCTGTGAAACTTGGTTTATTCTACCAAAGGTATAATGAGCCTAACAGCGCAGCAGCGGAATTCAAAAAAGTTCTTGAAACGGCAGAAACTGCAGTTGTGCAGGAGGATGTTGTTGAGACTCTGTCTTCTTTGGAAATTGAAGAAATTACGGATTTGCAGCGTTCTGCAGTGGAGTATCTCTTTGGTATCGCGATTGGGTCCAGCGAATGGGGGCTGGCAGAGCAGATCGCAGAGATGGGGCGAAGCCGAAATCTTGATGGTTGTGAAGGCAGCTTTTTTGCAGCTCGTCTCGCTGCAGCTAAGCAGGACTACGGGGATGCGTTGGCAAAACTCGAGGAGTGTTTAAGATATAGACCGATTTTTTCACAAGGATTTATGTGGAGAAGCAATGTCAATGCCGCCCTCGGCAATGAACGTGAATCCATCGAGGACGCTCAGCGGGCAGCATCTTTGAACCCGTTGGACGGAGCTATTGCAAGGGTGCTGGCTAATGTACTTTATCAGCGTAATCAAAAGCTTGGCGATAACGTTTCTTCTCAGCAGGTAATCGAAACCAGAGCTGCTTTAGATAAAGCGGTCAGACTGAATCCGGGTGACTTGGGGTTGCTCAGCGTTTACGCTGAATACATAATTCCGATGGAGCCGCCAAGAGCCTTAGCCATTCGACAGAATCTCCAAAAAACCGCTCCCAGTATGGAGAACGCTTTGCTGTTGGCAAGGCTGGCGATGAGGATGGCCGTTGGCGAATCGGATGTGGAGCGTAAAGAGGCCTTGTTCTCTATTGCGGGTTCGTCTTTCGAACAAGCCAGGGCAATCGACCCAAACGACAGAACGATGCTTTACAACTATTCTGAGTACTATCGACTTAGAGGTGAGGAGGAAAAAGGCCAGCAGCTGTTGCTTGGGTCGCAAGATAGGGGATTGCTCTGGCGTCACCATTTTCGCAGCGGCAGATTTGAAGATGCCAGCAGCATCTTGGAGCAGTTGTATCAAAGTGAGGAGAAAGACACAGAGGTACTCGGAGGACTTTTGCTTGTTGCGGAAAAAACCAGCGACAAAGAAGCCGCAAAATTATATTCTGAAGAGCTTTTATCGCTTGAGGACAGCGCGGAAAACCGTCTTTTGCAGATTCAGACTTTCCTTAGACTCGGACTTGTCAAAGAAGCTGAGTATAAGGTGCAGAGCCTGAAAGAAAAGTATCCGGATGAGCCCAAGATACTGCTGGTAGCGGCGTGGCTGGCAATGAGACAGGGGCAGCTGGCGCGGGCATTGGACCTTGCGAATCAAAACATTGAGATTAATCAGGATGACGCCGCTGCTTGGCAGTTAAGAGGCCAACTAAATCTCTTGAGGGCAGATTACGCTCAGGCGATCATTGACCTTAAAAGAAGTAAGTCGTTGTCGGCCGACCCTATCACCCGCATCGCTCTGGCAAGGGCTTATCGCAGAGCGGGCCGATATGAGGACGCCGTAACAGAGCTGAAGAGTACGATTAACGACCCGCAGTCTCCTATAGCGGCCCGAGAGCTTCTGCTGGAGATCTACTTGCAGTTTGATAGAAAAGAGGACCTTAGAAGATTGTATGATGATACCCTGAGGAGGTTCGGCAATAGTGTGACCTGGTTTAATCGAGCAGCAGCTTTTGCTCTCTCGGAGGGTGATTTTAGCAGGGCAGAGCAATTGTATGAACACGCTTTACAGATGGGCAGTGGGGAAAATGGCGGCTACGCTTCGGTGCTCGCTGGGTATCTTCAGACGCTTGTACTAAATGGAAAACTGGATAAAGTCTTCGAGGAAGCCGGCAAGCATGTTAATGGTGACTTTGCTGGTATAGCTTTTGTCAGAATGGCTGAGGCGAAGCTAAAGCTCGGTGATAGAACAACTGCGATTGAATATTGCCGGAAAGCTGTTGAAAAAGCGGGTACAAACGCGACTGTTGTGTCTGGTATTGTGCAAAAGGTGAGCTCACTGCTCGGGACGGAGGAAGCATTGAAGTTCTGTCAAGAAAGGCTCGAAGCCGATCCGGACTCACTTTCTGCGAATTTGGCTATGTATAATTTGGCAAGAGAAAATAGCCAGTACAATAAGGCCATAGGTTATATTGACAAGTGCTTGGACGTGACCGGGCTCGATAACCCTCAGGCCATTATATTTAAGAAGGTGGAGCTTTTGACCTTGGCTTATATTAAAACTTCCGATAAGAATTATCTTGAGAGGGCTATTGCCGAGTACGAAAGTCTGTTGGTTAAAGTGCCGAATAATACAGGTGTCCTGAACAATCTGGCCTATATGCTGGCCGAAAATAACGAAAGATTGGATGATGCCCTGGAATATTCGAGACGGGCATACCGGGCAAGGCCGAATGACCCTGGTTTTCTGGACACTTATTCATATGCGTTGTATAAAAAGGGGCGATATGAAGAGGCAGCTGAATTTTTACAGTCGTCGCTACAACAATATGAGCAGCAAAGAACTTCTGCACCGCCGGATGTGTATGAGCATTTGGGTATGATAAAAGAAGAACTTGGTTCAGTAAGTGAGGCTCTTGCTGCTTATAAGCAAGCGTTGGAGATAGGAGCAGATGATTTGCCTGAGCTGGTCGTTGAGCGAATAAAGTCGGCGATTGACCGGCTGTCGCAACAAGATGGAGGCGACGAATAGCGTACAGCTTTGCCAGTAAGGAGAATAACCTTTATAGGCTGTATGCGTGATTCGCAATCAGAATGGCAGAACAAAGCCAAATGCCCGTAAGCAGAACAGTAGGGTTGGCCCCGGGCGGGCCAGCGACCGCCTCTGTTGCGCTGACACCAAAGGAAATCTATGGCATATTGCGCCGACACGTCTTGCTCATAGTCTCTATGACTTTCTTGGGACTGATAGCCGCCGGGGTGGCTTGGTATCTACTATTGACATTTTTTCCAAAGTATACCGCCAAAACATTTATTAGGATTCTGCCGCCTGTTGAGAAAGACCCTATGGTAATCGGAGCGGTTCAAGTGCAAAAGGACATCCAGTACGGTTATCGTGTGTCAATGGCCAATCTCCTTAGCCAGCAGAGCACTTTAAGTGCATTGATTGACAGGTCTAAAGTGCGGGAAACCACATGGTTTCAGCGCTTTGGCCAGATTAGGGAAAGGCGTATTGTAAAAGCGGTTCAGGATTTGGAGGATAACTTTGCTGCTAATCCACAGAGGGACGGTGAGTTTGTGGTAGTGTCGATGACATGTGGGGCTAAGGCGGAGGCAGCCCTGATTGTGAACGAGATGGTGGGTTTGTTTCTCGACATGCAGGGAGGCAGAAAGAGGGCGGAAATCGCAGACAGGCTGGGAAGACTCACGCAGCAGCAAGACAGCGTTCAAAGAGATTTGGATTTGGCCGAGCAGGCACTGGCTGATGTTCGTACGGCAACCGGCTTAACTGACCTTGAGGAGGGTACAGGGACTCGGTTCCGGCACACGATTGAATTGAGATTGGATGACCTGCAACTTCAGCAAACCGACCTGGTTCTGGAAATAAGACAATCTCAAGCTGATATAGGAAATCTTGAAGAACTGGCGGTAGGTTTTATTAATGAGCAGGTCGAAGACCTGATAGAGCGTGACCCTACTACCGCTGTGCTTACCCAGCAGCTCGCACTTCAGGAGGCGCAACTTGCAGGCCTACTTACAAAGTTTGGTGAGAATCACAGAGAGTTGCGTCAAATGCGAGAACTGATAAACGAAATCAGGAAAAGAAGACGACTCAGAAGAGCCGAAATTGCAGAACAGACCCGACAGGCGAATTTTAAAAATGCACAGGACAGATTGATCGTATTGCAAGAAAGGTACGCAGAACTGGAGAAGTTGCGTCATGAGGCTGAGGCGAAAAAGAGAGACCTGGATTTGGCTCGTATTCAGTATCAACAACGGGTAACCATAAGAGATGAGCGAAAACAGATGCTTGATTTGATTAAGGAGCAGATTGAAAAGCTCAGGATAGTGCGAGAAGACCCGGAGACGCCAAAGGTCCAGTTCGTTGGGTATGCTCCGGAACCTTTGCGGGTAAGCTCTCCAAGATGGCAGCTTTATTTTCCGGGCGGCACGATTTTAGGACTGATGTTTGGCGTAGGACTTGCGTTCCTTATTGAGCTACTCAACGACCTTGTGCGGACGCCAAGAGACGTCAGTAGATATCTGCACATTCCCCTTTTGGGTGTCATTCCCGATGCCGCTGAGGATGACCAGATTCGTGGTGTTGATCTGGGCTTTGTGGTTAGTCAGGCGCCTTATTCTATCATAAGCGAATCGTACAGGCGGTTTCGCACGAACTTAAAGTTATCGAGTTCTGCGGAATCTTTGAAAACTCTGCTCGTTACCGGTGGTGCAGCAGGTGATGGGAAGACCTCTGTTGCTGTTAATCTTGCTATGACTTTTGTCGCAGAAGATAGGAACGTGCTGCTCATTGACGCTAATTTCTGGCGACCGAGCTTGCATACGATGTTTCCAGCCCATGAGAGAGGAACTGAGAACCAGAACCAACAAGAGCGGTCTGAGTTTGGGTTGAGCACACTTCTTTCCGGTCTATGTGGTTACCAGGAGATTATAAGGGCCAGCGATGTCGAGGGATTGTCTGTGATTGATTCGGGGCCGCTGCCTTCTAACCCCGCTGAGTTGCTTGGCGGACCACAAATGGAGCAGTTGGTCAAGCATCAGCGTCAGACCTATGATTATGTTATAGTGGACGGTCCTCCGGTGTTGCTGGTAAGTGCTGCGAAAATACTTGCAAAGGTTGTCGACGGCACCGTTCTCGTATTCAATGCCAACATGACCAGGAGAGGGGCCGCTCTGCGAACTATCCGTGAGCTAAGAGAGATAAACGCGACCGTGGTTGGCTGTGTCCTCCTTGCCGTAAGGGCTATGAAGGGCGGATATTTTGCAGTATCGTTCAGGTCTTATCAGGAATACCAG
>SDBT01003072.1_pt1 | contig 29017 bp, 30 predicted proteins | sample 2277101 | NCBI WGS metagenome assembly SDBT01 (sample SAMN10404973, study PRJNA504765) | marine sediment metagenome | isolation source: marine sediment core GS10_PC15, 103 cmbsf | place: Arctic Ocean: Southern Knipovich Ridge | collected 2010
ATATTAAGCGTGTGATAGCTTATTCTACCTGTAGTCAGTTAGGGTATATGTTCTTTGCCATTGGGGTGTCTGCCTATTCCGCGGCTATGTTCCATCTCACAACCCACGCTTTTTTTAAGGCGCTATTATTTTTAGGCGCTGGATCAGTTATTCATGCACTTTCTGATGAGCACGATATGCGAAAAATGGGCGGGATTTGGCGCTTGATTCCATTGACTTATACCATGATGTGGATCGGGAGTTTGGCTTTGGCTGGGATTCCTTTCTTTGCAGGTTATTATTCAAAGTCACTTATCTTTGAAGCGGCTTGGACAAGCCCTTTGGGGCTTGCGCCAGTGGCGTGGACTTTGGCCTTAGTGACTGTATTTCTAACAGCTTTTTACAGCTGGCGACTTTTATGGCTAACTTTTCATGGGGCCCCAAGAGCTAGTGAACAAGTGATGGGCTATATTCATGAGGCCCCGTTTGTGATGGCTATTTCTATGTTTGCCTTAAGTATAGGCTCAATATTTGTAGGTGCATTCTCTGATAAATGGGGTTTGTTCACGCAGCATGCATCGACATTTTGGTCGGGCAGTATAGCGTTGACAAAAGCTGGTGTATCCTCCATTCCAACGTTAGTACATGTTTTACCAGAGTTACTGGCATTTTGTGGCATTGTTGCTGCAATCGTTTGTTATGGTCGATTGTCAAAGATTCCTATCCTAGTGACGCGACACATCTCCGGTTTGTACCAGTTCTTGCTGAATCAATGGTATTTTGACGAACTTTACAATCGGTTGTTTGTGCGCCCAGGGTTGCTATTGAGTCGTGTCCTTTGGCAAAGGGGAGATTTGGCCATTATAGATGGTTATGGTCCCGATGGGATCTCTGCAACAGTACTGAAATTGGCAAATCGTACCAGTCAGCTTCAAACTGGGTATCTGTATCATTATGTTTTTGTCATGGTCTTTGGCATTGCGGCCATGATCCTTTGGTATATTCTGACGAACGGGATTACAGCAGTATGATGAATGATTTGCCCTTTCTTTCTTTACTGATTTTTCTTCCGCTTGTGGGTTGCTTGTTTATTTTTATGATACCCGGTCGTAATGAAGCAGCTGCCACCAATGCGCGCGGGGTGGCACTCTTGACCTCGCTAGCAACTCTGATGATAGCGATTATTTTATATGCCAATTTTGATCCGCAAGAGCTAGATTTTCAATTTCAAGAAAAAGCTAGGTGGATAAAAGCCTTTAGTATTGTGTACCATGTAGGGATAGATGGCATATCGATGCTGTATATTTTACTGACAGCTCTGCTAATTCCTGTGGCCCTTCTGTCCAGTTGGAAGTCTGTCCAATTTCGCGTTAAAGAGTTTATGATCATTTTTCTGGTGATGGAAACCATGATGTTGGGGATGTTTGCATCCCTTGATTTTATTGCTTTTTATTTTTTCTTTGAAGGTGTTCTGATCCCCATGTTTCTCATTATCGGGATTTGGGGAGGAGGGCGCCGAGTGTATGCTGCATACAAATTTTTCCTCTACACTTTGTTGGGTTCAGTCTTTTTGCTAATTGGGATCTTGACCATTTATTACCAAGTAGGATCCATGTCTATTCCAAAAGCACTACAGTTTTCTTTTGATCCAGCTTTGCAGAAGTGGTTATGGCTTGCGTTTTTTGCCTCGTTTGCGGTTAAGTTACCGATGTGGCTGGTGCACACATGGTTGCCTGATGCTCACGTTGAAGCTCCCACTGCTGGATCAGTTATTCTCGCTGGTGTTTTGCTAAAAATGGGTGGTTACGGTTTCGTGCGTTTTTCCTTGCCACTCTTTCCTGATGCTTGTCAGTATTTTGCCAATTTTGTTTACACCTTGAGTGTCATTGCCATTATCTACACCTCGTTGGTGGCATTGGCTCAAGAAAATATGAAAAAGTTGGTGGCTTATTCCTCTATCGCTCATATGGGTTTTGTGACCTTAGGCATTTTTTCTTTTTCCCTGCAAGGTATCCAGGGAGGACTGTTTCAAATGTTTAGCCACGGATTGATCTCTGCCGCGTTGTTTTTATGTGTTGGTGTGCTTTACGATCGGGAACATACCCTGAAGATTTCAGATTATGGTGGCGTGACCCATCGAATGCCGGTATTTGCTGTATTTTTTATGCTGTTTGTGCTGGCCGGATTAGGCATGCCCGGAACCAGTGGGTTCATCGGTGAAATACTTGTGCTGTTGTCAGCATTCCAGATTCAGTGGGGTTGGGCTTTGTCAGCAGGTACGGGCATGATTTTAGCTGTGGCCTATATGTTGTGGTTGTATCGTAGGGTGATGTTGGGAGCCTTAGAGAAGCAATCTCTAAAGACACTCCGTGATCTTTCTTTAAGAGAATATTTAGTGTTTACCCCGTTGCTAGCTTTGGTGTTACTACTTGGAATTTATCCACAGCCTCTTTTAACTTTGACTGACACTGCCGCACAGAAATTGGTACTTATTTATCAACAACCTAAGGATCAAGTGCCAGTGCCAGCCCTTCTAGTTAATGAGGAGCTAAAACAAGATGAGGAACAGCCTGCGACATGATATCTTTTGACGTTTTGATGACCGTAATGCCTGAAATTGTACTGGCACTTGCGGCCCTTGTGTTACTTTTAGTTGGCGTGTTTCGAGGGGATGCAAGTCTTCCTTTGATAGTTGGCGGTGTCAATGGTGTGTTATTAGGTGCTGTCCTTTTTGTGCTGATTGAGCCAGATAATCAGACCATGGGGCTAGAAAATTACAGCCTGTTAATTAGTGATGGTTTTATTCGCTTCGCCCAGATAACGGTTTTGTTATTAACTTTTGGGGTAATGTTAAGTTCGTACCGTTATCTCGTGCGGGACAAGGTAGGACGCTTTGAATATCCGATTTTGTTGCTGCTTTCGACGCTGGGAATGTTGATGTTGATAGCTGCCAACGATTTGCTGGTTTTCTTTGTAGGCCTTGAGCTGCAAAGTCTCCCTGTTTATGTCATGGTAGCGATGCGTCGTGATCGATCAATCGTTGTGGAAGCAGCTATGAAGTATTTTATTCTTGGTGGCTTGTCAGTGATTTTTATTCTCTATGGCGCAAGTTTTCTGTATGGCTATACCGGGACAACTGAATTTTCAGGAATTGCTACGGTATTATCAAATTTGAAAACTCTGCCATATCCTATTGTCTGGGCAATTGTTTTAATGCTTGCCGGCATAGCCTTTAAAATTTCAGCCGTGCCCTTTCATATGTGGACACCAGATGTTTATGAGGGGGCACCAACTCCAGTAACGTTATTTATAGCATCCGCTCCCAAATTGGCCGCAATGATTTTCCTAATTAGGTTTTTGTATGGTCCTTTGGGACAATTCGTTGAGGTCTGGCAGCCGATGATCCAAATAATGGCGGCATTATCTATGGTGGTTGGTGTTTTTGCCGCTCTGTTTCAAACCTCGATAAAGAGATTGTTAGGTTATAGTGCCGTTTCCCATATGGGCTACGCACTGCTTGGTGTTTCTTGTGCAAGCTTTGAAGGCGTTCATAGTGTTTTAGTGTATATGATTCTTTATAGTATAATGGTTTTAGGGACATTCGCCTGTATATTGCACCTTAGACGACGTGGCGAGTCTCTTGACGACCTGGATGATTTCAAGGGTCTTGCGCAGCTGCACCCCCGTATGGCGTGTGCGTTGGCGATTCTAATGTTTTCTTTAGCTGGCATTCCTCCCTTAGCGGGATTTTTTGCTAAACTTACCGTCTTTTTAGCGGCAGTTGAGGCTGGGTTATATCCTTTGGTTATATTGGCGGTTATCACGACTGTGATCGGTGCTACTTACTATTTGCGCATTGTCAAATTAATGTATTTTGATGCACCAGTAGGGGGCGAAGCTACTTTGCCATTTGATCGTTTGCGTGCCCGCGAAACAGCACTGGTGATCGCTTTGGCCGCTAGTGTAAACCTGTTCTATTTTTTATTGCCGCAACCGTTAATAAATGCTTCTGAAAAAGCCACGCAAATATTATTTACAGGAAATAAATCGGCTGAAAGCCTAATGAATTAATTGTTCCTTAAACTGCATTTGTTAGGATTATTGTATCTAATCATTATATGACGGTAATTTTAGCAAAGGAGGTTTGAGATGAAAAAATTGATAATATATGGTGCATTCAGTGCATTTATGATGGCTCCGCTAATGGCGGCGAGTGAAGATACAAGTGAGAGGGCTAAAAAGGCTTTAGGGGCTTTCTTTGAAAATAAGGAAGATAAGAAAGACGAGAAGAAGCCAGAAATAAAAAAAGACCAGAAAGACATGAAAAAAAAGCTTGAGGGAATGAGTAAAGATCTCAAGAAAATGCAGGAAAAAATCAATAAAATGATTAAGGGCATGTAAACTAATTTCTTGTAGAGTGTAATAACTTAAACGGGATTCGGGTAAATTGTTACTTCAACAGAGGCAAAGCCATATGAGAAAAATTTTGAGACTTTTTCTTCACGCAAGTGCATTTACCTTTCTCCCATTTTTATCCACTTCTCTTGCAGCATCATCGATTGAAGCTGGAAAACAAGCCTTGCAGATGGCTATAGATGACAAAACAAAAGCGCTAGAAGAAGAAAAAAAGTCAGAGCTGGAATTGGAGAAGCTTCAACAGCAATGCAGTAAAGAAAAACTGGATCTACTAAATACTATGGTTAATGATCTAAAAAGCCTTGAAAAGCCGATTGCCGATTTAAAGCAAAAATACGAACAATTGCGTGAAGAACAAATTGGCGTTACGCTTCCTTAAAGAATTTGAGACCCTAATTGTTCTACCTGTCTCCAGGGCACAATGTTGTCAACATTTAACCTAAAGCGTGTCAATTTCAAAATTGAATTTTGAAATTGACACGATTGTGGTTGTCTTGCAAGTTATAATCAGTGATATGTAGCTGGAGTTTAGGAATTTATTGCAATGTGCTGATTTTCCAATTATCTTAAAGTCAGGTTTTTTTTCAAACCCAATACTCACACGCTAGGAACAATAATGAGAAACATAACTTTGACAATCTCACAAATTATTTTAGGGGTTTTTCTGCTGTGTGGTCAAACATTCGCGGCAGAGACAGTCACGATTACTATGCATGAAATCACAACAGAGGGAGTAGGGAAGGATATTGGGACTATCACTGCTACAGATACTCCTGATGGCTTATTTATCAAACTGCAACTCAAAGGATTACCCCCTGGCCCTCACGGTTTTCATGTCCATGAAAACGCTCAATGCGGGCCAAAAATTAAAAATAATGTCATGGTTGCCGGTCTAGCTGCCGGAGGGCATTATGATCCTGGTCAAACCAAAGAGCACGAAGGTCCACATCAACAGGGGCATTTAGGGGATCTTCCTGTGCTGATTGTTGATGATAATGGCCAAGCTACTCATTACTTGATTGCTTCTAGATTGAAAGTATCAGACCTTAAAGGTCGATCTATCATGATTCATGCGCATGGAGATAACTATTCTGATACGCCTAAAAAATTGGGAGGTGGTGGAGCACGTATTGCCTGTGGTGTGTTGAGGGAATTGGAGAATTAGACCAGAATTCTCTCCTCCTTCCCACCACGATTATCATCGATAAAAAAACGCAAAACCTAGATTCTGCAAGCCCATCTGTGCTAAAAGCAAGGAATGGTTAATTTTGTTATCTATATACCGGTAAGCTTGTGTGTATTGAAAGGCATGGCATATGATTTTAACAATTGATGCAGGCAATACCACAGTCGGTTTTGCGGTGTTTTCTGAAGAAAATTCTTCCTCTCCCCTTATCAAAGCGCAGTGGCACGCCTATACCTGTGTACGACGTACGGTGGATGAGTGGGGGGCTTGGTTATTGACTCTTTTCCATAATCAACAAATTGATCCAGCGCAAATTCGGACCACGGTTATTGCTTGCGTGGTGCCAGATATTCTCGAAGATTTGCGGGCGTTCTGTGTCCGTTATTTAGCATGCTCAGTGCAAGTGGTTGGTGAACAAAATGTTGAGTTAGGCATTGATGTGAAGACCGATAAGCCTCAGGAAGTTGGAGCAGATCTTTTGGCATTGACGGTGGCGGCAAAGCATTTATATCAACCTCCATTATTGGTTTTGAGCTTAGGTACGGCAACCACCCTACATTTGGTTGATGATAAAGGGAATCTGGCAGGTGTTGCGATTGCTCCCGGCCTTGATTTAGCAATGCAGGCCTTATCAAGAGGAGCTGCTAATTTGCCTCCTGTGGCTTTTACTCGACCAGATAAAATTATGGGTACGACGACGATTCCTTGTATCCAGGCTGGTGTATATTGGGGCTATGTCGGATTGCTAGAAGGTCTCATTAAGCGTGCCCGATTTGAACATGGGAATCCTCAGCTACCTGTAGTTATCACGGGGGGACATGCTAGGATATTAGCGAAAGAGATTGACATGATAACCGATATGGATGTTAACTTGTCCCTAAAGGGGCTTTATTTTATTTATCAACAAAATAAACATAACGTAACGTAACAAGGGAGACTTAACATCAGTAGTTTAAGGATTATTTTATGACACAAAAATCACGTGAACTTTTCTTTCTTCCTCTAGGTGGGTCTGGAGAAATTGGAATGAACCTCAACCTTTATGGTTATGAAAACAAATGGTTGATGGTGGATTGTGGTGTGACGTTTGGTTCACAATTCGGGCTGGATTTGATCATGCCCAACATTGAATTTATTGAAAACCAGCGCGAGAATCTGCTGGGCTTGGTGGTCACTCATGGCCATGAAGATCACATCGGAGCTATACCATATTTATGGGATCGTTTGCGGTGTCCCATTTATGCGACTCCTTTTACTGCGGTACTTGTGCGCGATAAGCTCCGCCAGCAGGGGCTTTATGAAGCAGCACAGCTGGTAGAAGTGCCCATTGGCGGCGAGACTTGTCTTGGGCCTTTCGATGTGGAATTTGTGACCTTAACTCACTCCATTCCCGAACCTAATGCCATTGCTATCAAAACACCTGTTGGCACTATCATTCACTCTGGAGATTGGAAGCTGGATCCTAATCCATTGGTGGGAGAACCCGCCGATGAGCATAGATTGCGACAGTTGGGTGATGAAGGCGTGTTGGCCCTGGTCTGCGACTCTACCAATGTTTTTGTTGAGGGACGTACCGAATCTGAAGCTGATGTGCGAGAAAATATTATTGAACTTGTGGGAGCCCAGCCTAATCGTGTAGCGATTGGATTGTTTGCAAGCAATGTCGCGCGGCTTGAAACTTGTATCAAGGCAGCCCAAGCTCATGGGCGTTCTGCGGTGCTGGTGGGAAGATCGTTGCACCGCATGTTCCAGGCTGCACGTGCCAGTGGTTATTTGTTGGATATTCCTGAACCATTGAATGAAATTCAAGCAATGAGTATGCCCCGCAATAAAGTGCTTTTCTTATGCACTGGTAGCCAAGGGGAGCCTCGAGCAGCGTTGACACGTATCGCTAACAAAACTCATCCCAAAATTTCGTTAGCAGCAGATGATACGGTGATTTTCTCATCTCGTAAGATTCCAGGTAATGAGTTGGCGATTTCTGCGCTACAAAATAAGCTACAAAGCCAGGGTGTCGAAGTGATTGGAAGTAACAATGAGTTTATTCATGTTTCTGGTCACCCAGCACGGGATGAATTGCGTGATATGTACAAACTTATCCGTCCACAAATTTTGGTGCCGGTCCATGGTGAACACATTCATATGCATGAGCAAGCTGAACTAGGCAAAGAAGCTGGAATTCCACAAACAATTATTCCGCACAATGGCAGCCTAATTCGGCTAACTCCTGGTGAGCCGGAAATTGTAAAAGAAGTAACGAGCGGTCGCTGGGCTTATGATGGCAATCGTGTGGTGCCTATTAATAGTGGGCATATCAAAGATCGAGCCTTGATCAGTCAAGAAGGATTAGTGACGGTGACTGTCGTTATTAACGAAGCTGGAGAAGTCTCAGAGCCTGTCGTTTCTTTTGTTGGTTTAGCGGCAAGTGGGGAAGAAAATGCCCTGCTGACTCATGAATTTATGATAGAGATGGCCAATTTTATCGACAATGAGCCAGCACAAATTTGGCAACGAGACGCTGACATTCGTGCATTCTGTAAAATAGCGGCAAGGAGGATTGTTCGTAAGGTCTGTGGGCGTAAGCCTTTGGTCGTGACCCATATTGTCCGATGACAGAGTGCAGAGATCAGATAAAATAGAGCAGAACGTAACAATCATATGGCAATATCACAAATTTTTATTTGCAATTTCTGTTGTATAATTCTATCTTTCAGGTCTTTATTTCTGGCCTCTGGCCTCTGAAACTCCGATGTCTGTAATCACCGCAATCATCTCCTACATCCTAATCTGGTGGTTAGTTCTGTTTATGGTGCTGCCTTGGGGAGCCCACGCAACCCACAAACCGGAAACGGGGTGGGAGCCAGGTGCACCTGAGCGTCCAAAATTAGGGGTTAAGGTTGTTATCACAACCTTACTTGCTGGCTTAGTTTTGTTGGGGGTTTATCAGTTGATAGAGTCAGATTGGCTTGTGTTGGGTGAAATATGAGTTATTATGAAGCTATATTTAGGGTGCCCTTTAAGTTAAGAAAAGGATTTATATAGACCATGGCTAATATTGAAATTTACACTACACAGGTTTGCCCTTATTGTGTTCGCGCCAAACAGTTGCTGGATCGCAAAGGGGCTGCATATCAAGAAATTGATATCTCTAATGATACAGAGTTGCGTGAGACGGTCATGAAGCGAGCAGGTGGACGGACCTCAGTGCCACAGATATTTATCAATGATCAGCATGTTGGTGGATTTGACGACCTCCATGCTCTTGATTCTGCAGGCAAATTGGATATGATGCTTAAGGACTGCTGACATGATGCTCTATAGTTTGCTTTGTGAGCAGAGCCACACTTTTGATGCTTGGTTCCGTGATAGTCAGACATTTGCAACGCAAATGACCGAGCAATTGGTGAGCTGTCCTGTATGTAATAGCGTGCAAGTGCGCAAGGCAATCACGGCAGCAAATATAGCCATTGCAAAAAAGCAAGAGGTAGAGATCAACTCTGCAAAATCTTCGCTGTCCTCTCAAGCGAATAAGATCCCTAAAGACTTGATAAATCGCCAGATTATCCGCGAGCTGCATAAATTTGTCGAAAAAAATTGCGAAAATGTAGGCCGAAACTTTGCTGATCAAGCCCGTAAAATCCACGATGGTGAATTACTCGGGAAAAATATATATGGCCAAGCAACCCACGAAGAAGCCAAAGAATTACTGGAAGAAGGGATAAATGTGATGGCCCTACCAACAGTGCCAATTGCGGATGCATAGTTCGCTTGCTAATGGCTATCGCCTTTACTCTGAAGCTGACTTATTGAGAGTGCAACAGATTATGGCCTTGAAGTCTTTCGGGTTTGAGCTTGCTCAGATCAAAAAAATCCTATCAAGATAGACAGAGCTGGTGGAGCGTCATATTCTTCTAATAAGATTCTATAATAATTTGTCATATCTTGGGCCTATGGATGCTGTTTCAACTTTCACAAGAATGGTAAAATACATACAATAATGCAACTTGTTTTTTTACACTTCCTTCGGTGTTCCTGCAAAACGCAGGATATTTGTTAGATTACCGCTGAATCAAGAAATTTTCGGAAGCGTAAAATATCCACTGTTCCCCAGCAAAGCTGGGGATATCGTGGTTGATTATTAACAATCTTTATTGGCAAGATTGTCGAAGGATCTCCGTGCATTTAGCATGACAACCCTTATATAGACTTAAAGATTCCAAGCATCCTTTAAATTTTTTACTTATTGAGTAACTAACTTTCGTACTATGTTCTTCAATTTTCTCTACCATATCTTTACACCAAAGTGTCTTTTCAGCCCCAGCTAAGCTCTTTACTTTTTCAGAAAAAACGGCATATCTAAAGGATGTAAGATCTTCTGCCTTGGCAACAGGACTGATCGCTCGTATTCCAGAACCGGCAAGTTCCCACAAGTAGTCTTGCCAACCGCTAGTCACTGCCACTGGCGCTTGTGTAGCCTGGCGATCATAGCTAAGCCTAACTAAATGCATATTACAAGTTGTCACACAATCGCTCACTACTTCATCATCGGAATTAGTTGCTGTCACCCGAGGTCTTATACACTCGTCAATAGAGAGAGATCCTATTAAGTCATAATTTAAAGCAAAGATGCAGCTTAGTATAAGGGTAATTTTAAGATATTTTTTGTACATTTGAAACCTCATTTTAATGATTGTTGATTACTTATAATTATACAATTAAATTGTATGTATAGTCAAGGGTTAAACACATAGTGTCAGTAACACGTGATATGTCCAACTTAGTTAGTACGTTATTTGTCCGAAAAGTTATAATTGAATGATTTGTAGGTATATATGCTGGAGCAGGCGATGAACTAGTAGGTTAAAAACTTTGTGGCGGGTTTTAATTAGTAGAGTTACTCTCACTTTGAGAAGCTCTGCTTTTTTTCTGATAAGCCCGATAACTAAATGGAAATGTACACATGTAACCAAGACCTATGGCAAATAGGGCATACCAGAAGGCATTAATGAGGGCAATGATCGTAATCCCCACAAACAGCATGAGGGGTAAGACCATACGTTGAGGTACTTTGGTGCCTTTTAATGAAAATGTGGGAAGGCGAGTGATGAGCAATAGGCCAGAGATAATGAGTAAACAAGCATGGACTACAGGCCAGTTGATTAATAATACATCGGTAGCCAGCTCTAGCATCATGCCCATTAGGGCTAGAAAAGCACCGGCAGGTATGGGAACGCCCGTAAAGAATTTACGGGCCCAGTCAGGTTGGGGGGTATCAAGGGCAGTATTAAAGCGAGCCAACCGAAGTCCAGAACAAATCACATAAAACAAGACAATAGCCCAACCAAATCCGCGCCACTGATGTAGTGAGCTGATATAGAGCACAACAGCGGGGGTTACTCCAAAGTTAATCATATCTGATAATGAATCAAGTTCTGCTCCAAAGCGACTTGCCGAACCCAGCATTCGCGCCAGGCGACCATCCATGGCATCAAGAATGGCCGCAATGAGAATAGCAATGACAGCCATTTCATAGCGCTCCATCAAGGCAAAGCGAATAGCGCTTAATCCCGTGCATAGGGCAATCAGGGTAATCATATTTGGCAGGATACGGCTAATGGGTAATTCTTGCAGGCGTTCTTTAGGTGAGGAACGAGTCGTGGCTTTATTAGGTGTTGCTGTCATGCCTTAACGGACCTTACAGATACGCCGCGTTTCTTTGGATTGTAAGTCGGCAATTATCGACTCTCCTGCAATCATTCTTTGGCCCACACATACCAGTGGGTGCTTGTCCTTAGGGAGAAATACGTCGACCCTACTGCCAAAGCGAATCAGTCCATAAACTTGGCCAGTCTTGACTTGATCTTTGTCTTCGACATCGCAACGAATGCGACGGGCGATGAGCCCAGCAATTTGCACGCATACAATGGAGGTTTTTTGGTCAACATCAATAACAAGGGTGTGTCGCTCATTGTGCTGACTTGCTTTATCTAGGGAAGCATTAACAAACTTGCCGGCATGATAGCGAGATTGGGTAATGGTGCCTTTGATGGGGATACGGTTGACGTGAACATCAAAAATATTGAGAAACACACTGACTCTGGTCCACTCGTCTCCCTTTAATCCTAATTCTTTTGGAGGAGAGGTGTCGGTGACAATAGACTGCACCATCCCATCAGCAGGACTTACCACCAGTCCTTCTCGACGCGGTACCACTCGTGGGGGATTGCGAAAGAAGTAGATCATCCAAAGGGTTATCAGCATCATCACACTGGCAAGACGTGTGAACCCTGTGAAAAAGAGCACAACCGAGATCACTGCTCCAATGAGAATAAATGGCCATCCATCACGGTGGATAGGAACGCAAAGAGTATTAGAGATAGTTGTAAACATGTGAAACCACTGGTTAATAACCTTCGATGCCTACAATCTAGCAGGTGAGGGTGGTATCGTGCAACATTCTTTATAAAGAATATTGCACGAAATTTAGTATATGAAGTATATACTATCGAGATTGGCCTAATTAAAGAACCTTTTTGAAAGATTCACGATCCTTAACACGATTAATGTAGGAAGCTAATTTGGGCCAACGGTCTGCGTCAACTTTTTCACCAACAATTTCTAAACTGATAAATTGGGAAACGATCGCAATATCAGCTACGGTAAACTGATTGCCAACAATCCACTTTTTATTCCCAAGTTCTTGTTCAAGGTAATCGCATATCTGTGGCAAATCTTCATTAAGGGCTTTTTGCACTGTTTTTTCGTCTGTTTCAAGCTTAAGCACTTTAGGCTTTAGGATCCGCTCAATTAATATTGCCTTGGTAGTCACAGCAAAAACTACCTCATCACCATACTTCTCAAACCATATCGTTTTTCCAAGTAACTTTGGAGATTTAGGATACAACGAATTCTGCGCATTTTTTCTATCAACGTATGCACTGATTGCTCCGGAATCTGCAAGAGCCCACCCATCCACTACTAACGCGGGTATTTTTCCCAAAGGACTTGCGTTAACAAAGTCGTCCGATATCGGTGATTGTGTTGCTTTTAATAAACTTAACGGTAGAGTCTCAACCAACTCGTACTGTATATTTTTTTCATGTAATACTACCCGAGCTTTGCGCACATATGGCGATAGGCTAATACCGTATAGGGTAACCTTTTCCTTTTGTACGGTATTATTTGGGGTGGTTGCACAATATGCGTGGTTTGATGTGGTAATTGCACTTATGCTAACACTCAACATTAATCCCGTTACAACCAAGCCTGACTTAATAATGGATTTTGATTTCAACAACATTTTAAACTCCTTAAGTTAAAATTAGATAGCAGAACCATTAAAACTATCTATAAGATCCAGTAAATACTTTCTAAGTTGTGATTGATCATCCTTAGAAAGAGTAATACAGCTAGCGATACCACCAAAAATATCAGGTATATTTGTTTTAAGTGAAGTCCCCTTTTCGGTGAGCTGAATATGCAGACAACGCTCATCGTCTGATCTGCGGGTACGGGTCAATAAACCTTTTACCTCCAATCTCTTGATCAATGGAGTCAGTGTTCCAGAATCTAGGGACAATTGTCTTCCTATGTCATCAAGAGAGAGTCCATCCTTTTTCCATAAACACAGCAGGACTAAATACTGTGTATAGGTGATCCCAAGAGGCTGAAGAAAAGGTTTATATGCACCAACCAATTTCCGAGAAGCAGCATTCATCATAAAACAAATTTGTTGATCTAACGGTGGAATAATCATCACTTTCTCCTTACAAAATATATATAGTGCACAATTTAATTGTTGTCAACTAAATTTTTCAAAATTTATTTTTAAAGCCAATGACATGCTTCAAAATGTTGCATTATACTTAAAAAAATATAGGTAAGAAAAAGGTGTTTATGGGATGGGTAATACTTCAATCAGATGGAGTACTAGTGTTCCGTCAATTCATAATTTTATGGTTCATCAAATTGAGTTCGTAAAGTGCTATACCGTAGCGCACTACCTCACTCTAAATTTTTAGCTTTGACGGGGCACTAGACGGAATTGGCTGGGGTGGTAGGGTTCGAACCTACGCATGCCGGTATCAAAAACCGGTGCCTTACCACTTGGCTACACCCCAATACCCTTTAAAAATATTGCATATATCCCTATCCTGTCAAGGAGGTTCTTCAGGGACTGGCTCTAGTGTATACTAAATTCTATAAAGTGAGAGGCAATTTTCCCTGCTGACTGAACATAATAAGAGAGGAATTATCGTTATGAGAATACGTATTTGTTGCAAATATATATCTGTGGCATTAGTGAGTTGTTCATTTCAGGCATTAGCTGCTGATGCGCCTGCGCCTGCAAATAAATCTGATGATGCGCAGGTTTGCTCTGGGGTTGGCGTTGCTAATTATGTTGATCAAACCCTAGAGGAATTAATTCATACTGGGCCAGTTAATCTGGAGAAGGTTATTGTTAAAGGGCAAACGAACATCCATGGGCCTCTTGAAGCTAGGAATTGCCAGTTTAGTGATTTGCATGCGATTGGTCCGGTAACGATAGTGACAGGTGTGGTAAAAAACGCAGAAATCATCGGGCCTGCTAAATTTACGCAAGTGAAAATGGGCGGGGACCTTACAGTTACAGGTCCCATCCAAGCTAAATCTTGTCATCTGAAGAGAGTTAAATTGAATGCGCGTTACAATTCTTTGTACGATGCGAAGGCACAGTCTGTTTACATTCGTCAGGATAAATCTGATTCTTCACCACAGGTTTTGACTCTTTTGGGCGATACTCACGTTGAGGGCACCATTCATTTTGAATCAGGCAATGGCGTTGTGAAAATCTATGGTTCTCATGTGCAGGTTGGAGCTGTGCAAGGTGGTTATGTACAACGTATGGGGTAGAAAACGTAGATGAAAGAGGTGGTTATTTAAGTGGGTATCGTTTGATTATCTCGTAATCATTCTTAACTCTTTCCATGAGTGCCAGAGACTCAATTTTGAATTGTAGATTATCTTGAAGTTTCTGCTGGAAATCTTCAAGAATTTTTTCTCTTTGTGAGTCACCTACACGTTTTTTTATGGTTTGGATTTTTGTGTGCGGGATATATTTTTTGTAAATCTCAGAAAAGGCATATTTAGTATGAGTTTTAAGAAAGGTTTCGGCTTGGAGAGATAATTTTTCTAAGAATTGTTGTGGGCCAAATTGAACGCATAAAATTTGGCCAAAATGTCCTAAAGTTACAATTTCATCAACTTCAATTGTGAATTTTTTATGTTGAGATAGGGGGGTAAAGGCCCCTACAATTTGTGATCGATCTTCCCATTTTACATTAGGGATAAAACCTAAGGTTATGTGAAAGTTACGCTGTTTTGCTCGTTTGATTTGTGACTTGGGAAGGTCAAGATAAAATGTGCTGGCAAGTTGGCGCTGGACCTCTTCATCCAATGGAATGGCCAAGAACATGCTTTTGATTTTTGTGTGCGGTTGGGAAGAGGCTGAGTCAATCATAGCTTGTGCTTAAAATCTTTTATACCTAAAATGATCCCATGAATAGATATGACAGCACAAGAAGAAGTACCATGAAGCATGTAAATGATTTTGCCCACACGTTAGCTTTGCAAGCAGTGAGCTATATTGCGCAACAAGAATCGTTATTAAATCAGTTTTTGACTGCAGTGGGATCTACCCTCCCTGCTTTAAAAAAAAGCCTGGGGCAGGAAGAGACTTTAGCTGCTGTGCTTGACTGGTTACTACAGAACGAAACGACGTTGATAGAATTTTGTCAGGACTTGGATGTTGCTCCAGATATGATTTGGCGTGCTCGCCGTATGCTACCTGGCTCGCCAGAGCATAATTATCAATCAGTGTGACGCATAAACAACGTGGTCATCGAGTAAATATGGACGTTTGCCAACCTTATTTCACTTTGATTACGCAATAATATCTGGTATACCTACTTATAGTAAACTGTAAAATCCTTACGGGGGTGTAGCTCAGTTGGTTCAGAGCGCTGGCCTGTCACGCCAGAGGTCGCGGGTTCGAGCCCCGTCACTCCCGCCATTTGCTTCCGTGGTTCTGTTGATAATTTTTTGAAGAATATATTCGTGTTCCCTACGGGTATGATTGCCCTATCGTTTAACAATTCTCGGCCACTGTCATTCCAGGAAATTACTTATTTGAATCATGCCAAAGTACTCATTTTTCCATCCGATTGAGCCGGTTATAACAAAGTTATAACCGGCTCAATAAATTGTTTGTTGACATTATTTGGCCACTTATGAGATCTTTATAAGTGGCCAAATCTGTCACGCCCGCGCTAAATCAAAACCTCTAGCTTGGATTCCCATGCAGATTACTGAATTATCCCGATTCCATCCTCTGTCCAATAAAATCAATATTGCCCTGTGTTACGGAATGCTCTTTAGCTAGATGGTGCCAGTTGCTTAAAGCAGATTTTGTTTGTTCAATAATATTCTCAACGGTTGTGTTTGGCAATTTGGCTTCCATACCCAATTTGATCAAATGTTTAGTCGTTGGTTGTTTGCCTTCGCCCATAACCATAGTGCTTTGCTCACCGCCTGGGCCGGAAGAAAATGTTAGATCATAGGCGGGGGATAGTTTCCATTGCCCCTCAGCATCCATCAGGAAACTAAAGTTTTTGGCGTGATCATCACGATTATGCGCCAACACATTGAAGACAGCTAAGCGGAACATTTTTTCAGCCTCCCGTACGTCACGGGTTAATATCATAGTCAGGGCAATCAGGTCTTCATAATCTAAGGACGGCGTTCTGAAATCAGAATGGAGCAAACCGCAGGCACTATGGGCATGCAGGCGATGGTTACCCTTACGGTCAAAGCGTTTTGTTGCAAAATATCCTGCGCCTTTTTGTGTTGGAAACAGATGCACATCGGTCATGATTAATCCTGCTTTCTTGGCCATCAGGGCGTAGACATACTCTATCGCTCCGGCATCGAGACCGTCACTTGCATTGGGAAATTTAACTAACCATGGTTCAAATCCTTCATGCAATTTATTAACACCGTGGACAATTGTCTGTCGCTTTGCATCTACGCCAATCATCGCCTTGGGCCGTGCACCCGCAGATGATCCATTGAGCGCCAAAAGCTCCTGCAGGACATCTTCTGCCTCGCCATCCAATACATTTTGTGCATGTATAGCAAGCTGGTCTAGGTTAATGGGGTTATCTTTGACCTTTTCGCCAAAATCTGGCTCATAAACCAAAGCCCCCATACCTGTGTGCCCCACATGTGCCAACCGATCAAGTGGGCTAAGCTGATTTGGTAAAATACCTTGTAGACGAACTCTCCGATCAAGCAATAAGCGGCCCCAACCATCAGGAAGGCTATCGTTAAACACACCGGGAAGCCCTGCAAATAAAAATTGATCAAATGTTTGTACACCGGGAGCCCGCGGACATTTAAGCGGCGAAACATCTAACCCACGATCCAAGAAAGTTTTGTCGTACTCGAAGTATATGCGCCTTTCACGCAACGCCAATCGTCCTACAGGTAATGCATCACTCGTAAATGCAAGATAAACTTTAATCTTATTTATGGGTGTATAGCTCATGTAAGCCATCCTTTCTTGGGTGTCTTCTTTTTGTCGTCTTCTAACACTTCATCAATGGATGAGAAGGATGCAGGCTCTGATTTTACCGCTTCAACCACACTATCCAAGCCGTCCAGAATCATCAGTAATTTGAGGAAGGACTCTAGCGAGATCAGTCCCTTTTGTTCAAATTTCCGCAATGTGGGTAAGCTAACCCCGGAACGTTTGCTAAGCCCTTTCTGCGTTAATCCCATACCTAAGCGCCTTGTTTTGGTGTATTCAGCAAGCTGTTTTTGTGCTTTCGATACAGTTAAAAGTGATACCATTATATTGCTTTATGCGCTTTAAATGTTGTTATTACTACAATAGTATTAGTTGTGCAAAAAATCAATGATTGAAGTGGGTTGTCTCAAAGTTCTCTTCACCTCAATGCCCTTCACTTCAATTACCTGGTAAGCTCAAAGGCCTTGGATCTTGGGCAAAGGTTTCATAAACTCGGGTGTCAGCAGTGGTGATGGATTCAGTTGTGTTGTCCAGAATCGTTGCCCGCAGAAAAATTACCAATTCGTTGACGGTTCTTTTATTAGTCTTGCCACTAAACAGATGCCCTAACACAGGAATGTCTTGCAAAAAAGGAGGGCCGGTGCGTTCATTATCCGCTCGTTCCTCCATTAGTCCACCCATAACCACCACATCACCAGAGCTCATTTGTAGGATTGAATCTAATTCACGCACTTGTACTTCAGGGATTTTTGAGGTTTTGGTTTCATTGGAAAGAATGCCCACTGCTGGGTCCTCTTTCTCATTAATGACCCGTGAAATGGTGGGGCGGATATTCAAGGTAACCCGTCTAGATTGAGGATTAATGGTGGGTTGCACCACCATCACCAGCCCGATGGGAACAGTTTGAATTTGGCTGGAGGCGCGTTCAATATCATTCTTTTCATTCTCTCTAAGTTCGCGGCTGTAGTTGATTTTAAAGAACACAAGGTTAGTTGCTACTTTCAACACAGCAGATTGATTGTTCATCACCGTCATGCGTGGACTTGAAAGAGTGCGTACAGTGCCGAATCGATTTAAGATGCGGGCTAGAGCTGTTAACGTCTCACTGCCACTGCCGATGGTAAAAATCTCACGGTCGCGTAGCATTGACTCATCAAAGGGACCAGGAATGCTGATCCTTCCCAAAGGGGAAATAAGTTTGAAATCGTTTTTGACATGATGCCAGTTGATTCCTCCTTGGTACTCTTCATTTAAATTTACCTCAATAATTTTGGCTTCAATCAGCACTTGTTGTTGGATGTTGGCCATAATTTGGTCCAGATAGGCAGCAATCTTTTGTTGTTGAGATTGGGTCGCAAAAACAGAAATGAGACCTGCTTGTTTGTGGATGGTATAAGAAGTAACACCAGCTGTATTATTTTGTGAAGATAGGCACGATAGGAGAGATTTAAGGGTTACTTCGATCTCCTGCCAAAAATCAACGTTAGACTCTCCCTTAATCATGGCACTTGATCCATTGTCAAAATCCCGACTATATCCTTCCATTGCTGTGAAAACGTCTGTTGCCATTGAAATACGGTTTTGGTGTTGGCGCGATAGAGAGAGAAATGCCACATTATAATTTTCTAAATATGGGGTGTCTGATTCAATTATTAGCCCACCGCCTTGAATGCGATAGCGCAATCCCGTCATCGCACAAATATCCTTGATGACGTTAATAAATGGCTGCTTATGGGCGTGTAGATATACGCCCTTTTCAATTGTTGGGTCAATGACCAAATTAACCTTGGCTTGTCGCGCCATTTCCAATAGTACATCTTTGATCGGTATTGTCTCTGTAATGGTAAGGGATACTGGACGCTGAAAATGAGGAAGATTCTCTGGTGTGGTATTGGGGTTAGAGCTGGGAGGTAAAGGTTTAGGTGTGGGTATTGGTATAATGCGATGCTCGCCTTGCCCAGTTAGACGTGCCTCATATTCGCTACGCTCCAGTTGCAAGGAAGGGTCATGATGATCCAAACGTCTTAGCTGCTCACACGCCGTGCTTGTGAACAGGCAGGTAACTAACCACACATAGGGCAATAATCTCATGAATAAGCTGATATCAAACATATTGTTGAATTTACATTGTATCCACTTTAGGCCAATATGAAGCTTAAGGATAGATTAATCATCAGTTGCAAAACGCATGAGCACTATGCATTTATTTCAGGGTTGTTTTGTTGTTTTCTTTGGTCTGCTTTTAGGCCTGATTGCCCACGTTTTTATACGATCTGCCAGATTCGCTAATTATGGGGAAAATTTTTCCATATTTTCTCTTGCCTTTTTGTGTGCTATATGATGCCGATTTGGCCGGTATGATGATGGGCATTTTAGTTAATTTCCTTCTGTTACTGATCATCGTTGGGCTGATTATTCTCAGTGTTATAGATTGTAGGGATGGTGTGGTGGAATATAAGATTTTAGCTATGGTGGCAATTTTTCTGTTGTTATGGCGGTTTTGTCTCACCTCTGCGTCTTGGGTAGAGATTATGATGAACGTTTGTACCCTTGCTTTACTAGCCTTAGTACTGCGTTATGGATGCGTTGTTATCCGTAGAGGAGTAGGGATGGGGTTAGGTGATGTTGCAATGTTTGGAGTCTGTGGGATAGTGGTTACTTTTGCTGCGTGGCCGTTGTTTTTATGTTTTGTGGGAGTTAGCGGCATTGTTATTGCCTGCTACTGGCACCTTATTCGCAAAAAAGGGGGGAGGTTTCCCTTCGTGCCTGCTTTAAGTTTGGGGTTAGCGAGTGTGTTATTGATGCAGTTTTATGAGATGGCATACTAAATTAGTCAGGGATAAGGAAAATAGACATGATATCTAAAAGCTTTCGTATAATCGGAATATGGGTTTTTATTGTAGTTCTTTGTAGCATATTTTTTGTTGTCTCTCCGCCTATTGCCCAGGATCTTTGCTACCATAATTTTGCTGATCAGCGTGGTTGGTTCAGTGTTCCCCATTTTGCTAACGTGATATCGAATCTCCCTTACTTGGTTATTGGATTGATGGGATTATGGCGCGTGGGATTATATCGTCGATTGAAGCTCGAGAAACAAGAAAACTCAGAAATTAATGTGCCACAAAAATCGGCCCTAACAATTGCTATTCCGCAAGAACGTCGATTTTGGTTCATTTTTTTCATCGGTGTTTTCTTTGTTGGGGTTGGGTCTGGTTACTATCACCTGCATCCAACCAATGTAACATTGGTATGGGATCGCTTGCCCATGACTATTTCCTTTATGTCGCTGTTTGCCTATGTAATATTTGATCGCTTGTCTGTCAAGCAGGGGCTGACACTGTTGCCGATTTTCCTAATTTTTGGTGTGTTGAGTGTGCTTTACTGGGCCTACACTGAGTCGATTGGTATGGGAGACTTGCGCCCTTATGCCATTGTCCAATTTGGCCCAATGATTTTTATTCTCCTGATGTTTGTGTTTTTTGACAGTCATTACACGGGGGGCAAATATTTTGTCTGGGTTTTTATATGGTACGCTCTCGCAAAAATATTTGAATATTTTGACAATGGTATTTACCAAGTATCACAACATATGGTTGGTGGTCATGCCCTTAAGCACCTTGCTGCTGGTATAGCGTGTTATGAGGTTGTACGGTATTTGCGGGCGCGTCGCTATCGAAATTGAGTAAAGGGTACCTCTAGAAATCCACTTTTTGGCCAGCTACAGCGTTAGCTCCGTCCTCGAATCCTCATGTACCTTAAGTACACTGCGGTTCTGCGGGCGTGGCTTCCTCGTATCTGTCACATAAAATGAATTTCTAGAGGCACCCTAAATTTTTGCATTGAATCTCTCTTGTGATTCGTGGATAGAACGGGCATCATGCGGTTAGTTGAGTTTACGAAGGGGTTATAGATGGATAAGCTGCGTATTATTGGAGGGCAACCTCTTGTTGGGAAAATCCGGATTAGTGGGGCGAAAAATGCGACATTGCCGTTGATGGCAGCCAGCCTTTTAACAGATGGATGTCTTGAGCTCAGCAATGTCCCTAATTTAGTTGATGTATTATCCTTACAGGATTTACTAAGGCAACATGGGGTTAAGATAAATACAGCCCCTGAAAAGCTAACTATGAGCTTGCAAGCAGCAGACATTGAATCAACCACCGCTCCTTATGAGTTGGTGCGGAAAATGCGCGCTTCTATTATGGTTTTGGGACCTCTTCTTGCTCGATGTGGCGAAGCTCGGGTTTCTTTACCTGGTGGATGTGCAATCGGAGCTCGTCCAGTTAATTTGCATCTAGAGGGCTTGCGTGCTTTGAGTGCAGAGATTGATATCAGCGAAGGATATATTGTTGCAAAGGCCAAAAAAGGATTGATAGGGGCTGATTATCGTTTTCCCCTAGTTTCGGTTACTGGTACTGAGAATATAATGATGGCCGCGTGTCTTGCCCGTGGCACAACCAGATTGTTTAATGCAGCTTGTGAGCCGGAGGTGGTTGATCTAGCCAACTGCTTAAAAGCCATGGGAGCTCATATTGAAGGGGCCGGAACCGCGCAAATTTGTATTCAAGGTGTTGATAAACTAAACGGTGCTAGCCATGCTGTATTGCCGGATCGTATAGAAACCGGGACTTACGCCATTGCTGCCGCCATTACTGGTGGAGATCTTGAATTGTTGGGCACGAGTGAGTCTCTTCTGCCAACGGCTTTGCCTCTTTTGCAAGAAAGTGGGGTGAGCATCGAACCGATTCCCAACGGCATTCGCGTCAAATCCCTTGGGCAACGGCCACGACGGTTGAAAATGATGACTCAGCCGTTCCCAGGATTTGCAACAGATTTACAGGCGCAATTCATGGCACTGATGGCAATCGCTGAGGGAGAATCCCACATTACGGAATCGATTTTTGAGAACCGCTTTATGCATGTTCCTGAACTTGCTCGCATGGGGGCAGACATCTTAATTGAGGGTAAAACGGCTTATGTGAAAGGTGTTAAGGGACTTAAAGGTGCTGAAGTGATGGCAACAGATTTGCGTGCGTCGGTTTGTCTGGTCCTTGCAGGACTTGTGGCCCAAGGTGAAACTGTGGTGCAACGTGTTTATCACTTGGATCGAGGCTACGAACAGCTAGAGCAGAAACTGTCAGCTTGTGGGGCTAATATTGAACGAATTAAGGTAGCGTAAGGGCTGGAGTTTTGAGATAGCGGTATGCTCCCGGTGTCACTCAGTGACTTTTTCGGTCGCGATGTACCATAATGTAATCAAACATCAAAACCAAGAGCAGTACCACGACGATATAAACATGTAAGAGCAGTGTTTGCAATAGGTGGATTGATTCAAATTTATTATTAGTTCTATAAGTGGCTAATATATAGTATTTATGTTGCCCACTCCTTAGAACTGCCTTCTCTGTTGAATGGGCGTTATTAATTGAGTAGTCAATTATTGCTGCTTAAATAAATTTGCTTTATCAATGGTTATATCCACAGACTGAATGCGGTTGTCAAAATGAATTTTTTAGTCGATTGTTAGTACGGATCCATGGCTTAATTTTTGTACTAACTATTGACAAAAGTCGATTCTTAGTACAGATCCATGGTTGGGTTTTTGTACTAACTATTGACAAAAGTCGATTGTTAGTACAATCTTATCCTTGCATGGCAGATTAGGATTAACAACAAATGTCCACATTTATCGGTAGGAAGCGTGAGCTTGCTGAGCTTAATAGATACCTGAAGAAAAAATCAGCAAGTTTACTCGTTGTTAAGGGTAGACGTAGGATTGGTAAAAGTCGACTTATTGAGGAATTTGGAAAAAACCATAAGTACTACAGTTTCTATGGAATACCGCCATCTAGTTCCATTACAGCCCAGCAACAACGTGATGAATTTGCACAACAACTAGGTAGGGTTATAGACATCCCAGGAATTAAAGCTGATGACTGGGGTGATTTGTTTTATATACTCGCTAAGCATACTAGAGAAGGAAAAACTATAATACTACTGGATGAAATTTCCTGGATGGGATCCAAAGACCCCATCTTTCTAGGTAAGCTAAAAAATGCCTGGGATATGTATTTCAAAAAAAATGATGAGCTCATTCTGGTATTATGCGGTTCCATTTCTTCATGGATTGATAAAAATATTCTTACAAGTACGGGGTTTATGGGTAGGGTATCTTTTGTACTTACCTTGAAAGAGCTGCCGTTAAGTGATTGTAGTAAATTCTGGACAGGAAAAGGAGCGCAAGTTTCTGCGTATGACAAATTCAAGGTATTATCCGTTACAGGCGGAGTCCCGAGATATTTGGAAGAAATTGATCCCCAACAAAATGCCGAACACAACATTAAAAATTTATGCTTCAAGGAAGGATCTTTACTTAGCACCGAATTTGAGCAAATATTCTCTGATATTTTTTCTGAGCGAAACCAGTTTTATAGACAAATAATAATTACATTGGTTGATGGTCCATTAGAGTACAAGGAGATTTGCAAAAAAATAGGAGTTAAAGAAACTGGCCGAATGAGTGGTTATATGGATGATCTAAAAAAATCTGGGTTTATTTCGAGAGATTATACTTGGGATATTAAAACCGGGAAATTATCTTTATTGAGTAGATATAGAATAAGCGACAATTATTTGAAATTTTATTTTAAGTACATCGAAAAAAATCTCCCACTTATAGAGTCAGATAACTTTCAGATAAAATCTCTGACATCCCTGCAAGGATGGAGTACTGTTATGGGTTTTCAGTTTGAAAACCTAGTGCTTAACAATCGAGCGTTCGTACAGCGCCTCCTAGGCATAAGACCTGAAGACGTCATATTTGATAATCCGTACTTTCAACGAAAAACAACACGTCATCCGGGATGTCAAATAGATTATATGATTCAAACAAAATTAAACAACTTATTTGTCTGTGAAATAAAATTTTCAAGTCGAGAAATTGGTAAGAAAATTATTCCCGAAGTAGAACACAAACTCAGTAAACTCCAACTTCCTCGAGGTTTCTCATGTTGGCCAGTTTTGATACATGTTAATGGGGTACATGAAAAAGTCGAAGATAGTGGGTATTTTACCAGGATTATTGATTTTAGCGAATTACTTCAACAAGATCCCCTGTGATGTCACTGTATTGTTTCTAATTTCTAACTTTGCATCGTGCTTTTTCGAATTTATGCCGCTTTGCGTTTAGATAGCATGGGAGGCCTGACTATATTTCTGCACTCACTTTAATTTACGTATTCTGCGCCAGTTTTGATGATGTTGTTGGTGCTCGCCATAAGTTTTTGAAAACACATGTCCTCCTGTGCCGTCAGCAACAAAATACAATTCATCCGATTTGATTGGTTGGAGAACCGCTATTAAGCTATCACGACCAGGGTTGCAAATAGGTGTTGGCGGTAAGCCCGCATATAGATATGTATTATATGGTGTAGTGTTGGTTAGATCATTTTGCGTCAAGGGTTGGTCAAACAGGGGATTGTCTTGTTTAATGCCATAGATAATCGTGGGGTCTGCTTGTAGCTTCATCTCCTTCTGTAGGCGGTTTAAAAATACCGCAGCAATTCTTGGACGCTCTGCCGCTACCGCCGTTTCTTTCTCCACAATAGAGGCCAGGATAACAGCCTGTCGTGGTGAGGACAGTTGGCAGCTAGGTGATCGAGATTGCCATAACTCATTTAACGTGTCCTGCATAGCTTGTTTGAGGCGTTGGAAGAGCTTATTGCGATCGTCAGCTCGAGAATAGAAATAAGTCTCAGGGAGCAACTCTCCTTCTGCATACTCTAAGTTCAATTCACCCTGTAGACGTGTTGTATTAATAATTTTTTCCCTAATTTCTTTAGTGGTCATGCCTTCAGGAATAGACAGGGCATACTTAATCGTTATTCCTGCCACTAAAATATTGAGAATTTTAGCTGGAGAGGCGTGCGTTGGAAATTGATATTCTCCAGCTTGCAGGTTTGCAGCCAGCCCTTGCCAACGTACATGCCAAGAAAATAGCAAAGGGTGAGTAATTATTTGATGCTGGGCAAGCTGCTGGCTGATTTGTGGCAATGATTGTCCTTTGGCAATGATTATGGTCGTTGGTTGCTCAAGTGGGCCTGATTGATCGAAGTATTGCCAACAAAAGTTTAGGACAATAACACTGATCGTAACAAGAAATATGCCGATGATGCTCGCAGCTAGCGTGCGTCTGGTCATCCTTTTTTTTAGGAAAAGGTAGAGAAGATCAACGAGGCGTTGGTACCGCCAAATCCAAAGGAATTCGACATAACATGTTTCATCTGCTTTTCTTTCGCATGATGGGGAACAAAGTCAAGGTCACAATCTTCAGAAGGTTTATCCAAATTCAGAGTGGGCGGAATAATACCATGCTTAAGGGCCATTATAGAAAACACGGCTTCGACACCTCCTGCAGCACCAAGTAGATGGCCAATCGCTGACTTAGTCGAGGAAACTGAGAGTTGATAAGCATGATCACCAAATAATCTTTTGATGGCCTTTACTTCGATGGCATCACCTACGGTGGTAGACGTGCCATGGGCGTTAATATATCCAACCTCTTCCGGATTGATTTGTGCACTTTTTACGGCACCCCGCATTGCACGATAACCACCTGAACCATCTTCGGCGGGAGCGGTGATATGGTGAGCATCGCCAGAAAGGCCATAGCCCGTGACTTCGCCATAAATTTTCGCACCGCGCTTTTTCGCATGCTCTAGTTCTTCCAAAATAAGAACACCAGCACCTTCGCCCATGACAAAGCCGTCTCGGTCTTTGTCCCAAGGGCGAGAGGCTTTCTCAGGTGTGTCATTAAAGCGGGTTGACAATGATCGTGCAGCAGCAAAGCCGGCAATACCTATGCGACAGACTGCTGCTTCTGTACCTCCAGCGACCATAACATCAGCATCATCAAAACGAATTAGGCGTGCAGCGTCACCGATGGCATGGGCACCAGTGGCACAAGCTGTTACCACCGAATGGTTCGGTCCCTTAAATCCATGTTTAATAGAAACATTGCCTGAGGCTAAATTAATGAGAGTGGAAGGAATAAAGAACGGACTAACCCGGCGGGGACCTTTTTCGATTAAAGTAATGGTAGTCTCATAAATATTTTCAAGCCCTCCAATACCAGCACCGATCATGACACCAGTGCGTTCTAGAGCCTCTTCATCTGTTGGATGCCACCCCGCATCATCTAACGCTTGGTCAGTAGCAGCAATACCATAAACAATAAATCGCCCCATGCGTCGCTGATTTTTCAGGGATACCCAATCTTCGGCATTAAATTCATCGGGACCGTTTCCAGTCGGTATAATACCGGCAATGCGAGCTGCCAAATCTTCAACGGGAAAAGACTTAATAGGTCTAATACCAGATTTGCCTGCGATCAAATTGTGCCATGAAGAAGAAGTATTTCCTCCAAGTGGCGTGACTAGGCCTACACCTGTAACAACAACACGTCTCATGGGAATTGCCTCAATGTATAAACTTAAGCAGCTTGTGCATGTGTAGTTAAATACGCAATAGCATCTTTAACCGTGCGAATCTTCATCGCATCATCTTCCGAGATTTCACACTCAAATTCTTGTTCGAACTCCATAACAAGTTCGGCAGTGTCTAAACTATCAGCGCCAAGATCGTCAATAAAACTGGCGTTCTCAGTTACTTTGTCTTCTTCAACATTTAGCTGTTTAGCAACAATCATTTTCACTTGGGTTGCAATATCAGTCATCGTCTATTCCTTTCTATTGAAATTAAAACTTATTCAACTCTGAGTACATTAATTTATACTCCTGTTAGAAGGTTTTACCACCATTTCGATGGCGTATCCTAGCCAATTTTCATCTGGAATGCAAGTTTTCTAGAACGTGCATAAACCATACCTACTTTATAGCATTGCCATGCCACCATTAACATGCAAAGTTTGCCCCGTAATATAGCCTGCTTCTTGGCTTGCTAGGAAGCCTGCGGTGCTGGCAATATCTTCTGGGTTACCTATTTTGTTAACTGGAATCCTAGTCATAATGATATTTCTTTGCTCATCATTCAACACATTTGTCATAGGTGAGGTAATAAATCCAGGGGCAATACAGTTCACGGTAATGCCGCGGGTGGCGACCTCTTGTGCAAGGGACTTTGCCATTCCGATCATTCCTGCTTTAGCAGCAGCATAGTTGGCTTGTCCAGGGTTGCCGGTCACACCAACGATCGAGGTAATGTTGATAATTCGTCCCCAACGGTTTTTCATCATACCGCGAACTACGGCTCTTGAGAGTCTGAACACGGCATTCAGATTAACATTTATGACATCCTGCCAGTCGTTATCTTTCATGCGGAGCATCAAACCATCTTTGGTAAATCCGGCGTTGTTAATTAGGATATCTACGGACCCCATATATTCCGTTGCCCGGTTAACCAAGGATTCAATATCATTGGCGTCACTAAGGTCACACACCACTGCATGGCATCTGTCCTTTAGTTCATGTTTAGTTCGTTCAAGAGCTTCCTGTTTGCGACCTGTCAGGGTCAGGGTGGCACCTTGAGCATGCAAAAACTTAGCAATTGCACTACCAAGGGCGCCAGAAGCGCCTGTGACTAGTGCAGTTTTTCCGTTGAGATTAAACATGGGCTAGCTGGTTGCCTTACGGTAAAGTTCAATATCCTCTGGAGATTGAACCGAACGAGATCTAAGATCAGGATTAATACGCTTTATCAGTCCTGTCAAGACTTTACCTGCTCCAAGTTCAGTAATTTCATTAACCCCTAGCTCAGATAAGCCCGTGATACTTTCTCTCCACCGGACTTGCCCAGTAATTTGGGTGAGGAGATTTTGTTTCAAGGCTGCGGGTTTTTCTTCAGATTGGGCTGTGACATTACAGATAATTGGGACGATGGGGGCAGAAAAAGAGATCTGGTTGAGTGCTGCTTGCATAGCTTCTACTGCTGGTGCCATCAGAGGTGAGTGAAAGGGACCGCTGACTGGCAGAGGAATTGCGCGTTTGCAGCCCTTATCTTTAGCCAATTCCATGGCACGTTCAACAGCGCTAGTGTGACCACTGATCACAATTTGCCCAGGAGAGTTATCATTGGCAATTGTACAAATTTCAGTTTGTGCGGCTTGTTTGACGATGTCATTAATGACATCTGCTTCTAATCCTAAAATTGCAGCCATTGCTCCAAGTCCTTGCGGTACAGCGGATTGCATGGCCTGGCCTCTGGTACGTAAGAGCTTGGCTGTATCAGAAAGGGATAATGCTTTTGCGGCGGTGAGGGCTGAGTATTCCCCCAAGGAATGTCCTGCAAGATAGCTCACTTGTTTGGAGAGATTAAGATTGCCTTCCTTCTCAAGGACACGCAGGACAGCAAGACTTACTGTCATTAATGCTGGCTGGGTGTTTGTGGTAAGGGTAAGGTCTTCCAGAGGGCCATTAAATATCAGTTGGCTCAGCTTTTGTTGCAAAGTTTCATCAACTTCTTGGAATACCTCGCGGGCACAGGGAAAAGTTTTATATAATTCTTGTCCCATGCCGACGAACTGGGAACCTTGCCCAGGAAAAACAAATGCTTGCACGATTTTTTCTCTCCATAAATTTACTACAGCAAACCCACTGGGAACTCTGACTAAAGTCTATCCCTGCGTCAAGAAGAAAATTTATATTTTATGTGACCAACCATTTTTAATGGTCTGAACAATCATACCATATTCATGTTTGTGCCTGGCACTTTGCTAAGTCAAACAGTAGAGCCTTTTGCAAAACTCTCCGCGCGCCCCCCTGCAAAAGTTAACTTAGGTAAAATCAACTACATTTATTGTGAATAAATCATTTCATAATAATATTTTTGTATTTTTACTAAAAAATTAACTTGTT
>SDBT01003073.1_pt1 | contig 29014 bp, 30 predicted proteins | sample 2277101 | NCBI WGS metagenome assembly SDBT01 (sample SAMN10404973, study PRJNA504765) | marine sediment metagenome | isolation source: marine sediment core GS10_PC15, 103 cmbsf | place: Arctic Ocean: Southern Knipovich Ridge | collected 2010
GGATAAATCCGACCCCTACGAAGATTTATCCATCATTAATGCATAATTGTAGGGGTTCGATTTATCGAACCCGATTCCGATCCGCCTGAGGCGGAGGAGCGGGTCGGATGAATCCGACCCCTACAATCAAGCCCCTACTCCGCCTTAGGCGGAAAATAGGTGCAAATAGGTTGTTAATATGCCAACAATTCGACATGCCTGTCCTGAGCTTGTCGAAGGATTCGGGCCGACAGAGACGTCGGCCCCTACATATCATTATTTGGGTTAATTACTTTAATGAAACGAAATATCCGATGGCAGAAAGAACCTTCAAAGAAAGAATAGCTGATGAAATCAGGAAAGCCCAGGATACTTCTGCACACCTGCTGTGCCCCTTGCTCGACCTCGGCTATTGAGCGGCTCCGTTCGGAATTTCACCTGACCACCTTTTTCTATAACCCCAACATTCATCCCCGGGAGGAATACGAGTTACGAGCTCAGCAGATGAGAGAGTATGCCCAGAAGGTAGAGGTGGATTTTATCGAGCCCGAATACGAGCAAGAACGCTGGTTTGCCCTGACCCGGAATATGGAAATGGTGCCCGAGGGAGGTGAGCGCTGTTGGACCTGCTACCGGCTTCGGCTGGAAAGCACGGCGGACTATGCCGTCCGGAGTGGCTATGACTATTTTGCCACCACCCTCTCGGTAAGCCCCCATAAAAACGCGCAAAAGATCAATCAGATCGGCAGGGAAGCTTCCCAAAAATACCGGATCAAGTATCTGGAGGCAGACTTTAAAAAGAAGGAAGGGTTTAAGAGAAGCGTAGAGCTAAGTAAAAGCGGGGGCCTGGTTCGCCAGGATTACTGCGGATGCATTTATAGTAAGAGCGCGAAGGGGAAAAGGAAAAAAATCAATGCCTAAGGTTATCCTGAGCCCCACCAAAGACCGAAGCTTAAATGAGGCGGTAAGGGAGGTCTTCCAGGAGTTTGGAGGAGGCAGAAGGCTTATTAAGAGCAGTGGTGAGGTTTATCTTAAGATAAATGGGATTGATTTCAAGCCCCATGTGTTTACCTCTCCCCAACTAATTGCCTCGGTAATTGATTATTTCTACTCCGAGGGGGCCAGGAAGCTGTATGTGATGGAAAACTGCACCCAGGGAAACTTCACCCGACTGGTCTTCCGGCTCTCAGGAATTGACCGGGTAGTTCGGGAGCACAAAGCCCAGCCCCTTTATCTGGATGAAGAAAAGGCTCTTCCTATTCACCTTCCCCGGCTGGGCTATCAGGTTGATTCCTCCCGAACCATTGTCGAAAAGCTGATCAAAAGAAAGAGTGAATACACCTACATCAATCTCCCCAAGCTCAAGACCCATTCGATGACGGTGATGACCCTCGGGCTTAAGAATCAGCTCGGGCTGATTCAGCAGTACCATCGAATCAATGACCATAATTTCAACCTCCATAAGAAGATAGCTGACATCTACCAGGTAATTCAGCCCGATTTCACCCTGATTGATGCCCTGGAGGCCACTATTCACGGCCATTATCCTCCGGCAGGACTGGCAAAAGACTCAGTTGTCCCGCTTGACCTGCTCATTGGGGGAGAAGACACCCTGGCGGTTGACACCGTTGCCTCCCGCATCCTGGGCTATGATATAAAAGAAGTAGAGCACCTCCGGCTGGCGGCCGAGTGGGGCCTGGGATGCGGGAACTTGGGGGAGATAGAACTACTTGGAGATCTCTCTGCCTATACCCAGAAGTACTCCTATGAGCTTCTCCCTGAATTTCCCGGAGATGTAAGGGTTATCGAGGGAAAGAAGCGCCTGTGCCGGGAGGGATGCCAGGGCAATACCATGGCATTGATGCAGATGCTCTGGATCGACTTTAAGGGAAAAGGGGGCTTCACCATCGTAATGGGAAAGGGCCATAGCTCCTCCGAGCTTAAGCAGATTAAGGGGCCGGTTTTAGTGGTCGGGCCCTGCGCAATCACCGAGGTGGCCGCTACCCTGAGGGAGCGCCTGGGGAAAAAGCAGGTGCTGCTGGTTAAGGGCGACAATAATCTTCGGGGTATATTCGCTGCCCTGGCCAGGCTGATGAAGGTAAATCCTCTCACCATGGTGCCCCTCAACCCCCTTATTCTTCTTGCCCTGGCCTTCAAAGCAAAACTGAAAGGGAGCAAGGCCACCGCGCTTTCCCTCCTCCCTCGTTGAATCCATGAGAAATAGGGGACGTCCCCTAATGGACTCGCAGGCAAATTTAATTTGACTTTGGAGGGTATTCGGGCTAAATTTATAGAGGGTTAAGGCCTATGGCTGGGGGAAAAGTTGTTCAACGCAATTACCGATGTTCCGGGAATCAGGGTTGGTCATGTCAGTAATTTTGAGGCTAAGACTGGCTGTACCGTGATCCTCTGCGAAGAGGGGGCGGTGGCCGGGGTTGATGTGCGGGGAACCGCAGCCGGAACCCGACAGATAGATTCCTTGAGTCCCCTCCACCTGGTAAACGAAGTCCATGCCGTCTGCCTTGCCGGAGGAAGTGCTTTTGGATTAGATGCCGGGGGCGGGGTGGCTAAGTTTCTGGAGGAACAGGGAAAAGGCTTAGGTCTTTCAACCGTCAGGATTCCAATTGTGCCTACGGCAATAATCTTTGATCTATTCTTCGGGGATAGCCGGGTCCGTCCGGACAAAGAGATGGGTTATCAGGCCTGTCTGAACTGCTCTTCGGAAAAAGTAAAGGAAGGAAGCGTCGGGGTGGGAACCGGGGCAACGGTGGGAAAGCTTTACACGGTAAGGCAGGCAATGAAGGGAGGGGTGGGGACGGCCAGCGCGAAGCTGCCCGGGGGTATCATTGTAGGCGCCTTAGTTGTAGTCAATGCCTTTGGTGATGTAATCGATGTTAGTAAGGGAGAGATAATTGCCGGAGCCCGGATTACGGAGGATAGCCTGGAGCTAACTAATTCCGGGGAAAAAATTAAGGAAGGAGTGCAAAGGGAGTTTTTGCCCGGGGAATCTACTACCCTGGGAGTGATTGCCACCAATTGCCGGCTAAGTAAGGGGCAGGCTACTAAGGTTGCCCAGATGGCCCAGGATGGGATAGCCCGAGTAATTGACCCAGCCCATAGCTTATTCGACGGAGATGTCACCTTCACCCTTTCCCTGGGCAATGAGTCTGCGGATGTAAATACCATTGGCTGCTGGGGGGCGGAGCTCATCGGGATATCTATTCAACGGGCAGTAAGAGAGGCCGAGGGCTTCGGGATCATCCCCGCTTACCAAGACCTGAAAGGAAAGTAGCATTGAAGAACAGGCGAAAAGCTGCCCTGGTTAAGCTGCTCAAGGATGAAAATGAGATGGTCCGCAAATCTGCGGCCGAGGCTCTGGGAGACTTAGAAAGAAAGCCCGGACTCGAGAGGTTAATTCAGATATTGAGTGAGGGGGATAAGCTTGCCCGGGTTAGGGCCACCTACGCCTTAGGAAAGATTGGGAAGCAGGGTGCCCTGCCTCCTCTGGTTTCTGCCTTGAATGATCCTGAGGTGGAGGTGCGTTCAGCAGCAGTAAGGGCCTTAGGGGAAATCACTGATCCGGGAACCTTAAGTAGTCTTACGGAAAAATTGGATGATGAGAACCTGACCATTCGCGTTCTGGCAGTGGAGGCCCTGGGGAATTTCTCCGATAAAAGGGTGACTGATTTTTTAATGGCACAGCTTAACGAAAAGAATCTTGAGCTTCTGGAAAGCGTGATTGGAGCCTTGGGTAAAATCGGGGATAAGAAGGCAGAGAAGCCCTTATTGATCCTGCTTTCCCATCCGGAGCCCAGGATCCGCAGCCGATCTGCCCTGGCCCTGGGAAATCTGGAGGATTAGCTGTTATTGGAAGTGGGAAGAAACATCGATCAGACCCTGGGTCACGGAATCCACGGTAGTGATGATTGATCGTTTGGGGGATCCGGTGTGGGTATCCAGTTCGGCCAGGCTTACCTCTTGAGCCTTCGTAAACTCCCTCCCCTCGGGGTCAAAAAGAATCTTAACTGTAGGACGGTTAGGATCATTGGGATTAATCTGGACAACCAGAGCAATCTCGTTGGTATCCAGGCGCACCAGGGTGCCGATTGGGTAGATTCCTAATGTCTTGATAAATACCTTAAAGAATTTAGGGTTAAAATGCTCCCCCACCATCTTCATCATTATCTCCAAACACTCTTTGGGGTCAAAACGCTTCTGGTAGGGGCGAAGAGTGGTCATCGAATCGTAGCAATCGGCAAGGGCAACGATCTGGCTTCCGGGAGATTGCTTTTCCCCCTCAGTTAGAGGCGGATAGCCTTTAAGATCGTATCGGGTATGATGATGCAGAACACTGGTAATGGTTATTTCACTCATACCCTCCATCTGACAAACAATCTCCGAGCTATAAAGTGGATGCCTTTTCATCACCTCCCACTCCTGCCCGTTAAGTTTGCCGGGTTTGCTGATAATCTCCCTGGGAATGTGGGTCTTTCCAATATCATGGAGAAATCCAGCCAGACCCACCTCATTCAGAGTCTTTCCTTTAAGTCCTAAGGTATCCCCCAGGGCTAAAGAAAGGATTCCTACATTGACACAGTGGTTAAAGGTATACTCATCGTGATCCTGGATCATGGTAAGCCCGAGCAGGGTATTTTTGTCAGTGAGGATGATCTCGCTCATTGACTCTACTATTTCAATTGCTTCTTTTGCCCGGGGAACGCTTCCCATCCTCGATTGCTTCATAATATCCAGAATCGCCCCCCGGGCATCGGCATAAACCTTCTTAGCCTTCCGGCTGGTCTCCTCTTCAGTTAAGGTTACCTTCTTAATGACGATATGGGATATTCTGCGAGCCCGAAGCTCAGCCTCGATCCCTCCTTTCTTCTCCAGGCTCCGGGGGTCCTCCAGCAGTAGCTGGAAGAGCTGGATCAGTTCCTGGCTGGTTATCCCATGCTTGAAGGTAAATCCCTGAATAACCCTTTCCTCCATTCTCTGGATTAGCCCTTCAATAGCGGGATGGGTTTGGTATAAAGGCTGCTGTTCGATAACCAGGACTTTATCCAGAACCGCTAAAACCAGTTGGCCTCTTTTAGCTAAGAAAGGCTTTATGATTTCTAAGGATCTTTCAATGGGCTGAATTATGGTAGGGTGTCCGGGAGGATAATAATTAAGACTCTTCAGGGTTCCGGCAAGATACTTGATCGCTTGCTCTAACTTTTTCTGCATTACTCGAACCTGTCATTTATAAGGCTTATCCCCTGCCAGCAGGCCTCTCTCAGCTCTTTGTGCTTGAAGCGAGTTCCTCTTTCCAGGGCGGCAAAGGCAACTTCTCCGCCGATCTTTCCCATAGTGAGGGCAACAGCTATTCGCAGCCAATTTACCTTTTTCTGAGCAAACAGTACCCTTTTCTTGAGTAACCTTGCCAGAAGAGGGGAAGCCTCAGAAGAGCCAATCTTACCTAAGGAATTGATGGCCTCCTTCTTCAGAGAAAAAGTTTGCGGAGCCGCCCCCCTTCTCTCAACCAACTTCATCAGTGCCGGGACAGCGGAGTTTTCCTTGATATCACCCAGGGTAGAGGTAATATGGACCTGAATTTCCGGCTCAGCCTGTAAGAGGGCAGTGAAAAGAAGATCCAGGGCCGCTTTGGTTCTGAGCCGGGAGAGAACCTTAACTGCCTCCTTTTTAACTCCACTATTTTTATGGTAGAGGACCTCCCCGAGAGGGCCGACCGAGTTCTCAGCACCGATCTCCCCGAGAAGAGATACTACCTTACGCACTACGGAAGGGTTCTGATCATTAAGCATTGCTTCAAGCCTGGGTGCTGCCGCTTTCCCGAATTGGTGAAGCAAATCGATCAGGTAACGCTGACTCTCCGGGATCCTGTAATCAAGGATCCTTAGAAGCAGGGGGGTAATCGCTGCTTCCCCAATGGCAAGGAGGCTCTCGCGCAACTCGTTGCGGAAAACAGGGTCCCCCGGGCCAAGGCAACTTAAGAGAAAATCCAGAGCCTTCCTGTTACCCAGGCTGCGCAGGGCATCTAAACAATATCTTTTTTGAGCCGGAGAGTAGCCCATTGCCCGATGCAGGCGCAGAAGGGTTCGAAAGGTTTGGCAGTGAGCATCAAATTTATTCTCCTCGGTAAGCCCCCTTACTAACTCCACAATCTTTTTTAATAGCTCCAGGAAGCTTTTATCCTCCTCCTCTTTCTCCAGTTGATCGAGCAGCTCTAACACTTTCTCCTCGTCGGTCAGGGGCTGCTTGTTTGACTCCGAAGGAGCTTCCTCCTCCTTCTCTAATTCGGTCAGCTCAATCGCCGTCTGAGCCGCATCTATTTTCTCCCGGATAAGTTCATAGCGGATCTCATTGACCTCGATGTTTTGCACTTTTCCCCTATAAAGAAATTTATCTACTCCATCCATGCGGAGAAGTTCCTCCGGGCTGATGATTAGAGCTACTAATAAGATCCTGAATTCTTCCAGGTTAGTTTTGTCGGAAAACTTGATCCGGTTAACCCTTCGAAGGAAGAATCTGTTGGCCAGGAAGAGAAGAGACTGATTTTGTTCGGCGAAGGGACTCTGTTTCCATTGAAACCCCTGGCGACTAATGAAAAGGTCTACCTCCTGAATGGAGGTAGAGACTACCTTGAATAAGTTATAGACTTTCTTTATTATCGTCTCCAGGGCCGGATGTTGAGGCGGGTAAAACTTTACGGCCTTTATTGCCTTGCTTAGCTCCTGGAGAAAATTTTCCAGTTCTTTAGTTGCTCTTAGATCTGAAGGCTTTGGACGGGAAGCCTTTTTTACATCTCCAGGCATTGGCTTTTCTTGAATCTCAATAAACCCTGTCTGCGTGCAGATACGCACAGGCAGGTCAGGTTATGTCTCAGACATAATATAAACTTGCCTTTATTTTAACATAGCGGGAGTTATTGTCAAACAGAATTGCCTCCAAATTGCCTCTGAAGTTTCGTCGAAATTTACTTGATGTTTTCCTGACAAAGCATTATAATAAAAACAGTTTTTCCTCAGAGGAGGCAGGTGATGAGTTCTGATAATTCACAATCTCAGGAAAGATTTACAATAATTATCACCGGATTCCGGGATGAATCCGCGCGTAATGACACCGCTTTATACCTGTCTTCGGTGATGAAGGATAAGACCCTGGAGGAGATTATTCAATCTTTAAAGGTGCCTCCCTATGTCGTCACCCGTTCCCTCTCCCTGGAGAGTGCCCTCCGGCTAAAGATACTGCTCGAGGAAAGGGGAGCCATCCTGGAAATGATCCACTTAGTAAGTGAAGTAGCTACTCCTGAGTCTCCGATTGGGGAATGGGAGACCGCCATGTCCTCCGGGCAATCAACTGGAGGGCCCGAGAGCTATGGCATTCCTTCTCAGGAAGCCCCTTCTTCAGTAATCCCCCAAGCCGGGACTGCCGAAAAGCCCGGAGGAGTCCCCTGGGAGGATCGAAAAAATATCGGATTTTTCTCCTCCCTCTGGCAGACCTGGGTCCAGGTAATGTTCTCTCCCCAGGAATTCTTTGCCCGAATGCCAGTTAGCGGCGGAATCGGTGCCCCATTAAGTTTCGCCATTATTTTGGGGATGATCAGCTTAATTTTAGGCTTTCCTTCGAGTATGATTACCCGGGCACCGATGTTGGAGGAGGGTTCGGCTCTCTTTCAAGGTGGTCTGGAAAGCTTTCTAGCGCTTTTTCTTATACTTTTACTTTTCTCTCCAATTTTGATCTCAATCTCGTATTTTGTTCTGGGAGGAATTCTTCATCTGGGAGTTTTAATCTTAGGTGGCCGGGGGGGCTATGAAGCGACCTTTCGAGTGTTGACTTACTGCGCATCAACAAATGTATTTCAGGCTATTCCTTTTATCGGCGGCCTGGCAAGCGGGATCTACGGCTTTATTTTGATTGCCCTCGGGTTTAAGAGTGCTCATAATTTTTCGACTGCAAGGGCTGTTTTCGCTATCTTATTCCCGATAATCATTTTCTTCTTGTTTATTGCTTTTACCATACTCCTGGTCGCTCTTTTTATCGGAACTGCGGTTTTTGAGGCCTTTAGCCCCGAAAACTTAAATTTTTAAGACATGCCGGTGTAGCTCAGTGGCAGAGCAGCTGATTCGTAATCAGCAGGTCGAGGGTTCAAGTCCCCCCGCCGGCTCCAGTAAAATCAAGGGGTTAGGGAAACTACCTTTTCTATACTCTGGGGCTCTGTGACCGATTTGTGACTATAAATCACCGAGTCCATTATCTTGACCGCTTTCTGCTTATGCTCCGGGGCTAAATAGGCGCAGCGTAAGGTCATCTCAAAAGACTTGTGGCCCATTAGATATTTGACGGTAGAAACTAAGCTTAGATACAAAACATTCGACACTATTAAAGGAAATTCAAAAAAATTAACAAAATTTCAATTTTTTCTTGACAAAAATTTAATATTATTTATACTAATAGTAGGAATTGGTGTGCTACCTTAACAGGTAACACCGCGTGCCTTAAAGGCAGCCAATTCCTTTTTTATTTTACATCACCTCTTAACTCCTCGTCTTTAATCCTGCGGAACCCCCAAAATGTAACTTCATTGCCTTCCTCGTCAATTTCCTGATGGTTGAAGGTCAATTCCCTGAGCTTATGAAAAATCTCCTCGATAAAATCTCTCCTCCCCATATATCTTTGGTTAACGCAGTAAGCCACTATATCTGCTAATTGTATACCCGGCGTTGTCTGAGAATCAACGAATAATGGGGTATCCAAAATCGTTTGGCTATATTCCATGCCAATCCCGTCTTAAATAAAAAATTCGTAAAGTTGATTGCTACTCTTCTATTGGTGGCTCTATCTTTCGAATCGAAAATAATCGTAGCTATATTTTCGGGGCAGTTTTCTCTAATAAATAAATCTACTCTTTCTATTAGATACTTATAAACTCTATGCAAGTACTCACTTTGCCCAGTTAGGCTTGATACAGGTCCTTTCATAATGATAGCAAATGGCGTTATCTTCAAAATCCTCATTAAAGAGATTATTTCTTCAACAAATTCACGATTCTTGGGTCGTCTTATAGCCCGATTCGAAAGCAAATTTCTCCCCTTAATTTCTAAATCCGTTGGCTCATTTACTTTCCAAAAGAGCTTCTTCAAATTAAATAATTCCCTGGATAACTCACGATTTATAGATTCTCTAACCAGGATCGCCGAGTGAGTAATGAAACCGATTGGCTCCGGCCCATAACTTTCATCAATAAAAGTAAGCATTTTTTCTCCTTTCTTAAAACTATTTAATCCTCCTATCTTAGGTAAAAACTTATCAAAAAAGACCTTACTGGCGACTGGTAATGTTTAATTCTAAGCCTATCATACAATAACAAATTTTGTGGTTACATTTTTAAAAAAATAATGTAACCTTTTTTGGAGCTAAGAATTTTTTTGAATTTCTTTTTTTAATCTATGTAAATACGTTTTTATTGCATTATAATCACCTATTTTATCTGCCATTTCTTTGTCTATAATTCCTTCTTCAACTATCCAATCTAAATATTTGTTAAACTCGCTCGGCTTAATCTCGTCTATACCTCTACCACTACTAGGACGAATATGAATATAAAGAAATTCTCTAAGGACAGTTGTTTTATTAGTTTTTGGCATCTTAGATAGAGCCTCTCCATACTTCCTTATGAAAGTTTCTCCTTTATCCCCTTCAGCTATTGACTCACTTTCTAGCATTTCTACAGCTTCATTATATCTATTTCTTACCCAATCTTCATTTACAATATTTTTATCAATTACTAAGAGTTCATATAAAGATTTATTATTACCGGATTTTGCCTCTTTGACTAAAGTATCATAATCTTTTTTAAACAAGCCAAAACATTTAATATTAAGTCTTGCCTTACGTGTAAGCCTTAGTTTCGCCATTTGCCTCCCCTCGCAAGTCCCCTAAAAGAAAATTAAAGCCCGGCCCGGTGGTGAAGTCCGGTTTTTCGGGAGCTACCCTAAGAGCCTTCAGTGTAGATAATTCTGTCGTAAATGGTTTAAGTCACTAAGGAGAGTTTTAGTCCAAAGACTTTAACATCAAATAAAACCCCGGATGACAGGTCAAGGTTTTAATCATCCAGGGTTAACCCACTTAAGGGAAGAATCCTTCTAAGCTTGTCCTTATCAGATTTTTCGTTTATTAATATCCTTGACTTCTCCTGAAAATCTCAAAAAGAATTAAACTATTTTCTGGAACATCTTTGCAATTTTCACAACCCATCATTTCCTCATATTGTAGCTTTATACATTTTTCACAATAGTAATATACAATTCGATAACCACTTTTACCAACATATTTTTTAAATTTGCCCGCTCTATCATGTCCTAGAGTTCCATCATGATTATCTGGATTATTAACTAATCTCGATATAACTGAATTTATTCTTTTTAGGTCACTTGGTGGTATGCTTTTGATTTGCTTATCGAAGAGTTGGGTGCGATAGGGAATGAGCGGTTCAGGCATAATTATATGGTTTTGGGATAATTCTTTTCATCTTTACGCGATCTTCATTAGTTGTATTGAAAGCTAAGTGCAGAGAATCTATTGAATGCTCACTAATCTTGAACTTTTGGTCATATTCACCTTCTTTCAAGCCTCTAATGATGTCCCAACAAAAATGGAATTCTTTGATTTTCATTTTTTTATTTAGGGGACCAGCAAGAATAATATCAATTTGATAAATCATCTCTGTTAATTCCCAGGGTGTAGTAGCTGCGTACTTTTTTGTTATATTATCAATATATTTTAATATCATAGAATTTTTTCTCAATACCTTTTCGCTTTGTTCAAGAATATCTTTGCCCCGTTCTGTCAAAGCATAAGGAGGATGTTTTGTAATCATCCCGGATAGACTCAAAATATCTCTATCGTTATAAAGTTCTTTACTCATTGGCCCATAGCGGAAACGAAAAAAACAATAGTTAAAACCTTTTATTCCCCTACTATTCATTTCAAGTTCAGATAAAAAGGGAAGTTTTTGAAGTTTGAGCTGGCCACCCATTAAGCCATATTCATTTGTTTTATTAATTAAATATAAGAGAAGTAGCTTATCAATTACTTGCTCTTCAAAACTTCTGTCCATGGATTATCCTCTTCTTTTTATTTTTACTAAAATTACCATATTTTTTACATATCGTCAAGAAAATAAATCCTTAAAATCTCACCCTTCATAGAGCCTATTACTATATAGACCTCAATGATTTGTGACCAAATAATGACCGGTAGCATTCAAAACGCCCGTTTTCTTACTCTGTTTTAAGGCTCTAATTCGCCTCTATTTATCTTTTCAGCTACTTCGCGAGCATTTATCATCCCATATACCCAGAGCATAAGTGTTATAATTCCAAATATAATCGCAATCAAGCCCTTTGCTGCAGCCTCTTCCTCTGTGCCACCTATTACCCCCAAAATACATTTTACTAATAATATTATACAAAGAGGATAAATGACCATCAAAATCAAGCCCCAGACTACCCTCCCATTATAAACCTGCCCTAATCCACACCAGAAAAAGGACAGTAAGACTGCGAGGCCAGAGCTCTTTTCCGGATATACTCTGCCATTTTCACCTTCTTCCTTAATTAAAATTCCATCCTTTCAGTGAACCTGTCCTTCTTACCCTGAATAAGCATAATCGGATTACGCTATAACCACACTTACACTCCCTTTCAGCATTATCTATACAACGGCGACCAACAGAACGACCTGTCCGAGGACTATACAGCTCTTCACAATAAAGATCGCTTTGGCAATCACTATCCTCTACACATATCTCACATACATCGGCTTTTGGTTCTTCTTCTCCATAGGCCAACAGCACCGTTAGCCCTAATAACACCCCAATTACTAACTTTTTCATCCTTATTTTAGTAACTTTTATCTGGGTGAGAACTTTAGCTCGGCCTCGGAGCGCCGCAAATAGGTGGGAATAAGGGTATCAATCTCCATTGTCTCCCCTTTTTGAAACAAGGGCAACGCCAGCCGGGCCACATTTACTGCCCGGGGATAACGCAGGTTTATCGGGGCAAAGAGCGCCCTACTGCCCAGCCTTTCCCTGATCAAATCCCGATAAATGTCCGCTCCATCACCCAGAAAAACCGTGGTCTGCTTAATCTCTGCAAGGATCGCCTCGGGAGGTATCACTGATTCCTCTTTTAATTTAACCAGATTCTCTTCTTGATCAAATCGAAACAGGGCAGTATATACCTCCTGCTTTCGGGCATCGAGAAGGGGGCAGACAAGATGACGGGAAGAGTAAAGGTTTAAGGATAGGGCCTCCAGGGTAGAAACCCCCACTACCGGCCTCCCGGAGGCCATAGCCAGCCCTTTGATAGAACTGAGGGCAATTCTGAGCCCGGTAAAGGAGCCGGGGCCCAGGGCAACGGCAAATCCATCGATGAGCTCAATCGGGCAGTCAGAGCTTTCCAGGAGCTGGACGATCGTGGGTAGCAGCCTCTGGCTGTGGGTAGTCTGAAGATTCAGGGAGAACTCCGATATAACCCGGTCGTCCTCCACCAGGGCAACACTCCCCATCATCGTCGAGGTATCCACACTCAGGATCTTCATAACCGCAGCATCTACATAAATACCCTGCCGATACTATCAAGGAGACGGGAAATATCATCTCCCCAGGTCCGTAAGATATCGTTATAGAAGACTACTGCCATCAGAGATATCAGGAGAAAGACTCCGATCTGCTGAGCAATCTCCCTCCTCCTGATGCTGACCGGTCTGCCCAAGACCGATTCGATCCCCAGGAAGAGCACATGCCCCCCATCGAGAACCGGGATCGGCAGGAGGTTTAATATACCCAGTTGCATAGATAAGAAGGCCATAAGTGCCAGCAGGTCCGAGAACCCGGATCTGGCTGCCTGGCTGGCCACCTGGGCAATCATTATCGGGCCCCCGAGGGACTTAATCGAGAGGTCGAGGGTAAATAGCTTCCAGAGAACTACGAAGGTCAACTTAAACAGTTCGATAATTCTTTTGAATCCCTCGACAACGGCCGGAAGGGGGCTAAACTTCTTCAGGGTGGTTTCTTGATATGGAGCGATCCCGATCAGACTCCCCCCGGCCTGCTCATCGAACTTCGGCCTGATCTTAACTGTGAATTGCTCTTTATCTCTTTTTATCCGAAGGTTTAGCTCCTTATCCGTACTTCCCCTGATGATCCGGGACATCCCGACCCAGTGGCTTATCTGCTTGCCATCAATGGCAGCTATTATATCGCCCTCCTTGAGTCCTGCTTTTTCCGCGGGATAGCCCTTGGTAACCGCTCCGATTACTGGCCTCATCGGGGGCACTATCCCCACACTCCCGGTTCCACTCCGCGGGTCCCGTTCGGGGACGAGCCTTTTCTGGATAACCTGCTCCCCCCTCCTTATCTCAATCAATAATTCCTGGTCGGGATTGGCTATAATAGTAGTCCGGAGCTCCTCCCATTTCTCTATCCCTTTCCCATTGATCGAGACAATCATATCTCCCGGGCGCAGATCCGAGCTTTCCGCCGGAGAACCCTCCATCACCCAGCCAACCAAGGGCTCTTCATCCAGGTAGGAGGGCATCTGGATACCTATTAGATAGACTATCGGCATCAGCACAAAAGGCAGAGCCAGGTTCATCAGTGGGCCGGCACAGAATATCCACAGCCTCTCCCCGATGGATTTGGAGTTTAATTCTCGGGGATCATTAGTAGGTTCTTCTTCAGGATCTTCGCCTTTCAGCTTAACATATCCCCCTATGGGAAAAGCAGAGATTAAATACTCGGTCTCCCCCCGGCGGACGCCAATCAGCTTGGGGCCAAAGCCTAGGGAGAATTTTTCCACCAGGACACCCACCTTTTTGGCCAGCAGGAAGTGCCCAAGTTCATGAAAAAAAATTAAGATACCCAGGACAAATATAAAGGAAATTATGGTCATCATTTATCTATCCTAATCCATGCTCAATCAGCTTTTCTGCTTTCTTCCGGGCCCAGTGGTCTACCTCGAGAATCTCTTCGATGCTTCCCGCCGCCTGCCCCTGATACATATTCATAGTTCTTTCAATAACCCCGGGGATATCGGTAAACTTGATCTTTCCCTCAAGGAATGCCTCTACTGCGATCTCATTGGCCGCGTTAAGAACCGCCGGCATTGCCTCCCCAACTTCAAGTGCCCGGTAAGCAAGGTTAAGCGAAGGAAATCTTTGCTCATCTGTGGGTAGGAAAGTAAGCTCTTTAAGCTCACAGAAATCCACCGGGGGCAAAGCCGCCTCCAATCTTTCCGGGTAAGCAAGGGCGTAGGCGATTGGCCCTTGCATGTCCGGAACGCTCAGCTGGGCAACTACCGAGCCATCGATATACTCCACCATTGAATGGATAATGGATTGGGGATGAATAACAACTTCAATCTTATCCGGGAGAAGATCGAATAGCCACCTTGCCTCAATAACCTCTAATCCTTTGTTCATCAAGGTAGCCGAGTCGATACTGATCTTTTCTCCCATTTGCCAATTGGGATGATCGAGTGCCTCCCGGGGAGTTACCTCCTCCAGTCGCTCCGGTGGCCAGTTGAGAAAAGGCCCTCCGGAGGCGGTCAGGATGATCCGGCGGATATCCTCACGGCGGTGGCCCTGAAGTGCTTGAAAAATGGCGCTATGCTCACTATCGATCGGGATAATCTGAACCCCTTTCTGCCTCGCTGCTGCCATAACCAGTGGGCCGGCGGCAACCAGGGCCTCCTTATTGGCGAGCGCAACCGCTTTGCCGGCCTCGATGGCAGCAATCGTAGGGATAAGCCCGGCCGTCCCCACGATTGCCGAGACTACCAGTTCGGTCTCGGGCAGGGCGGCAACTGCCCTCACCCCCTCTATCCCGTAACCTATTTCTAATTCGGAAGGGGGGAGAGCTTCTCGGAGCCTCCTGGCCGTATCCTCATCAACAACCGAAACCTTCCTTGGCTTAAACCTCAGGATTTGTTCCTTTAATAACTGGATATTTCCCCCCGCGGCCAGCGCCGAGACCAGAAACCTTCCCTCAAACCTCTCAACCAACCTCAGGGTATTAACCCCGATAGAACCGGTAGAGCCTAAAATGGCTATCTTTTTCACTCAAGCTACCTATAAGAGGATTCTCAACCCGTGAGTTGCCTCTTGGTGAGCCCAAATCTCCTCTCCCTCTTTTGATAATCTGATAGGGCCTTGATAAAATCCTTCCTTCGGAAATCGGGCCAAAGGACATCGGTAACATAGATCTCAGTATAGGCTATTTGCCAGAGCATGAAGTTGCTGATCCGGGACTCCCCGCTGGTTCGAATAAGGAGGTCAGGCTCGGGAAGCCCACTGGTAAAGAGGTAGCGGGAGAAAACCTCGTTGGTGATTCCCTGAGTTCGTAACTTTCCCTTGCTATGGTCCTGACAGATTTTCTTCACTGCTCGCAAGAGCTCTGCCCTCCCGCTGTAGCTTATGGCTAAATTAAGGATCATCCCGTTTTTGCCCCTGGTCTTGCGTATGGTTTCCCTCAAGATCTTCCGGACATCGGGCGGTAGGTCTTCGAGATTACCGATGGCCATCAATCGGATATTATTACCCAGCATCTCTTCCAGCTCCTGCCTAAGATACTCCTTCAACAGCTGCATCAGAGCCCGTACCTCTTTCTTGGGCCGACTCCAGTTCTCCTGAGAAAAGGCATACAGGGTTAGAACCTTTATCCCTAATCTGCGGGCAGTTTCCACGGTATCCCTGATTGCCTTGACTCCCTGCCTATGCCCCTCAATTCTGCTTAGAGACCTTTTCTCTGCCCAGCGTCCATTGCCGTCCATTATTATGGCAACATGTCGGGGAAGCCTTTCTTTAATTAAATCTTCCATAACGCACTTTCTTGCCTACCTTGTTTATAAATTATGCTAAAACCCAAAGAATGTCAAGTTAGTATAACTCGGGGTTTCCAAAAAAATTCTACAAGTTCCCTATACAGGATAGCCGGGGCTTTTGCTCGGCTGAGCCTGTCGAAGTCCAGCCCCGCTAAGGCGATTCGTATTGAGTCTAAATACCGGGGCTTTATAGAATAAATGTAGGGGCCGACGTCTCTGTCGACCCAAGGGTGGACACAGAGGTCCACCCCTACATGCCCCGGCTATCCAGCCTGCCTGTGCGTCTCATGCAGACAGCTATAGAGAACTTGAGCGGTTTTTTGGGGAAACTCCAGAGCATAATTCCTTGACACCCAACTAAAAAGGTTTTATATTAGATTTTAATCAAAATTCGGGTTTTATCCGAAGACCCATACGGATAGTGGGATAATACCTGCTGAGATTTTTCACAGGAGCAATTATGTTCAATATTGGAATGCCAGAGCTGCTGCTTATCCTGGCTATCGCTCTAATTATTCTTGGCCCCAAGAAACTTCCTGATATTGCCAAGGCCCTGGGGAGAAGCCTAAGTGAATTTAGAAGGGCATCCGATGAGATAAAGGAGACCATCGAAGCCGATCTAAGCTCCGAAGAAGGTGATTCCGATAAACCGGGGAAGACTAAGGGAGAGGGTGATAAAGAAAGGGACTAAATGGCCAATGAAAAGCTTCCTTTTACCGATCACCTGGAAGAGCTTCGCCGCCGCCTTATCATTTGCTTTATTGCGGTTGCAGTCGGCTTCCTGGCTGCTTACGGATTCGCTGAGGAGATCTTCCAGATATTAATAAGACCCCTTATCCAGGTGCTGCCCTTTGAGGATCCCTCCCAGAGACCATCATTAATCTTTACCGGCATCGCTGAAGGCTTCTTAACCTATCTGAAGGTAGCTCTTCTTGCCGGGCTCTTTATCGCCGCCCCGGTAATCTTTTACGAGCTCTGGGAGTTCGTGGCCCCTGGACTCTACCGGCATGAAAAAAGATATGTCTTCCCCTTTGTCCTTCTCTCCACCATATTCTTTGTGGGGGGGGCTCTCTTTGGCTACTTTGTAGTATTTCCGGTTGGCTTCCAGTTCTTTATTGGAACCTTCACCACTGAGTTCATCAAGCCCCTGCCTTCCATCAGGGAGTATCTTTCCTTTTCGACCAAGCTCCTGCTGGCATTTGGGATAGTCTTTGAGCTTCCGCTCCTGATATTTTTTCTTTCCCGGATCGGGGTAGTTGATGCGGCGGGCTTAAGCCGACAACGAAAGTATGCTATTTTGATTATCTTTATCGTTGCTGCCACCATAACCCCTCCCGATATAATAAGTCAGTTGATGATGGCCGGCCCCCTGGTAGTCCTGTATGAAATTGGGATTATCGTGGCCAGGGTCTTTGGAAAGAAGGTTGTCCCGGCGACTACGGATGGGCAAAAGGAGGAATAACCTATGAATAACGGAAGAGCAGCTTTCTTCGATATGGACAAGACGATCCTGAGCGAGAACTCCGGCAACCTTTACATTAAGTATATGCGCCAGACTGGCAGGGTCAGCCGCTGGATGGCCCTTCGGGGCATTATCTGGTATTTCCAGTACCGGCTGAAACTCTTCAATATAGAAAAGATCGCCAAAAAGACTTTTGCCTCGGTTGAGGGAGATCGAGAGCCAGATATGATCAAGCTCTGCAATCGCTGGTTCGATGAGATGGTAAAAAATTACATTTACCCCGAGATCAAGCCCTTAATGGAGACTCATTCCGGGGCCGGAGACCTGGTGACCATTCTCTCTGGCGGAACTCAGTATGCGGTGCGGCCCTTGAGCAATTATTTAGGCTTGAGTAAGTATATTTGTACCCATCTGGAGGTTAAAGATGGGATCTTAACCGGGAAAGTGATAGAACCTCTCTGCTACGGCGAGGGCAAGGTCTACTGGGCCAAGCATTTCTGTCAGGAGAATGGTCTTGATCTATCAAAAAGCTATTTTTATACCGATAGCATCACTGATCTGCCTCTGCTGGAGCTGGTCGGGCATCCCCGGATAGTCAATCCCGACCCCCTTCTTAAAAAAGAAGCCCAGAACCGGGACTGGGAAATCCAGTACTTTAGCAAAACGCCGGACTTGCCCTGAGCCCCGATGGCCATCGGGGTCGAAGGAATAGAAGAGCTAAATCAAATCATATTGCCCGGGCAAGAGTTAGGACATCCACCCTCTTGGCACCAGCTCTCTTAAGCACCCGGGAACATTCATCTACAGTGGCGCCAGTAGTGTAAACATCATCTATTAAAAGGACCCTCTTACCCTTCACCTTCTGTTTTTCCCTCAGCCCAAAGGCTCCCCGGACATTTCTCTTCCGCTCCTTCTCTTTCAGATTGGTCTGGGACTCGGTATCCCGGATTCGCTGGAGATTGAGATAATCAAGGGGTAGGGGATTTTCCTTTTCAAACTCCCGAGCCAGAAGCAGGGCCTGATTAAAGCCCCTCTCCCGGAGCCGCGATTTATGAAGGGGGACGGGAATGAGGAGGTCATAAGTGGAAAGATCCAGAAATCTCTGGCAGTTGGTGGCCAGGATATTGCCCAGGGTCTTAGCCAGAGGTGAATTCATTCGGTATTTAAACCTGGGGATGGCCTTTCGGAGTGCTCCCTGGTAGACCCCCACTGCCCGGGCGGTCGTGAAATAGCGCCTCTCGGTGAGACAGTTGCCGCAGAGATGGTCCTCTCCCTCATCAGCAGCAAAAGGCAGACCACAAAGGGTGCAAAGTGGGTTTCCGATGAATTTAATCTCACCCAGGCATTGAGGGCAGAGCCCTGAGGGATGGGGGCTTTCTCCCAGACACCTGCAGATGGGGCAGCGCGGGGGAAAGATTAGGTCAACAAGGGTGGAGAACAAATTAGTCAAATTTCCGCTGATTCATTGGCTCATTACGGAATATAGAAGTACAGGGTCAATTGCCAAAGCTCAAATTGTTTTGGCATTCATTCATTTGACATTTATTTGGTATTTGGATTTTGACATTTGGATTTAATAGATACTGGTTCATTCAAGTAGGGCAATCCGCTCCTCGGGCTTAAGGATCTTGTCATTCAAATTCATATAGGAGGAACTCATCAGCAGCTTTTTGAGGTCCCCACTACGGGCATACTCCTTAGCCTGCTCCGGGATTGTAGAAAAAACCATTACCTCGGGCCTTTGCTGCCCGTAAGGAGGCTGAATCTGGATGGTCCAGAACCTGGCATTGGCTTCAAACTCCGGGTATTTCGTCAGCTCAGCAAAACTCTCAGCCATCAGCCTGATATTGGCTTTGACATCCCATTCATCGATGAATACGAGGATATTTAAGGAATCAAAATAGATGTAAACCTTATCCTCTACCTTCCCCCTTAGTTTAGTCCTAACTGTCTGGGAAAGATCCAAAATAACTGGTTTTATGTCCCTGATTTCAATATTGCTTTCTTTTTCGGCGACTTCCTCCTGAACTGAGGGTTCAGCAGGTTGTTCTTGCCTTGAGCAGGAGAGGATCAGCACTCCCGACACAAGAAAAATCAACAGGTTCAGCGGTATCTTCATAGCGAAACCTTCCTTTTCTTTAGGTAAATAAAGAATTCCTTATTCCCTTTTTGCCCCGGTATTGGTGATTCAATTACCCCGGCGGCAACTAAACCAAGCTTCTCGGCAAATCCAGAGATCTGCCTAATTACCTCCTGCTGTTTGCTCGCCTCTCTAACTATTCCCCCTTTTCCTACCTGTCCCTTTCTTACTTCGAACTGGGGCTTGATCAGGGCAATAACCTCACCGCCTTCCCTGATCAAGTCGCTAACTTTCGGCAGGATATTCTCCAGAGAAATAAAGGATGTATCAATAACTGCCAGGTCAATTGGATCGGTGATCTTCTTGGGAGAAAGATAGCGGATATTGGTTCTCTCCAGACATATTACCCGGGGATCCCCCCTGAGCTTCCAGGCAAGCTGCCCATAACCTACATCAACCGCATAGACCTTGGCTGCTCCCTGCTTAAGCAGGCAATCGGTAAATCCTCCGGTTGAGGCACCTACATCAATTATAGTCTTTCCCTCAACCTCTACCCGGAATTCCTTCAGGGCTTTCTCTAACTTTATTCCTCCCCGGCTTACATAAGGGATATCCTCTCCCTTAATCCGAATATTCGAATCAAGACTGACTTTTGCCCCCGCCTTCTCCATCCTCTTCTCCCCCACCAAAACCCTGCCGGCCATAATCAGGGCCTGCGCCCTCTGCCAACTTCCTGCCAAGCCCCTTTCCACCAGGACTCGATCCAGACGCTCCTTTACTTCCAGTCGAGTAGGCATCTTCAACAAGTCCCTTCCCCCCCCCCGATGCCCATCGGGGGGTTAACGCCACTAAATCCCCCCCTTTTAAAAGGGGGGGGAGGGGGGATTTTCTATTTTCTTTTTCTCCCTCTTTCTCCCAGCATCTTCCGGGCCGCCCGTTCAATCCCCTCGGCATCAATTCCATACTCTTTTCTTAACCGATCCGCAGGTCCATGCTCCACAAACCGATCGTCAATACCCAGCCGCTTGATCCTTACCCCGGGAATATCCTTTTCCGCTAAAAGTTCAAGTACGGCACTGCCAAACCCCCCTTGAAGGACATTCTCCTCTACCGTGATAATGTTCTTTATTTGTTTAGCCAGGGAGCAGAGTAGCGTCGTATCCAGCGGTTTAATAAAACGGCTGTTGACCACGGTCACTTGTATCCCTGACTCCTTGAGCCTCCTGGCGGCCTCCCAGGCCGGGTAAACGGTGGAACCAATCCCCACAATGGCCAGATCCGCTCCCTCCTGAAGAACCTCGGCCTTTCCCAGGGGGAGAGATTTTATCTCAGTATCCAACGAAACACCGTACCCCTCTCCCCGGGGATAGCGCAGCGAAGCCGGATGACCACATTCCAGAGCGGTCTTCAGCATATGTTGAAGTTCATTCTCGTCCTTCGGGGCCATCACTATCATATTAGGGATATGACGCAAGTAAGAGAGATCGAAAAGGCCATGGTGGGTAGGTCCATCCTCTCCCACAATTCCTCCCCGATCAAGGGCGAATACCACCGGGAGGTTTTGCAGGCAGACATCATGTAGGATCTGATCGTAGGCGCGCTGTAAAAAGGTGGAGTAGATTGCGGAAACCGGCCTGAGTCCCTCGGCAGCCATTCCGGCAGCAAAGGTGATCCCATGCTGCTCAGCAATACCGACATCATATAACCGGTCAGGAAATTCTTTCCCAAACCGATCAAGGCCCGTCCCCTCGGGCATGGCCGCGGTAATCCCCACGATCCTTTTATCTTTCTTAGCCAGGGAGACCATCGCCCGACCAAATACCTCGGTATAAGATGGGGGCTGGCTTCCCTTGGATATTGGCTTTCCGGTAGCAATATTGAAAGGACCCACTCCGTGAAAATTGGTCGGATCTTTCTCTGCCGGCAGATAACCCTTTCCCTTGATGGTAAGGACATGGAGCAGGATTGGCCTCTCCCATTTCTTTACATTCTCAAAGGCCTCTAATAGGACATCTATCCGGTGGCCCTGAATCGGGCCCACATAATAGAAACCCAGGCCCTCGAATAGTATCCCCGGGGTTATAAAGCTCTTAAAAGAATCTTCGGCTCTCTTCAGAACATTATAGACATCCTCCCCAATACTGGGGATTGATTTAAGGAAACTCTTGAGTTCTCTTCGCAGCCCGGTAATGAACCTCCCGGTAAGCTTGCGGCTGAGGAAAGAGGAAAGGGCACCCACACTGTCGGAAATGCTCATGGTATTATCATTCAGTACTACGATGAGATCGCGCTTCCGATCTCCGGCCTGATTGAGCCCCTCAAAGGAGATGCCCGCAGTCAGTGAGCCATCTCCGATGACCGCTATCACCTTATTGTCTTTCCCTTTGAACCTGAGAGCCTCAGCAATACCCAGAGAGGACGAAATTGAGGTGCTGCTGTGACCGGCACCATAAGTATCATAAGGGCTTTCCTCTCTCTTAAGAAAGCCCGAGATCCCCCCGAACTGCCGGAGCGTTTTAAATTCTTTTCTTCTTCCGGTAAGCAGCTTATGGGCATAGCTTTGATGCCCCACATCCCAGATCAGCTTATCTTCCGGGGTATTAAAAACATAATGCAGTGCGATGGTCAGCTCCACCACTCCCAGGCTGGATGCCAGGTGCCCCCCGGTCCGGGATACAGTCTTGATTATCTCTTCCCGGATCTCTTCAGCCAATCTGGGCAAATCATCCCTGCTTAGTTTTTTCAGATCCTGGGGACTGTTAATCCGATCTAATAGATTTCCCATATTAGCCCCTAAAAATAATGAGGAAATTCATTGCTTTCGAGTTCCGATATATCGGGCTATCTCTCGAAGCGGATCGGCCTTTTCATCAAATCCTTGCAAGGAAGAGGCTGCCTGATCAATCAGCTCAGTTGCTTTCCTTTTAGATTCATCCAAACCCAGGATAGTGGGGTAGGTTGCCTTTCTTTCTTTAGCAGTAGTTCCGATATCCTGCTGGGTATCAAAATCCTGGATGTCATCGGTGATCTGGAATGCCAGCCCCACGGCTTTTCCATATGTGTTTAGAGCTGATAGCTGCCCGGAAGTTCCGCCGCCAAGTCTGCCTCCCGAGGTCACGGAAACTCGAATAAGATCAGCGGTTTTATGAAGATGAAGATATTCAAGTTTGGAAGGCCTTAGCCTTAACCCGGTTGATTCAATGTCAACTACCTGCCCTCCCACCATTCCCGAAGAACCGCAGGCAGCAGCGATATCTCCAATAATCTTTAAAAGGGTCTCCGCCTTTATCTTCACCCGAGGTTTTTCCGTAGCTATCAGGCGGAAGGCCTCGGTTAGAAGGGCATCACCGGCCAGGATAGCAATGGCCTCACCAAAGGCTTTATGAGTGGCTGGCTCCCCCCGGCGGAGGTCATCATCATCCATCGCCGGCAGGTCGTCATGAATCAGAGAGTAGGTATGAATGAGCTCAATTGCACAGGCAACCGGCAAGACAACCTCGGGGCTTCCCCCCACTGCCTCGGCCGACGCCAGGGTCAGGATCGGACGGATCCGCTTCCCCCCAGTAAAGACACTGTATCTCATCGCCTGGTGAAGGGTAGTAGGCCTCCGGGAAGCCGGAGGAAGATACTTGTCCAGGGCCTCCTCAACGATCCTTTTCTTCTCCGCTAAGTATCTGGTTAAATCCATTTAGCACCTTAATTTATCTCAAAAACCTATATTTGTCAAAATTCAAAGGGCAAGAGCTGAGATTATTGGATCCAAATGGGTACTAAGTGGATTGGGTAATGAAGGAAATAATCAGCAAAGGATTGGTGGAAGTGAGCTCAGCTCCCCTCCCAGTACATGATTCGCTGGCAATTGGGACAGAGAATTATCTCCGTATCCCTTCGGACCTCATTATAGATCTGGGGGGGAAGATCCATATTGCAGCCCTGACAGACATTATCCCGGGCAGGAACCAGAGCCAGACCGGCCCTCTGTTTTCTTATCAAATCATACCTTTTTAGCAGGTCAGCACTGAGAGCCCGGGCTATCTTTTCCCGGATCTGGGTCTGATCTCCTAATTCCTTCTCATCTTGAGCAGATTTATCCTTCAACTCACTATTCGTAATATTGAATTCCTTTTCTAAATCTCGATTTTCAGGCTCCTCCTGCTCCAGCTCTTTGTTAATTGTGTCGATCTCCTCCATTTCCTTCAAAATCTCCTCTTCCATTAGAGAATTATCTCTTTTGGCAGCGGCAATCTCCCGCAGAAAAGCCTGATAATCCCGGTTGTTTTTGATCTCCTTCAGCCTGGCTTCCCACTGTTTAAGCCGCTCCTCCTCCAATTCCAGATTGCTCTCCTTTTTTCTTCGGTCCCTCTCCAGCTCTTCCAGAGTCTTTTTTCTCTGCTCACAAGCCGCCCTCTTCTGGGAAAGCCTCTCCTCAACTTCAGCGATCTTTCTGGGATATTCCTCTATTTTCTGACTGACCTCCCTAATCCTCAGATCAATCTCCTGTAACTTCTTTAATAACTCTAACTCTTCCCGCAAAACCTTTTTCCTTGGTGGGCCCACCTGGCCTCGAACCAGGAACCTACCGGTTATGAGCCGGTGGCTCTTCCAATTGAGCTATGGGCCCGGTGCCTGCTTAACTTTCAACAAAACTCTTCAATCCCTTGCCTCGGCTGGGATGGCGCAGCTTACGCAGTGCCTTTGCCTCGATCTGGCGGATCCTCTCCCGGGTTACTTCGAAGTCCTGACCGACTTCCTCCAGGGTGTGATCCGATCTCTCACCAATCCCAAACCGCATCCTTAAGACCCTTTCCTCTCGCGGGCTCAAGGTTGCTAAAACCTTCCGAGTCTGCTCTGCCAAGGATAGATTAATCGCTGCCTCCGACGGAGAGGCAATTGCCTTATCCTCAATAAAATCTCCCAAATGGCTGTCTTCTTCCTCTCCGATTGGTGTCTCCAGGGAAACTGGCTCCTTGGCGATCTTCAGAACCTTTCTTACCTTCTCTAAGGGTAACTCCATCTTTTCGGCGATTTCTTCCGGGGTAGGCTCCCTCCCGATCTCCTGGACAAGTAAACGGGAGGTACGAATTAGTTTATTAATTGTCTCAATCATATGTACCGGGATACGAATAGTTCGGGCCTGATCAGCGAGCGCCCGGGTAATGGCTTGTCTGATCCACCAGGTAGCATAAGTACTGAACTTGTAGCCTCGCTGGTATTCGAATTTATCTACTGCCTTCATTAAACCGATGTTCCCCTCCTGGATGAGATCCAGGAACTGAAGACCTCTATTGGTATACTTTTTAGCAATGCTTACCACCAACCTAAGGTTTGCTTCTACCAACTCACTCTTGGCAATCTGGGCAATATACTCACCCATCTCCACTGCTCGCAAGGTTTGCTTCAGCTGGGAATCGGTAACCTTGTTTTCCTTATCAATTCGAGCAATCTTCCTTTGAGCATTTTTGATCTTCTTCTCCAATTCCTTCAGCTTTCCGGCCCTTAACTTCGCCTTTATATTCCAATTACTCTTATCCACAATTCGTAAGAACCTCTTTAGTTCTGCTTTCTTGGATTCTTCGGCACAGGAAACCCGTGCTTCCTTTACGTAGCCAGCAATCTCACTATCTAAGCCCTCCAATTTAGTAACCAACCCCTTGAGTTTTAAGATAATCCTTTCAATCACTTTTTCATTTAGATTCATTTCCTGCAGTAAATAAATAATTTCATTACCGATTTCCTTTACTCTTTCTCTTAATTTCTTCTTTTGGGAACTGTTAAGTTTATCTTGGTTTAAGCGTTTGAACTTTCTTCGCTTTTCACCAGTCAATTCCTTTGCCTTCTGAATTAGACCCAGAATCTTCTGAAGGTGCAATTCCTCCTCGGTATCGTTATCCTCTTCCTCCAAATCCCTGGTAATATCTTTAAGCGATGATCTACCCTTTTCTAACCTTTCCCCAAGCATTATGATCTCTTTCAAGGTAAGCGGTGAGCTTAGGATTGTTCTGGTTATCTCCCTCTTCCCCCTTTCGATCCGCTTGGCAATCTCCACCTCACCCTCTCTGGTCAATAAGGATACTGATCCCATTTCTCTTAAATACATCCGCACCGGATCATTAGTTTTTCCCAGGGCAGCAGAACCTGACTCACTTTCTTCTTCCTCACTCCCTTCAATCTCCGCGGTTTTCTGCTTCTGGATTTTGATTCCCTGGGCATCATCAACTACCTCGATATCCATCTCCCCGAACATCATCATCACATCATCGATCTGGTCTGAAGAGACGATATCGGAAGGCAGGATGTCATTGACCTCATCATAGGTCAAAAACCCTTTCTTTTTGCCTAAAGAGATTAACTTTTCAACCTCCTTGAGCTTTTTCCTTCTGGACATCTTACCTTAGCCTCCTCTTTTAGCCGGCGATACCCTCTTTTCTCAATTTTTTCTGTTGGGAGATAACCTCTTGCCATTTTAGAGAAAGGTTTTTAATTAGGGAACTATCCCTTTTCTCTTCCGCTTCCTTTATTCCCGCCAACAGTCTCCTTTTCTGGAGCTCTAAGTGGTTCAGTTTGATTTTGAGAATACAATCCTGGAAAACCCTCTCGAAATTTTCGCTACTGAAGTTAGGCTCGCGCAAAGAAAGCTGGGAGAATGTTCTCTGTGACTGTTCATCTTCAAGTAGATCGATTATTTTGGCAGCCTCCATCTCGCTCACTTTCCCTTGTTCCTCCAGAAGTTTTATCCCAATCTTGCGGAAAATCGGGTCGCTAAACAATTCGATTATCTTCTCCTCCCTAACCCGGCTGGCAAGGGAAGGAAACTCTAAAATCAACTGGAGAAGGATTTCCTCAGCTCCCCGGGGAACACTATCGGCAACTTTCTCATTCTTAAACTGCTCAACACTCCTTTCCCAAGGCCGCTTAAGGCTTTCCCTGATTGTCTCCTCTCTGAGTCCGAACATCTCAGCAACCTTTTTGATATAGAGATCCCGCTCGATTATGTTTTTTATTCTGGTAATTATTGGGGCCAACCTACCTACTGCTGCCGCCCTTCCTGAGATGGAAGAATCAAAATCTCTGAGCGTCTCTTCAATGAAAAAATCGACCAGGAAAGGAGCTTCCTTCATTTTCTCTCTAAATTTCTCGGCTCCAAACTCCCTTAGATAATTATCAGGATCATAACCTGGACTCAGAACAACCGTTTTAGCTGATAACTCTTTTTCTAAAAAGAGCTCCAAGCTTCTCTGAGCTGCTTTCTTTCCCCCCTCATCGGCATCGAAGAGTAAGATAAAGTGCTTAGTATATCTTTTTAATATATCAATATGCTCCCGGGTCAAGGCAGTTCCCAAGGTAGCAACCGAATTAAGAAAGTTATGTTGATGAAGGGTTAAAAGATCAAAGTAACCCTCAACCAGAAGTACCGCATCTTCCCGCTGGATGGACTCCCTTGCCTGGTAAAGGCCATAGAGGCTTTTACTTTTTCGGTAGATCGGGGATTCGGGAGAATTTAGATATTTAGGCTGCCCTTGTCCCAGAATTCTTCCCCCAAAGCCGAGGATTCTACCCTGGAGATCGAGGATGGGAAAGATTATCCTCCCCCGGAAATGGTCATAGTAATCTCCTTTTTTTTTGAGGCTGGGAGTAATTAGCCCCACCTTTTCTGCCCAGGAAAGAGAAACTTTCTTCTTAGTGAGCCAGCCCAGCAGTTTATTCCAGGCCTCAGGGGTATAGCCCAGATGGTACTGGAGGATCAAATCTTTACTTAATCCCCGACTTTGCAGATATTTTCTCGCCCTCTCTCCCTCACGGGGATTCAGCAACATTTGTTGAAAGTACTCGGAAGCAAGTTGGTTTACCTGGAAAAATTTCTCTCTTTCCTGTTGACTTTTCTTTTCTGCCTCGGTTTTTTTCTCTCGGGGAAGTTCCACTCCAGCTCTTTTGGCCAACTGCTGAGCGGCCTCGGGAAAAGACAAATTAGCCGCTTTCATTAAAAATGTGAAGACGTTGCCTCCTGTTCCACAACCAAAACAGTGAAAGATCCCCTTTTCTTCATTGATTGTAAAGGAAGGAGTTTTTTCCGAGTGAAATGGGCAAAGACCCTGATAGTTTCTCCCAACTTTCTTTAAGGTTACATATTCGGAAGCAATTTGGAGAAGGTTATTCCTCTCCTTGATTTCATTAATTTTTTCTTCAGAGATGAAGTTGGCCAAAATTGTTCTTTCTCCAGGCAAAAAATTAGGGGGGTTTTTTACCCCCCTAAACTTGTCCTGAGCCTGTCGAAGGATTAGATAATTTCTCTCTGACCATTTGGTTCACTTTAGCTCCATCCGCCCTCCCAGCAATCTTGGGCATCAGTGTCCGCATCACCTTACCCATATCTTTAAAGGTAGTAGCCTCCGTTTCTTTCAGAACCTCATCAATTAGCTTCTTAATCTGTTCTTCAGAGAGCTGCTCTGGTAAGAAGGATTGGAGAATCATTAGCTCCGCCTCTTCCTTTTTTACTAAATCCTCCCTGCCACCTTTACGAAACAGTTGAATCGATTCTCCTCTCTGCCTAATCATGCTGGAGATAACTTTGAGGATCTCCTCATCCTCTAAAGGTTTCCTTTTCTCGATCTCCTTGTTCTTAATGGCTGATCTTATCAGCCGGACAGTTGACAGCTTTATCCGATCCCTGGCCTTGGCGGCTTTATTCATCTCTGCTAACAACTGATCCTGTAAAGACATCCTAATGATATCCCTGCTCTTTTCTAATCCTTCTCAAAACGCGCTTTCTTGCCGCGATTGCCTTTTTTTTCCTCTCCACACTGGGCTTTTCGTAGTATTCCTTTCTCCTGATTTCTGAAAGTATTCCTGTTCTTTCACACTGTTTTTTAAATCTCCTTAAGGCGCTTTCAAAGGATTCATTATCTCTAACCTTAACAACTGCCATTCATTATCATCCTCCTTCCAAACAAAAATTAACAAAACTTAAGTAACTTTGAAATATAACAGTAATTTTTCCATTTGTCAATGCCTTTTAATCGGTTTGTCATCTAAACTTCAAAAATGGACAGTTTTACCTAAGATTTAAACTTGAAAAGTGGACACCCTAAGATGCCATAATCTAAAGCCAAGGCTTTGTCCCAAATTTGTATGATTTCGATTTTTTTACATATTGTGATTAGTAGTAGTTAGCCTTGTGGTAATGTGGGTAATTGCCCTGCAGTTATCCACATTTCCACAAGGCATGGAGGACTTTGGGATTCCCTCTCCCCTGAAGGGAGAGGGTCAGGGTGAGGGGGAAAACGGATGAATTTTTCACCCCCTCCTTTGTCCTCCCCCATCCCTTCGACAGGCTCAGGACAGGTAAGGGGGAGGAAATTCCCCGCCCCCGCTATTAATGGGTATAGTTCCATCATACAACTTTGGGTCAATCTCCAAAGTTAAAATTACCGACTTGCGGGGTGTCCACTTTTGAAGTTTAAACTGTCCTCTTTTGAAGTGTTCCTAACAGATTTTTATCCTACCTTGATAATTTCATATTTCCTGGACCCCAGTCCGAGTTCCTCCCCATAATTGAGCTGAACCTCCCATTCACTATCAGGATAGAGCCCTCGGAATTTGTCCTCTCCGGGC
>SDBT01003074.1_pt1 | contig 29010 bp, 28 predicted proteins | sample 2277101 | NCBI WGS metagenome assembly SDBT01 (sample SAMN10404973, study PRJNA504765) | marine sediment metagenome | isolation source: marine sediment core GS10_PC15, 103 cmbsf | place: Arctic Ocean: Southern Knipovich Ridge | collected 2010
AATATTAGATGTTTGCAGTATTGCATGGAATAATTTTGTTGATGAAAAAGGAGCTATAAAGAATTTATGTACAAGAGATTGGGCTTGTTAATTTTGACTATTGTTTTTTAGAAATGGTATTATCGTAAATTTTATCAGATTTGGTCATTTAAGTTTGTAGAGAAAAGACTGAAAAAGCTCGAGAAAGACAATCCTCACAAATGTCATGGTCTTCTTCGTTTATTTAAGTGTTTGTTGTTGCAGTTCATGGAGAATTTAAGCGATCGAGAGTTGGAGAGGTTTGGTCAAGGAAATACAGCAGCAAAATGGTTTTGTCGATTTAATCTCAGAGAGAAAACACCGGATCACACAATTTTTTGTCAAACACGCAAGAAAATAGGCAAAGGTTCTTTCAAAAATTTTTGCAGATCTTAGAGATCAACTAAAAACCCAAGGATTATTGAAGAATGTTTAAAAAAATTAAATGAATAATTTATTTTTTTTTATCAAATATTAGGGTCAGCTAAAGCTCTTTTTAAAGCCTCTTTAAAACTCTTTAGCGCTTTTGGGTTGTGATTTTCTTTTTCTAGTAGTTTTTCTGTGTTTTTCAAGTATTTCCAAGCATTTAAGTAATCAAATCTTTCAAATGAAATCGCTGCAATATAGTAATTTGCAATTGGATCTTCTTTATCGATTTCATAATATTTATTTAAGTAAACTAAAGCCTCTTTTTCTCTTCCAAGTTGCAAATATGTATTGATTAATTGAAAAAGAGCTCCTCTAAATAATGGATATTTTTTAACTATTTCAAGTAAGCTTTTTTGTTTTTTTATAATGGATTCTCTAGTTTCATCGACATGCAAAAAAATTGCTTTCAAGGATTCTATATCTGTTTTCTTCTTTAAAAAATCTTCTACTAAATTTTCTTTTGTAGTCAGATACTCAGATTTATAATCTTTTAGCTCTAATAAAAATTTTTTACCCTCTTTTACTCTATTTACAAAAAGTAAATTCAAACCTAAAAGCAGTTTTACATTAGGATCATCTGGCATATATTTTAGAGCTTTTTCATATAGTTCAATAGCTGTATCATATTTTTCATTTGCCCAATATAATGACGCTTGGTTGAAAAACACCATGCCAGGCACTTCATTAATTGTTCTTTGCTGGAGTTTTTTTGTCTCTATTCCTAAATATACATCAGATGGATAATCGACTCCTCTAGCTGTAGTCTCGATATTTGTAATTTTTCCATCTTTATCTTTATATCGAATGTAAATATGACCAGGGGGAGTTATTATTTCTAGATCGAGCCCGAGCCTTTGTGCTAATGATAAATATAAAACAGATACTCCTAAACAAACTCCTCTTCTTGAATCCATAACTGAAGATAAAAATGTATAGGTATCGATCTCTTTTGCTTGAAGTGAGTGTGGAGGAAATCTAAATCTTTTTTCATAAAAGATAAAATCGTTTATAGCATTAACTTTATCTATATCAGTTGGATTTGTATTTAATTTAGCTAAGATTTGTAGAGCCATCAAATCTAGGGTAGCTTCATAATATCTAATTTTATAGATAGATTCTTTTTCCTCTCCTAACTCTTCTAAAAATAGAGCTCTTGAAAGGTCGATTTCATTATTTGCTAATTTTAAAAGATCATCTTTTTTCCAGACGCTATTTCCTTTTAGATTTCTGTTTTTTAAGTTTTTACCAAGGCTTTCTAAAAAGTCTAATTTCTCTTCATCTAAATCATCTGGAATAATCGAATTTTGATTATTTACTAGATTAATCATTAAGCTAATATCTAAAGTAGGTAAAACCAAAGGATCTTTGACATTTTCTTGTTTCAAGAGATTCCATGCTTTTTTTAAAGCTAACTTTCCCTCTTCAGTCTCTGGATAGATTCTATAGAATGCAAAATGTTGAACTACAGATTTTTGATCTAAATTTTTATAGAGCTGTTTTATTTTGGCTTTTTGAAGGTTTTCTAAACCGGGAAGGTTTTGAATAGAGTATAAATTTACGTTTATAAATATTAAGAAGAATAAAAAAAAAGTTTTTCTCATAAACATCACATTTGTCCTTTTTTTTGATAATAAAATGAAAAAGGTTTCGAGTAAAGTTTTAAGAAATAAAATTATTTAAGATAAAATATCTTTGATATCCTTTTCGAGTTCTTTATTCTCCATAATCTCTTCAAAAGTTGGTTTAAATCTATAGGTCCAGTTAGTTGGTCTCATAGTACCTGGAACATTTATTCTTTCATCATCGATATCTGGCCAAACAAGATCAGGATATAGAGCTAAATATTCGGATAAGAGATTTATATGAAATAATGACGAAGTATGATGAGCATCTGTGAGAAGTTCTTTTCTTTGTTTGTACGTTAAGTGAGGTGAATAGTGCCAGTTTTTAAATTTAGCAAATTTTGTTGAGCCCTTTAGAAAGCCTGCCCACCACTGAGAAAATGTATCAGAGTCATGAGTAGAAACAGAAGTAATGCTAAGTGGCTCATAGTTATTAAATTTAATAAACCCACCGAACCGAGTGGTTTCCCAAGGAATAACTTTAGTTCCACAAACACCTAAATCTTTTAGTGTTTTATAAACAATCTTTGGAATCAATCCTAAATCTTCAGCAATTGGTAAGAGTTTTGATGCATCTAACATCATTTGCAGTCTATTTCTTCCATTTTTCTCCCATAAAACAGGATCTCTTGGGAAAAATCTACCCTCTGTTGCGGGCTCATCTGGAAGCATACACCAAATTCTAAAAAAACCAACAACGTGATCGATTCTATACATATGATATAAATCTTCAATATTATGTAGTCTTCTTTTCCACCAATGATACTTTGTTGCTTTTAGTTGATCCCAATCAAATAGGGGAAATCCCCATTTTTGCCCATAGATGCTGTAAGCATCAGGAGGAGCTCCAGCTACATGTTTAAAGTCAAATATAGATCTATTAAACCAAACGTCTGAACTGTTTTTACTAACTAGAATTGGAACGTCACCTAATATTTTTATATTTTTACTGTCTGCATATTTTTTTACATCGGATAGTTGTTTGAAACAAAAATACTGAACAGCAAAATGAAAATGCATATCTATATGGTATTTTTCAATGTATTTAGATAGATTTTTCTCGGTTATGTTTTGTAGATCTTTTGGCCAATTATCCCAAGTTTTATAATTTTCTTTTTCTTGAATTGTACGAAAAAGAGCAAACTCTTCTAACCATGAGTTTTTTTGCAAAAATCGTTCGAACTCTTTATCTTTTTTTAAATCATCAAAGATATATTCATAATATTCTCTTAAGAAATCGCTCTTTAATCTTTTAAGCTGTAAATAGTGAACTCTTTGATAAGTATTTAAAACTTCAAACCCTTTTAATTTTTGCATTAAAGATGGATTCTCTTTCACTCCATCTAATGCATGAAGTGAAATATGAAGTGAACTCAATGCGCAAGAAGAGATAGCATTGTATGGAGATGGATCAATTCCGGTCTCATTTAAAGGAAGCAATTGAATAACATCAAAACCAACTTTTTTGCACCAATCTATAACTTTTTTTAAATCTAAATACTCACCAATTCCAGAAGAGTTTTCACATCTTAGCGCAAATAAGGGGACAACAATACCATGATGATTAAAAGCGCCGACGTTTTCCCAATGCTTTGCAGCTTTAGTTGTTTTAATAAATTTACTGATTTCACTCATTATTTATAAAATAGAGGTTTGTCCTCTTTCTACTGCTTTTTTATATTTTTTAGCAAGTTCGACAAATGTTGCAAGATAACTTGCTAAAATATCAGCATTTAAAGATGCAAAATTTAAAAAATTATGCATTGAAAGAGATGCATCTAATTCAAAATAGGAGAAAGTAGCAATATAGGGGAATTGATCGTTTGCTTTTAGTGCATCTAAAAGAACTTTTTCTCTATATTTGCCAGCAGGAAGCTCTGCTATAGATGAAAAAATGATTAAATTATCAGCGTTTTGATCGAGCTCTAGTTGCACTTCAACGTTATCGAATAAAATTGAGCAAGCTCTATTTTTATCAACTAAAAGATCGATATCTAAGTCTAATTTTTCACTAAGATCTAATAATAGTTCTTGAAATTTTGATCTCATTAATCTTCCTCTTCTTCTGCTAAGTACTCTTCTAGCTCTTCTAGAGTTTCAATAAAAGCATCTAAAGTTTCTTGCCGGTGTTTAAGAGATTTATATAGTTTCATTGACGTTTGTCTTATCGCATCTCTCATTTGAGAAAAAATAATTATTTGCGCTGCCAATTCTTCTGAGATTCCAAGATGTTTTGCCATTAGAGCAATTTTATCAGAAGTGACATATCTTTCTTTTAAAAGATTTACAAAGAGTTTAGCTATCATCTCAAAATTCAAAATCTTTGGAAGAATAAGCCCAAAATGATCAAACTGTGAACTTATCAAGCCTTCTCTGGAAATAAAAAATCTATATACTCCTAAAATAGCTTGTAGCATTTGTGCATCTTCTATAAGTCTTATAAGTTCTGGTCTTGTAATTGAAGGTCCTTTTGATTTTAAATCAGAGCCAAGTGAATGCAGTAAAAATCTAATTACCGGTTTCATGTTTTCATAGGTATATTTAGCTGTTAGTTCATCGAAAAGTGTGATAGCTGTTCTTGGATTTCCTGTTATGTCTCTATACATATCTCTTAAATTAGTAGGAGTGCCAAGACCCTCTTTTGAAAATACTTGAGCTTGAAGATTGATATTTCTTCCAGCTACGATCTCTCTTTTATATTCAGCATTTAAATACTCTTTGACTTTATGTATTTTTATTGCCAAATCACCATGAGTCGTTTGGAGTAAAAATTCTAGTGCATCATCTGCTAGGGTGTAGTCTGGATAAAAATCTAAAACTTTTTTTAAAATATCTTCGACAGTGTCTTCATCTTTAATTAAATCTCGTAAAATAAGTAGAGTTTTTTCTTTTAGCTCTTGGTTTTTTTTATTAAATCTAGAAGCCGTCTCTTCTGTATTTTTAACTTCTTCAACTACTTCTACTTCATCATCAGCCGCCTGAGATTTTGAAAGAGATTTTCTGCCATGTCTCTGCTCTTCTAATGGTTTGAAATTCTTTCTCATTGCAACTTGATTAAAACCCGATTCTTGATAAGCTTTTAAAGCTCTTTTTGATGCGACTTGTTGTTTAGATAGTTGCTGAGCTTTTGCGCTTTGAGTCGCTTGCTGTTTAGCTGCCCTTGAGACTTTTGATGGTTTGTTGATTTCACTCATAAGCTTATGATAGTTGTATTCTTCCTAGTGGTTGAATGCGAATCTCCGGTACGATCTCTTGATATGATACAACAGGAAGATCAGGAAATTCTCCTTCAATTAATTTTCTTACAAATCTTCTAACATCAATAGCAGTAAGTAAAACTGGTGGTTGTCCTCCAGGTGGAGTCGGAACAATAGTAGATCTCATAGCGTGCAGAATCATCTGAACAGAGTCAGGGTCTAAAGCTAAATAAGATCCCGCTGATGTTTGTTTAATTGCTCCTCTTACCATATCTTCAATTTCAGGATCTAAAAGATAAACAGATAAAACTGTTTGTCCCTGTGAATATTTATAAGAGATATAGCGTTTTAAAGATGACCTGACATATTCAGTTAAAAGAACTACATCTTTTTCAGTTTGAGCCCATTCAGATAGAGCTTCTAAAATTGTTCTTAAATCTTTAATCGATACTTGCTCTTGTACTAGTCTTTTAAATATATCTGTTAATTTTTGAAGAGGAACTAAACGAGTTACTTCTTTAATTAGATCAGGGTATGATTTTTCTATAAATTCTAAGATAGCTCTTATCTCTTGTATACCAATAAATTCAGAGGAGTATTGACGATAGAATTTAGATAGATGTAAAATTATTACCTCAAGTGATGACCAATATCTAATTTTTGCTTTTTCTAAAACTTCTGTGTTGCTTTTTTCAAGCCAAAGAGTTGGAAGTCCTAAAATACTTTTTGTTTTTGTATAAGGTAGATTATATCTTTTAAGGGTCTCTTCAGTCTCATTTGTTAAAACATAATTTATTAAAACTTTCCCTTTTAACATTGGAACTTCATTTAAATAAATTAAATATTCATCCTTAGCTAAAGCAGGGGAGTCTGTTCTAATATGAACGCCGGGAAATCGAACTCCTAAATCTTGATAAAGTGCGTGTCTCATTTTTGGAATCATCTTATCGATAAAAGTAAGCCCTTGCTTGTCCTTTTTTATGAGGGCAGATAAATCTTTTCCAAGCTCTAAAATTACCGGAAGCGTTAAAGCATAATCTTCAGATCCACCAGATACTACAGCATGTCCTTCTACGTCTTCAATTGCACCAACTCCAGTAGCTAATCTTGCTTTTGCTTTTTTCTGAGTTAGAAAAACCATTCCTCCAATAGCTCCAATTATTAAACTAATCATTAAAAATGGTGTGGGTGGAAAAAATGGTAACCATGCCATCATAAAAAGCATGCCAGCGGCAATCATAAAAGCTTTTGGTTGTGCAAGCAATTGCTCTGCGATATCTTTTCCAAGGTGAGAATCTTTTTTTTCAGAGGATACCCTTGTTGTTACTATACCAGATGCAATCGCTATCATAATAGATGGAATTTGTGATACTAAACCATCACCAATGGATAAAAGAGAATATATCTTAGCTGATTCAGCAATGGGGAGCCCTCTCCTGGCTACTCCAATGATAAGACCTCCAATAATGTTAATAATAGTAATAACTATACCTGCGATTGCATCTCCTTTAATGAACTTCATCGCACCGTCCATAGCTCCGTAGAGGTGAGATTCTTTATTTAAAGATAAACGAAGTAATCTTGCTTGGTTCGTATCGATAATTCCTGATCTTAAATCAGCATCAATACTCATCTGTTTTCCAGGCATAGCATCTAATGTAAATCTAGCAGCAACTTCTGATACCCTTTCAGCACCTTTTACAACAACTATGAATTGAACTACTGTAATAATTAAAAATATAACACCACCTACTACGTAGTCTCCTCCAACTACGAAATTACCAAAAGCATAGATGATTTCTCCTGCATTAGCATGTAAAAGAATTTGCCTAGTTGATGAAATATTTACACCTAATCGATATAGAGTTGTTAATAAAAGAAGTGATGGAAAGATAGATAGATGTACAGCTTTTTGAATATATAAAGAGACAAGAAGTATTGTTATAGATGCAGTTAAATTAATAGCAATTAAAATATCGATGACAGGAGGGGAAACAGGAAAAATAAGCATCATTAAAATGCCAATTACAAAAGCAGCTAAAATGAGATCGCTCGATTTTGTAATGGAGCTGAGAATTTTTGAGCTTCCTAAATATTTTGTTAAATTATCTAAAACTTTACTCATTGAAAGATTCCTACGTTAACATCTGGCATCTCTTCCATAGTCTCTAACCATTTTAATATTTCAGCAACACTTTTATATACATCTTTTGGAATATAATCTCCAATATTCCCGATATTAAAAAGCTGCCTTGCTAGCTCTACATTTCTCATAACTGGTATATGATTATCAATCCCTATTTGTATGATTTTTTCTGCCATCGGTCCTTTTGCCATAACAAGTATTGTCGGAACAGGATCTTTTTCTTCTTCAAACCCTAAAGCTACTGCAATATGTGTTGGGTTTGTGACAATCGCTCTTGCTCTTCTTGCTGCTGATGGACCCTCTGAATATGCTATCTCTCTAAATCTTTCCCTTCTTTTACCTTTAATCTGCGGGTCTCCTTCAGTATCTTTATATTCTTGTTTTAATTCAAACTTTTCCATCATCATTTCTTTTGCAAACTGCTTTTTTTGAAAAGCTAAATCAAAAATAGCGATTAGTAAAAAAAATATTCCAACTTGAATTGCAACTTTTTTTAAAAACCCACTAACTATAGTTAAACTTCCTATAATAGGAAATTTTACAGAAAAAATAATTTCTGGAAGCATATGTTTTATTATAAAAAAAATAATTAATGCAGCTCCAGTTATTTTTAAAACCGATTTTATTAACTCGACTAAAACTTTTAGTTTAAATTTTTGTTTGATTCCTTCTACTGGGTTTAATTTTTTTAAATCAAATTTCATTGCTTGCATAGAAAACATAGGCCCTATAACTAAAAAATTAGCTAAAATACCAACGGCCGCTACTACAATAACAATCGGAAAACTACATATCATTATAACATTTATTGCTTCTGTTAGATAGCTGCCGGCTCTGTTTTGTAGATCAATATTTGTTCCAATTGCTCTTAGAGTTGTAATAGTGTAGCTCGCTAAGTTTTTATATAAAAATGAACCAGCTGCTATTACTCCAAAAATAGCTGTTGCAAATGTAAAAGCTGATGGGAAATCTTGAGATTTTGCTACTTGGCCCTTTTTTCTAGCATCTCTTAATTTTTTAGGCGTCGCCTTTTCGGTTTTTTCTGCCATCTATAATATAAGTCGTAGGTTTTTTTTATTAGCCTCGTTTTTAGTATAATAGATATGGCCTTTATAAGAAACATTTTTGACAGAAACAGGGTTGTTAAAAGTTTGTAGAAATATTCGATAAATTTTAATTTTATTTATAAAATTAATTATTTTTTTATAAATAAAAAAAAGCCTATAACAACTCAAGCATGATAAAATAAAATAACATCGCCATCTTTTACGATATATTCTTTTCCCTCAGATAGAGCTTTTCCTTTTTCTCTAGCATTTACTCGACCGTTATATTCAATCATATCATCATATGATACTACCTCAGCTCTAATAAACCCTTTTTCAATATCTGTATGAATTTTTCCTGCTGCAGCTTTGGCATTAGTTCCTTTAACAATTGTCCAAGCTTTAGTCTCTATCTCTCCAGTTGTTATAAAAGTTAAAAGATTTAATAGCTTGAAAGCAGCTTTAACTAATTGTTGAAGACCGGATTCTTTAAGGTTTAGCTCTTTTAAAAATTCTTTAGCATCTTCAGGCTCTAAAGCAGCTATCTCTTCTTCTATTTTTGCTGAGATTGCAATAACAGAAGAGTTTTCTTTTTTTGCAAATTCTTTTACTTTTTTTAAGTTTTCATTTTCTTCTAAAGATGTTAGCTCTTCTTCTTTGACATTGGCAACGTAAATTACTTTTTTTAAAGTTAAAAAAGCCCAAGATTTTAAAATTTCTTTTTCTTCCTCGGTAAAAGAAATTAATCTAAGAGAGAGATTTTGATTTAAGTGATCTAAGATTTTATCAATCAGATCTATTTGAGGGTTAAACTCTTTTGAAACTCTTCCTTTTTTTTCTAATTTTGTTTTAATATTTTCAGCTGTTTGAAGGTCTGCTAAAACAAGCTCTAAATTTATCGTTTCTATATCTTCTATTGGATCTATTTTGCCGCTTACATGAATTAACTCTTCATCTTCAAAACATCTAACGACGTGAACGATAGCATCGGTATCTCTAATATTTGATAGAAATTTATTGCCAAGACCTTCTCCTTTAGATGCTCCTTTAACAAGACCTGCTATGTCTACAAATGAAATAGTGGCATGTATTGTTTTTTTAGATTTAGAGAGTTTTGTTAAAATATCTAATCTAGGATCTATAACTTCAACAATTCCGATATTTGGATCGATTGTGCAAAAAGGATAATTTTCAGCAGAGACCTTTTTTTTAGTGATAGCTGTAAAAAGGGTGGATTTTCCAACATTTGGAAGACCGACTATTCCGCAAGATAAAGTAGTTGATTGACTAGACATTTTTTTTCCTATTTTTTATCTAAAAGTTTTTCAGCTAAAGTATAATTTTTCTCTTCAATAAGAGCTCTTATCCAACGAGAAGAAATTACTTTATTATTATATTTTATTTTTTCAATAAACGCACATTTGAAATTTAATTCATTTTCTAAAGATTTAATTTTACGTAAATCTCCCTCGCCATTTTTTCCGATTTTCACATCACTGCCAAAGACTAAATTAGAAAATGAAAAATTTTGTTTTAAAATATTTAAAAAATCAACGCATGAAAGATTTGCAAAGTCTAGAGTAAATTTTATTAAAATTACTACATCTATATCAAAATTTTTTAGATATTTGAGCTTATCTTGGCTTTGGTAGATAGGTTTGATTTTAATACCCGGTTTTAAAATATCTAATGGGTGATTTTCAAAAGTAAAAACTATAGATCTTCCTTTTTTTTCTTTTAGCTTTTTTAAGATAAGTTGATGTCCTAAATGAAGACCATCAAATACTCCAATAGTTAGATTGCAATAACCAAAATCTTTTTTTTTATAAAAATTATCTAAAACTATCATGCTAAAAGATACTCACTTAAATTTATTTTTTCAGAAAGTTCTTCTTGGGTTATTGCATCTTTTAAAAAATATGGTCCACATCTTGTTCTTTTAAGAGAGGTTAAATAAGCGCCTGTATCTAGCTTTTCACCAATGTCATTTGCTATAGTTCTTATATACGTTCCCTTTGAGCAGGTAATCTCTAAATCAATATAGGGATATTTATAAGAGAGGAGCGTTGTTTTAACATTTACTTTAATCGCTTCTCTTTTAATTGTTATGCCTGCTCTAGCAAGTTTGTATAGTCTTTGACCATTTACTTTTTTAGCAGAAAACATCGGAGGGATCTGAGTAATATCACCTTGAAATTCTTTTAAAATTTTTTCAAGTTCTTCAAAAGAGGGCTCTTTTTTTGAATAAAAAACTTTTTCTGATTCTGTATCAAATGTATTTGTAGTAAAGCCTAAATGAAGACGACAAATATATGTTTTATCAAAGGTTATAAAATCTTGAGATTTTTGAGTGTATCTTTTTCCAATTAACATTACCATTAGGCCGGTTGCAAAAGGATCTAGTGTTCCTGCATGTCCAATCTTTTTTATTTTTGTTAGCTTTCTTAAAAGAGTAACTAAACTAAAAGAAGATTTGTTTTGGGATTTGTTAACTAAAAGTATCCCAGAATTTTCATTCATCTGACTCATCTAAGGATCTTTTTTCTTTCTCTTTTTTAATGTCTGTTAATATCTTATCGATTTTCATATGCTTGTCAAGTGAAGTATCTAACTCAAACGTAAGAGTAGGAAAATATCTTAAAACTACTTTTTTAGAGGCATGAACAGAAATAAATCCAGCTGCTTGATTTAAAGCGTCCATCGTGTTTTTTCTTTCTTCGTCTGTGCCAATAACACTTATATATACTTTTGCATATCTTGCATCAGATGTTATATCAACATCTGTTATATTTGTGAATTTAGAAATATTTGGGTTTTTTACATTTTCTTGTAATACTTCAGATATTACTTCTCTAAGCAGGGAATTTAAACGTTTGATTCTTGTGTCTTTCATATTTTTTAAAGCTCTTGCTCGAGATAACTAATATCGTATGCTTCAAAGATGTCATCGGTTTGAATATCAGTGAAATTTTCTAATACTATTCCACACTCTAAGCCTTTTTTAGCTTCTTTGACATCTTCTTTTACTCGTTTTAATGAGGAGATTTTTGTTTTTGCTATCTCTTTTCCATCTCTTATTATTCTTACAAAAGAATTTCTTTTTACTATTCCATCGGTTATCAAACAGCCGGCTATTAATCCTAAATGAGAGGATTTGAAGACAGCTATTACTTTTGCTTTTCCGATATCATTTTGTTCTTCAACTTGATCTAATGTAGATCGCATTAACTCTTTTACTTCATCTATCGCATGATAGATAATGTTATGTTGACGTACAATAATTTTAAGTTGCTTGATCAAGGGTTCTGCATGCGATTCAATTTTAGTATGAAACCCTAAAAGCACAGATTTAGAAGCCGCCGCCAGTCTGATATCTGATTCAGATATCTCTCCAACTTTATCACTAACTATGTTTAATTCAACTTTATCTGTTTTGATTTTTAGAAGAGATGTTTTAAGCGCTTCTAAAGATCCCTGAACATCAGCTCTTAGTATTATCGGAAGGATTTTTTTCTCTTTTTTCTCTAAACTCTCTAATGAAAACTTTTTGGTTTTTTGAAGATTCGTAAGTTTCATTTTCTCAGATCTAGCATCAGCGAGCTCTTTTGCTACCTTTTCATTTTCAACTACAACAAATTCAGAACCAGCTTCAGCTAAATTAGATAAACCCGTTATCATAACAGGTATAGATGGCCCTGCTGATTCAACTATATTATCAAATTGATCATGCAGCGTTTTAATTCTTCCATATTTATCTGAAAAAACTATTGCATTAGATGTTTTGAGTGTTCCATTTTGAACTAAAACAGTAGCAGCGGCTCCAAGCCCTTTGTGCATTTCAGATTCTAGTACAGTTCCTCTTGCCCTTGCTTTTGGATTTGCTTTTAATTCTAATATCTCTGCTTGAAGTGATAACATCTCTAAAAGTTCGTTTACACCATCTTTTGTTTTTGCTGAACAATTTACTGTAATAACTGTTCCTCCCCAAGCTTCTGGAAGAAGGTCTAGATCTGCTAAAGATCTATAAATTTTATCTTGATCAAATCCAGCTTTGTCTGATTTATTAAGAGCTATCACCATAGGAACACTAGCTTTTTGAGCTTGCTTTATAGCTTCTACAGTTTGCTCTCGAACGCCTTCATCTCCAGCTATTACTAAAACTACTATGTCTGTTACAGCAGCCCCTCTAGATCGCATTTCAGTGAAGGCTTCGTGACCAGGAGTATCTAATATCGTTATCGATCCAAACTTTGTTTTAGCTGTAAAAGCTCCGATGTGTTGAGTTATTTTTCCGGCTTCCGCTGTGGCTATGTTAGAGACTCTAATTGCATCGATAAGGGACGTTTTCCCATGATCGACATGTCCCATAAATGTAATTACCGCAGGTCTTGAGAGTAAATCTTCTTTTGGTGTTGTTGCTATCTCTTCTTTTATAGTCATTTCAGTAATTTGCAATCTTTTCTCTTCTTCAACATCTATTGAGATTTCACAATCAAATTCGTGGCCAAGTAGTTGTATTGTTGTTTCATCATCTAGATAATCATTAATAGTTAATGTTATTCCTTGTAAAAATAGTTTTTGTATTAGCTCGGATGCTTTAAGTTTCATGGCACTTGCTAAATCTTTTAGAGTTATCGGTATTATTACTTTTAGAGATTTTGGCCTTACAATTTCTATTGAAGATTTTATCTTTTTAGGTTTGTGGTATCTTCTTTTTCTCCATCTCTCATCTTCGTATGTTCTAAGCCCTAATTTATCTCTTGTATCAAAAGCCCTAAATGTTTGAGGTTTTTTTGCAACTTTAAAGTCTTTGTATGATTTTGGTTTTTTCTTTCCTTCTTCTTTTTCTTTGGGTTTTTCTATAATAACTTTAGGTTTTTTCTCTTCTGCAATTACTTTTTCTTCTTTAACTTTTTCAATAGCAGGTTTTTCTTCTATAGGCTCTTTTACAACTTGTTTTATAGATTCTTCTTTCTTTTCTACTAGAGGCTTTTCTTCAATGCTTTCCCCCTTTTTTTCTTCGGGAGGAGAAGGCTTTTTTTCTTTTTCTTCGGGAGGGAGAATTCTCGCTTTTCTTTTTATAGTAATAGGTTTATTTTCATCTTTTTCTTTTTGCTTTGTTTTTGCTTTTTTTGGAGTAGAAATAGGTTTTTTATTAAATTTTTTTAAAGCTTGAGCAATTTGAGCATTTTTAATGTTTAATTTTAAATCTTTAGCCAAATTTATACCTGGTTGTTTTGTTCTAATATTTTATCTGCTAAATCTAAGTAGTTGATCCCAGGCACCTTTTCTAGTAGTTCTGAAGGAGGTATTAATAATATTTTTCTAACAGTATCGAAACCTGCAGAGATTAACCCTTCAACTAAAAGAGAACTCAACCCTTTGATTACTAAAGGTTCATCAAGCTTAGGGCTATCACTTTCAGAGAGCTCAGCCATTTGTATTGTTACAAGTTTTTGAAACTCTGTTATCTTTTGAAAATTTATCTCTTTATCTAGAAGTTTTGAGATTAATCTAGCATTCATTCCCTTTTTACCAATTGCTATAGGATAATCAGCATCAGCTATAACTGCTGTTATTTTTTCATTTACTTTCAACCTTAGGACTTGAATGGGGTCTAAAGTATTTTGAAGTAATTGAACCATATCTTCTGAATATGGAATAACATCTATTTTTTCATTGTTAATTTCACGGATTATATTCTTAATTCTAGTGCCTCTAACTCCTACACATGTTCCTACGGGATCAACTCTATTATCAGAGGAGCTAACCGCTAATTTTGTTCTGTAGCCGGCTTCTCTTACTATCTTTTCAACTGTAATAACATCATCAGCTAACTCCGGCACCTCTTGTTCAAAAAGAGCTTTTACAAAATTTGCATGGGCTCTAGATAAAATAACCTCTGCACCACCCATATCTGTATCTCTAACCTCTAATAAAAGTGCTTGCAATCTCTCTCCAATATGAGGTTTTTCTCCTCTTGGTAAGTTACTCTCTGGAAGAATAGCTTCTACTTTTCCAAGATCCACTATTACCGTTCTTCTTTTTCCTATTCTTTTGACTGTGCCTGAAATGAGTTCACCTACTCTGTGTCTATACTCTTCATATATCACATCTTTTTCAGCACCTTTTAGCTTTTGAGTGATGATTTGTCTGGCCGTTTGTGCTGCAATTCTTCCAAATTCTTGCGGGGGTATAGAGATCTCAAGCCTTTGTCCTATCTTACAATCCGGTGTTAATATTTGAGCTTCTTCTAACGAAATCTCTTCTTCTGGGTCTTCAACTTTTTCAACAATTGTTTTTCTTACAAAAACATCGATTTCTCCAGTTTTTGGATGAATTTGAACATCAACATTCTCTCCGCCTTTCATGCTTTTTCTTGCAGCTGCTCTAAGAGACTCTTCAATAGCTTCAATTACTATTTCTCTTTTTATTCCTTTCTCTCTTTCTAGATATTCAAAAATTGCAACTAAATCTTTATTCATCAAAAAACCTTTATTAAAAGTTTATAAACTTAAAAAAACCAAAGGGTTTTTTTGAGTATAATATCTCAAGTAATCTTGAGAAAAAATAATTTACTCTTCCTTAGGAGGTGTTTTTTTTCTTTTTTTTCCAACTACAATATCGTCTTTTTTCCCTTCAGTTTTCATAGAAAGGGAAATCTTTTTGTTCTCAGTATCAATTTTTAATACTCTTGCAGTTATTGTGTCTCCAACAGAGACGATATCTTCAATTTTTCCAATAGGTTGATCAGATAACTCATTTATATGAATCAAACCATCAACTTGATTTTCTAATTGAACGAAAATTCCAAAAGCTGTGATTTTTTTCACAATACCTTTGACTGTTGTGCCAATTGGCATGGTTTTTTCGATTGATTCCCAAGGATTTTCACTAAGCTGTTTAATGCCTAATGTAATTTTTTTGCTCTCTTTATCCACTGATAAAACTTGAGCTTTTGTTGTTTCTCCTTTTTTTAACATCTCAGATGGATGTGAAACCTTTTTTGTCCAGCTTAGATCAGAGATATGAATCAACCCATCAACTCCTGGCTCTAGTTCTACAAAAGCGCCATAGTTCGTTAGATTTCTAATCTCTGTTTCTACCACTTTTCCAATAGGATAATTTTTTTCAATATCTTCCCATGGATTTCTCTCTGTTTGTTTCATGCCAAGAGATATTTTGCCATCATCTTTTTGTATAGATAAAACTATTGCTTCAACTTCATCACCAATATTTACCATCTCAGCTGGTTCAGAAATCATTTTTGTCCAACTCATCTCAGAAACATGAATAAGCCCTTCTATACCAGGAAGAAGCTCAATGAAAGCTCCATATGATACTAAATTTGTAATCTTTCCTTTAACTTTTGTTCCCGGAGGAAATTTTTTCTCGATCTCTTCCCAAGGATTTTGCTCTTTTTGTTTTAAGCCTAGAGCAACTCTTCCTTTTTCTTTATCAATACTCAAAATCATCACTTCAATTTCATCACCCATTTTTACCATCTCAGAGGGATGTCTTATTCTTTTCCATGTCATGTCAGTGATGTGAAGTAACCCGTCCAAGCCATCTAAATCTAAGAAAACTCCGAAATCTGTAATATTTTTTACGATTCCTTTTCTCAAATCTCCAACTTGAATGTTTTCTAGAAGCTCAGATTTTTTAGATGCTCTTTGAGCCTCTATAAGCTCTCTTCTTGAAACAACAATGTTTTTTCTTTCAATATTTATTTTTAAAATTTTAAAATCATATTTTTTGCCAACAAAGTCATCTAAATTTTTTATTCGCTTATTATCGATTTGAGATCCAGGTAAAAAAGCTTCAATACCAATGTCTACCATCAGCCCGCCTTTTACCTTTCTAACTATCGTTCCTGCAATTATCGAGCCTTCTTTATAAGATGTTAAGATATGTTCCCATCTTCTGTGCTTTCTAGCTTTTTCTAGAGATAAAACAACTTGCCCATCAGGCCCTTCTGTTTTATCTAATAAAACTTCTACCCTTTTTCCTAAAGCGAGCTCTTCAGGCTCTGCAAATTCAGCGATTGGAACTAGACCCTCTGATTTTAGACCGACATCGATTACAGCAAATTCTTTATTTATTTCTACAACCGTACCAAATAGTAGTTGACCTGCTCTCATTAAGGCAAAAGTTTCTGTTTTCCCTTCTTTAACTCCGAGTAAATCTTTGAACTCTTTTAAATCGTTTTCCTTGAACTCAACATCGTCTAAAATATTATGATTGCCCCAATCATAGGTTGCTTGTTTCATTTATATGATTTCTCCTGTTATACGTTTAAGCAAAAATATTAACAAAAAATAACTAATAAAAGCAAGCTGGTAAAGAAAAATATTATTAATTATTAAAAGGAGTTTTAAATAATGAGCCAATTTTTAGCAGTTTTTTGAAAAATAAAAAATTTAAATATTTTTCTCAAAAAAAAATCTCAAAGTTTAATTTCTATAGCCCTATTGTAGGCTTCAAATATAAATTAATATTTTTATAGATTTTATCAGATCTTCTGGGCAGTTGGTTTCGTCTAAAAGTTTCGATATATTGATTTGCACTATAATATATAGCTGGAGCTATATCCAAAGTCAAAGTATCCCAAATTTTTCTTGTTTGTAAAAACCATGAAAAAATATTTCTTATTAAATAAAATATTTTAGTAAATATATTTCTTTTTTTAAATCTTCGATCCGTTTTTTCATAATATTTATTAATCTTATTTGTAATAAAGCTGATATGATGTCGATCTTGCAGAGAAAAATTCCAATCTTTTAAAAAAGGGATTATTAAAGAGAGTGCTTTTGAAGCAATTTTATCTAAAGCAGCACTTTGATTAAAAGCTTTTTTAGATACTTTTTTAGCTCCCAAAAAAGTAAATTTTACTTCAGTATCTTTTAATAAGCTTGCAAGCTCAGATATATTTTTAGCTCTGTCAATACTTGTTTTGAAATTTTCTACAGTCATGTTTTTAGCCATTATTAAAAGGGGAGTATATTAAATATTTTAACATTGAAAGTCAAGAGATAAAAAATTTTATCAGCGAGTTTGAAATTGATAGTTATTATTTTTTGATCTATAATTTGGTTATTAAATATGAAGAATTGGAGATATTATGCCTCTCTTGTTATCTATGAATGCTATTGATAATAAATTTTCAAACTTTGCCTTAGTTAGAAAGCAAATAGCTTATAATCTGGATGCTAATAAGATTGAAATTGGAAGAGTAAAACTTCAAAATTCTGGAATCTTGACATTAGTTGGTTCAATAGCATTAATGATATTTTCAACAATTTTGCATCCATTGTTTGGCGCTTTGTTTTTGCTGACAGGTGTAACTTTTTTTAGTATTTCTTGTATTAGCTCTTTAAAAGAGGTTATCTCTTCTTTTCCTATAAAGAATATAGAACTTTCGCCTCAGGGGAAAGAAAAATATAGTTCAATAAGAGCTCTTCTCCTCGCAGCTTATAATTAGGCCTTTTAAGAAATATTATTTCAAGATATTTTGAAATCAGCATGGAAGGAAAAGAAAGAGCTCTGAATAACATTTTTATGGAAAGACTTTAAAATAGCGTAAAATACGAGGGATATCTATCCAAAAGAATATGAGAATCTAATTGAGGTTAAACAAAGACTTAATGAGTATTTTAATTTTTACAACGCTCATCAAGTCCTAGGTTATAGTAACTAAACACCAAAATTAGGCGCTTGCATGCTCTTTAAAAATAACTTTACCGCCGCTAAATTCAAATCTAACAACTTCGTATATCCTACCCACAAAATCTTTATTACCATCACTTCCTTCCCAAACCTTTATAAAAGGTCGACTATAATCAGGAATTGGGTGAGTTTTCCAAGCTGAAATGCTATGTTCAAGAGGCGCCAAAGGTTGATGGCCTGACAATGTTGGAACTGACATAAACTTCACTCCTTATATTTAATATAAATTGTTATTTAACATAATAAACTCAATAAAATTATTGAGTCATAATAAAATTATATTGAAATATCGGATTAATTTCAACAGAAAAATGCATAGGAAAAACATTTAACTTAACTTGCAAGTTAGGATGGCTGGTAATCAGCACTTTATAGTTTAATTAAATTAATTTTTTGAATAAAAAGATTCTCTAAACCACAAAACATTAGTCGAAGCCGAAGGGGGAATTATGAAAGATCTCTATTTAATCAAGCTTTTTTGTCTATTAGATGATGCTATTAAACTACGTTCAATCAATGATGATTTGTAGGAGTAAATTTTCTAATTCAAAAATAGATAGATAATAATTAGCTCTTTTAAGAAATTTCAATTAAGTATATTTTTAATGGGTGTGTATACTCTAAAAAAAAGGTTAAGAAAGTTCTATTGCCTCTTAGTTATATAAAAGAAAAAATGAAATAGGAAATTTTATGAGCTGTTTAGTAATGAAATTTGGTGGAGCAAGTGTATCGAATACAAAAAATATCATAAAAATTTCAGAGATTATTGTAGAAAAATCCAAACAATATAAAAAATTAGTAGTTGTCGTCTCTGCCATGGGAAAAACAACAAACAAACTTTTAAAATTAGCTAAAACCATTAATGAAAACCCCTCAAAAAGAGAACAAGATATGTTAATTTCTGTAGGGGAGAGAATTACTATGAGTCTTCTTTCAATGGCGCTTCAAAAAAAAGGAAAAAAATCTATCTCTTTTACTGGTTCTCAAGGAGGAATAATTACTACATCTGATCATCTAGATGCTAAAATCATTGAGGTAAAACCTTTTCGAGTTTTAAAAGCTCTAAATGATAATAATATTGTAATAGTTGCAGGTTTTCAGGGAGTGAGCATTGAAAAGGAGATAACAACACTCGGAAGGGGAGGGTCTGATACGACAGCTGTTGCTTTAGCGATAGCTCTAAAAGCAAAATTAGTTGAGTTTTATAAAGATGTCGATGGTATTTATAGTGTAGATCCAAAAAAAAATAAAAATGCTATTTTTTATAAAAAATTATCTCATGAAAAAGCTTTAAAAATTTTAGATAAAAATGAGCATAAAATCTTGCATCCTAGATGTGTAAAACTAGCTTCAAACAACAATATAAGCTTAAATATTTTGAATTTCAAAAGAGACAAATTTTTAAAAAAAAATAAAAAATTTACAAATATTGAAAAAGAGTCTTTTAAAAAAGTTTCAAAAAATGTATATGAAATTAATTAGTGCTTATATAAAAAAAGCTTAAAAGATCACTCAGATGAAACTAAAACTCGAAATCATAAATAACTCATTTATCTCTTTAGATGAAGAAAATCAAACAAGTCACATAAGTAACTTAAAAGCTCTATTAAAAAAAGCTTTGCCATACAGCTTTTATGAAAATGGTCTTGAAAAAGACGATCTAAAAAAAACTGAGGTTTTTTTTAATGAAAATCTTCCAATTATAAAATGGACAAAAATAAATAATTCAAAAAATATTTCTATTATTTTGCTTGCCAAACATAGAAAAAATGGAGTTAATTTTTTCTATGATATGGTAAGTCGATGGTTAATTTTTCAGAAAAATTTAAATGTCGATCTTTTTTATTCTATAGATTTTTCTATTTCAAATATCACAAATGATAAATTAACTCTTATGCAAGCTATTATCTCTGTTGAATCTCAAAATGACTTCGATGATATAGAAAAAAACAGAAGAACCTTTGAGACTGAACTAAGACTTGGAATAGTCTCAGATTTTCATGCTAAAAGGATAACAGAATTTAAAGGACTTTCTAATGATAGAAAAACGGCAATGGTTCAAGAAAAAATAGGTGCGTTAATTCAAAAAAGACCAAAAGAGTATGGGAAAAATATTTTCTCTGAGATGCAGCAGTTTTTGATAATGTCAAGAGACGAGTTTAAAAGCCAAAGAGATTATCATCATATTTCTCGTATCATTTCAATCCTATATATGATTAGGAAACTACTTAAACAAAATATTGAGCAAAACCAAGATAAAAGATACGTAATTTTAAAGTTTTTAAAGACTAAATTAAAGGCTAAAGAGCAAGATAAAGCTGTTTTAGGAGTTTTAGTCGGTATAAATTTTCTAAAGGAACATGAGATTTTTGAAAAAAAACATCTTATTAGTGCAATTAAAAATTTCTTGCCATATACCCAGTTTGTTGAAAATTCCTTTTTTATAGATAAAGCATCTAAAAATGAAATTCAAACCTGTTACATAGAAGTTCAAAAACCAAATGGTATAGATTTTACAAAAGAAGAGATATCGGTTTTAAAAGAAGAACTTCCAATCTATTTAAAAGGAAATGTAGAACAACTTATCCATCCTGTCTTTATGCCAAGAAATGAAGAAGAGATCGTTAAAAATATGCTAGTATTATCTCAGCAACTACAATACGTTCACGATATCCCTCAAGTTATTATATCTTTTGATAAACAAACTTATACAGATATCTCATTTAACGTAATTTTGCTAAGAGTTCTAAGACCTCAAGCCTCCCCTTTAAAAGATCTAATCTCAAAAATAAAATCTAAAAATAGATTTATCATTGATAAAGTAAAAAAAGTCGGAATAATCAGAAGAAAATATTTGAAAGAAGCGAATGTATTTCGTGTGCTTTTAGAGAGCTCTAATTATTTAAGATCAGATCATAGCTTAGATATTAATAGAGCAAGGCTAAGCGTTTTAGAAGAGCTAAACCTGCTTTTTGGTGAAATAAGAGATTATATGGGTGGTATGATCTACAAACAAAATGAAGCTTATAAATCACTTCAAGCTATTTTAGGACAAATCGGTAAGCACTATGATAATTTATTAGAGAAATTTTTCTATTCTATAACTCCTACAGAAATGACAGCTATTGTAAGGCCAGATATTTTAAAAAATCTATTTTTGATGCTGATAAATGCTATTAAAAGAGAAGAGACTAGAATTAAAAAACATTCAGATTTTTTATTCAAACAAGAATCAAATAAGCTCTACATTATGGTTCCCATATATGATCAAAATGTTAAAAAGAAAATAAAAGATAAAATAGATAATTTAAATGTTTTATCATCAGAGCTTGTCTCATTTAGTTTAACAGCTCACGATATCCCTTATCTTGGATATGTTTTTTTAACAGATGATAAATCTAAACAAAAAATATTTTTTGATAGTATTCAAAAATCATTAAGTGAAAAAGTTTAAAAAATTATAAAAATTAAAAATTTAAACTTTATCTCAAATCAAAACTAAAGTGTTCCTTCAAGTTTTTGCCATAGACCATGTTTTGAATCTTCTTTATATGTTACTGTTTCTTGGGGAGGTTTATCTTTTGGAATTTCAACAAAGTCTATAATTTTTGCAGATGTATAGCTATCTCCTTCAATAACACAAGAAAATTGTACTTCAAGTTGTTTTGCTTCAAGTAACTTCTGATCAGCTTTTTTCTCAGTTAGGTATTTATAAAAAGGCAAGACTTTTGAATTATTTGAAATAATTCTAGGTATAAAAGTTATTAAACGAAAAGGAAATGTTAAAAGATCTGAAACTATAGACGCTAAAATCAAAAAGATTTTACCTGCAAGATAGTCTATTTTACCAGCCTTTCTAATTGCATGATTTACGGTGCGGGGAAGAAAAAAATCTTTTGAGAAATCTAACATATTATGAGTTCTAAGAGGAATAAAATAAGCTTTTAGGAAATTTGGAGGTCTTTTTTTAAGAAAACTATATATTTGCTGACATTCTTCTAAGCTTTTAAGATCTTTTTCCCAAGAAAAATCATTTTCTTTATTTGTAACAGTAATTTTACCAGACATTTTTTTGCCTCTTAGTTTTAAAAATTACGGGTAGTATTTCTCAATATATCTTTTAAATCAAGCAGTTGATCTAATAACATCTTCAAATTTACGGCCCTCTTCTATTTCACCTCTTGAATCATTCACATCATTATCTGGCAATTCAATAAAGTTTATATTTTTTTTAATTGAACCGCTTTTGGCATAATACGCAAAAAGATCATATCCAGGAGGGGGCTGATTAGTAAACCAAGATAACTCAACTCGTACCCAGTTAGCTTCAAGTAACTTTGGATCAACATTTTGACCTTTTAAGTATTCATAAAAAGGTATTGGTTTTTGTTGGGAATTTGAAATAATCCTAGGTATAAAAGTTAATAAACGTAAAGGAAATGTAACTATATCAAAAACTAAAGAAGCTAACATCAAAAAGATTTTACCTGCAATATTTTGTACTTTACCTATAAAATCAATTGTATGATTAACCGAATGGGGAAGAAAAAAATCTTTTGAAAAATCTAACAAATTATGTGTTCTAATGGGATAAACACAAGCTTTGAATAAATGTGCGCTTTGACTGCCCTTAGAAAGGCTGCTATGTACTTGCGTACGCTCTCTTGAGGCAGTTAGATCTTTTTCCCAAGAAAAATCATTTTCTCTATTTGTAACTTTAATATGAACAGACATTTTTTCCTCTCTGTTATTAACAAAAAAACATTAGAATACAAATTATTATTTTAAATCAATAGTTTTTTCAAAAATATAATTAACTTTAATGCTTATTTATAATAACAAAAAATGTATTAAAATGCAATATGCAGGGTGTTGTAACAAGTTATCGCATTGTTTCAATTATTTTGTATTAATATGAAAAATATAATTTGATATTCATTATCTTCTTTCTAAATAAACATTTTTATAGTTCCTTAGAAAATTGCATGAAAATCATCAAATTTTATAATGAAAAGTCACTTTTTCTAGAGTTTTTCAGAATCTGCTATTAAATTTAAAACTAACTTGAAAATCTTGACTTTTGTTTTTTTTAAAGCTACTCTTGAGAATAAAAAAGTAGTTTTATGAAAAATAAAATTAAAGTCGCTCCATCTATTTTAGCAGCAGATTTTTCTAAAATTTATGATGAAGTAAAAAAAATAGAAGACTCTAATTCAGACGCTATTCATATAGATATAATGGACGGACATTTCGTTCCAAATATCACAATTGGACCTCAAATGGTTGCTGCGATAAATAGATCTACAGATCTATTTTTAGATGTTCATTTAATGATTTATAATCCATTTGATTATATTGAAAAGTTTATTGAAGTTGGAGCAGATCAAATAACATTTCATTTTGAAGCTACAGAAGATGTAGGAGATACGATTAATTTCATAAAAAAATGTGGAAAAAAAGTTGGTTTAGCGTTTAATCCAGAGACATCTTTTTCTATGGCTACAAAGTATTTAGAGAATTTAGATCTTGTATTATTCATGTCGGTTCATCCTGGCTTTGGAGGCCAAAAATTTATTCCTTCTGTTTTAGAAAAAATAGAAGTTGCAAAAAATTTAAAAGAGGATCTGAAATTGAATTTTGATATTCAAGTTGATGGTGGAATAGATATAGATACAGCATCAAGGTGTATAAATAAAGGAGCTAATTTTTTAGTCGCTGGTACATATCTTTTTGCTCAAAAAGATATGAAAGAAGGCGTAAAAAAGCTCAAAAATTGTTAAAGGTTTATGAGAAAAAAAATTGTAGTTATCGGTGGAGGCACCGGTAATTTTGTAATACTTAGAGGACTTAAAAAATACGATGTTGATCTTAGCGCTATCGTTTCTATGGCAGATAGCGGAGGTAGCACCGGAATTCTAAGAGATGAATTAGGTGTTTTGCCGCCTGGTGATGTTAGACAATGTTTAGTTGCTCTTTCTAATTCATCAAGACTTATGAGAAATGTCATGAATTATCGTTTTGAAAATGGTAATTTGGGAGGGCACTCACTTGGTAATTTACTTTTATCTGCTTTAGAAAAGGTAACAGGAAGTTTTGAAAGAGCTGTAGAAGAGGCTGGAAAAATTTTATATATCAAAGGAAAAGTAATTCCAGTAACTCTCAATCAAGTACATCTCAAAATGATATTAAACAACAGAAAAGTTTTAGAAGGAGAGGCTGAAGTTTACCTATCTCAAGAAATTGATCGAGGATACAAAAGTATTTATTTAGAACCGTATCCTAAAGTAAACCCAAGAGTTATCGATGAGATTATGAATGCAGATTTAGTAGTTTTAGGCCCGGGTGGTTTTTATACATCTTTAATACCTAATCTTTTGGTTGAAGGGGTCGCCGATGCTTTAAAAAATTCTTTGGCTAAAAAGGTTTTTGTTGTCAATCTTATGAATAGAAAAGGTCAATGTAAAAGTAATAAAGTTAGCGACAATCTGAAAGAACTTGTGAAATTTTTAGGCAAAGATGTTTTTGATTATATTTTAGTGAACAAAAAAGGACCGTCTAAAGAACTAATAAAAAATTATTCTGAAGAAGGCTCATTGGTATTAAACGATATCGAAAATGATGAAAGAATCATTTTATCTGATCTTTTAGGTCCGCTCGCTAGTGCTAATAAAAAAGATTTAATCAAAAGAAATTTAATTAGACATGATTCAAAAAAACTAGCAAATGAGATAATTAAAATTGTTAATAATATTTGATTTAGACGATACGTTAATAGATACAAGCGGATCTATAACCCCTATTTTTTTGAAAAGAACTATAAAAGCTTTGATAAAAAATGGCCTTCAAATCGATGAAAGAGAAGCATATAAAACCATTGACAAAATCGATAAAAAATCAATTAGCTCCAAAGAGACAATAAAAAGTTTTTTGTATAAGATAAATGCAAGTAAAATTTTTTATAATATAGCCCTAAAAGCTATGACAGATACTAAGATAAGTGATATTAAAATTTTTACTTTAAAAAATGCTATGGATACTTTAAGGTATCTAGCTAAGTTTCATAAGCTTGCTATTGTAACAGCTGGTGATGAAAAGTTTCAATTTTATAAGATCAAAAAAGCTGGCATTGATACCTCTGTTTTTAGTAAAATAGTGGTTGCAAAAGATGCAGACAAAGAACCTTATTATAAAAAAATTATTGAAGAACTAAACTTTGATATAAAAAAAAGTTTTGTTTGTGGGGATAGAGTAAAAATAGATCTTTTGCCTGCTAAAAAAATAGGATGCAAAACCATCCATATGAAATGGGGAAGAGGAAAAAATATATTTAACAAAAAAGAAGATCCTAAACTAGTAGATTTCACAATTAATAGTTTAGATGAGATCAAAACAATTTTAATAAATTGAGGTAAAAAAAAATGTCGACAAGCAATCAGTTATCGCCTGGAATGACAATCAACATAGATAAAAAAATTTATAGTGTTGAGTCTTGCATAAAAGTAAGTACAGCAAAAGGTACTCCTTTTATTAAAACAAAACTACGAGATCTTTTGACAGAAGAAATTATTGAGAAAAATTTTAAACTCTCACAAAAAATTAATGAGGTATCTTTAGTAGAACATGATTTAGAATATTTATATATTGAAGGAAAGAATTTTCTGTTTTTAGATATTGGCCAGTTAGAAAACGCTTTGGTTCCTCCGAATATTTTAGCTGATAAAATCAACTATTTAAAAGAGGGGATAAGAATAAAAGCCCTTTTTTATGGAAACACAATATTTTCAGTAGAGCTTCCGCAATTTTTAGAATTAATGATTATTAAAACTACATCAAAAGAAGAAAGGCTCTCTGTAGCAAATCCAACAAAAACAGCTGTTTTAGAAACTGGTGCAAAGATTGAGGTTCCTCTTTTTGTGGAAGTTGGAGATATTGTTAAAGTTGATACTAATCTAAATGAATTTATCCAAAGGTTATAATCATGGAGATAAATGTAATAAAAAAAATAATTTCTCTTTTAGAAGATAGTAATTTAAGAAAAATCCATCTAAGAGATGGTGATTTTGAAATTTCTTTAGAAAAAGACCATCCAACTCATAAAGTAGAGCATGAAAAAAGAAAAGAAAAGCCAAAAGAAAAAGAGCATAAAGTTCATATAGAAGATGACACAAAAGATTATGTTACTTCTCCTATGGTCGGAACTTTTTATATATCTAGCTCTCCTGATCAATCACCATTTGTTAAAGTTGGCGATGAGGTAAATGAAAATACAGTGGTTTGCATTATTGAAGCGATGAAAGTTATGAATGAAATTAAAGCAGGAAAAAAAGGTATAATTAAAGAAATTTTAGTAGAAAATGTTCATGCTGTTGAATTTGAAACTAAACTTTTTGTGATCGAATAATGAAAGTATTAATAGCTAATCGCGGTGAGATTGCCGTTAGAATTATTAGAGCTTGTCACGATTTGGGTTTAGAGACAGTTGCTGTTTATTCAAAAGCTGATTCTGAAGCGCTCCATGTTTTACTTGCTGATGAAGCTATATGTATCGGTGATGGACCTGCCATTGAGTCTTATTTAAAGGTTGCAAATATCTTATCTGCTTGTGAAATAACCGGTGCTGATGCTATTCATCCAGGCTATGGATTTTTATCTGAAAATGCTAAGTTTGCTAAGATTTGTGAGAGTTGCAATCTAAATTTTATAGGGCCTTCTCATAAAGCTATTGCAAAATTAGGCGATAAAGCTCAAGCAAAAGCTATCGCTAAAAAAACAAAATGCCCAGTTATTCCAGGAACTACTGGAGTTGTAAAAGATATTACCGATGCTTTAAAAGAGGCTAAAAAAATAGGTTTTCCTCTTTTTATTAAAGCATCAGCTGGTGGCGGTGGAAAAGGGATTAGAATAGCAAAATCTGAAAATGACTTTGTTAAACAGTTTATTGCAGCTCAAAGAGAAGCTGAAGCTAGTTTTAATAATTCAGAGATTTATTTAGAAAAAATGATTATGAACCCAAGGCATATCGAGGTTCAAATAATCGCAGATAAACACGGCCATATTGTTCATCTTGGAGAAAGGGACTGTTCAATTCAAAGAAGAAGACAAAAGTTAATAGAAGAGACTCCAAGTCCAAGAATTACACCACATCTTAGAAAAAAATTGGGAGCAGCGGCTATAAATATCGCAAAAGCTGCAAATTATTTTTCTTGTGGAACTGTAGAATTTTTATTAGATGAAAAAAATAACTTTTATTTTATGGAAATGAACACTCGTATTCAAGTTGAGCATACTGTCACAGAAGTGCTCACAAATGTTGATCTAGTAAAAGAACAAATAAAAATAGCTCAGGGAAAAAAACTCTCGTTTAAACAAAAAGAAATAAAATTTGATGGGCACGTCTTTGAATTTAGAATAAATGCAGAAGATCCATCAAATAATTTTCTGCCATCTCCTGGAAAACTCAAATATTATATTCCTCCAGGCGGACCGAATGTAAGACTCGATAGCGCTTGCTATAGTGGATATGTAATTCCTCCTCACTATGATTCTATGATTGCTAAACTTATCGTTAAAGGCAAAAATAGAAAAGAAGCAATTAAGATTGCTAAAAGGGCTTTAAAAGAATTTCATATCCAAGGAGTCAAGTCTACAATTAGTTTTCACTTATATATGTTAGAAGACGAAAAATTTCTAAATAGTGACTACAATTTAAATTATGTAGATGACCTTATTTCAAAAGGCTGCAAATTTTAAGGAAAAAAATGATGACAAAAAAAATATTTTGTATACTCTCTATACTAATGGTAAGTTTTTTTATTAAAACTGAAGGTAAAGTAAACGTGGATATAGATTTTTCAAATCTTGAACTAATGATCTCTCAAGAAGAGATAAAATCTAAAATAGTTCAGCTAGCTGATAAAATAGATGATGAATATAAAGATAAAGAAATTGTCTTTTTAATGATTATGAAAGGTGCATTTATTTTTACAAGCGATCTCGTTAGAGAAATCAAAACTCCATTTTCTATTGAAGCTATTAAATGCTCAAGCTACGGGCCTAGAGGAAAAGAAAGAGGGGAGCTTACTATTCAAGGTTTAGAAAAGTTAGATCTCAAATCCAAACATGTCATTGTTGTAGACGATATTTATGATTCTGGAAAAACACTCTCTAGTGTTATGAAAGAAATAGAAAAACAAAATCCTGCAAGTTTAAGAAGCTTGATTCTACTTGTTAAAAATACTGAACGTAGATTAAAAAATATTGACCTTCCAGATTTTTCATTATTTGAGATAGAAGATAAATTCGTTGTTGGTTACGGTCTTGATTACAAAGAGTATTTTAGAGGCCTTAAAGGAATTTATTCTGTTGAATAATTAACTTTAAAAATATCGGCTTCTATCTATTAGGTAGGAGCTGATACAGAATGCTATTTAGGGCTTATCATACATCCGATAAATACTAACGATACCATGTAAGGTCTTAGTGTATTAAAAACTGTATCGTCGCCCGATAAGGAAATATCCTTTGCTATACTCCAAGCAGATTTCTCGTTGACACTTTCAGAATTGATATATTCTTCTCGTTTTTCTGGAGCAATAGATCTAACCAATAAATCTATTAATTTACTATTTCGACTCAATACAGCTTCGTGCAAAGGTGTGAAATTGTGGCTATCTCTAAAATTTGCAAAAATAGATAATTTTTCAAAGAGGTATTATCAGAAGTTGTGTTTTAAGAGTTGAAAAACAAGAGTGTTCATCCTAAAATTTTTAGTTAACCAAAACTAAATAAAAGGAGAACACTCATGAAGAATAACATGATTACAAATT
>SDBT01003075.1_pt1 | contig 29001 bp, 20 predicted proteins | sample 2277101 | NCBI WGS metagenome assembly SDBT01 (sample SAMN10404973, study PRJNA504765) | marine sediment metagenome | isolation source: marine sediment core GS10_PC15, 103 cmbsf | place: Arctic Ocean: Southern Knipovich Ridge | collected 2010
CTGACGCGGTTCAACACTGCCGAAGCATTGCTGGGCTGAATGAACCGAGTAACGGAGTCCTGAGGTACATTGAACTGTTGCCAGTTGATGATGGCCCGGTCAGAGGTGGTGATGGTTCGGTCATTGCCGTTGTTGTTGATTGTGGCCGACCCGGCAACGACGCGGTGCTCTTGCGATAAGGCGGGGACCGGGCTAGCGATTACCCACAATCCCACACACAATATCAGAAGACTTCGCCTCATTGTTGGCGTTCCTGAAAGCGGCCTCAAGATTCCCAGCCATGGTTCGGCCGGCATCACTGATCGATTGCCAGCTGCAACATCCCATAACTCGAATTGCCGTCTCTATCTAGTCCCAATCATTTTGGAAGGGCCTATGGAGATTTATCGTCAATAATTGCAAGGGTCTTCTGTGGGTATTACCTTTTATAACGGGAACTTTTCTTCAACACGGACTGTGGTTATTCTCGAATAAATACCACATTGAGGTCAACTGGGCAGTCAACAATCGATAAAATGCCACAAGCCCCTGACTTGCAGGAGCTTGGGGAAACCCTATGCGGGCTAACGGAGAGGGTGGGATACTGCTTCGGGCTTCGCCCTTGCAGGCGCCTTCGGCGTCGACCCAATCAAAAATGGTAGTTTTGGGATTCGCTTCGCGGCGCTCTCACTTCGTTCGAGCGTCGAACCCACGTATCATTGCCTTCGGCAATGCGTGTGTTCTCATCCCGCTATCAATTAAATAAAAAACCCAAGGACAAGGCCCTGGGCTTTTCATTTAACGGAGAGGGTGGGATTCGAGGAGGCCCGAATAGCCAACCTTCTCAAGAACCTATACCTACGACAGAAGGCCAGCGATTTTAAGGATTTAGCCACTCTCGAACGCTTGTTATTGTCGCACGGTTTCTTACTGTCTTGTGACCTGATTTGAGGGCAACTTGAGGGCAACACACCCAGGTCAATTCCACTGGCCGGGCGGCCTGCTTCTGGTTCCAGAAGCGACGTGGCTTTTTAGGCGGAAGTAGCGCGATCCAGTGCTTCCTTAGCCGTGTAGCTGCTGCGGACGAACGGGCCGGCGAGGATGGCTGAGATGCCCATGTTCCGGCCCTCGGTTTCCCAGGCGGCGAACTGCTCGGGCGGGACGAATCTGTCGACGGGCAGGTGCTCCTCACTTGGCGGGAGGTACTGGCCGATTGTTACGATCTCACTGCCGGCGGCTTTCAGGTCCGCAAGCATGGCGGTAACTTCGGAGTCAGTCTCGCCGAGGCCGACCATGAAGCCGCTTTTAATATGTATGGGTTTGCTGCCGAACTGGCCGGCGGCTCGGTTAAGCAGCTCAAGAGAGCGGCGGTAATTAGCCTGCGGCCGGGCGGTGGGGTAAAGACGCTCGGTTGTTTCGATGTTGTGGTTCAATACGTCAGGGCCGGCGGTAAGGACAGTCTCCAGAGCTTCGCTGGAGCCTTCAAAATCCGGGATCAGCACTTCGATGGTAGCAGTTGGCAGGGCGGAGCGGATCGCTGTAATAGTTTCGGCGAAGGCCGACGCGCCGCCGTCTGGAAGGTCATCCCGCGTAACGGAAGTCACAACGACATGGCCGAGGCCCAATTTTGCTGCGGCCGTTGCGATAGCTTTAGGTTCATCGGCTCGTGGTTGACTTGGCAGGCCTTTAGTTACTCCACAATAACCGCAGGAACGCGAGCAGGTATCGCCGAGGATCATGAACGCAGCAGTCCCGCGAGCATAACATTCAGGCCGGTTCGGGCACAGAGCCTGGTGGCAGACGGTATTGAGGCCAAGAGTTGTTACTTGACGGTGGACCGACGCACTTGAACCACCGGCTGGGATGCTCTTTTTTAGCCAATCAGGCAGACGGCGGTTTTTATCAGCCGAATGGTTCATTACAAATCACCCGCTGATACAAATTCCGGCTCGAATGAAAACATGCGGCAAAAACTCTCTATCAGTTGCTCTCTTATCTGTGCGATGCTTACTGGCTTGGTCTTTTTGCTGATGGAGGTGACTTCGCAGCCTTCGATCCCACACGGGACGATTGTCTCGAACCCCGATAGGTCATTTTCGACGTTGATCGCTAGGCCGTGGAATGCAACCTGTCTTGAGACACGCACGCCGATTGCCGCTATCTTTCGGCCGGAGACCCATACACCGGTCATGCCATCGCGGCGGATTGCTTGGATATCGTACCTGCTCAGCAGGTCGATTATCGTCTGTTCCAGATCGCGGACATAATCAGTTACGCTTCTCTTGCGGTGGGGCAGTTTCAGGATCGGATAGGCTACCAGCTGCCCCGGCCCGTGGTAGGTAACATCCCCACCGCGATCAGTACAGCAGACTTCGATTCCCTTGTCGGCGAGTTGCTTATCAGATGCGACGATGTTCTCGGCCGAGCCTCGCCGGCCCAGGGTTATCACAGGTGGATCGTGTTCGCAGATAAGCAGATAGGCGTTTTCGTCAGCGCCGGCCTTGATTCGCTCAGCGAGTTTTTGCTGAATTGAAAGAGCTCCGCTGTAACTCGCTCGTCCCAGGTTGCATATCTTCAGGGTGCCCATCGGTTAGTCTAGTGAGTGAAGGTCCAGGCCCAGCATAGACTCGGCTGCTTCGCCAACGGCTTCAGCAAAACTCGGGTGTGGGTGGATCGTCCTGGCTATGTCACTGGCAGTAAGGCCAGCTCGTATCGCCAGTGTTAGTTCGGCGATCATATCGGTCGCGCGCGTGCCAATAATCAGCCCGCCTAGAAGCTTATTGGTTTTCGCGTCGGCGATGAGTTTTACTTCACCTTCAGCCTCTCCATAAGCGGCGGCGATACCGCTAGCCCGGTAACTGAAGCGTGAGACTGTTCTCTCGGTTTGATTCGCCGTGTCAGCTTCGGATATGCCCACCGATGCGACCTCCGGGTGCGTGTACATGCAAACCGGCACGACTGCCCGGTCGTCGGAGGTTTCGATGCCCATTGCATTGTCGGCTGCGACGATTCCCATGCGGGTCGCCAGGTGTGCGTACTGGAGTTTTTCAGCAACATCGCCGCATGCGTAGATCCGGTCAACACTGGTTCGGCACCGGCTATCGACAGCTATCACGCTACCGGCCAGTTGAGCACCGACGGCCTCCAGGCCGATATCTTCGATGTTCGGTTCCCGGCCGGCGGCCACCAGCATAGTTTTCGCGATAAGTTCTCTGCCATCATCGAGTGTGCAGGTTACCTGCTGATCATCCGCAACTACGCTGTCGATCTTTGCTGAGGTCAATACCTCAACTTTGCGGCGAGCCAGGCTGCGGGCAATCTCCTGGCAGGCTTCCGCCGGCAGTTCAGCTACCAGCGAGTCGAGCATTTCAACGAGAGTAGTTTTGATACCCAACTCCGAATATATCGTGGCGAACTCACAGCCGATGATTCCGCCGCCAACGATGATGACCGACTTGGGTAAGTCATCGGCGCAAGTGGCCTGATCGGTGGTGAATATTCGCGGTTTGGAGAAGTTGAAGCCTTCAGGTTTCGTCGGCCTCGAGCCGGTGGCGATGATAATAGAACGGGCCTTGATTTGCTGGCAGCCGTCTGCGGTTTGGACTTCAATCGTATCCGGCCCGGTCAGTTTTCCCCGGCCGACGATTAGATCAACACCCCCGGCTTTGAGAGTCGATAGGACTCCATTTCGAAGACCCTTGACGATTTCGTTAGTGCGATTGGCTAGGTCAGGGCCGTCGATGACGAGCTTATCTACCTTCAACCCGAACCGACTCGCCCGACCAATATCATATGCCAACTTGGATGCATGAAGCATTGTCTTTGTCGGTATGCACCCGCGATTGAGGCATGTCCCGCCAATGAGATCAGCTTCTATCAGGCAGACCTTTCCGCCTCGCTTAGCAACTCGCAGGGTAGCTGCATATCCGCCTGGACCGCCGCCGAGAACGGCTACGTCGTAAGTTGATTCACTCACCTGCCGTTCCTTTCAGAGGGGCCACAATCAACACCTCAAATTTGCCCTGTGAATTTGCTATAGCTATCGGCATCCATGAGCAGATCAAGCTCAGCTGGATTGGATATCTTGATCTTTATCAGCCAGCCATCGCTGAAGGGACTCTTGGTGATTATGTCAATGTCTTTAATTGCGGCCTGGTTGACGGAGAACACTTCGCCGCTTAAGGGGCTAGTCAGATCGACCGCAGCCTTTGAAGATTCAATTACGCCGAATGGCCTCCCGGCCGTGACAGATGAGCCCTCAGCGGGCAGTTCTACAAAGACAATATCGCCGAACTGCTCAGCTGCGAATTGCGTAATCCCGATAGTCGCTTCACCGTTTTCTGGATCGTATCCGACCCATTCGTGGCTGGAGGTGTATTTGAGATCGGTTGGAATCATGGTCGCCATTCTTCAGTAAACTCCGGAGGGTTAGCCGCAAAAAAGGTATCTTATTCGGTAACCATTCCTTCGGGTTCGATGGTCAGTGTTTTTTCGTTGTCGGGTGTGGTTTCGGCGATCTTGGCCATGGTCATGGCGAGGTTTTGTTTTGGTTGGGTACGAGTTGGCATGGTTTCGGCGGCGCATCTGAACTGCTGGGCGGCGAGGTAGTACCGCCTCTGCCGGTAATAAACCATGCCGAGGTTGTTACGGGCCGGGCCGAAGCGGGGGTCGGCATCGATGGCTGCTTTGAGGGAGAGTTCTGCTTGATCCAGTTCGCCGGCTTCCATCAAAGCTAGCGATTCGCCGTTTAGCTGCCGGGCGGCTTGAGTATTGCGGTCGGCGCGGGGGATTGCCGGGCAGCAGTTGATCAGCAGAGGTTCTTCATGGCTTTGGCAGCCGGTGAAGATCATCGCCCCTGCAATGAGAGCGAAGGCCAGCGTGGTTGCCGTACTAAAAAATCCAAACTTCGTCATGACGTTCATTGTATTCATTTGATTAATCAATAATAGGTTTCAGGTTGATGGCGCAGGTTCGGTTACTCCATAATCTGGAGTTCGCTGGCCGGGTAGTTGGCGGGCTGTTTGGCCAGGGCCAGGTCGCGGTCGGATAGGTATTTCAGATCCGCAAAGTCGTCATCCCTAAGTATCGTCACTCGGATAAACGCAAAGAGCGTGCTCTCTGAGAATTTTTCGTCAAAGATTCCGAACGCGTATTTGACCCAGGGAATGTCACCGATGAAGGGCAGCCTGATGCTCGTATCGCTTGTACCACGCATCGTCAGGCCGCCGACGATAATTCCGTGGCCGTCGGGTATCGTGACTTCACTTGAGAGATTATTGGTCTGGCGAGGCGGAGGGATGCCGTCGGAGCCTTCGCCGGTGAAGCTGTTTAACGTAATCGAAAACTGAACATTAAGGTGATCGCCTTCTGCGATATGCGGCGTAACAGTCAGCGTCGTACCGGCTGAGGCGTAGCCTGCGAAGCTGGTAGTCGATACAGTCTGGGAGGCATTGATCGACGTAAACGGTGCATCGGTTGTGCTCGACAGCGTAGCCGATGCATTGTCGTTAACCAGCAGCTTGGGGGCGGCCAGCACCTCAGCCTTGCCCGATGAAGCAAGTGCCCTGATAACCGCATTGAAAGTATCCGAACCGACAAGCGAGCCGTTGAAGCCCAGGCCAAGGTTGGGTGTAAGAGCCCCGGTCAACACGTCAGCAGTACTTAAGCCGAAGGAACTGAAGAGCAGTAGCTTGCCGTCGTCTCTATAGCTGGTCGCGTATGACATGTCCACGCCAAGCGAGAAGTCATTCGAAGTATCGAGCGTAACCAGCGTACATTCGATAAGCACCTGAGGGCGTCGCTTATCCAGCATAGCTATCAATTGGCGGTAGATGTTCTGAACCGCAGGTGGGGCGACGACGATAACCGTGTTGGTATTCGGATCGGCGGTTACAGTTGCACTGGAGGTTCTGGTGGTAACCAGTTCGGCCCGAGAAGTATCAGCCGGTTGAGTGGTAGGCTGAGCTTTTTCATCAGTGTAAAAGGGCGGCGGTGTCGGTTGCATGCCGGCCGGCACTGGCGGGTAGTTAGGACCGGTGTATCGCTTATCGTCGAATAGGTTACCATGAACCTTACCGTCTTGGCCTGCAAGTGATGCAATGTCGAAGCCCTGCTTGCCGTTATCGAGCGACTGGATAGTCGCAAGTACTTCAGCGGCTGTGGTGTTCAAGAGCTTATAAAAGCGAATCGGGCTGTGGGCGGGGACGGCATCGGCGACGTCTAATTGCTCCTTGAGATCTTCCAGCCGATCATGCACACGCGGCGGGGCGGTAAGAACTAACAGCCCTGAACCAATATCGATGGTAGAACGATATCTATCGCCAAGCTTACTGGTCTGTTCCAGATCCTGCAGGAGCTTTTCCACGCGATCCGGTTCAATGTAACTGAACCTGTACGTCCGAATGACAGTATTGGTCGGCACGTCCAGCATCTCAATTAATTCCCTGGCCTGGGCGGATGCATCTTCAGAACCGATCAAGACAATCTGGCCGGTCCTTGGGTCGCCGGTAAGCGTGAATTCGCTTCGGCTAGACCTGCCAGAGCCGCCTTCAAGGCGGAGCTTTTCCTTCAAGTGCGATGTAACCTGCCTTGCAAGCTCTGTTGGGTCTACGTGGCGGACAGGGACGAACTGGATCGCGACCGCATTTTTCGGCCGGTCCATAAGATTGATGATCTCAACAACCTTCCGAAGATTAGTCGCAAAATCCGTCACCAGCAGAAGCGACCGGTCGGGGATGATGAAGCTGTTGCCGCCCGGCTTGGATAGGAACGGCTTGATGATCTTTTCAACTTCACTCGGGGCGGTGTGAGCGAGGCTGAATATCTGAGTGATAACAGTCGTCGCGCCTGCACTGTCGATAGCATCGGTCTCGGAAGTCATCTCGCCTGCGACCGACAACAGATCCTTACTCGATACGATCCGCTTCCAGCCGGGTTGGTCGGAATCGACAATTATAAGGTCGCTCATCTTGAGAACAGATTGCAGCAACCCCATGAGCGAATCGGTGGGAATCTTCTCAGGCGAGGTAATCGTTACCTTCTTACGAAGCGTGCCCTCATCGTAAAGGATATTAACCCCAAGACGCTGGCTGACGTAATCGACCAACAACTTTACATCCATGTTCTCAGGGAAGTTTAAAGTGATGGTCTCGGGAGCTTTTGCCTCGGCTGGTGAGGAAGGGGCAGGCTCTGCACCAACAGTTGCAGTGAGGATGAGCATGAAAACTAAAGGTGAGAAGAGTCTACAGCTGAACATATCTGCCCTCACCTTTATGGAGAATAAATAACAAGACGAATCCCTCAACTGATCACGCAATATTACTTAGTAGCCCGAGCTTTGTAAAGTAATGTCAATATGGCCATTATGTTTTCGATGGCCCATCAGAAGCAGTTTGGTTTTGCATTGGTAGGATGATCGTCGCTTTCAGGCGGAGGCGGATAATCGATCGATCCGGCGAGGATGTCTTCAGTAGCACCAGTTTTGAGTAATTGCTGGACTTGGCCTTGCCTGGGGTGGTTAGTTCGACCTTAACCGTCCCCGTTTTGCCGGGCCCGATAGTATCAGGCTTGTCGATAACCTTCATGCACCTACACTCAATTCTTACCTTCAGGATATCAAGTGACTCTTGCGAATCATTTTGAATTTGAAAGATGATCGTATGCTTACTGCCAGGCTCGATGGGGCCGAGATCAAAGCTTGCCACGTCGCCAATGACATCAACAACAGCTGCCGCATCCGACTCAACTGGTGGATCAATTTCTGTCACAACTACGGGCGGCGTTGTTGGTGATGGTGCCTTTTCGACAGCCTGATGTTCAGTCAGAGCCTCTGCGTCATTTGGCGTTGATGGTTTCGATCTACAACCAGCGACGGCCGTGAGGAAAATCATAATTGTAATCAGGGTAGTGGTCTTCATGTTCATAGCAACTTCGATATATAGGTTGTGTGCCAGACCTCTTGTTGTCAGAGGCCTGGCACATATTTTCAACGAACGGCTGAATTCAACAAGCCAAGGACGTTGCAGTTGGCGTCCCTACTTGTTTGGAAAGTCGTCTAATTTTCATCATGTCAATATCACAAGACGTTTTTCGTTCACTCAAGTATGTCGGTAATCACGCCATCCCAATTAGCCTCAATGCAGATGATATATTTATTTGTCTTGCCAATATTTACTGTTGTTTTAACAGAATCTAGGAAAGAAATTTTATAGCGTATCATAATGTCAGCCCAATAAACCTCTTGAGTCTCTGAAGGATCGTACTTGTCTGTGACGCCGACCCCATCGGCCCTCAGGATTTCAATTGCTTCATCAATATCCATCCCGATAGGAACAAGTTCACGAATTCGTTGTTCCAAAGCCTTTGCTTCACGATCAGCCTTGGTCTCAAAACTATCCAGAAAAAATACCAAGGCTATTAAGCCAATCAAGCAAACAGCTACCCATACGCTAATCACAGAGAACCGTTTAAGTTTCATTATTTTTCCCTATTTGTAACACTTGCCCCCTCCCTTGCAGGCAAGACGGACCTGTCACACGGGCATACATCTCAGATCAATGAATTTTGGTAATTTCTCCATCTGGGGTGGCCTCAATGCTGACTATATACTTATTAATCTCCCCCTTGTGTATTGTCGTTTTCAGTGTGTCAAGAGGGGTTATTTTATAGCGTATCTTAATATCAGCATACCACCGGTCATTTTCCTTTATGGGATCATACTTGTCTGTAACAGCTATCTCATTGGCCCTCAGGATTTCAATTGCTTCATCAATATTCATCCCGATAGGAACAAGTTCACGAATTCGTTGTTCCATTGCCTTTGCTTCACGATCAGCCTTGGTCTCAAAACTATCCAGAAAAAATACCAAGGCTATTAAGCCAATCAAGCAAACAGCTACCCATACGCTAATCACAGAGAACCGTTTAAGTTTCATTGTTTCTCCCTACTTGTAACACTTGCCACCACCTTGACATGGGGGACGGACCTGGAGATATTTGCGGAGATATACACCCAACACTTTACCATCTAATTCCCATGCCAATTTGAATGGTCGAACATCATGTTCTAAATGCGGGATAGCGGCCCAATTCAAAGCCTTACCCGCCTTGCGATCTGGCGTGCCGGCAGCGAGTTTACTTTTATGCAACTTGCCGTCCAAGGTGTATGTGCACTGTTGGCCATGACCATAATTGTTACTTGATCGCATTGCCCAGGTAGCACCTGGGTGATATTTGCTTTTTTTTGCATTACTAATTCCACTCCAAACTCCATTATTGCAATCGACAGGCTTTTTATCGCCCGTTATGCAAATTGTAGAAGGGCATTTTGGGAGTGTGTCAATCCAACCCATATCAGCGGCTTCTAAACTCACCCATTCTTCATAGATCTCCTCATTCGTGAAAACTGGAGTCGAACTATTATAATCAGAGTCTGGGAACAGAACATCATAGCCTGGCTCTCGATTGGCATTTAACTTCTTACTTAACGAGAGGTGGGCATCGCCCAGCGTATATAGCCCTGTTGGGTCGGTGTTGTTTACCGGGTTGCTCTTTTCGTACTGATACAGGTTCATGCCGTCGGTGTAGCCGGCGGGATCACGTTGTGTGTATCGACCGAGCTTGGGTGATAGGTATCGGTTGCGGTTGTTGATCAGGCCGAACTCCTTATCGAACAGCAGGCCCTGGTGGCCGATGTCGCACAGGCCGGCGGTTACCGCCGATGCTCTGGGGCTTTCCAATACCGGCCGGGTTACCAGCGGGTCGATGTCGTAGTCCCCCCAGCCGTAGTGCGTAGCTACCATCGTAAGTTCAGCAAGAGTTACTTTCCCGTCTCCAGTTACGTCAGCCGGGCTGGCCGGGTCCGACGTACCGTATTCAGTAGCCACTATGGTCTGGTCAGCCAGGGAAACTTTGCCGTCGTTATTGATGTCGATGATGTTCCAGCCGTGGCTGAAGATCGTCCGCTGGCCGTAGGGCGTGTATTCGTATCGCTCGATTAACTTCCCGGCCGCGTTCACCAACCCAAGAACGTTGTAGTTGGCGTCCTGCAGTACCCAGAAGAACCGCTCACAGAGGTTTTCCTCAAGGCCCACCGGCAAATACGCATTCTGCGGGTCCTGATTGATGGCGATCAGGAGCAACTCGTCCATGTATTGCCTGCCCCATGTGTACTGCTTGAGTACCTGCTCGGAACCGTCACGCAACTCGACAACCTTCCAGCCGTCATAGTAAGAGTAATACGTGCCGTCCCAGTCGCCGGAATTGGTGATATCCTTGGACGTCCGGCGGCCGAGGCCGTCGTAGGTTAAGGTGGCGATTACCGAGCCGAGGTCTGGGTCGGTGCCGGCGTCGACGCCGTCCGGCCGGGCGCGGGTAACTGTTACCATGCGGTTCCAGCCATCGTAAGTGTATGAGTAATTGCCGTCGTAGGTCATATTGCCGACTGCGTCATAGGTCGGCTGATCTTCGGCGTAGCCGTTAGCGTCAACGGCGAAGTCTTCGAACATTTCGATGGTGTCGTTACTGTCGAAGTCTCCATCATCGTCGCTGTCTGAGGTGATAGTCAAGTTATTGATGTAGGTCGTCTTGTACCAACCAGCAGCAAAGCCAATGAGTCCGCCATCGATCGGAAGGGTAGCATCAGCACTGACGTAACAGGCAGAAGCAGTATCCAAGCCCGACTGGGTTGTAGCTTGATAAACTGTTATATAGGCATTGTCTGCTGCATCTGGATCGCAGACAACGCGGAACCAAAGTGGGTCGGTGGGAAGGGCACGTGCTACAACGTTGCCCAGATCTCCGGTATCAGTGATTATCTGGCGGGTTTTTCCGTCAACATGCTTGTAGACATCTGGGGCCCAGCCAGCGCCACTATGAACCAGGTCAATGGAGTTGTACTCACCAGCATCTTTAGCGTTGAGGATGAGCCGGAACAACCCAAGGAATGAATCCTCACGGGTGACTTCAAAATCAGCCTGGAACTTGCTCATCCTGACATTGTTAAGTAAGACAGGGCTAAATTGTCCCAAAGCGATCATTCCATCGCCCAGAGACAGTACATCATCGGTGGTGACGCTGGCATCAGGTGCGTTATTTATCCATCGGCCTAGCATATCGGCGTTAACCGCATCGTCATTGATGACGAGGTTATTGAACTCGGTATTTGCAGCGTTGGTTGTCAAGCCGATTTCGCGAGTGTTGAATCCCTCTTCAAAGTCATAGCAAAGATTAAAATCAGCGGATGTAATGCAGTTTTTCTTGAGATGCAAGACCAAATCTACATTCGTCCCAACTGTAAAATTAGCATAGCCCGTTGCCTTTAATGTTTCAACGCCACCGGCTATCTCGTAGAGGGCGATCCTTTCATCTGTATTTCCATTGTTGTCGTACTGTTCAAGGACATACTTCCAGTAGTTGTTGGAGTCCATATATCCTAATACGAATCCGGCAAAATTACCTTCGGCGAGGTTGTTAAACTTAATCTGGACATAGTTCTGGGACGGGCCGACATACTCGGTAAGCGAGATGATACCCGAACTCAAACTCGTACTGGTTGCGTAACGTGCAGGCTTGGACTCTCCCAGAACCTTCTGTGATCCACTTGATGCGTCATACTCGTTGGCGATATTGAACGAACCCTTGTACCAGTCAGTTTGTTTGGAGTCATCGATCAAAGTCTGATTGCCGAACTGGTCCATAGTCCAGTCCTGATTACGCCAAACCCTGGAAGAAAGTACGTCAGATTTTGTTCCGTTAAGGACACCCGCATTGAAGGTTTCCAGGCGATTTAGATCATCGTAGGCATAGTGGTGTGAGTAACCATAGTAGACTTGCTTGTCTGCGTAGGTGCGATTGGATGCGTAATCGTATCCATGGTGAACGTCAAAGATCGGCAGGGCGGGGCTACCGCCATTATCTACCCAAAGGTGCTTGGTCACCCGGCCGAATCGGTCGAGGCCAGCGTAGGTGCCTGATACTTCGTCAACCTCATCTCCTATATAGTCATACTCACCGTAATGATCGAGTTGGATCACAGGTGACTCTGTGGCTGGATCATTGCCGAGCCAGTAATTCTTACGAACGACTCGACCTGCGCCGACGAACTCGTATTCAGCAATGGAATCATCTGACAAAGGATAAATATCTGTACCGTTATTTATCTGTTCAATGCGAGCCAGTTGGTCTGAGATTCCACCGGAACTGCCATAGCCAAAGTTGATCTCCCGACCATTCGGATAAGTGAAGCCATCGAGTCGCATTGCATTGGTTGAATCGTATGAGTATTGGACCTGTTGGGTCGTGACGCCAGAATCATCAATTTCACTGTCGACGTCCTGATTCTGAGTGATGAGGTTGCCGTAACCATCGTATTCAAACGTAACCTGGCCGTTAATATCAGTTGCATCATCGGCGCTGGTTGCTGCATTACCGTGGTTGGTGATCTTGGCCAATCTGCCGAGATCGTCGTAGCCTCGGGTGATCGACAAAACAGTATCATCAACACCAGTGGCTGTGTTGGTAACCGCGTCAGCCTCCAATCGGCCAGCGTCATCGTAGTAGTAGGTGTGCTCAATATCCCGCTGATCAGTCTTGGTCTCAACTGCACCGTTGGCATAGTAGGTAAATGCTACAACGTCTGAACCACCGGAGCTGTCAGGGTATTGTGTTTCAACCAACAGACCTTTTTGGGGAACAGGGCACTCGCTTTCACCATCATATGTGTAGGTAGTTTCCTGATTATTTGCTGGGGTAGGATCAACTGCCGTCAGCGTGGTTATCTGGCCGGCAGCGTTGTACTCGTACTCTGTTGTTCTGTCTGTATCACCGGATGGTGTTCCGTCTACATAATTCTCAATGGTCTTGGTCTTGCGGCCAGCTGCATCGAAATACGTCACAGAGTCGCGGTCGTCGTTGTCGGTTACCGTGACACTGCTGACATCCGTGTAATCATATTCGGTGACAATGACATTAATACTGCTCTGCGGGGGCGGGCAACTTGATGGGTTTGGATCATTACCGTCGTTAGTTCCATAATCCGCCTGTCCAGTTAGCCTGCCGGCAGCGTCGTACCAATAGCAGACGTATCTGTGCTGTGCACTTGATGTATTGTCAGACAGTAGCCCTGTACAGGTGGCATCGTGGTTACGGTCATACGAAATCCGCTTAACTACATTGTTGTTTTCGTCATAGCTTAAGACCGTTTCGGTGACGACCGTGTCATCAGTCAGCGTTTCAGTTCCGTTATCATCAGATATCAGCAACTGACGCTCAACGCGGCCTTCATCGTCGTATTCGGTTTTGGCGATAGCTCCGCTGGGTTGTTCAATACTATATTGACGTCCAGCTTCGTCATACTCGTATGCCGTGGTTAGATAAGACGCAGTGATGTTGCCAAGACCATCGACTTCGTGGACATTTGTTGCCTTCAGTCGGCCCAGGGCATATGCCGGATCGTTAACGGCATCGTCATAGTAATAATTGGTCTGCTTGGCCAGGATGAATGTCGTACTGCCATTTTCATAAGTTATTGATTCCTGCAACCTTCCTTGGGCGTCGAAGACATCCTCGTTCCACGGGCCAGCACCTGTCTGAGGTTTCGTCCAGACGTGCTTGTCACTATTGGCTGCATATGACTGGTCAAAATCGACATATACATAATCAGTCGCTAGTGTGCTCGGTGCGGTAGAAATGGCTTTTGCCGAGTACCTGCGAGTGAGGTACGGCATCAAGTCTCCAGTTCCATCACGATTGCTGTCATAAAGCGTCTTGGAGACCATCACCATATTGTTATCAAGATCCCCATCCCCTGATGGATCTGAGGGAACAGCTGCCGAAGCATCAGTCCCACGCCACTGCTCTGTTGCTCGGCCGCCATCGTCGTAAACGGTGGCAGTAATATTGCCGAGTTCATCTTGCGTCAGCCAAGGCCGATCATAATGGTCGTAACCGAGTATCACGGTCTTGTAGTAGTTTGTGTCAACAACACCAACATCTGAAAGCAAACTCATTCCGGTAAAGCTGTGGTAGGCCCAGGTCTCCTTCAGACGGCCGAGTTCATCGTATGTGAACGATGTGCGTTTTACCTCGGCGAGGGTTTCGGAACCTGCAGGCGCAGAACCCGCCCAATCAGTTGCGGTAGTTGTCGCAGCGAATGAACGAACAGTTCTGCCGTGGCTTTCGGTCCAGGTTACCTGGATGGGACCACTGTCCTTATCATGCGGATATGCACGGGATTCTTGATAGAATACGCCCGAAACATAGGCCGCACCATCTGTATCTATCTTGCGATATGTGTAGAAGGTAATGTTGCCTTCGGCATCCTCTGTTGAACTGATCCGGCCGAGCGAGTCGTATGTATTGGTCTGAATTACGACCTCACTACCAAAGTCTCCACGAGAGGTAGTTACAACTCTGCCGATGCCGTCATAGGTATACGACATGCGCAGCTCGCCAAGGGTTCCTTCTGCGGTTTTCTTTGCAGAGAGCCTGCCTATCCCGTCGTGCTCATTGATCGTTACCAGGCCGTATTGATCGGTGAATTCATCGCCACCGCAGCAACTGCCCTCGGTTACAGTGCTATATGCAGGTGAGTAACTGTCAGGGTCGTCGGCTTCTGAGCCGAAGTAGTACTCTCGGGTAACAACTCGGTCGGCTCCGCCGGTTACTGTTGCGGTCATAAGAGACTGAGTTACCCAACTCGAAGAGCCGGTGTCATACACCTGCTCCTTCTCCCAGACTGTTCCATCGGCATTTTCCAGCGACTGGCGAATGGTCCATTCCTCAGCCATGTCATCTCCGGTTCCGTTGACAAGGCCATCGGTGACCGTGGTCTTCCTGCAATCGCCATAGACCGCGTCAGTAACGTCATCATAATCGTAAAGCGACATCCGGCCATCTGGATAAACCATCGCCCGAAGCTTGCCCTTCCCGTCGCCTGCAGTGTAGTAGTATTTGAGGGTGTAAAGGACTGTAGAGCTGTAGTCTAATGCAGATGGGTTGTATTCCCATACCACTTTACATACCTCTGAAGCAATTGTTGAAGTAGCGTCTTTGCGGATGGTAGCTCCATTGGATTTGGTCTTGCTATTTACCTCGACATTCTCACCCGAGATGAGATCCTGGTTGCTTAATATTGTATAGTATTCGTGCAAAACATTTGCCGATTCAAGAGTAGTCAAGTTACTGTCATTGTATACGTTGTCGTCCCTTTGAGTGATCTTCTTACTGAGAAGACCGTCAGCCTCGTAGCGATAATGCTCCCAGTAGCCGGTATGGGATTTATACGACTTGAGATGGCCGTAGTTATCTCCTTCGTTTGCTGGAGGGCCGAAGTAGTAATCCCAAGTTTCTACAAGAGCTTCTCCATCAGGATCGACTGTTCTGGTATACAGTTCCTCACCCCAATCGAAGAGGAAGTATACTTCTGTAACCTTGGACATCTCTGCGTAGGTGAGTGGGCTCTGTTGGGTAACTTCCTCAACTATTGTCGTAACGGTTCGAACTCGCGGGGCATAGTATCCTTCGTTTATGGATTTTCGCGTCAGGAGGTTGTCAAGGGCGTCGCCTTCAGAGAGATACCATGTCTGATTAGTATCGGACCAGACATACTGCCATACCCGCGTTTCATCATCTGGTGAAACACCTTCGGTGCGGGTAATAACAAGTTCCTCGTCGGAACTACCTTTAGCAAAAGAAATGACGATATCGTCAGTTTGGTCATCGTCGAGATCGATCCCAACTTCATATCCATCGGTGATATCTGATACCGTAACAGAACCTTGGTCGGCCGTTACTGATGTAATGCCGACGCTATCTTCGTATACAGTTACACCAGAATGCGTAAAGGGCTTCAGTGATGATCGTGAGAACATATCAGAGCTCGGGAGCTCCTCATGAACTCTTAGATAACCTGCGCTTTCACCCTCATCGGTGGAGCCTAGCTTGATATCGAACAACACGCTCCCCGTGTCACCTTCTCCCTTACCAATTTGGTCGGAGTCCTTGCAGGCGCCGCGGATTTTAATCGAATCTATAAGCGTTTTGCTCGGATTATCTTGAGTGTATTCCAGCTTTAGTGTCACTGTTTTCGTCGGGTCGTAGGCCTTGATGTAATAGCTGCGCGAAGCGACAGGACTTATCGTATAGCTCATATCGAGAGCGACTTCCGTTGTACATGCCGAATCGGAGTACATCTTCAAGCCTTCCGGCAGTACGCCCGACAGAATTGCAGCACGGGTATCGCCGACAGCAGGAGGGTTTAAAACCACTTTGAGTTCTACAGTTTCCCCGCCTACGTTAACGTCTTTAGTCTTGCCCTCTTTGAGCTTATCAATCTCCAGAGACACGCCAATCGTCTTAATCAAAACGGTGTCGGTAGCTAAAACAGTTCCGCTGCTATCGAGAGATTCCAGCGTAATTACTTCGCCGTCTTCATTTACCTTAAGCGCGCGAACTTTAAATGTCTTGTCCCCGTCTCCGGCAGACCACTGTTTTGGGGCCAGGCTGGTGCCTTCTAAAATACGCAAAACTTTGTCGCCCGAGGCCGCGGTGAGCCGCATCGTTACCCCTGTAGTATCCTCGGGAGGATAGGCGTAAATAGTTGTCTCACCCGTATTGAGTTCAATTTCCTCGCCAGTTGTATGTTCAACAGAGTCAGCCACGCCATAAATGTCTAAGTCGCAACCGGGTTCATCACCGAGTACCATGTCATCAATGCAGAAATATGGAGATACGTTCCCAGCAGGCAAGAACTCAATTTTGACGGCTGCATCCATGTTGAGCGTATGAAGTGTCGCTGAACCCGAAAGGACGACACTCCTAGTGTCTACAACATTATTTCCGGAGTCCAAGGCATTGATGGTAACAGTGTGAGTGCCATTTCGACCAAGTGTAAAATACCCGGATACAAAGGAAAATGGTTCACCATCAGCTCGTACAAGTGTGTGCGAACCCCCTTGGTGATTACTTGCTATGAACTGTGTTCCGGAAGATGCAGCGTTGTAATAAGGGTAGGAACTTCCATGAACAGTATATACCTCAGCCCATAAGTTGCTGAAAGTGTAACCTAAATAGTTTGTAGGAGTGGACCGGCGGGTAACACCATCAAAGTTTAGTGTGACTTCCTCAGCTATAGCGTGCGGAGTGAGAGTGCATATGATAAGAAGCAACAAGACCGAGTTTCTTACAAAGTGACTCAAATGGATTTGAGATTTAAACTCACTTAGCTTGTGGATCATCACTGAATTCATTGCACCTACTCCATTTCGTTATTTGTTAGGCCGTCAGATGTTTTTTTGACGGCCGGGTTACTTTTTAAGCAATTGCGGCGGAGGTCGAAGAACGCACGCTCGAGATGGGGGAGTTAAAGGCCTTGGGCCTCTTCATATCCCCAATCGATGCGTTTTTACCTCGCTTCGATTAAGGCTCTTGATGGGTCGTTTGACTCGGGACGGGGCAGAACCTCGGATTCAGCCCTGGTCGCGGCCTGGGAGAATTGGCTGATGTTGCTGCGAACGCCATCGGCTGCGATGTAATCAGGCATGGCAGGGGCTTGAGAAACCATCTCGCGATTTGGCAAGTCCAGTCGCGCTGCCTGGCCGGCTGCTATCGCCGCCTTGCGATGGCTGCGATTAACGGCCTGTTGGATATCTCTAACCTCGTCTTGGCGAAGATTTTCAATATAACGGTACGGCCCAGGCAGGCCGTTGTGTGTCCGAGCGATCTGCCAAATTCGACCTTGATCGGTTGTAAGGCAACTTTCGATTGCAGGAATGACGCTCTCTACCAGTTCGCGCTCACTACTGAGCGAATCGATATAATCCTGCTGAAGGGTCTGCACGCTGTCCAGCCGAGCGTAATCTCTGCTAGCCGACCGCGCTGCCCGCTGAGCCTTGTGCAACTGCTTTTGAGCGAGGGCACTTTCCTGCCGCGCATCATCGAGATTCTGCTGATTCAGTTCTACCCATCTAAGCAGACTTGTTAGCACTGCCCGCGATGTGGCTTCATCGCAGCCCATGGCAGCGAGGTCAGCGTTGCGAAGGCAAAGTCGCTTCCTAAGTTGCAGAACTGTCGTGTAGGTCTTTGAATCTATCTGCGCCGGCTCTTCAGGAGCGGTCTCGCCGATTGCAGGAGCTGTCCCGAAATCCAATAGCAAAGCGCACACGAACGCAACCAAGACCAATGAGAAACTGATGAACAGAAATCCGGGGTGTTGTTTGACAAATGCCATTTTCTTCTCCTGAATGCTCACGCTATTAGTAGAACTCGATGCAGAAGTCCGTCACGCAATTTGCCGCTAAGGTCGATAACGTGACACAGGACGCAGGTCATCCACGGCTATCCGGAAGGCTGCGTTCGCGGTGGGGTTTGGTACATCAAACTTCTATGAGTAACAAATTATTGAATACTTCATTTGCCAGCTATTAACCGGCGGTTTGATTTCACAAAACTCACTCCTGATTCCAATAGATAAAAAAAGCCGGTAGAAAGGTCAAGATGAAAAAAGGTTTTTGCCGATATAAATAAGATTTACATGCCAACGTCTGATAATGCTAAAGATACTTTTTGGCATTCAAAGGGATAGAAGAGCGTATTCTAAGGAAAAGTGGTGGTTTAAGGCGATAGATGTCGCAAGCTGGCCATCAGGACATGCGTGGAGGTAGAAATGTTCCGGCCCTTAATCAGACAGTGGCGATTACAAGCAGTGCCAGAATTAAGAACCCACAACCCATCAATAATTTGGACATAGCCAGATGGCTTTGTAGAAAACACCCGAGCTGCTGCGACCCCACACCCCAGTAGGCCAGTCCGAATACGCCAATCAGCGGCGCGATGAACATCGCGTTGTAGAGCACCAGATAGCCGACCGCATCCGTCCGGAGCGACTCGGCCCGGCTGACGAAGACAATCGTCGGCAGATACACCTGCCCCGTGCAGAGCGATTCTAAAATTGCAACCAACACGCCCACGCCGATGGCCCCGGCCAGGAGGCTCTTGGTATTGAGGCCAGTTCGGATCACCTTGTGAATTTTGGCTTTGATGGACTTCGGCAGGCCTAGTGTTGCATCCTTGATATCTCCACTGCGCTTGAAGCGGACGAAATCCAAGAAACTCCACCCAGCAAGGAAGAATGTTAGCCCGGCAACAATGTATGCAAATACCTTTGATATCCCGTGGCTGACGGAGAATGCCTTGATCGCCCCCAGCATCCCAAGTCCCAGCAGAAGATACGTTACAAAGACCGCGGCCGTGAAGCCGACGCCCACAATAGCTAACTGTCGCCTGGTCTTGCCCATATACGCAAGCATCGAGATCAGAAAGATGATCGTCGTAAAGGCACACGGGTTGATGCCGTCTATCAGGCCCGCAACAGCTACCGCGCCAGCACTGAAGCTTTCAAAACGAGCTAGCACCTCACTGAATGCTGAATCTTCACTCGGCTGGGATTCGGCCTCAGTCGCCGGAACGAAGGTGATCGACCCTGCAGCAAGCTCAGCCTCAATAACTTTGAAGAGAAGTGTTTTGTCTACCTTGCTGCCGGCGATGTATTGGTTGCCAATAAAGATTTTCGGCGGGTCTGGCTCATCCGAGCCGTAGTGATCTTCATAGCCGAACATCTCAGTGAACACTTCCAGCTGCGAGATGTCCTTTTGCTCAATGGCAATCCGGTCACTCCAACGACGCTTCGCCTCAGCAATCGCGACCTTTGCATCCTGACAGTTGCCGCAGGTAGGTGAGAAGAAGAATACGACTCGAAGCGGCGTAGCCTTTAAAATGTGGTCATTCGCTTTTTCGTTCGAGGTCCCAGCCATGGCTGGGATGCTGAGCATGAGAAGCACTGAACAGCAGAGGGTGCCAAATTGACGGCCAATTCCTCGTATTGAAAATGATTTCACTTGGGTATCCTTGCCAAGGCTGCTTTAGGGCATGCTAAGTATTCATCATAAGGACCGTTGAAAAAATATGTAAGCCTTGAGTGCGGTTTACTTGCCATACAGTGTTGAGAAATCGAGGCCGGCTCGAAATATGGCAACGCCTCAAATGTTGTTGCGGCGACGTTGGCTGTGCGATCAGACTCGATTCTAGGACGGTAATGACTATTCCCCGCCCGCTGAAAATAAACTGAGAATTCCTCCAGACCGCTCGATAGAGAAGGCATCATTTGCGAGCAATCCTGGCAGCATTTTTCGGCCTCCATTGCCTGGCCATCAGCCAAACCTTCCATTAAATTCTTCTATTGTAATGACTTGACTTAATCAGATTTTGTGGTACAGTATGGCCGCTCAAATTGACGTATTGTAAGTCTTACTCAACGGTTTCCGCTGCTTGCTGGAAGCCAGCACAACAACAAGTGAGGATCTTGCTCATTCAGTATCTGGGCTTCTGCCCCGGCTGAACCCCGCCGATCCCTCAGGAGTACCCGACCATGAAGACATTTGTATTTTTCGCTGCCGTAACAATTATCGCTGTATCAATTGCCTCCCCAGCCGAAGCTGCAACGCCATCGTTCCAGAGGTTGGGGTACCATGAGGTCGCCACTGACGATTACATGTACAGCTATGCATATGATGTTTCTGCCGATGGCTCGGTCGTCATTGGTAGTAGTTCTATCACCGGCAGTGCAATCAGCTATCGCTGGACCGTAGACGGTGGGATGGTTGATATCGGTAACATAACCGGTCAAAGCGGCACTTCCGTAAAGGCATTGTCCGCAGATGGCTCTGTTCTTGCCGGCTATTACTGGGCCGATGGCAATCCTGGAATCTTCCGTTGGACTGCAACCAGCATGGCACTCGAGGAAACTGAGGGTGATGTTTTTGGTATTTCGGCAGATGGGAATGTAGTTGTAGGCCACTTCGATAACGGCATTGTTTGTCAGGCATTTCGCTGGACAACAGGCGAGGCGGCGGTTGCCATGGGCTACCTCCCAGGCCATGGCATAAGCTCTGCCAATGCCTCATCAGCCGATGGCTCAGTAATCGTTGGCAATAGCAGGGTTGATTGGAGTGATGGTGGCGAGGCTTACCGTTGGACTGCCGCCGATGGCATGATCGGCTTGGGAGTCCTTCCTGGTGCTTCCAGCAGTTGGGCAAATTCTGTTTCTAATGATGGATCGGTTGTTTTTGGTAACAGCGGAAGTGATGTTTTCCGTTGGACAGAAGCTGATGGCATGGTTGGCCTGGAAGGGCTGATGGACAACGCTGCATTTTACACTCAGGCCTGCTCAGCCGACGGCTCGCTATTAGTGGGTTCCTATAAAGGCGAAGATGCCAGCGGGTCATTTCTCTGGACTGAAGATAGTGGGATGCAAGACCTGCAAGTGATGCTTGCTGGCCTCGGCCTGGATGTAAATGGCTGGGGGACTCTTATTGGTAGCGACGTCTCCGCCGACGGAACCGTAATCGTTGGTTACGGAACAAACCCCGATGGCAATCAAGAAGCGTGGATGGCCACCATCCCTGAACCGGCCTCGCTGTGCATGCTCGCACTCGGCGTACTAGCGGTTATTCGACGGAGGAGCTGACAAGATCGAATCCTGGCGGCGTCGGGATTACAACGAACCTCGGCCGCACAGCAGCCTGGGCAATGTGTCCCCGGCCGAGTTCGCCAGGCGGCGTATTCCTCCGGCTGTCGCTACGCTCCAGCCTCTGGAATACGCTCGGACAAGATGAAATTGTTAGTGTAAAATTCGCACGCAAAATAGACCAGATTTAGGGAGAGGTTCAAAGAAGCACAGAATTCGCATCCAAGTTGGATTAAACTTGGGGGCAAGATCACCGGGAGCAGGTCAGTACAGTGAGTGCAGCCCCACCCCAGCAGTAGATAAGTAACAGAGACGGCTGAGGTAAAACAGGATGAATTGCGATGTCAAAGAGTTTGCGGGAAAAGATTGGAGGGAACTACCATGTTTCATCTTGCTTTGCGGTACGAATGTTGGCATAATTCCATCGATTTCCGCAAGTATCCATTACTCGTACGCGTCATATCCAGGCTGGGAGAATAGTTGATGTCCAAGCAAGTTGAGAAGGCCATGTCCATCGCGTCTCTTTCAGAATATCTGGACATTCCGATATCAACGCTCTATCAGCTGGCCAGGACTGGACGGCTGCCTGGCCAGAAGATAGGCAGGCAATGGCGCTTCCGGAAGGAAGCTATTGATCGCTGGCTGGAGAATCGAGATCCCAAAGACCAGTGACCCGAGGGCGAAAGCATGACCCACGATAGAAATTCCAATTCTGAGCAGCTACCGTTCAAGATTCATCCACGCGCGTTCGCGGCTCTTGGCGTGGACCTGGTAACCAATGACGTCGTAGCGATCCTTGAGCTTGTGAAGAATTCCTATGATGCGTTCGCCACGGAGGTGTGGGTCCGGTTTGGCCAGGATGAGGATGGGGTCGAATACTTAGAGGTTGAGGATAACGGTCATGGTATGACGCACGACATCATCGAACATGTCTGGTGCTTGGTGGCCACCCCATTCAAGACAGAGAACGAGTACACATATTCTGACGGGGTGGGGAAGAAACGAAGGGTCGTGGGAGAGAAAGGCCTTGGGCGGTTGTCGGCTGCCCGCCTTGGACAGCAGCTGCAAATGATAACGCGTGCAAAGGATAATGTCTGTTGGGAAGTTGTGGTGGATTGGGGACAGCTGTCTTCGCAGGAAGAGTTGGCGTCCTGCTATGTTGAGTGCTTCGAGAGCACGAATCCAAACATGATCGGAGATGGGAAGACGGGTACGGTTCTTCGAATCACTGGATTAGATGAGACTTGGGATGATCATAAGATACTCGATCTCAACGATAACCTATCCCGGATCATGCCTCCATTTGAGGAAGAGCTGGGTGAATTCTCCGTCTACCTTGAGACGCCCACATCGTCAGTTATGGACGATATTCTGGTTGAGCCACCGGCTTTTCTGAAACAACCGAAATACGCAATTGATGGAAGTGTTGATAGCGATGGACGTATCAGTGGCACCTACCGCTACCTCCCGATAGATGGAGGGCAAGGTCGTGAGGTAGAGATGGAGCGGTCCTGGGAGCAGATTTTCTCTGCCATGGATAAGGGAGATCGGATTGGTCTGTCGGAACACGAAGTGAGATGCGGGCCGTTCTCCTTCGAAGTCAGGGCTTGGGATATTGCAACCCAGGACACGCAGGAGATATCTGAACGCTTTGACCTGGCGAAGAACAGCATCAGGAAGGCCATACGGACTCATAAGGGAGTGTCCGTGTACAGGGACGGGATTCTGGTTCTTCCAAAATCGGATGCCGGTCGCGATTGGCTTGGGCTGGATCTGTTGCGAGTCAGCAAGGTAGGAACGCGACTAAGTACAAGCCAGATAGTCGGGTTCGTCTCAGTATCCGCCGAAGACAATCCGGGGCTGAAAGACACAAGTGACCGCGAGCGACTTGTAGCCACACGTGAACTAGATGAGTTCAGGCAAATCCTTCTCGCTACGGTCCGAATTCTAGAAAACGAGCGTGATTTGGACCGTCGCGAACCCGAAAAAGAGAAGCCGTTGAAGGATCTTTTTGAGGGGTTGTCCGCAGAGTCGATGCTAGCCGAGGTCGTTGCTCTGGCCGAGGAAGGGAGCAGTGCTGGCGAGGCATTACCTGTTCTTCGGGCATTCAGCGAGAAGCTTGATACGATTCGGGAGACCATCCGGACAAGGATGGTCTACTACAGTCGCATGGCGACGGTTGGCACGATCGCTCAAATGCTTGTTCATGAGATACTCAACCGAACAACAGCCTTTGGGTGTTTTCTCTCATTCATTAGGGAGCGATTCTCTCCCCTTGATCCCGATGTAGAACAGGAGTATGAGTCGGCAGTCGGAGGTGTTGATGCTCTCGAGCGACTATCGGATACCTTCCTACCTCTGGCCTCTCGTACTTTCAAACGCAGGCGCCTGAATTCATGCTTGCAGGATCGCATCAACGAGTGTTTGGGATACCACCGCGGAGAAATCCGAAAGAAAGCAATCTCCTGCTTCGTTCCGTCAGGCGATACCCGTGTTGCAGTTGACGCAGGCGAATAGGATGCGAGCCTTCGGAACGTCATTCCCCACGCCATATATTGGCTCGGGGATAACAAAGAAGGGCCGCGAGAGCTTAGATTCTCGATGCGAAAAACCAGCAACGGCAGTCGAATCCGAGTCAAGGTAAGTGATACGGGGCCTGGAATCGACGAAGAGTATCTTGAGAAGGTCTTCTGGCCAGGTGTTACGAGAAAGCCGGGCGGGATTGGAATGGGGCTGACCGTGGCGTCTGAATTAGTCGCCGAGTACGGCGGAAGAATGGCGGTGGAGTCCGGTGACGACGCTGGCGGCGCCACGTTCCAATTCGACCTGCCCGCCAAGACAAAGGGATAAGTAATGCTAAAGGTACTCTTCATTGATGATGATCCCACTTCGGTGGCCCCGGCTAAACGGTCTCTTGAACGACATGGATACTCTTGCGGCATGGCCACATTCGCCGAAGTCAATACATGCCTAGCGGACGAAACTCCAGACGTGGTTGTTCTAGACATCATTGAGGGCGCCATCACGGGGGACCCTCAAACCCCAGGCAAAGACGTATACGAGATGATTTGGAGCACACATTTCTGCCCACTGATTATCTATTCCGCTGATCCGACTTTGATAACGGATACTCAGCCGCCGCATCCTTTTGTTCAAAGCGTCACCAAGGGCAGTAAGTCCATCGTGGAGCTTGAAACGGCGGTGCAAGTGTTTCTCCCACAGATAGAGGCTCTCCGTGCTGCAAAATTAGAGATAGCAGCTTCACTTGCAGTTGCACTTCGAGATATTGCACAGCCGGTGTTCGACGCATTCGAAGACGATGATGCTCGGGTTCAGGCGGTTATTCGATCATGCCGTAGACGTGTTGCGGCCCTTATGGATCAGTCGTTAAACCACGATGGTTCTGATATGGCATCGTGGGAGCAATATCTGTTTCCTCCAGTTGGCGATGACCTTTTTCTCGGCGACATTCTCCAGGTGATTGATAGTGATGGATCGCCCGATAAATTCCGTCTCGTCTTAACACCTTCCTGCGATTTGGCTCGGCATGGGGATCCGCCCAGGCCAAAGACTCCCCATGTGCTGGTCGCCAAATGTACGGATCTTTCTGCCCTGAAAACCCATCCAGAGCTTCGGGATGAGAGTGAGGACGTCTGGCGTAGTAAAGTGCGTAGTGTTCTGACGCAGGGCTTCATGCGAAACATGTTGCCACTTCCAGCTCTCGGTGATGTTGTCCCGGGAATGGTTGCCAACCTGCGGAAATTAGAACTTCTCCCAATGGATGATGTGCTTGGCGATACGCCGAAATTCAAACGCGTGGTATCCATGGATAGCCCGTTTCGTGAGTTGGTTTCTTGGGCTTATCAGCAAATCGCGTGTCGACCGGGCCTACCGGACCGTGACTGTGATACATGGTGTAACGAGATTACGGGGCCTGTAACTGAATCCCAGACAGAAGGTAGCGAATGAGAGCAATTGATTTCTTTTGTGGTGCTGGAGGCCTTACTCGAGGGCTCCTGAACGCTGGCATTGAAGTCGTGGCAGGGATAGACATTGATGCAAGATGCCAGGAAAGCTACGACACGAACAATGCGCCATCGCATTTTGTTCAAGGAGATATTCGCGATGTGACTCGTAATGATTTAGCCGAACTGACAGATATTGAGGATACGGAGAATCTTGTATTTGTTGGCTGTGCGCCGTGCCAACCATTCAGTTCACAGCGAAAGGGTGAAGGGAGACGGCTGGATGCTACACTTCTGCACGAATTTGGGCGATTGGTCGCAGACGTACTCCCAGGCCACGTTTTGATAGAGAATGTTCCAGGGATGGCTCGTGTGCCGGGGAACAGCACATTTCGAAGATTCATTTCTCTGTTGCGAGACCACGGCTATTCAGTCTCCTTTGGGGTACTAGACGCCAAACACTTCGGAGTGCCGCAGACGCGTAGACGGCTAGTGTTAATCGCCTCATTGTACGGCGAATCCTATCTGCCATGCAGGCAACATGGGCCTGGACTTGAGGCTCTTCGGACAGTGCGAGAAGCTATCAGTCATTTTCCTCGCCTCAATGCCGGTGAGGTAAACGATACTATCCTTAATCATACCGCTGCGAGCATTACCCCGCGGAATCTTCGACGACTTCGTCACACGCCTCCAGATGGAGGGGGCCGCCGTGACTGGCCGGAGGAACTGCTGCTGGACTGTCACAGGAACGGCTATATGGGACACACCGATGTCTATGGTCGTATGTATTGGGATTCGCCGGCCCCGACATTGACTGGGCGATGCAACAGTATCTCAAATGGACGTTACGGCCATCCAGAACAGGATAGAGCGATTTCTCTACGTGAAGCGGCTTGCCTCCAATCATTCCCCGATGACTACGAGTTCTTTGGTTCGAACAAGCAAATCGCATTACAAATCGGTAACGCTGTTCCGGTGGCCTTGGCAGAAGCATTGGGGACACATCTACGCGTATTAGCTGAAGAAATCCCCGTTCCCAATTGACATATGGAGTAACTCAGCTTATTCGAGAACAATTCTATCCCTCAGAGGCTTGATTGTTTACAGATCGCTTGATCCGCTGGATTGTTTGCTGATCATTAATGCGGCATTCGCGCACACGCAGAACTGTCCAGCCCTGCCGCCGAAGCTGTCGCGAAACCCGGCAATCTCGACGTTGGTTGTCGGCAATCTTACTTACCCAGAACTCTGTCTTTGACTTGGGTATTTTCTTACAGTGAGGGCATCCACGCCAGAAGCACACCCATCAACAAAGAGGGCAACCTTGACGCTTGGCCAACAAAAATTTGGTGTGCCTGGGACCGGCCAGTTTCGCCTCCAGCCCTTGAGTCCATACTTTCGAAGGAGATTCATCATACGAATTTCTGTTGATTTGTTGCCTCGCGAACGCACCGAAGCCATCATTCGCGAGAGCGTGTCATTATTTTGGGAGAATCTATGTTGAGCAGAAAAGTCGTATCCAGCGTGTTGATTGTAAGTGTAGTTCTGTTATCTGTTGGAAGTGAGCTTGGTGCAGCACAAGTGCGATCCGTCACGTCTTTGACGCCGGCGGAAGGTTTGGCTTATGCGGCGAAACAGGAGGCCACCAGCCTGGAAGCTCTTGAGCAAAAAGGTGGTGAGAGTGATGCTGGTGCTATGGCGCTTACGATCCTCGTTGTCCTTTTTGTTCTCGGGGCTATCGCTGCCTCTGCGGGTAGTTCGTCCTGATAGTAATGGTGATGGGCCAGTGGGAAAAAGATGCCCTTTGAGGTGTGGGCCTATGCCGAAGAGGGTTGCAGGCTTTCTTTCGGAGCCGGCGACTATGAGTGTGTAAGGCTTGGGTGTATTGGTCCTGCTGAGAAAGCGGTTGTTATAAGTGACGGCCGGTATTGGCCGGCCGCTAAGCCTGGTTAGATCTTCCCCGTTTAACAGCTTTGGCGTCCGACATCTCTTTGCAGGCAGTGTTGCAGCCGTCCGTTAGCTGACGTTCAGTCTTGGCGATCAATTGCTTCATTGCCTGGATCGTCTCTTCAAGGATTTCGTCCTTGATGTCTGTCGGTTCCATATGAAAGTATCAACACATGTCACTTAAGAGCATTGGACTGATTCGCCTGGCCTGCCGGCGAAAAGGCGCAACATATAAATAGTGGCATGTGCTTGATCAAGTATCGTCGCTCAAATGCGAACGGAAAACATCTCTCATTACAGGTCACAATGGGCGAGTGGCCGGTTGGGGCGTAGACCCATTTTGACGTCAAGTGGGGGTGTTTTCTGCAAATCAGTTCAAACAGTATTAACTGTCTGTAACTGTTCAATGTAACCATGAAGATCGATCCATACAGACACAAAGAGAAGTTCCTGAGTTGGAAGCAAAAGACTGTCGATGGTATCCCCGGAATCATCGAGGCCAACTCCGACATAATCAGCCAATATATCTCCGACATGGCCAATGGTCTCAACGTCTCTGCCAAGAGCATAAAGGGGCCAAGAAGCTATATTCACCTGAACAATCTGAGGCAGAGGCTTATCTTCCTAGCGAAGCAGTTTGAAAGTCGTTATGGGGTTGGGCTAACAGAATTGACTGAAGAGCAGTTGTTTTCCTTTTTTTGTGGGATGAGGGACGGCACGATCAAGAGAAAGGACGGAAAGGTCTATAAATCTGTTGTGGACTACGTCAAGCCGTTCAAATCTTTCTGGCACTGGTATATGAAGGTAAACAGGAAAAGAGGCGTGAAGATTGAGAACGTTGTTGAGGATTTGGATACTTCGAAGTCCAAGCCGCGATGGGTCTACCTTACAGAGGAAAAGGTTCGTCGGCTTTGCGACAATGCCAGCTACAGGTATCGAGTTTTGATTATGTTCATGTACGACACGGGTATTCGTAGCCCGACTGAGCTGATCAATATCCGGATATCCGACTTTCATGAGGATTTCAGGAAGCTGCATATCCGTGAGGAAATTGTCAAGAAGGGGAGCTTCGGCAGGAAGATCAACTTGATGCTCTGTGCTGACCTGGTGAGCAAGTATGTCGCAGATGAAGGATTGCAGGGGGAGGATCAGCTATTTGCGATTACGCCGCACGTGACTAACAGGTATTTGCAGAGGCTTGCCAGGAGGGTACTCGGTGACGGGGTAAGCGCTGCGGGTGATCGATACTCAAGGCTGACGATGTACGATTTCCGACACTGTTCGTGCTGTTACTGGCTGCCGCGGTACAAGTCTGAATCTGCTCTGAAATACCGTTTCGGCTGGCGGAAATCCGACAAGATTCACTATTACTCTGAGATGCTGGGGATGAAGGATACCATCACGGAAGCCGACATGTTCGTCGATACATCCAAGACCGAGGTCGAGCAGCAGCTTGTCAGTACCAGACAGGAGAACGATATGCTCAAGGAGCACATCGTGAGCCACAATGATCAGGTGCAAGAGCTCAAGGCTCTTATGCAGGTCTACTTGGACAAGCTAAAGCAGGTTGAAAGTATGAGGCATGTATCA
>SDBT01003076.1_pt1 | contig 28994 bp, 28 predicted proteins | sample 2277101 | NCBI WGS metagenome assembly SDBT01 (sample SAMN10404973, study PRJNA504765) | marine sediment metagenome | isolation source: marine sediment core GS10_PC15, 103 cmbsf | place: Arctic Ocean: Southern Knipovich Ridge | collected 2010
AATAAGAGTTTTTACTTTAACTTAAGTTTATATCAATAATATTTGATAGTGTAAATAATAACGCTAGGATTGAGGATTATTTTATCATATATAATTAGTTTTAATAAAGAAGCTCTAAAAAATACAGAGCAAGCTTATGAAAGAGTTAAATTTACACCAGAACAATCTAAATTAATTCAAGAATTATCAAATTTTTTGTATGAAATAATTAAAATTTCTGAATTAGCTCTAAAAGGTACTACTTGGAAAGCCTTAAGAGAATGGCTAATTAAAAATAAAAAAACCATCGCTGAAATTGCCGATATGCCCATAGAAAAAAGATTAAATGCTATAAAAGAAATTTTTTGTATTGGTAATAGGATACTAAGGGGTATGTTAAAACAACCGAAAGATAAAAACGGGATTATAATCGACATTGCATTTGAAAAAGCTTTCAAGCATTTCCTTAACTATAATAATAAAAATCATCCTTAAAAATCAAATTTATTTAAAAATAAAGATGTTTTAAGTTTAGCTAAATTCTGAGGAATAATTACTATTTCAAATCGCTAATTTCTTATTTCTTAAGGTTTTTATTAGATTCTGGAAATTTTTTCCAAGATCATAATATTCAATCATTTCAATTGGTTCTTCAATATTATCTAAAGTAGAAAGTCGATGGGAATCACAACCAATAGCAACTGGAATCAAATTTTCTCTCAATTTTTCAAAGAATAATTCATTTCGACGAGAATAAAATGTGGCATAAGTTGGGTTAAATTCGAAATAAATGTTATATTCTTTAAGAAAGTGCATTAAAACATCAATATGTTCATGTATAAAATAAGAGGGATCAAAATGAGCTAAACCCAAAATTGGCAGCTCGTTTGAATCTTTAATTACTTTTTTCCAATGGTGAATAATATTTTTTATGAATGCTATAGATTCAGGACTTTGTAAATATTCAAATAGTATCAGTTCATATTTGTCTGGTTGGATATACTTTTTAATAAAATGTTCAGAACTTGTAAGATCTACCTCAATCCCTTTATAAACTATGAGATCCTTTGCATTGTCTCTTAAATATATTTGATAATTTGAAATTTCTTCTAAGTATTCCATAATTATGTCATAATTATTTAACTTAGAAACCCATGATTTCCATGAATTAGTAAAGTGATCGGTAATTGCTATATAATTTAATTCAAGTTTTAATGCTCTTTCTACAATTTGTTTTATATTTTGTTTTCCATCTGAATAATTAGAATGAATATGTAAATTTATTTTTGGAAAAACCATTTTCTAAAAAAATACTATAATGTTTATGCTCATTCATTAAAAGATTTGATTAAATGCCTAAAGTTTTAGTTTCTCGACTTAAATATAATTTGAAAGGTCCACAGATTAATAGAACTGTTCCAGTAAATATTAAAATTGTGAAAAAAATAAATTCGCTTGTCTTATGAGGAATTACTGTATTTCCAATAATAATTTCATTGATAGAAATCACTTCAAATGCAAATAAGGAAATTAAAATAAAAATAAAAATCGATGAAAAGATTTGAATTATTCCTATAGAAATATTTGTATAATATATTATTTTAGTTTTACTCTTTTTTAGTTCTATAATTTGACCTATTCCAACATCTATTGCCACTTCTCCTTTATTGATTTTTTTCACAAAAAAATAAACTAGTTCTTTTAAGGGAAAAACGTCGAGGAAAACAGTCCCAAGTGAAAAAATACAAATAAATATTAATATCCGCAGTAGTACATCTTTAAATATTGTAATAAATCCTTGAAAAGGGGAACTTAAAAAACTTACATTATTGATAATCCAAATAAATATTCCTAATAAAAGTAAGGCAAAAAATTTTAAACCTGCTAGGGTTAAAATTATCGAATGACGATCTGCAATCATGAATAAATAGTAAACTATTCCTATAATAAAAATAACAACTCCAAGAACGATGGCACTCCATTGTAAGAATAATGCTAACACTACACAAAAAAACATAACAATTATTGGGAGTAAAGGAAAAAATGGTGCTTTAAATGGACGGTCCAATTCCTTTCTTTTACGTCTTAAATTAATGGCTGCTAAATTGATAAAAGCTAATCCTATAAAATAAATAAAAATGGTAATATTTGCTGTGAATCCAATATCGGCAAAAGAAATTGCTAAAAATGTAAAAATAATTGATATTAATGTAATTATTATTAATATTCGAGTGGGTACATTTGTCTTTTTGTTTACTTTTATTAATTTTTTCGAGATATAATTGTCTCTAGCTAAGGCATGCATAACACTAACAGAGGAACCTAAAGAGGCAGTCATTGCTATAAGTGTTGATATTAGAGCTGCAATCCCCATAAGTATTCTTCCAGGAATTCCCAATATGTTATATAATATTTCTGCTAAAATATTAGGAGATTCTTTTAATCCTGAGGTATCATTTCCAATATTGATTAAGACAACAACACTAATAGCTAGGTAGATTAACAATGTAATAACAATTGCAATTATATTTACTTTAGGAATATTTTTTGAGGGATTTTTTATATTCGGATTCAAATAAACCAAGTTTGATGTAATACTAGTAAAAAAAATAAACATTAAAGAAAACATCTGGAATATACTTAAAAAATCTGTGTCTGAGAAAAGAAATTCCGGAGCAAAACTTGGATGTTTGATACTTGGTGCTATGAATAACCCAGATATGATAAAAACGGCAAATATAAATAACAAAATTACAGTTAAAATTATCAAAGTTCGCATTGCTAATCTTTTAGTTCTAAAAACTATAGCTGCTGTTAATAATATCGATCCTATTGCGATTGTAATAAAAAATATGAGTACTAAAATTGGAGGTAGCAAATTGATTGAAAAAAAAGTGATAATAACAACTGCAAATGCTTGAGCAGAAAAAGAAAAGAAAGCAATGTTTGCAACCAATAAAAAGAAACCAATAATGAAAGCTAAAAATCCCCCTAATGCTTCTTTACTAAAGTTATAGGCCCCACCAGAAATTGGTAGACTAGTAGATAGTTCGCTATAATTGAGAGCAATTAAAAAAATTAAAATACCTCCAAAGATCAAACTGATTAAGACTCCAGAGTTAGCTACAAAAATTGCTTCACCTAATAGAAGAAATATTGATCCACCAATTCCACAGCCAATTCCATACAAGACACCAGTCAATAGACCGACGGTTCGAGTTGGAGGAACCCGCTTTTGCTCGTTTTCAGTCAAATTAACTTCATTAAATTTAAATATTATAAATTAAAATCTTTAATTTATCATTAAGTATTCACAAATTCTGAGAATTTATGATTTTTCTAGGTGAAATATTCCTGAAATAATTGATAAAATAGCTCCAATTAAGAGAAATAAACCCATTATAAAATTATTCGCTTCACCTAAATCTATAACCTGAACAAATATACCTATTGACCAGATAATAAAAAATACTCCAAAACCTAGTAAAATTCCCCCAAAAAATTTAGAAGATCTATAAAGAGCAGATAAAACTTCTAATCTGTGCATTCTACTTTCTTTGTCTCTTATTTCTTTCTCTTGATTTTCTAGTTCTAGTTTTAATTTTTGAAGGATTACTCTCGAATCATTAGTACTACTCTCAATGGATTCCTTTGCTTTCATTAATTTTTCATGATCAGCTTCCTTCTGTTTTAATTTTTCAGTTAATGCATTAAGTCGCTGTTCTCGTTCAAAATATTCTGTATTTGAAGTTTCAATATCTAGTTTTAAGTCTTCAATTCGTTTCTCATAGATTTCAACTAAATTTACTTTCACATTAATTTGGTCATTAAAGGAATCTAATTTATTATTTACTTCTTGAATCCGAGATTCAATCTCAATTAATTGTTTTTGTTTGTCAGATAGTTGGATTTTATATTTGGCGAGAAGTTCCTCATAGGTTTCCCTTTGTTTTTCCATTTCAGGAAAACCTTCATGATATTCTTTAATTTTTCTCTCGGTTTCTTTTATTCTTCTTTCTTTTTTATCAATTTGTTCTGTTAGTAGTTTTTTTTCTTCTTCTTTGGCTTCAATTTCAGTATTCGAATGATCTAATTCAATTCTATTTTTGCCAATTGATATTCTTAGAGTTTCACTTTCTGCATGTTGACTTTTTAACTTTTTTTCTAACGCCTCAGCTTCTTCTCTTTGTCTTTCAAGTAAGTCTTCTTTGTCTTGGAATTCTTGATTCATTTTTGCAATTTTAGTTCGTAATTCATCTTGTATGGCTACTTTTTCTTTTACTGAATCAGTAAGGACGATTAAATCCACCTGTCTTGTTTCATATGTCTTTATTAACTGCTCATTATTTCTTAAAAGTTCTTTATAATCCTCGTCTAAATTCCCTTTACTCTCATTTGTAATTTCTAATCTTTCTTCTAAATTATTTATATCTTCTGTTTTTCGATTATATTTTTCTTCCAATACTGCTATAGTCTCTTGTATTGCTGTTAAGTATTCTTCTTTATCATCAATCTTTTTCATAATTGTTACAAGTTTCATTTGAGCTTCTTTTGTTTCAGCACTTATTTCTCCGATTGGTTTCTTTTCAGTTTTTTTTTCTTCTCCATTAATAATTGTTTCTGATATATCTTCTATGCTGTTTTCAAAAGTTCTTAGTTTTTTCTCTATCAAATCTCTTGAGTTTTTTGCTTTAGATAAAAACTCTTTATCTACTTTCTTTTCCGATTTACTTCCTTTTTCTTCTGTCATTACTTTAGGTTTATTTTATGAAAATTGGATTATGATTATTATTGTCTCATATAGAATTAGAATTTGAAATATTAAAATTTAATTTAAAAACATTTGTTCAAATAGATGTCGATATAAATAAAACCTCATTTTGCACACCATATTTGTATCTTAAGAATTTATATTGATTTACTTATTTAAATTTTGATTTTTTCTCTTTTAGTTCTGGTAATACGGACATACTAAAGGAAAAATTTTATAAATGATTTTAATTTAAATGGCAATTTGGATTTTTCTACATCATTAAATTGGTAAATATGTTGTTAATGTATTTTTTTTCCGGATTGAAAGATATTGGTAAAACTTTAACCATGATTCGCGTTTGACCAGACATAATAACTTTCCTGTATTCAATCTTTTTTAAAAGGTTTAGCTAATCTATTTCTTTTCTCATCAAAATATAGTACATAGTTTTTCCCTAATATTTTCTCTAAACGAGAGTGGAATTCAGGGTTTCGATTTTTTACCCATCGCATTCCATGCTTAATAGTCCAAATTAACCTTTTTTCTTCTCTATCTAATCCTTTTTCATTTGCTAATTCATCATGTACTCTAATTTGTGCTTTATTAATCCATGTTTCAACTAAATCCAAGATTGTTTCAGGCATATACTTAGAAAGATCCTTTAAATTATTTCCCACTGATTTTCTTACATAAATTGAAGGATCCTTTCTTAAAATTGTGAGAATTTCTAATATTCTATCATTTTTTGCCGGGTCTCTTAACCATTTAATAGATGAGTGTGGTCTAAGGCTTTCTGAGACTATACGTCTTAGATTTTCATTATTACTTTTAGTCCAATCAGATAAAAGTTCTATTGTTTTCTCGGGAATTCTTTTTAATCCAGATATTATCGAATCTGTAGTCGTCTCTCGAATAGCCCAATCGCTATAACACGCATAATTTATAATTAAAGGTAACAAATCATCGAATTTCTCCGGATATGATGATATATATTCAGCTATGAGGTGTAAAACAAAATGTTGCATTATAGAACTCTCTTCAGATTCTCCATAATTAAATCCAGATCCGATGAAATTAATTATAAATTTTATATCGGTCTTTCCTCCTTTTTTTAAGCACTGAAAAACACCTTTAGCTACTTGATTTGAAATGAATTTGATACCTTTACCAATTCGTTCTCTTTCAGGAATTTTCCTATATTCAGTATTAAGAATTTTATTAATTTTATTAAATAATTTATTAGTAGAGCACCATTTATTTATTGTCTTACAAAATTCTAGAGTCCTTTTTTGTATCTGTTTTACAGAACTAATTGACATTTATAATATTAACTCTTTTCCATTAATCTTATTACTTCTTTGTATGATGTAGCTGGCATAGGACCAAGAGATTCTACTTTTAATGCTCCTGCAGCATTCGAGAATAATCCGATTTTTTTAAGATCCCAACCTACGAGATACCCCACAATAAATGCACCATCAAAGGAGTCCCCTGCTCCTGTAAGATCTACCACATTTACATCAAAGCCCTTAATTATTACACCATTAAGATTATTTTGAGAAAATACTATACAACCGTCTTTTCCTTGTTTAAGAACTACTATTTTTGGTCCCATTTCAAGTAATTTTTGACAGGCCTTTTTTAATCCATTGGTTCCAGCTATCATTTCAGCTTCTTCTCCACTTGGAAGAATTATCTCTGTTGTTTCTAAGACAGGCATACTTATTTCTAAAAATTCATCTAAATCTAACATTTCTGCCCTAAGATTTGGATCAAAAGATATAATCACATTTGGATTACTTTTTTTTGCTAAATTAATAGCTTTAAAACACGCATCGCGAGATTTTATACTAATAGAAAGAGCACTTCCCATAATATGGAGGTTTTTTACATCTTTAAAGTATTTTTCCTTTATATCCTCCGGAGAAATTTCACCAGCAGCTCCTTTTGCAAATATAAATTTACGGGAACCATCAGAATTATACTGATTGAACGCAATTCCTGTAGCTTTCCCCTCTGCTACTCTAATTTGAGAAATATCAACATTATCTTGTTGTAACTTCCTAATTACACTATTACCAAACTCATCATTTCCAATTACACCTATGTATCCCGTGGTGAATTTAAATGGTTTTGACATACGAGCAGCAGAGTCAATAAAATTAGCTGGGGCTCCACTTGGAAAAGGACCCCTATAAGTACCCCCAATTGTTCCATGTTGAGTATTTAATTCTGTACGCAAAAATTCAACTAGTAATTCACCTAAAGAAATTATATCCGGATTCATGATTTTCTTCTGATTGTTATTTTAGATAAATAATTAAAACAGATTAAATGACAAACTAAAATAATTATCCATACTAACTAAAAAAAAAAAATCACTTCACATATTTTTGTTTAAATGATTCAATTGTGCTAGAAATTTCGTTCAATTGTAGTTTTATTTCTTTAGGATTCATTTTTTTTAATTTGTCCACATTACTTGTAATCTCTTTAATTTCATCTATCCATACATTCATAAGTATTTCTCTTTCCTTATTTTTAACGGCCGTTTTCATTTCGTTAGAGATCCATTCTTTCGCCTTTTCATATATCTGCTTCTTTAGAACATCCATCGTGATTTTAGTTAAATCCTGTTTACTTCGGAGATTTTCTATAACTGGTTTTAATTGATTTCTGAATTGTGTATTTTCTTCATTATGCTTTTGTTCAATATCGCGTGTAACCTTATCTTTTATGTCAAATTCTTCTATGATTTTTTGAATTTTATTAGAAAGATCTTCACCCATTCCTTTCATTCTTTCTAATAGCTCCTTAATTTTGCCATCAGTATATGTAGATCTTTCATTAAATTTTTGTTCAAATGATTTAAATCTCCCATCTACTGCTTGACCAAATTTTTTAAAGCTATCTATTACTTTTTTATCAAGAGTATTATACCTTTCTTCTAATTTTTTATCAAGAGTATTATACCTTTCTTCTAATTTTTTATCTAGGGTATTATACTTTTCTTCTAATTTTGTGTCAAATTGATTCGTTATATCGCCAAATTTTTGATTAGCGCTTTTTATTTGTTCATTTAATTTATCTTCAATTTTTTTAAAATTTTCGCTAATATAGTTTTTTAATCTATCGTCCTGTTCTTTTAGTTTTCCACTCTGCATTTTATTTTCATTACTGGTTTTTTCTTCTAACTTACTTAATTGGTTAGTTAACCTTTGCTCCAGCTTTTTAATTTGGGCATCAGATTTTTGTTCAAGTTTAATAACTTGATCTTTTATTTCCTTGATATCCTTGGCAGAGATTTCTTCAATATTTGAAATTTTATTATCACCTTTTATAATTTACAATTTTTTTCCATAACTTACGAATTTTGTTTTTTCCAAGCTAAAAAGCCTTTAGTTGCTTTACCTCGATAAACTGCTCTTTTTCCTGGATTTTCTTTTTCATACTTATTATATAATTCTATTTTTTTGTCTTTTTTTATTGGTGTTGCAGCTATCTTGATTTTTTTAAGTTTTAGTGGAGAAGGTTTTGGTTTTGGTTTTGGTTTGGGGGTTGTATCAACCTTAACTTTTTTAAGTGTTAGTGGAGAAGGTCTTGGTTTTGGTTTTGGCTTTGGCGTTGTATCTACCTTAACTTTTTTAAGTGTTAGTGGAGAAGGTCTTGGTTTTGGTTTTGGTTTTGGCGTTGTATCAACCTTAACTTTTTTAAGTTTTAGTGGAGAAGCTTTTGCTTTTGGCGTCACATCTACTTTAATTTCTGGGAGTTTTGTTTTAATTAGCTTTTCTTTAGGTGTTATATCTACCTTAACTTCTTCAATTTTTAGTGGAGAGGGTTTTACTTTTGACGTTGCATCTACTTTAACTTCTGGAAGTTTTATTTTAACGGGTTTTTCTTTAGGTATTATATCTACCTTAACTTCCTCAATTTTTAGTGGAGAGGGTTTTACTTTTGGCGTCGCATCTACTTTAACTTCTGGAAGTTTTATTTTAACGGGTTTTTCTTTAGGTGTTATATCTACCTTAACTTCTTCAATTTTTAGTGGAGAAGGTTTTGGTTTTGGCGTCGCATCTACTTTAACTTCTGGAAGTTTTATTTTAATTGGCTTTTCTTTAGGTGTTATATCTACCTTAACTTCCTCAATTTTTAGTGGAGAAGGTTTTACTTTTAGCGTCGCATCTACTTTAATTTCTGGAAGTTTTGCTTTAATTGGCTTTTCTTTAGGTGTTATATCTACCTTAACTTCTTCAATTTTTAGTGGAGAAGGTTTTGGTTTTGGCGTCGCATCTACTTTAACTTCTAGAGGTTTTATTTTAATTGGTTTTTCTTTAGGTGTTATATCTACTTTAGCTTCTTCAACTTTTTTTATTGAGGGCTTCTCTTTAAGTTTAGCTTCTAATTTATCTTCTTTAATTTTTGAACTAATTATCATTAGTTCATTTTCTTCTCTATTAAGCTTTAATAGAGCTTCTAAATTTTGTTCACAATCTTTTCTTGAGCTTTCTAGTGAAATTTTCAACTTATCTACTAATTCTGTTGCTGATTTGATACTTCCTTTCTTTAATTGAGTTATTTTTTTTTCCACATCTGTGATATTTTTAAAAAAGTTATCAACAAGAGCACTTTTTTGAATTGACATTTTATGTAATTCTTGTTGAATATATTCGTAATATTTCTCTTCTTTATCTCTTTTTTTAGGAGATTCATCTATAGTTTTTATTTTTGATTTTAATTCACGATATTTTGAGGCAATAGAAGTCAAATTGACTAATTGACTTCTTAATTCCTTTTCATTTTTTCCAATGAGTTCAATAAATTCTGAAGCAGAATTTTCAGGAACTATGTCTGGAATTAATATTTCCCCCTTTTTTAAAAAAGTATAAAGTAATAATTCAAAACAATTATCTACATTTAATTCAGATATAACAGAGGTTATTGAAAAACGGGTTTTTTCTCCTAAATAATTTTCAATCGCTTCTTTAAATTCGTTATTTAATGAGAGTTTGTCTAATTTATTTCCAACTATAAGTGTTAAAGGCTCTTCAGAATAGTAATTGATTTTATCTAAATAATTTTTCTTATGAGTTTCTAATGTCTCTTCTGGCCTTGCTAAATCAAAAACTATTAGAGCAAGGTCAACATCAGAAACAAAGGCCTTATTAAAATTGGGATTAACTAACCGATTTCCTCCTACGTCCCATATATTTATTTTAAATACTACTCCCGTTTTTTTTAATTTATAATCTTTTTTACTTACTTTACTATTAATTGTAGGCGAGTAACTACTTGGAATTTCTTTTCCTAAAAACGAATTTACTAATGATGTTTTTCCAACTTTTCCCTCACCGATGACAGCTAACTTTAAATTGACATTCTTCAAATTCAATATTCGCCTTGTAAGAATTAAAAAACAAGTTTAGCACAATTTTTAGCGTTTTTCCAAAAATTAGTTAAAAGCAACTTAATTCATAAATTCTTAACATGGAACTTATATTTAAATTTATTGAGGTAACTTGTTAGTTAATTTTTTGAATTCAAACTTTATTTAATTAAATTCATATTTCTTTAATCTTTTTACACAATCAATAAACTATAACAATTATAATAAGGGATAAGTGGTAAGTTAATGGTATTAAAAACTAAAATTACAGAAATGTTAGGGATTAAACATCCTATTGTCGCAGCTCCTATGGGTCCATTTTATACTAAAGAATTAGCCGTCGCAATTTCTAATGCGGGTGGATTAGGAGTATTAAGTCATACTAATTTATTTGGAAAGAGTAGCTTACAAGAAATGAAGAATGATATGGAATATGTAATTGAACACACTGATAAGCCTTTTGGATTTAATATTAGGACATCAAGAATACAGCTTGACGCTTCAGGGCTCTGTCGTGGGATCTCGCGGTTTATTATGGATAATCTAAAAATAAAAGAACAATGTGTTTATGCAATCACTAGTGCAGGTTCACCAAAAATACTGCCAAAAACAAAACCATACCAAAAATTAAAAGAAAGTGGTTCAAACATTAAACATTTCCATGTTGCGCCAGCGTTATGGCTTGCAAATAAATGTGTTGATTCAAATATTGATGGCTTAGTAGTCACTGGAAGTGAAGGTGGAGGACATCAATCCTATGAGAAAGTTAGCTCTTTGGTGTTACTCCAACAAGTCGTGCAAAAGCATCCTGATATACCTATAATCGCTTGTGGCGGTTTTGCTTCTGGAGAAGGACTTGCTTCTGCTTTAGCTATGGGAGCTGGGGCGGTAGCTATGGGATCTCGATTTATCGCTTCAAAAGAAAGTGAATTTCATAATGAATATAAGAACATTGTTCCTACTGCTAAAGCTAGTGATACTCTGTGGGTAACTGGTGTTTTAGGACCAATTAGATTATGGAAAAACAATTATTCAATAAATCATGGAGTTGTATCAAATAAAGAAGAAAAATTGGCATTAGAAAGCCAATTAACCTCGGAAATGTTCCTGGAAGATCAAAAGCATTATGAAATGGTGTATGATGGAAATGTATCAGAAGGTGCTGTTCTTTTAGGACAAAGTATTGGTATAATTGAGTCTGTTGACAGTGTTCAAGATATTATTGATGAAATAGTCAATAGTGCGGAAAAAATGTTGAGAAAAGCGAGCTCTTATATAATTTAAATTATAGTAAGATTAAAATAAATACTTTTATTATGTTTTTTCTTATTCTATAATATTTTAAAATAATTTCTTATTAACAATGAACGCAAAGAATAAAATTAAATTAATTTTTGAAATATTAGACTAGAATATTAATTATGAATTATCAATAGCATTATGATATTTAAAACAGAAATTTTACTTGAAGGGCTAGCTTTTCCAGAGTCCCCACGTTGGCATAATAATAAACTCTGGTTTTCTGATATGGTTTCATGTAAAGTAATGACTGTTGACAATAGCGGCAACGTAGAAACTATAATTAAAATACCAAAACGCCCTTCTGGGCTAGGTTGGCTTCCTGATGGTATTTTATTAATAGTTTCAATGGAGGATCGTCGCTTACTACGCCTCGATGGTAAGAACTTTACAGAAGTAGCCGATTTAAGCAAATTAGCAACGTTCCACTGCAATGACATGGTAGTTGATAAGCTTGGTCGAGCATATATCGGAAATTTTGGGTTCGATTATGTTAATCAAAAACCTTTTGCTCTAGCCAAGATCATTCTTGTAAAACCAGATGGTGTTGTACGAGTGATCGCTGATAAGATGGCTTTTCCGAATGGAACCGTAATTACCCCTGACGATTCTACACTTATTGTCGGTGAAACATTTGGTAATTGCCTTACAGCGTTCACCATTATGAAAGATGGTTCCCTTACAGAACGCCGCATCTGGGCTAACCTTAAAGATCTCTATCCTGACGGAATTTGTCTTGACGCAGACGGTGCTATTTGGGTTGCAGCGCCGAGGAGTGGTAGTGTTGTACGTGTTCTTGAGGGTGGTGAAATAACCCACACAATTAAAGTCTCGAGTCAAGCTTACGCTTGCATGTTAGGTGGTCACGACCGTCGTACGCTTTTTGTAACTACATCAGAAGAAAATAGAACTAACGGTCGTATAGAATTTATTAGGGTTGATGTGCCTGGTGCAGGTCTCCCATAATAATCTAATTAAAGGATTTAAGAAAAAAATAAAAAAAAAAATTTTAAAATGTCCGAAAATAGAAAAGAAATAAGACCATATGAGTTTATGGAATATTTCATGAAAGACACAGCATTATTAGTGACAATGGATAACAATGGAAACCCAAACGTAATGGCTTTAGATTGGAAAACAATTGGAGAGCTATGGATGATTCCCATTATAACTGTTGCAGTTTCTCCTTCTCGATATTCCTTTGAATTACTCACTAATGGTGTTGATGAATTTACATTAAATATTCCCTCAAACAAAATTTCTGGTGTTATAGATATAACTGGTGCATACTCAGGAAGAAATACTGATAAATTTAAAATAGCGCATTTGGAGATTATTGAAGGGAATCGAACAAAAATTCCAACTATTAAAGATTGTACCTTGAACTATGAATGCAAAATAGTACATTCATGCGAATCAGGAAATATGGCAGGACATCATTTGTTTTTTGGTCAAGTTTTAACTGCGTTTGCCTCGAATGATATTATAACATAACATATTTTAAAATTCTTTTTCACACATGCAATCTGAAGAGCTTAAAATTTCTTCACCACAAGGGCATTTTTTTGGATGTTCATATATTTCACATATTCTCTTTATTACACTGCATGAAAGAAGTAAATTGAATTTTTCACACTCTGCATGAGCCTCTTCAGCTGTTATTTTTAGTTCATTTATTAATAACATCTCAAGGAGACGAGCATGACGAGTTAATTCGATAGCAAGGTCTTTCCCTTTTTCGGATAAAAAAACTGGTTTATAACGTTTGTAGATTACATATCCATTATTTTCTAATCTTTTAATACAACTCCCAATTGTCGAGTGTGCAATATTCATTTTTTTAGAAATATCTCCTACTTTCATAAGTTCAGAGCGATATAAGATTTTCAAAACATGATATTCTAAATTCAACATTTTCTGTCTTGCCCTCGTTTATTATTATTTGCTATATATAAAAATTAAAACTAATTTAATGACCTCCAAATTTGAGTAACAGAACCATTGTTAAAATTCCAGCAAAAATAAGTAATATTTGTCTTATACTATATTTTAGATCTGTAGTTTGATGAAGATCTGGTGTTAAATCTGAGAGAGCTATATAAATAAAACTTGCAGCTGAAATTGCCAATAAAAATGGTACGACAAATAATATTGATCCGATTATAAAGTAAGATATAATAGCTGCTGGTATCGTAGTTGAACTTGATGCAATGTTATAAATAAAAGCTTTTTTTTTCGAATATCCCGAATGAAGGAGAATACCAAAATCTCCAGTTTCATGAGCAAGTTCATGAATGATAATGGTTAGTCCTGCTCCAAACCCAATAGTAACATCTATTAAAAATGATGCTGCTATAACAATTCCATCAATTAAATTGTGTAGAGAATCTCCTATAAGAATTATTGGCCCGGAGGCATGTGAATGAACTTCACATTCCTTATCACGACAATTCCTCCAGATAACTATTTTTTCAGTGAAAAAGAAAAACAAAATTCCTCCTAAGACGTACGGCATGATAATATGTGGTCCTCCCTCTCCCACAGTGTTTATTGCTTCGGGAATTAATCCTAAAAGTGCAGCAGTAAGCAAAATACCTGTTGCAAAAGCGATGAGAAGCGGAATTAACTTTTTTTGATATTTTTCTCCTAAAGAAACAAAACCTGCTGCTGCTGTTATTGCTCCAACACTTCCTAAAATACTAAATAACACGACCCATAAAATAATTTTTAATCACTTCGGTTCAATTTTAAATTGTTTTATTTAGTTCTCATAATGATTTAAAATTTACGATGCATCGTAAACTTAAAATTAACTTTTTTTAATGTTTCATTATTAATATAATTAAGATGAATACTGCTAAAGGCGATAGAAAATTAAAAAATGATGAAACCTCAAAAAAAAATCATTTTATGGGTTATTTTTTACCTAATAACGTAGTATGTATTTCAATTATTGGAATATTTGCAGCTCTTATTTGTGTTTTAACTATAATAATACCTATTCCCATTCCTGCAACTCAAGGATATATCAATATTGGAGATGCTGCTGTTATGATTTCTGGATTATTATTCGGTCCTTTAATCGGAGGTCTTTCTGGAGGAATTGGCTCAGCATTAGCAGATATTTTTTTAGGGTACGGTATATACGCTCCGGCGACTTTAGTAATTAAAGGTTTAGAGGGATTTTTTGTTGGAATAATTGCGAATCCAAAAAAATTGAAATCGGATTATAGAGACATTTTAGGTGTTTTAATAGGAGGATTTACAATGGTAATTGGATATTTCTTATATGAGATAGTCCTTTGGGGATTTGAAGCTGCTTTAATTGAAGTAATTTTAAATGGTTCAATTCAATTTGGTTTAGGAGCTATTTTGTCACTTTTTTTTGCATTTACAGCACGGAAAACCATTGTTGACAACTTACCAAATGTTTTCAGCAAGGTTTTTGTATTTGAACTTCCAGAAAATGATTTAAAAGAACCGGAGAAAAAGCAAAAAGAAGTGAGAGAGTAGGAAATAATTGAAAAAAATCAAAAAAAAAATTAAAATTTTATTGTTTTAAGTTTTTTAAGAATTCTGGTTTAATTTTTGTAACTCTTTTAACAATTTTGGCTTGTAGTTCTAAAATTACTTTTGAACTTCCTTCAGAAGGAATTTTAATATTATATTTATAATTTGGTGCTTCAATTTCGCTCGGAACAGGTTCAGATTTAACAAATATTACATCCTTTGTCTGTTTAAAGTCCAATACTAATTCTATATCATTGCTTAATTTATTTTCGATGTTTATTTTCCTTGACATTTTATCATATCGAGTTCTAACTTCAATATGCTCTTTTGGTTTAATTGCATCTTCGAATGTTACTTTTGGCTCTCCCTCAATTAGTTGTACAATATCATCCTCCACAACTATATCATCATCGATAAGTTTCTCAGAGATAATTTTATTACCTATGCATTCACTCGTATTTAAAAATAGAAACGGTAAATTATTTTTATAGAGAGTCATAGGGGAATTTACAGGCAAATCGATACTTTCTCCTTCCTTTAACAAAATATATTTAATAATTGCGTTCCACGTTAATTTGTTAAAGGACACTGTTTCTGATGTATATTGAACTTCGAGTTTGCGTTCGATAATGAAATCACTATTAGATTTAAACCATTTTAATTTTATTTTTTTTCTTGTTGGCACGTTTGCTTTCATTTTTAATCATTCCCTCATAATAATTTTTTAAATCTCTGTGTTCTTTTCATTGGTTGTTTTTGAATACTTTGCATCATATTCAATTCACTTTGCATTTCTTGCTTAAATTCAGGCATTGAGGATTCAGGACGAGATGGAGGATAATATCCCCTATCAGGACTAAACGAAGGAGAGGGAAGTTCAAATATTGCAAAACCAAGCTCAACATTATCATATGAGAATCCTGTTTGATTGTCAACTACTAAAAATCCTTCAATCTCCGCAGTTTTTCCATCTTTACTTATATTTACTTGTAAATTTGTACTCCAACGCATTCTCTTATCGTCAATAAAATAAAGGATTTTTACAATAACTTCACCTTCTTTTTTAGCATTAATTATAAAATCAAACGTCCCTTTCATATCAGAATATGTCCTATAAGAGCTAGCTTCACATATATTCGAAACTGTTTCCCTCATTTCTCTAGTAAAATCAATTGCATAAGATATTATACTGTTCGCAGCAGATTTCTCCCTATCAATAATTTGTTGGGAAATATTTTTATCAGGTAGGGTTACTATTGTTTGCTGGAGTGTTATAAATTCTTTATCATCTTGATTAATATATTCTAATTTTATATCTGCTGAGTTCGGATCAAAACTAGCTGGAACATTTTGAATTTGGAATTCATTTATACCTTGCTGTAAAGTTAATTTCATCTCTCGTTCTACAATACTCCCTCCAGCATTAAAAATAACCAAACTTTTAACTTTTGGGTCGATTATCATTTAAATCAGTTTCCTTTTTAATATTATCTAAGAAGGAAATTCCACTATTTAAATGTTATATTTCGCTTGTTTAAAAATAAAAGTAATTTCCTTAAGCTTTTCTATTCTTTGATTAAAAAAAAAAGGAATTAAAAACTAGAGTAGATCATAAACTTAGCGCCAGAGCCTAAGCTATAAATTTCAAACTTACTTCCCCGTTTTGTTTCACAAAACATTTGAATCATAGGAAAGAGATAGATTTGTGTTGTGATTGTGGAATCTTTATCTTTATCATACTTCTTATAATCACTTCTAGCTGCTCCAACTGTTTTATTTATGTTTTTATTAATATATCCTAAAGAAGGCTCCACTTTTGATTCTAAATCTTTAAACTCACTTAAAAATTTCAAGTAAAATAGAAAAAAAAAGAGAATTAAAAATTAGAATAGGTCATAAATTTTTGCCCAGAGCCAAGTGAGTAAATTTCAAAACTTTTTCCGCGTTTTGTTTCACATATCATCTGAATCATAGGAAATAGATAAATTTGTGTTGTGATTTGGGCATCTTTATCTTTTTCATATTTCTTATAATCACTTCTGGCTGCTCCTATCGTTTTATTTATGTTTTTGTTTTTATATCCTAAAGAAGGCTCTGCTTTATCTTCTAAATCTTTGAAATTTTTGAATCTTATTCCTTCCACATCCTCAATCATTTTGTGAAGATCGTCCCCAATTTCTTTCTCATACGTTGTTTGTGCACTGCTATGTAATATGGGAATTCCAGTTTCAACTGTTTTAAATGGAACTGGAAGAATTTCATATTTATACATATTTTTATGACCTCCACAGTCTTTACATGGTTCTGTTCGAACTTTTGTTCCATGGCACGTACCACATGGATAGCTGAAAGGTTTTTTTTCTTTATTTTGTTCCTCACCAACTAAAACAGTAAGAGTTTCATCAATTTTCCCTGTTCCTTTACAAGTTTTACAATCATCTTCAACATATCCTTTACCTTTACAAATTTTACAAGGAACTGCTTGAATTGACTCGAACCGAGGAACTTTTTCATCGCCTTTCCATTTTTCTTTGTTGATTTTAGTAGCACCTTTAAATGAATAGAACTGTTCCCCTCTAACTTTAGGAGCAGTAACTAAGTTTTCTTCTTTTCCCTTCGCTACTGTACCAAGAGATCTTTTAACAGCGAAGTAAATTGCTGCCTCTTTCTTAGTATCTTTTACATATTCCGCCGCACTCACAGCATCTAAAGAGAACATCGCTCCTTTAGTCCCAAATTCTTTCTCCATTTTTTTTTTATCAGTTCTTGATGCTTTCTGTTTCCATTTTTGAAAGATTTCATCAAATCCGGGAGTTTTGATTCTAATTGACATTTTTCTTCATTTCACATCCGATTTTTTTTTAAGTTTATTTTTTATTTCGAATTATAAAAGTATAAAATAGAATAATTTATAATTTTTATATAGAAAACGGATCTATTTCAATTAAGAAAAAAATAGATTAAAAATGTCAGAGCAAGAAAAACAAGATGTTCAATATTTTGTGGAATGGATGAATCCAAATGGGGGAGGTTTGGCTCAATGGCTCGATCATTTCCTCAGTCAAGGTGATGAGGCTAAACTTAGACAAATAAAAGTCACCTATGATAAAATAAAGAAACTTTTTGGGTTTTAACCATCATATATTTTTTATTATCTTATTTTTATTTAATTTTTCAATCATTTTAATTGAATATAGAAGTAAAAAAGCAAAATTGAATTATTTTATTTCACTAAGTATTATCATTACTTAAAAAACGAATTGGCATCTTACTTGAGCGTTCCTTTAAGAAATTTTTTTATAGTCTTAGATAGAAATCGTGAAATCAAAAAGGAATTACTTTTTAATATTAATTTCTTCTACCTTAAATCGTTTAAGAAAAAACGGTTTTTTACATTTTCATACATAAATGAGCCATTTTTTAGAGGAACTGTAATTTTTGGTTTAGATTTCAAAAACAAAATGCGTCCTTTAAATTTGAGTAAAATTGAGAAAGATGGAACGGTTATTCCAGTAGATCCTCTTCTTTTTAAAAGATTTTTACTTTCAGAAAAAAATAAATTCATTGCTTTTTCAAGTCAAACTCCCATTGGTGATACTTCACCAGTTAGGGAAATGTTAAATAATTTTCGATTTGAAAAAGATAAAATAATTAATCTAACAATTTGTAATTCTTGTTTGGAGAAACACAAATTTACTTTACTAAATGAAAAACTGAAAATAAAATCATATAAAAATCAAATTATTTGTACTAAATGCGCTTATGATATCGTAGTAAGAAGAATTAAATTTGCTGGATTAGATTCTCAACAGAAAATCAGTCCAAAATTAAAAAACTTCTTTACCCACATGATTCTCAAATTTAGAGATGTCAAAAAGGTATTAAGTGCATTTCAAGTCAACTTTGATCCTTATAAAAATAGAGACATTACACTTTATGATATTGAAAAATCTCCTCCGGTTAGTAGCAAGTATATTAATCAAAATTTTGAAAACCTAAATATTCCTACTTCTTTCAAAAGAGTGTTGAGAAATTTAAATTTATCAGCTATGTTACCGATCCAATCTATGGCAATACAGAATGGATTATTAACTGAACGTTCAAATCTTTTAGTAATGGCACCTACTTCAGGTGGTAAAACGTTAGTAGGTGAATTGGCAGGAATTTCTAGAGTTCTGAAGGAAAAGGATGCAAAAATGTTATATTTAGTTCCAATTGTAGCCCTAGCTAATATCAGAACGGAGGAATTTAAAAAAAAATACAAAACTCTTAAATTAAAGATAATTAAGAGAATAGGAGAATCACTATTCGAGAAGAAAGAAGAAGATAACTTACAGGATTTGATAAACGCAGATATAATTATCGCTACCTATGAAGCAATTGATTATATTTTAAGAAGTGGTCATAAAGAACTATTAGGAAATATTGGAACTATTATTATAGATGAAATTCAAACTTTAATCGATTCAGATAGGGGATTTATATTAGATGGCTTAATATCTCGGTTGAAAATATTATTTGATTCTCAATTCCTATATTTAAGTGCAACATTAGGAGAACCAGAACTATTAGCAGATAAATTGAATTGCCAATTAATTAGGTATAACAATCGTCCTGTTCCCATTGAACGTCACTTATTATTATGTCTTAATGAAACTCAAAAACATAAATATATTTCTAGATTAGTAAAAGCAGCTTTTTTTAATAAGTCCAAATATGGTTTTAAGGGACAATCAATTATATTCTCAAATACTCGAAAAAAATGTGAAACAATAGCGGAATATTTACAAAATAGAGGAATTAATATAGAACCTTATCATTCAGGATTAACAAAAGGAGAAAGAAAAGTTATAGAAGGGCAATTTCAGTCTCAAAAATTGGTTGGAGTAGTAGCTACAGCAGCATTGGCGGCAGGTGTAGATTTACCAGCAAAACAAGTGATTTTTGAATCTTTAGCTATGGGGATACAATGGTTAACTGTTGCGGAATTTGAACAAATGCTTGGAAGGGCGGGAAGATTAAAGAAACATGAATTAGGATTTGCTTATTTGCTTGTTGAACCAGGAAAAATATATTCTCCTAAGATGAAAAATACTGAAGAAAATATCGCAATCAAATTATTAAATGGTAAAATTAAAGATTTTGAATTAGCTCCCGATGAGAATAAATCAACAACAGAAATTCTTGCCTTCATTTCAATGTTTGATAATATCGTGAAAAAAGAAGCCATTTTTAAGTTCTGCTCGTATCTTATTAATAATAATTTTGATTTTGAGCGTGTATTAAAGAAATTAGATTCTGCGAGACTCATCCGAATCAAAGAAAACTTTGAGTATAAAATAACTCGTTTAGGGAAAGCAATTGCCAGTTCATTTTTAACTTTTGATATAAGTTTAGAAATTATTGAAAAATTAAAGAAAAAATCAGACACTCCCTTAAATATTGCTCTCGAACTCAATCCTCTTAGAAACGTTTATTTAACCAAAAAAATTGTTGCGGATTTATCTAAAAATGTAAATATGAAATACCGCTCGAATAACTTATTTAGTATGAGTTGCAAAATGTTGATGAATGCAGAGCAAGTAAAAAAAAGAAAAAAATTTTCTCAGGATCTTACTGATTGCATAATGAAATGGATTCGAGATATTTTTAATTGTAATTGTAAGGATAACCCTTATTGCGATTGTGGGAGGTTGAATTTACAGAAATTAATACTAAAATTAAGAGTTGAGGAAAAATTATCTATTGAACAAATCACTCATTATTTTAAGGAAGAATATCAGATTTTAATTTTTAAGGGTGATGTGATAGATTATTTAGAAAACTTAATTTATAGTTTAGAAAGTATTAAAAATATTTCAGAAGGAATTTATAATTTGGACTCGTCCTATCTTGAAGAAATTTCTGAAATCCCAGAAATCATAAAAGATATTAAAATAAATTAAAAGATATTAAAAAGATATATCATATTTTTCACAATGATGAATAATAATTTTTAAAATGATAAATAAGTTTGATCAATACTTTTCCTTCTTTTGTTAAAGTAATTTTAGTAGAATTACGACTTTTTCCTTTTATAATGCTAATATACTTAGCAAGAAACTTTCCTTTTCTTTTAAAGAAATTATGAACACTTGAATGGCTAGCAGGACTTAATCCTAAATAACTCATTAAATTTTTAGTAGTAACATCAACTCCCAACTCTGTTATATTATTAATACCAGTTAAGTATCTCACAATACTCTCATCAATAACAATAGATTTTTTTAGAGGATCTCCAATTAGAGAGAGGTTATTATTAATATAAGAAGATTTGTTTATCGCATTACTGTAATCTTTAAGAACCTTTTTTGTTATTATTTCATCTTCATAAATGTCAACTAATAAATGATTAAATTTATAATGAAAAACAGTATGACAATTCGCACAGATATAACAACCTTTTTCTTGTTCTAAAATACTAACAATCTCAGAACAAGTGTATTTATTATATAAAGCTAATGCTGATAAAGTTCTCGTATTCTTATCAAGATGATGAAAAACAAATGCACTAAGATGATGATTAATACTAATTTCCCCACAAATATGATAATAATCACCGTAAAAGCGTTCTATAAAACATCAGTGATGGTTTAACTAATTTGGATGCTAAAATCAAACAAGAGATTTTAGAGATTCCTGAATTAATAACAAGAATCAAATATTAGTTTAAAAGAATTTTAAATTGTATGCAATTCTATTATATCATTATCATTTAATACATACTCTAAACCAACTTTTTTGCGTTTTTGGCGTTCTCCTTTTCTAATAACGATAGCATGGTCGAATAGTTCATAAAAACTTCGATGAATTTTTATTGTAACATCTTTAATAGTTGGATTTTCATCCATAATTAGCGGTTTTTCAGCCACTTTTCCGGAACTCATCGTATAAATCTTAATTTTTTTTAAAAATCTTAAAATTATTTCTCCAAAATTATCAGGAAAATTCTTTTTTTTTATACTAGTTCCTAAAATTAAAGGAAATTTATCTAAATAATTCTGCCTTAGCTTATTAAAAGGTTCTTCTGTATGGGGGAGGTCTCCTTTCGTACCTAACAAGATTGTTTTTTTATAAACGACGGAAGGATTTAAAGCATCAATAATCTGATCAGTAGAAATTTCAGCATAAATTTTTACAATACCATTACGAATTCCATTTGCATATACAACTGCTTTAATATTTTCGGTTAGGTCTTCTATTTCATTAAGTGTTCTTGCCTCTTTTGTCATATATAGAACCTGTATTTTATTTGAATCAGTTTTTTGAATAATTATAGGAGGAGAAGGTATATTTATTCTTATATCCGATTTGTTTAATTCTGTTAATATTAAATTCAGCTGTTCTTTAGCATTCTTAGATAAATCAACACATATACACAATAAGTCACACGAACGAATTTGTGCCATTATTTCCTTTCCATTTCCTATACCATCAGAAGCACCCTTCATTATTGAGGGCATATCTACAATTTGAAATCTAATATTGTTATAATTATATATTCCTACCTCTGGTAAGGGTGTAAACCTTCCAATTTTATTATTTGCCGCTCCAGTTAAATGATTCAAAATAGTTGTTTTGCCCGTTCCAGGAGTTTGGTAGTAACTAATTAAAATTATTTGAATTCCTTCTTTTTTAATTGAAAAAGGACTAACAACTTTTTGTAGACTTTTTTGTTTTAGTTTATGCTTATCTAATTCCTGTTTCATTTTAGAAAGCCGTGATCGGTTAAGCGCAACGATATTTTCCGTTCCTTTATGTTTAGGAACTAAAGAAATGAATTCTTCTAAAAATCTTATTTTATCCTCTAAAGACTTTGTATCTAAATATTGTTGATATTTAGCACGAGCCTCTGGGCCAATATTTGAACTCAAAAATCAATCTCCTACATAAATTGATTAAAATATTGAACGAAATCGATCTTCAATCTTTAATTTCAGATCTCCAAGAATCTCATCTATTCTACTTTCAGCTTTCTTAAAATATTTTGGTTTCTTAGAAAAAATATCGTTAAGACTATAACGGTTGAGAAAGTAAGAGATAATCTTATTTAGTTGTTGTTTAACTATATCAGCATCTGTATTTTTTTCAATAATGGCATATGATAGACATGGTTGCAGATTATTCACGTCATTACCTGGCAATTGAACCATCTCACAATAGCAAACTAGCTTAAAGGAAGATAAACTGATTATTGATATATTATCTCCAAACACCTCATTAGCAAAGCTTTCGAGGGCTGTTAAAAATCCTGCACGTAAGTTAGGATCTAAAATGTTATCCGAAGATGAATAGTACTTGATTTCGACTAAGTTTCTAATACCAATATTAATTCCCACTTCTAAAATTGCCATTTTTAAGAGGATATTTATAATAAAACTAAAATATTATTTTGGATCGAGTTATTGTTCTAGTATATTTTAAATTTTTATTTCTATTTTTTTTTTTAAACTTTATTTAATATAATTTTAATTGTTTTTTGTAGGCAATATAAGTATTTTGCATTAAAAACGCAACAGTAAGAGGACCTACGCCTCCAGGAGTAGGAGAAATCTTAGAGCATCGCTCGAATACACCATCGAAATCAACATCTCCACATAATTTTCCATCCACTCTATTAGTGCCAACATCTATAATTATCACGCCTTCTTTTATTTTTTCTTTAGTGATAAATTTTGGCTTTCCAACAGCAACTATTAAAATATCTGCGTCTTTAATGTGTTTATTTATATCCTTTGTAGAAGTGTGGCATACAGAAACAGTCGCATTTCTTTTTAATAACATGAAAATTAATGGTTTACCTACAAGATTGGAACGATTAATGATTACTATATCTTTTCCTTTAAGATCTATATTATTGTATTCAAGTAAAGCAATGATACCTTTTGGAGTGCAGGCAGCGAATTCTTCATTATAATCAAAAAGTTTACCTTTATTAACCGGATTTAAGCCATCAACATCTTTAAGCGGTAATATTCGCTCCGTAAACTCTGCTGTATCACTTTTCAAATGATTTGGAAGAGGTAATTGCAATAGAATGCTATGAATAGAATTATCATTATTCAATTTATTAATTTCATCTAATAATTCTTGTTTAGAAATATTTTCATCCAATTCTAATAATGATGATTCAATTCCTACTTTATTACTTGTTTGATGTTTTATATTGACATAAATTTTTGATGCAGGATCCTTTCCTACGAGTATAGTCACTAACTTAGGTTTAATTCCCGTTTTTTCTACTAATTCACTGATTTGTCCTTTTAATTCTAAATTTAATTTATCAGCTAATTTTTTTCCATCCAAAATTTTATCTATCATGATTCTTTTCGCATATAATTAAGAAGATAAATAGAAATTAGGTATTATTCCGATTATAAAAGGATTATTTATTGTAAATTTATTAATTATGAAAACGATTTATATTCTTCTTTTTCGCCAAATATAGATAGAAATAGCAATAACGAATACTACAATTATTAACACAATTGCTAAGATCAAGAAATTAAACTCTACCATCCCAATTTCTTGTGATAATTTTGATAAACTTTCTAAAGTTTCTAAAGTTTTAAAAGCATAATAAGCGGTTGTAACTGAAGATAATTTTTTCTGATTCCCATGGGTATTATCTACAAATCCGCCATCTTGAATAGTTTGACGATCTATTACCCAAGCTGTCGTTGAATCACTACTTAACTCATTTTCATTAATTAACGAAATTGCTTCTACACAGAAATACGTACTACTTAATAATGCTAATGAAGCTACTTCATCAGGTAAATATCCTCCAAAATTATCTAAATCTGCTGAATCTGATACATAGAAAGATTTGAGATAATCTATGGTTTTGTTGGAATCACTTAAGCCATTTAAACCTTCAAGTTTATTTAAAATCATAAGTGCATAGTATGTGTTTGCCAATGTTGATGGTAAGCTTGTATTCCCTCCAAATCCTCCATCATCATTATTACAAGATAAAGTCCAATTCTTTTGGAGAGTAATATTGTATATTGGTTTTTCAATTAATAAAAAAAGTTGAATCACATGAAACGTTGAAATTATACTTACTGATGTGGAAGTATTTGAAATTGAAAATCCTCCCGTTACCTGCTTAGTATCATTAAGAAACTTGTAAATTTTATTTACCAAATCACTTTCGATTGAATAATCTAATAACTCCAGTGATTTCAATAGAAAATACAAATCATATAAATCAACATCGTCATTATCAAACATAGATGTAACATTAACCTCCAATGCTTCTTGGAGTAGTTCAAATTCAGCGGGTTTTTTTCCATAAAATTTAAGGATATCTATAGCATATGCAGTTGCTTCAAAAGAAACTTCCATGTTATCATTAATTGCATTGGAAAACCCACTGCTTTTAATTTCGTTATTTAAGATGTAACTAGTTAGATAAGCATTTCTTGTCTTACTTAGAGCACTTGGAATTGCATTTATCATAAGAAAAAATAATAAAAAAGCAATACTTAAATTCCGGAACTTGTTTTTCAATAAAAAAACCTTAAAGCTGATATTTTCAAATTTTAATTTGTTAAATTTAGCTTGAAATTAAAAATTAACTGTATAATCTGAAATATAAAGCAATAATATCATTCTTGAATGTTCATTAGTAAAAAAAGAGTAATAATTTTTTTAAGACAGAATTTCGCTAATATCTTTGGATAATAATTCTTTATTTGCTAGAAACTGCTCGTGGGTAATAAAAAGTTGATGAAATGAAGGTAAACTTCCTAGAATCGCAGCACCATTAAAAATAGCATACAGAAAATTATCAGGAACAAAAAATTTTAGTGTTTTATTAGTAGATCCATTCATTTCGACAAATTCAGGCGGAGGAGATTTTTCAATTAAATCTTCGGGAACAACAACCGTTTCTAAAGTTTCTATGGGTTTTCCGCAATAGGGGCAAAATAGCGATGTTATATCTGACACATCCTTCTTACAATGTGGGCACTTTCCACTCTTATCCTTCACTTTTTTTTTCCCCGTTGATAAACCAAGCTGTATTTCAGGCAAAACTAATTTTCCACCGCAAGAAGGACATAATTCTATTCCACTACTTAAATTTACAAGAGTACCACAATGTGAACATGTATCCTCGCTCTTTTTTGGAATTATAACAGCTTGAAGCGGTGTTAAATCAAGTTTCACAGCAGTAAGAGGTGTTTTAGGTTTTTTTTTTACAGTCATACCTAGTTCAGGAAGTAGCATATCCAACTCTGATTCAAAACGTTCTTCGAACCCACTATAAGAAAGATTGCCTCCAGAAAATACTATATGAGATAGAAGTTCGTCCCAGTAACTATTATCTATGCCTCTTAAGCTTGCTATAGCAGCTTGAGGTAAATTCATCATATTGCCGTGACCTAGCATTCCAGGAGTAAATAAAACTTCAGGGGCTTGATACAGAACTGAACTATTAATATTTATAGTTGATCCATCTGGCATTGCGACACCAAACATTTCATCTGATTTAGGTGGATTTTTTGGGTCCAGTACGAAATAACAATTTTTTTCTTTTATATCTTGTATGATTTCATCAACAGCACTGGAAGCTATACTCACACCTTCTCTCATAAAGAGATTTTTTAAATTCTGATTTACATCAATACCTGCTAATGGAAGTTTCTGAACAGCATGTTGGATTATCTGCCCATTTATTATAGGAACTATCCAAGTGAGACCATCTCCCGACTCGACTACTAAACCTGTTGTTAATCCTACACTAAATAAAGAAAGTATTGGCGTTGGTATCATTATAAGGCTTCTAACACGATGAGTCTCAAAAAATAGTTTAGCAAGATATTCCTTAGTTTCTCCAGGTATGAAGGGAGCTTCACAATAAAAAACGGGATAATTAGCAAGATCATCAATTCTTAGAAGAGAATAAAAAATATGGTTTAAGATCTCGTAATAACTATCCCAATCCATAATATTTCCACGAGAGATCGGGTGTTTAATTTTGAGAACGCCACGCATTCGAGAAACATCATTCCCAACATACATGTTTGGAGTATTTACGTCAACCATCACAGATTTATATTTTTCAGTTCCTGTGATGCATGGGAAAACAAATCTAGGACTAGGTTCTCCGGCGAATCCTATTTTTACGTATGCTGAACCAATATCAACTACAATTGGTGTTCCAGCTAAGGGCAGAGCCATTTTTTATCAATATCAATATTTTATTGCTTTTTTTTTATAAAATTAACAAAATTTAATTCTATAATAATTTTTTTATAAAAATTATAAATAAAAATTGTTTTAATTATTTTTTCATATATTCTAATAAAATTTTCAAGATCTCAATTTGTAAAACCAATCCAATTAATTCATTATTTTCATCTACGACTGGTAAACGTTGAATTTTTTTATTAAACATTTTTTCTAAAACAAATTTTAAAGTATCATCTTCTTTAGCAGTAAATGGTTCTGGAGTCATTAAATCCTTGACGGTTGTGTTTGAGGATTCTAAACTCACAGCAAATCTAGCAAGTCGTATGTCTCGTTCTGTAATAATTCCAATTAATTGTTTATTCTTACGATCTTTTATTACTGGTAGGCCTCCTATATTTTTTCTAATCATTATTAGCTCAGCAGCGCTAATTTTTACATCTGGGGTTGAAAAGAGTGGATCTTTTACCATTATATCTGATACTTTAATTTCGCTTAATTCTTTTAAACGATCTTCCATATTTTACAACCTAAACCCCATAGTTAGAAAATTTTAAAAATAAATACATTTCTAATAACCTTAAAAACAAATAATCAACATTGAAATTAAAATATATTTATATTAGGTGATCTCCTGTGTATCTATAAGTTTTTTCTCTATTTTTTCTATTTCCTTGAAATAACCATAATATTTTTTTAAGAGATGTTGCCCCCAATCATTAAGTTTTACCCAACCTCCACCCCCTCGGCCTCCTTTACCCGTTATTACAACCGGAAGCCCAGTTCTTTTTTCTATTCTTTTTAAAATATTCCATGCGTATTTATAAGAATATTCACATTCTTTAGCTGCTTGTGTTAACGATCCCTCTTTATTAGTCTTTATATTTTGCAATAATTTCGCCCAGCCTGAACCCAATATACTCTTATTATTAAATTCCAACCAAAATTTTATTCTAAAGCTTATTTTAGATTTTAATAATTCGATATTGGGTTCAACCACATTCATAATAAGTATTTAATATTAAATAATTTAATAGATTTCAGAAAGGAAAATCATAAAAGTAAGAAAGATTTTTTATTTTTAAAAAGAAAATTAGATTAAAACAATTACAATGTTCTTTTCTAACAGCGAATCCGAAAAAAAAGGGAGAGAGGTTTTAGAGAATCTTTATTTCTTCTCAGAAAATCAAATGTTAGATTGCAACCAATGTGTTATTAAGGATGTAGACTCTGGTGAATTAGCATTATTTGATACGGGTAATGGTATTTCACTTAAGGCTTTGTTTAGAGGGATGGAGCAGTTAAATCTTGATTACAACAAAATATCAAAAGTTTTTCTAACTCATGAGCATGTGGATCATATTTTGGGAGCCTACAATTTAATAAAAACCTTGAATGAAAATCCTCCTGAAATTTATGCCTATGGGGAAACTGTTAAAGTGCTGGAAAAAGGTGATAAATCACAAATTTGTCCAGACATACTTGGAATAGATCTTGAGATGTTTGGAATTGAGATAATTCCTCTAAGAGTTAATGAATTAAAAGGTAAAGAAGATATAAGGATATCTTCAGATTTTAATTTTCAAATCCATTATACACCCGGTCATTCTTTAGGCTCAATCTGTTATTACGATCCTATAAAAAAAGTTTTAATACCAGGAGATTTAGTTTTCACAGGAGGTAGCTTTGGAAGATATGATTTTCCGGGAGGTTCATTAAGTATGTTAATCAATTCAATAAAAAATGTAAATAATTTAGATGTTAAATTTCTTCTTCCTGGCCATATGAATATGAGTAATAGTGGAAACCAACAAATTGAACTTTCATATAGGA
>SDBT01003077.1_pt1 | contig 28984 bp, 27 predicted proteins | sample 2277101 | NCBI WGS metagenome assembly SDBT01 (sample SAMN10404973, study PRJNA504765) | marine sediment metagenome | isolation source: marine sediment core GS10_PC15, 103 cmbsf | place: Arctic Ocean: Southern Knipovich Ridge | collected 2010
GATGATCCAACTCAAGTAGAAGAACATTTCAAGAAACTCCCGAAACTCATTGAGTGCGCCATAATCTTCGGCACAAATGTGATCCGCGCTTTCGCGGGCAGGCGCCAGCTCGACATCCCGTATATGGCCAAAAGTGGATTGGTGGACCACCTCAAACGAGCCTTAGAGATACTCCCTCCTAATTTTGTGTTAGCTGTGGAGAACGAGGCCGCGACTGGATGTGAGACCCTGTCGGATGTAGCTCGCCTCTGTGAAATACTAAAAGATGATCGCCTCGGCTGCCTGTGGGATCTTGGCAATTATCTTTACAGTATCCACACCTTAAACCATTTAAAAACAGAAAGGATGTCACTGGCTTCTTTTCTTGACAAAGAGCTTAAGGTTCACTGGCCTATCGTAAAAGCAATTCACCTTAAGAACGCGCGGCGAGTGGGCCTCGAAGCAGAAACTATTCCTCTAGCTCAAACAGAAGGAATAGATTCAATGGAAGAAATTGATTTCAAAGAGCTGCTCTTGAGGTTACGGATGCTGAAGATTCAAGTGCCTATTGATCTTGAGCCGCTTCCTGGGGCAGAACATGCCACGGCCGATCTTAAAACCATTAGGAGGATGATCAACGAGTTGCCCATTAAACTTTATGTGTGATGTAGTGATCTTTCGCCAAGTTTATCTTGGCTTTTTTATTTTGTCCTAAAAATACAAAACGTCATTGCGAGGAGACGCATTAGCGTCGACAAAGCAATCCCATTCCTAAGAGTCAAATAAGACTTTCACGAGATTGTCACCCTGCGGGTGACCACCCGGTATCGGTGGCTTCGCTCCCTCTGGTCGCTCGCAATGACAGAAATAAAAAAAATAGGGACGAGTTAATTGCTCTCGTCCCTGGACTAGACTTCTGTCTAGTCAGTCTTGCGTCGTTCGAAGACCAGCACGGGGAATCTTTATTCTAACGGTCCCTTCATAACGACCGCTGTCGTTTCTCTTGGCCCCCTGACTCACAACCTGTCCCCCTATCTCGCTGACTTCAATGATAATGTTCAGTCTATCGTTGAAGTAGCGTGCAAGGCGGATCCTCGCGTCGTGAGCAGCGCCGTCAAGGGCAAACTGCTGGTTGCTCGATGTTTCAAAACCATCAACATAGTAGTACCGACGGTCCTGATCGGTATAGATGTCCTTATCGAGTTCAATTAACTCGACTTGAGGGCCCTTCTTCGCCGCGATGACCTTGTCTACAAGAGCCTTAGAGACACGAACCTTGACCGTTGCCCGGTAAAAACTACCGGACATAGACACGGCCTCATCTACCTTTTCAACCGCGTCGCCCGGAAGGTCCTTCCGGTCAACGTTTGCCGGGAGCTTACCGAATAAGCTCGACACAGCCATCCGGCGAGCTTCGGTCAGAGCGAAGTCGCGAGTACTCGACATTTTCGTACTGCTGGCATAATAATAACCAGCTTCCTCGGCCACCCACGTTTCGGGTTGCCTGACTTCGGTCTGGGTCGCCTTTCTCTCACTCTCGGACTTTGCCGCTACCCTGGACTTTGCCGCTACCTGTTGTCCTCCTGTGCTTACATTTAGCTGTGTGCCAGCAGGCACATGCACAAGCACAGAATTCCGAGTAACACTAATTGTCCCGCCTTCCGGGACAGTTATATCCATACCCGAACCGCCACAGCCAGCCAGAAAACCAACCACACCAACTACCAGGACCATCGCCATAACCAAACTGAACTTTTTCATTCTTTGACTCCTTATCCTTCTTTTGTAACACTCCTTCCTGTCTGTCAGGCGAGTGTTACTTCATAAGCACGAAAATACATGAAAAGCCTGATAAAAACATTGTCCAAAGGGCTAAATTAAGGCCTAAATTCCCTTTATTTAAGCCCAAATCTAGTTCTTTTTTCAAATACTCCATATTGTATCATAAAATGTCGCCTGTGTCAATAGAAGATGGTAATGCCGCTGTGAACTGAAGTAATCTCCAAAAAATAAAAAATGGTCTATCCTTGCTGTTTATGAGATTGTCACCCTACGGGTGACCACCCGGTATCGGCGGCTTCGCTCCCTCTGGTCGCTCGCAATGACAGGAAATGGGAAAAACTAAAAAAGAGGATTATTGAGGATAATCCTCTGTTACTTCAAAATCAACATCTTTCGTTGCAAACTAGATTCTTGCGTCTTGACAGAATAAAAATAGATGCCGCTGGCCAGAATTTCTCCTTGGCTGTTTTGAGCTTGCCAAGGAATCTTGTTATGCCCTGGCTGTCCGGAAAAAGTAAAAGAAGCCACCTTCTGACCGCCTGCAGTAAACACCTCGATCTGAATCTCTGCTTTTCTTTCCAGCCAAACAGCGAATGTGGTTTCGTTAAAAAAGGGGTTGGGAAAGTTGATTGCCCATAAATCCCTAAAATCCACCTGTTCCCCTAAACCATCTTTTTCTTCTACTGTAATATTCTCGGAAACCGCTAATTCGTTAAACTCAATCTGAAAAGACCAATGAAGCGGCGGTGGGCCCTGTCCCTCTCTGTCCACGATGGTCAAAATGACATTGTGCTCGCCAAAAGCAAGGTAGCTGGAAGGGACCCAAGATATGATTTGATCAACCTCGTTAAACTCAAATTCTGCCTCTGTCCCGTCTATCGCCAGACTCCAAGCTTCTGGATTCAAATTAGAGCTCGGCCCTAAAATTTGAGCAGAAATACAGGGCTTCCGCTTATAAATCACAGAGTTTGGCGCCGGCGCCAGAGAATCTGGATTAATGGTCAAAGCCTCCCGTGAACCGGCCCAGATCCGCTCTTCCAAAATTCTTTGAAAGGGCTCGCCCTCTAAATCCACGCCCGAAATCTCGGCCCGGATCAAATAGGGACCGGGGATTTCTGGAATATATTGACAAAGATCCCCCTCTTTTTCTAAAACCTGACCATCAGGATCGCAAATCCACAAAACCACTGTGCAGGGAAGGGATTTGAGAACATAATCCTCCCCTTTTTGTTTGGCAGAAATCCTAATCTCAATCGCTTCACCTAAAGCATAAAGAGACTTGAAAGGATGAAAATTGGCAATCACCGAACTGACCGTGGCCACGCTTAAAACATAAGGTTCACCGCCCGGGCTCACGCTCTCCCCTTTTATTTCAATTCTGTATTGACCAAGGGAGGGGACTGCCAAGTCAAAGCCCAAATAAACTTCGCCTCTCCTGTCTGGCAAGATTAAAGCGCCTGCCGGCCCGATAATCTGGGCTCCTAAAGTACTCCCGCCCCAACTAAGATTGATCTGGGCTAAACCGACATCGTCTCCGATTCTAAACCTGTGTTCTACTGTTTGTTCTTGATTGATGTATCCTCTTTCTTTTAAGGCAGTGCTCGCTCCGTGCATTAAGCCCCCGATAAAAGCAAAGAAGTCAGCAAGCTCTTCCGGAGAACCAAAATCCACGTGCTTGTACATCCCGCCTGTAACTTTAGCAATTTCCTGGAGCATCGGTTCATTGTATTCTTCGCCCGAGCCAAACCCGATCGTAAAAACAGGACAGCTGTCCTCGGGAATCACTTCAAAAGGGTCAGGATCTCGGTTGTTCGCGCCATCGGTCAAAAGCAAAATCAACTGGTTATTGGGATGGGGCAGGGTCTTAAAACCCTTAAAGCAGGCATAGAGAGCCAATCCGATTGCTGTCCCATTCCAACTGCCAACTTCAATGCCCCTGATCAGCTCTTTAATTTCATTGCTACTTTCGAAATAGCCTTGACCTGGAACATCAACATCACCGGCAAAATCCACGACCGCGCAGTAATCTTCGGGCCAGACAAGATCGGCAAAAGCTTCAGCCGCGACTTTTGCCACTGCCAAACGCGAACGGGAGTCTGAATTCGTCATCGGATAAGTCATGCTCCCGGAACGGTCAATGACCAAAGCAAGATCAGCACTGCCGATTGCCTGGCTAACTCCCAAAACCCTTTCTAAAAATTTCTCGCCCAACTCCTCTTTTTCTTCTGAATAAACGACTTGGGCTTGAAGCGTTAAATAAACATCACGAGCAAGATCGTAAACATCTTCCCGCTTGTTGTGTCCCGGCCTGACAGCGCCAAAGGGAGGGATTGTTAAATCACCAGCAATGTACAACCAACCATCGTCTGTGAAAAACAGCTCTCCGTCTCCATCCTCTTGGTCTAAAATCTCCTGATGAGAATATCCTAAACGCCGCGCCTCAAGATAGAGACTAATCTGGTTTTGAATCGCGACAGCCACCGCGTTGTCATAGAATTCCAATAAAGCCCTTTCAATTGGCGAGAAAGCAAGCCTCGCTGTCTTAGCAATCCCCCCAAAACCAACAAGCTCTAAGGCTTCAACTAAAATCTTGTCGAACCCGGTCTGGATTGCGAGGTAAATCCCTCGATAATAATCCCCTATTGAGAATTCTTCATAAATCTGATCCCCGCTAATCAGAAAACCGATCCACTTGAGCCAAGGGATTCCGTTGAATTTCTCCCCTAAGGCAATGTTTAAAACCTTATCCGAAATCGTGGTGATCCGAAAAACGGTGCGGATATACTGCCGCGCTCTCTGAATCTCTGGATCTTCCTCTTGTGCTTGGGCCAAAACCTGATTCCCCAGAAACAATAAAAACAACAAAACGATCACTACCGCTCTGAACCTTCTCTTCATCTAAAACACCCCTCACAGTATGATTATGATCTCAAAGAACCAAGAAAACTAGAATCCCTTTTATTATATCATCCCTGCAGTATTATCCCCAATCAATCGTTATTAAATATAAGAGTGCTCTTTACCAAAGAAATTATCCACCGTCTTTTGTTTTTGCTTGGCAATCCTGCTATAATGGAGAGGTAAGACAATCCATAATGACCTGATTTTATGCTGATCATCCTCTACGCGCTGATTGCGCTGGGGCCTGGTATTTTTTGGTTGATCTTTTACCGGCGGAAAGACAAAGAAGAACCAGAGCCTCTGCGCCTCGTGTTCAAAATCTTTGTCTGGGGCATGTTGGCCACGATTCCGGCCGCGCTCCTTGAGTTTGTGGTTGACTACATTATGCCCTATTCCCTCAATGAAAGCATAAGTCAAATCATCTGGGGGACCTTCCTGGTAATCGCGCCGATTGAAGAATACCTTAAATACCTGGTCATCAAGCGAAAGGTCTATAAACGTCCGGAATTTGACCAACGGCTTGACGGCATCATCTACGGCACAGTAGCAGGCCTTGGCTTTGCCTCCCTCGAGAATGTGATGGCCACTTTAGGCAACGGGCCAAGCATCATCCTCCTGCGTTTTTTTAGCGCGACCTTGATGCACGCCTTTGCTTCCGGGATTGTCGGCTATTATCTGGGGCGCGCGCGCTTTAACCCAAAAAGAGAAAAAAGCTTGATCCGCCGCGGCCTCTTGATCGCGATCATCATTCACGGCGCCTATAACTTTGTGATCACAATCGGGATCAGCGTCACGATTCCCCTCTTGGTCATTATCGTCATCGGAGGATTTGTCACGCTAAACCAGCTGATCAAAGGATTAAAGAGAAGACGGGCCCGCATGCTTTCGAGAAGTAATCCGGGAAACGGCCAAGGCGTCCCAAACGACTTTGAGAAACAGCAAGCCAACAAACATAATCAGTAAACAATCAAAGCCTGTTTGCTATCATAAAAGATAGAGACGGGCAGAAAGGAAAACATAAATGGCTAAAAAGCATTTCTTAGAAAAACTAGCAGGCGCTAAAAACACTCCGATTGAAAACCTGCCGACAAAACTTCAAGACAAGAACCCTGATCCCGACAAGAAAGAAAACCCGCAAGCAACAGAAGAAGCTGCCGGGGATTATGAAGGACAGCTCACGATTGACGTCTACCAGACTCCGAATGATATAGTGATCAAATCAACGATTGCCGGCGTTAGACCCGAAGACTTGGACGTAACAATCAACAACGATATGTTGACGATTAAAGGAACAAGAAAAAATGACGCCCAGATTAAACCAGAAGACTACTATTATCAGGAATGTTATTGGGGTCCCTTTTCCCGGTCTGTAATCCTGCCGGTGGACGTAGAAACGGAAAAAATCAAAGCCCAGCTTACAAACGGAATCCTGACCATTACCCTCCCCAAGGCCTCAAAAGCAAAAACAAAAACGATCGCGGTGGAAGCTAAATAAAAAATAATATTCAAAAACCATGATTAGTATCAAAGAGAAAGTGTCTCTAACTTGCGACCAGGTTATTTTTTGGTCGTTGATTCTTTTAGTCTTTTTGCTTCCGCTCTTTTTTCTCCCCTTCACGCCTCGCGTTCTGGAATTCTCAAAGCAACTCTTACTCTTCGCTACTGTCCTGATCGGCTACCTCGCTTGGTTTGCCAAGGGGATTCAAGGCAAAAAAATGATTATCAAGCGCACGCCGCTTGATATCCCGATTATTGCTTTCTTGATTATCTATGCCCTCGCCACAATATTTTCTCAAGATAAAGTAAGCAGCATCCTGGGCGCTTACGGCCAAGGTTCAACAGGATTAATCACGGTTGTTTTCTATGCTCTCCTCTATTTTCTCGTTGTCAGCAACTTAAACACCGCCAAAAAAATCATTAGGCTCGGGATAGCTCTCCTTGCTTCAACAGCCCTCCTGGTTGTCTACACTCTTCTTCAGATCTTCAACGTTTTCATTCTCCCTTTTGAGCTGACCAAAATCAATTCCTTCAATCCCGTGGGCAGCTTGATGAGCTTAACAGTCTTTTTGACCTTTACCCTCTGTCTGGCTGTCGCCTTCCTCTTAAAGACCAGAATGAAGTTAATCTTCAGGATATTAGTTCTGATTCTGATTATTGCAAACTGGGTCCTGATGAATATAATCAATTTTAAAGTGGGGTGGTATGTACTAATTCTAGCTATGTTTGCAATTTTGGGTTTTGGCATTGCCAAGAGTAAAGACTATTTAGCCAAGAAATGGCTGGTTGTCCCCGGAATCCTCTTGCTGGTCGCGATCTTTGGCGCCACCTTGGGCATACCCTCGGTGATAAAAGGAAACTTGCCTAGCGAGGTATCTTTAAGCAATAAACTGTCTTGGGAGATCAGCCGAAAAACAGTCTGGTCCGGCTTCTTTAATTTCCTTTTTGGCTCTGGGCCCGAAACCTTTAGTTATGACTTTTCTCAATATCGTCCAGCCCGTTTTAACCGCAACATCCTTTGGAATGTAAGGTTTGAAAAAGCAAACAACGTCTATTTTGAATCCTTGGCCACGACCGGGGTATTGGGCGTACTCGCCCTGACCGTAATCGTCTTGGTCTTCATCGGCTCATCCAGTTTAATTTTAATCAAAAAGGGACGAAACAGACCATCTGTTTTTAAAGAAGGGCCGCTCGCTAATAATCAGAGAGGTCCTGGAAAAACGAGCTCTTTCTTTGAAAAATTCAAAGAGGAAGAAGAATTAGAGACACCAAAAAAAGATGAGAATGAGTTAGATTTAAAATCCAGATCTATCCCTATCCGAGAAATCAAAGAAGGCGAAGAAGAAGAGGAAGAACAAGGAGTAAAGCGGGAATCCCGCATTGACTTCATTGCCCTCGGCTTGATCGCTGGCTGGGCCTCTCTATTCTTTGCCGGATTTTTAAATTCCACTAATACCACGCTTCAAACCTTTTTTTGGCTCTCGATGGGTTTGATTATGGCTATCATCAGCATCTATCGACCGTATGAATTTAGAAAATTCACCTTGTCTTTCAAGGCCTCTCCTAAGTATGCCCTTCTTCTCTCCTTTACCTTTGTTGCTGCCCTCTCTGCAGTCGCCATCCTATTCAGCTACTTAGGACGGATCTACTTGGCAGACGCTTATCACCAAAAGGCTTTAGAAAAAGCTTCCGAACAAAACTATAATGAAGCAACTCGTCTCTTTAACCGCGCCCTGGAACTAAATCAACACCGTCCGATCTACTATTTAGCCTTAGCTCAAAATTATTTAACCCAGGCAAACATAGAAGCAACCAAAGGTGATGCCGCTGACATCAATCTGATTCAACTCTTAATCGCCAACGGCATCAATCAGTCAAAGCAGGCTACCGATCTTGTGCCTCAGAATGTCAACTTCTGGGAAGCGCGGGGCCAGGTCTATGAAAACACCACGCTCTACTCCCAGGATGCTAACGACTGGGTAATCAAATCTTATGAAAAAGCGCAGGAGCTCGAGCCAACCAACCCCGTCTTTGCGGCCAAACTGGGCCGCGCCTATATGCTGAAAGCAGGGCTTTCCGAAGGAGCAGAACAGGAAGAAGGCTACATCAAAGCCGAAGAAGCCTTTCAAAAGGCAGTGGAGTTAAAGGCGGATTACCTCGCCGCCCATTATTACCTCGCCCTAATTTTTGAAAAAAAGAATCAACTCCAAGAAGCTTTAGAGCGAATTGGAATCTGTTATCAGCTGGCCCCAAAAAATCAAGAAGTAATCTATGAAGTCGGCCGCCTCTCTTACAACAAAGCGATGTCGGAAAACCAGAATAATCTTGAAGAAAATCCTGATTTTGTCCGCGCGGTCAATGCTTTTACTCTCGTAATTGGTTTGAATCCAAATCACGCTAACGCCCGCTACAGTCTGGCTTTGGCTTATGAAACTTTAGGAGAACTTGATCTGGCCTTGGAGCAAATGAGCAAAGTGCAAGAATTAAATCCTGATAATGAACAAGTGAAACAAAAAATTCAAAGCCTGAGAGCCAAAATCTCTCCAGAACCAGTGCCAGAGCCAGAACCGAAAGAGGAAGAAGAGGATTAAAACGTATTCAATAAAATTCTATCCAAAAAACCCCGAAGAACTTTGTACTTTGTGTTGCGGGGTTTTTGGTTGAAAAAACAGAATTTTTTAGCTATAGTATAAGGAGGAATTTGAAGGTTTCTAATTTTTGTTTTAAACAAAAACATTGAAAATGACCATCCCTAAAAAAATTCTGCTCGCCTTGATCGCGATCATCCTGCTCGTCATCCCGCTTGTTGCCGTCTTTAGCTTAGCTTATGCTAATCGGATCTATCCCGGCACCCGAGTGGCAGGTCTTAATTTAGGCAAAAAAAATCGCGAGCAGGCTTTTAAGATTTTGGAAGGTCGGGTCAGCTATTTTGAAAACCAAAGTTTTAAAATCTTCTACAAACAAAGGGAGTGGAACATTAAAAAAGAGGATATCTCGCTTGAATTTGATCTTGAAAAAACCCTAGACCAGGCCTTTGATGTGGGCCGCGAAAAAAATATAGCCAAAAGAACATTAAATCAAATCCTCCTGGTCTTGGGACAAGCAGATCTGCCGATGCGCTATACTCTGGATCCAGACAGGCTTGATCAATACCTTCACGACAACCTCTCTCTGCTTCGCGAAGAGCCTGTCTCCGCCAAACTGGTTTTAAAAGACAGCCGTTTTTACATCATCCCGGAAAAAGAAGGGAAAAAAGTCAATTTTGAAAAGTTAAAAGCAGAAATAAAAAAAAATTTAGATAGTCTTTCCGAAAACAGAATTGAGGTCAGACTGAAAACAGAAGCGCCCGAATTGACCCGAATCGGCATCCTCCCGGCCTACCGCGCTGCCCAAGAAGCAAGCAACAAATCTTTAAAACTGACTTGGGAGGGAAAGTACTGGACAATCAATCCCGAAACCATTATTTCCTGGATCGATTTTGAATTGTCTGAAGATCTAATCAAAAGCAAAGGCCCTGCCCCCCTCAAAAAAGAAAGAAAATTGTCTTTGAGAGACTTCACGCTCTCTGTCTCTGATTATCTAGGAAGAAAAGAATCAAGTAAAATCTTAAAGCTTACTCTAAATCGTGCCGAAACTAGTACTTTTTTGGAAAGCATTGCCCCAGAGCTTTCCCAAGAGCCGATTAACGCTCTCTTTAAAATGGCCGGAAGCAAGGTCACCCTGTTTAAACCCGGACGGGACGGGAAGGAACTGGACTTTGAGGCAACTATTCAACAGATTGAATCCGCGCTTACTCATAACACTCCCGACTCGGAAAGACAAACCGAAATCGTCGTCAAAACAATCGTTCCCAGCGTCAGCAACCAAAACATCAATGACCTGGGAATTACAACCTTGATTGGCACGGGTGAATCCGATTTTACCGGATCACCCGCTAACCGCCGCCACAACATCCGGATCGGCGCGGGCAGATTCAATGGTGTCTTAATCAAACCAGATCAGGAATTCTCCGTGATTGAAACCTTGGGCGAAGTTTCCGCCCAGACCGGTTACAAGCCAGAATTGGTGATCAAGCCCGAAGGCACGATTCCAGAGTTCGGCGGCGGGTTATGCCAGGTTTCAACCACCATCTTCCGGTCGGCAATCTACTCTGGTCTGCCGATTTTAGAACGGAAGCCCCATAGATATGTGGTCAGTTACTACAAACCGATCGGCATGGACGCCACGATCTATATCCCCCATCCTGATGTCCGCTTTAAAAACAATACCGACGGCCATATCCTGATTCAGAGCCGAATTTCCGGCAACAAGCTCTATTTTGACTTCTACGGCACAGATGACAATCGCAAAATTGAAATCAAAGGCCCCGTCTATATCTCGGGTTGGATTGAACCTGGCGAGCCAGCCCAGATTGAAACCAACACCCTGCCTGCGGGCCAGAAAAAACAGATTGAACGCGCCCACAAAGGTATCTCTACGGTCTTCCACCGCACGGTTACCCGCGATGGCGAGGAAATCCTAAAAGACAGTTTTTATTCAAAATACTATCCTTGGAAAGCGGTCTTTTTAGTGGGTGCAGGCACCCCTCCAAAAGAAGAAAAAAAAGAAGAACCAAAACCACCGCCGCCTCCGCCCAAACCAGAACCAACTCCTGAACCGCCAGAAGAGGAAGCAGACGAAGAAGAGGAAGAATAATCTAGGGGCGACCTTTATAGTCGCCCGGTTGCATCCCCGTAGGGGCGACTCCATGTGGTCGCCCAATCCTTTAAAAATAAAAAGCGGTGGAAAATCATCACACCGCTGTAGGGATTGTAGGGGCGATCTTTATGGTCGCCCGTCCCTTTCCCAAAGATCACCATACAAACCTACCCCGCAGCCTCTCTGGCAATCTCCAGACACATCTTCACAAACTCGCCAAAGGCAAATTGAAATTCGCAGGCGGTTTTCTGCACAGACCCGAAAGTTGACCATTCTTCCGGCTTTAAGCCTTCTGTTCCCCAGTGCATCACATCTGTGATTCCAACTCTTGCCACCAGAAAGTCTTTTATCTCTTGGGTGAGACCATATGCCCGACAAAAATCAGGAAGCGCTTGCAGTAAAGTAAGCCAGGGATATTCAGGCTCGGAGGCAATCGAATCCCGATAATCCTCAAGCTGAAAGCCTGCCAATTCTGCATACTCTGCAACGCTCCGACCATGGTTAGGGAACTCGGTGTGGATCATATTATCACCAAGTGCGAGCAAAGTATCATCTGGAGTCCGTTTGGACGCAGGGAGATATCCCATCGAGTCCACAACCCATTCTGCCTTTTCGCGGCTCAGGTTGTATTCCCTTTCTATAAAGGCTATCCATTTCTCCTTATTTCCTGGAGACAAGAATATTTTCCAAACCCGTTGGGCGACAAAGGTTCCAGCCATTTTCAGGGCCTTCTCTAAAGTTTCCAGACTTTCTTGCGAATACCCAGCTAATATTGCCGTTTCCATTATAGTGGGCTGGTCAGCAGGATCAAGGGTCTTGAGATACTTATAGGCGCAAATGACCCTTACTTTTGTCTCAATATCGCTAGGTGCGAGAGCTTCCCAAACTGCCCTATCTACACCCAGTTCGTTTGCAAGCTTCTCCAGAAGATCCATGGCCTGACTAACAGAACGATACTTAGCAACTAAGTTAAATATACTAACGGCTGCTTGCTCCCGAAGATGACTAACCAGCCGTCCCGGCATATTGGTCATATAGGTTCGGACAACCGGATGTCCTGTATTTAATGCCGCAGCCTTGCCCTTTAAAGCTTCTATCCAGAGCATAACCTCTTGGGCTACTGCATAGACCAATGTGTTATTCGTGCCCTGTCCCCGGCTATTCAACTTACGGGTGATTTCCAGAGCAGCCGGATGGCAGGCAGCAACTTTCAGAACCAAATTCGGTGCTATTTTCCCGGCTTCATCGCCAAAACCCAGTAATTGATCATACTTTATCAAGAATTCTCTGGCCTGTTGACGAGCGCGTTCAGCATCCGCAATGCTCTTTTCAACCGAACCAGCGATCAGAGGACTTAACTGAAAACTCACCTGATAGTCAGTAAGATCGGTGAACACAGGCTAATGGGCGGAAAATGGTGAGATTAGGCCAGAGCGCCAAGAGTGTTGCCTGCATTGCGATCTCAAACTTGTAAGCTTCAGGATCCGCAAGCCAATCACTGTGCTCCGCAATTTTGCTTTTCAGCTTTTCCCTTAAACCTAGATCTTCAAGATATGCCTTCCAGGCCAATACTGGGTTTGTGGAAACTTGGCAGTAAAATGATCTCATCCACCCCAGGCCCCGGGCAAAATCGTTCCCGAATTTGCCCATCTCTCTTTCAACCATCTTCGTATAAACGCAGCGATGTATTTGCTCTCCAAGTTTGATCAAGAAAGAACCGGCTGGTTTTTCCTGATTTAATTTCTCGCGAATCCTCTCTGCCCAAAGACCAGGCAGACTGTCTCCACCATTCACTGACTGCATATCAGCAAGAAGGGATTCCACTACGTTTTTCTGGATTTCTAAGTCTAAACTATCCAGCGCGGCGAGAACCTGCTTAAAGGCGTCATCTCTCTCTTCGGGCTTATATCCTACGATTACTGCCTCTCTCCCGACGAAATTACGACCCAAAAGAATAAGCGCCTCTCCCTCCTGGGCTGGTGTGCAGGCGTGCTTCCGGATTGCTGCTATTGCCGCTGTGGTCATTGAAACTAAATCTCCAGGCCTTGGATTAATCAGAACCTGATCTGCTGCCGCCAAGCTCTCGCCCTGTTTCAGGGCTAGTGCTATTGCCTTTTCATTAACCATCATCCCTCTCCTTCCTTTTCTTTGACAGAACATACGAGAAAACATTAAACTACCGAAACACCCGAATCATAGTGTAGCTCCAAATTTGACATTTTAAAAACCTCCCTCCACATTGAAATGCCAACCGCGAAAAGTAGAAAGAACGAAATTAACTGAATATATTAGTAGATTATAATCCAAAAAGCAAAGAAAGACAATGTTTTCTGAATAATGCGGAGTTTGGAATCAAGGGATTTAAGTTCCAAAAATAAAAAAGCGGTCTTATATTTCTACCGCTTTAGCAGGGGCCCAGGATAGTAATGGTTGCAGCAGAAGGAAGACTGGTTGATTCTCCATCTTCATTAACCACGGCTACCAAAATGCACGGCTTATCTATAGAAGGGACCGTTGCTCTAACGCACACCTTCTGATCAATCACCACTTTCCTACCCACTTGCAAATGAACGTGAATCTCCTTGTCCTTGATCCTGTTATAAGCCTTCGCATGGGAAGTTTGTCCCACAACAAACCTCTCATGCAAGAAAATCTTGCGGAAAATCTTCCAACTTAGCAGCAAGTAGCAAAGCACGAGGTTAAGGAGAGGTGAAAGCAGCCCCAAAACCCCCTTAAAGCTCTCCGGATTCCCCCATCTAATAACTGTGGTGAGAATAACCACAAAGAGTGGCAAAAAGTACAAAAAAGCGAACATTTTCTTCTTCACGATACATCATCCCTCCTTCTGTTTTTGATGATTACCACCCAGATTTTAAAACAATAAATGCCTCTTAATCTGTAGACGCTAAGCTCCTAAGTCTACTTAAGAGCAAGGCTAAACTCCAAGGATTAGGAAAGTCTGGCCCCCTCGCCCAATGAAGATTCAATTTACGATCATCATCCGAAAATCTTCGCTAAGCGAGGGGTAACTCGCCATTAAAAAATCCATTGACAAGCATAGCCCCGTAAAACCGCCTACAGATTAAGAAGCATTAATTATAAATCGAAGGTCCCAAGGATCCTTAAGGAATACCCGCGAGATCCCTTCATCCTCGCCTCGCTCATCCTCGGGATGACCCTTGGTCACTTTGAACTAAATATCTTACCATAGCTGAATTTTCTTGTCAATACACTAAGAAAATGGTAAAATAAAACAATTGAAGTACAAAAATGGACCAAAATCCAACTGTTTCTCCTCAAGAAAAAAATGAAGATAAAAAGCTTGATTTGGCCCTGCGGCCAAAGACCCTGAATGAATACATTGGCCAGGCCAAAATCAAAGAAAGTTTGCGGATTTTTTTAGCCGCAGCAAAAAAAAGAGGCGAACCCCTAGAGCATATCCTCCTCTATGGCGCGCCGGGCCTAGGCAAAACCACGCTTGCTAATATTATCGCCCGCGAAGCTCAAGTTTCCTTGAGAACCACCTCTGGGCCGGCAATTGAACGACCCGGAGACCTCGCCTCAATCCTGACCAATTTAGAAGACGGCGACACCCTTTTTATTGACGAATGCCACCGGCTTGCCCGCCAGATCGAAGAAATCCTCTATCCGGCAATGGAAGACCAGGTTTTAGATATTATTATCGGCAAAGGACCGGCGGCCAAAAACATCCGCCTGCCCCTAAACCGCTTCACCCTGATCGGCGCGACCACTAAAATCGGAATGCTCTCCTCTCCTTTACGCGACCGCTTTGGTGCAATCTACCGTCTCCGTTACTATGAGACCGACGAAATCAAAGCAATCATCAAACGTTCTGCTCGACTTTTAAATATCAAATACATAGAAAATAAAGCCTTAGATAAAATCGCCGTCTGTTCGCGCTGCACGCCCAGGGTTGCTAACCGGCTTTTAAAAAGAGTGCGGGATTATGCGGAAATAAAGGCAGAGGGCAGAATCACACTCTCTGTTGCCCAAAGAGCCTTAGAAATCTTGGAAATAGATACGCTCGGCCTTGATCAGGTTGACCGCGAGCTTCTCAAAAATATTATTGAAAAATTCAACGGGGGACCAGTGGGCTTGCGCGCCCTGGCCGCTTCGTCGGCTGAAGAGCGAGACGCGATTGAGGATGTTTATGAACCGTTTTTATTGCAAAGCGGCCTGATCGCGCGGACCCCGCGAGGCAGAGTCGCCACTCCGCTTGCTTATCAGCATCTTAATATTATCAAACCAAAACAAAAACTAATCTAATCATCAAAATCTATGCCTTCAATCGACAAATCCAACATGCTAAAAGTCCTCCATGACTTCCCCTTGCAATTCGGCAAAGCCCTAGAGATTACCGCCAAAGTTAAAGTGCCCCGGAAACAATACAAAAATGTGGTGATCGCCGGGATGGGCGGCTCTTCTCTCCCTGCCGCGATCATTGAAACCTATCTGCAGGGAGAAATCAGTCTCCCGATCTATATCTGCCAAAACTACAGCCTGCCCCAAGAAGCTGATCAAAAAAGTTTGGTCTTTATCTCCTCCTTTTCCGGCAACACCGAAGAAACCTTGAGTGTGTATCAAGAATGCAAACAAAAAAAGATCACAATGGTTGGGATCACCACCAACGGCCAGCTTTCAAAATGGTGTAAAAAAGACAATGTCCCCTTCATTAAGCTACCCGAAGAAGGGATCCAGCCCCGCTGCGGCAATGGCTATAATTTCACTGGAATCCTGACCGCGATGAGCAAGGCCGGCATTGTCCCGGACAAAACCAAAGAAATTAAAGAAACAGCTCAAGCTTTAGCCAAGATGCAATTCCCCCCAGCCCAAAAGATCGCCCGCATGCTCAAAAATAATCTAATCATTGTTTATGCCAGCGAACGCTTCCGCGAAATCGCCCGGATCTGGAAAATCAAATTCAACGAGAACTCAAAGGTCCTCGCTTTTCACAACTACTTTCCAGAGTTAAATCACAATGAAACCGCCGGGTTCACAAACCTTAAAAAAGAAGGAATCCCTACCACTGTCATCATCCTCCGCAATAGTAAAGATCACCCCCGGATCCTAAAAAGAATGAAAATCACGGCAGACATTATCAACCAAAAAGGCGGCAATGTGATCACGATCAAAATGGTGGAAGGAAGCCTTTTAACCCAAATCTTCGGCACAATTTATTACGGCGACTTTATCAGCTACTATCTAGCCCTAGAATACAAAACCGACCCCAGCCCAGTAGAAATAGTGGAATACTTGAAGAAAAGACTTAAGGAATAAATCAAAAATAGAAATAAAAATGCGTAGGCAATATAGATTGCCGCTCGGACTAATTATATTTCTTCTGTTCTGCTTGGGGGCAGAATCTTTTGTTTTCAGGACCTATGCCGCCTCACCTAGTGATGTCCTAATCAACGAAATTGCTTGGATGGGAACTGGGGCTTCTACCGCGGATGAGTGGATTGAACTTTTTAATAACACTGATCAAGATATAGGCCTTGCTGGTTGGACCCTAGAAGCAAAAGATGGTACGCCAACAATTGCTCTTGCTGATACAATTCCGGCAAAAAGCTATTATCTGCTTGAGCGCACCGATGATAACACAATCTCCGACCTTCCCGCTAACAAAATCTATACCGGCGCTCTAGAAAACTCTGGAGAGCATCTTGTCTTAAAAGACAACTTAAATAATACAATCGATGAAATAGACAATTCCAGCGACTGGTTGAGCGGCAACAGTACAGACAAAACAAGCATGGAAAGGGTTGACCCCCAAAAAGAAGCTTCAAGCTCTGATAATTGGGCGACGAACAATCAAATAGTTATAAATGGTAAAGACAGCAATGGTGGCCCAATCTATGGCACGCCCAAACAAAAAAACAGCGCCGCCTACCCCCAAGATACCACCCCCTCTATAAACTATATTGTAATCAATGAATTTCTGCCTGACCCAGAGGGCTCTGACCAGGAAGGAGAGTTTGTTGAGCTTTTCAATAATTCAGACACAACCGCTGATTTATCATCTTGGAAAATAAAAGATAAGACCGCCTCAAGTTTTACAATTGATCCCGGCACCACGATGCCGGCCTATTCTTACCTTGCCTTTTACACCGGTTCAAAATTCCTTTTAAACAATAGTGGTGACACAGTCTTTTTGATTCACAATAATGAAACCTTGGAAGAGGTAAGTTATTCCGGCCCTGTACCCAAAAACCAATCCTACAATCGTAAGGAAGATGACACTTGGACCTGGAGCACTACTTTAACACCTGGACAGAAGAATGTAATTTCAGAAGACGAAAAAGACGATTCTTCCAGCTATCCCCGTCATATCTGGATTTCAGAATTTTTACCCGACCCCGAAGGTAAGGACACGGAAGGAGAATTTATTGAACTTTACAACCCAGGCCCAGATGAAATTGATCTGGAAAATTGGCAATTAGATGACGAAGAGGATAAAGGATCACGGCCCTATACCTTTCCTGAAGATTCTGAAATTAAAGCAGGGGAGTATCTAAGCCTCCCCTATTCCGAAACCAAGATCACCTTAAACAACAGTGGTGATTGGGTCAGGCTCCTCTGGCCCTCAGGCCAAGCAATTGATGAGATTGAATATGGAGAAGCCCCCAAAGCTGAATCTTATAATAAAATGAATGGTGATTGGTGTTGGAGCCTAGAACCCACACCAGCTGAACAAAACATTTGTTCAGCTCAAAGCCCTAAAGAAGCCCAAGAATATCCACGCACTGTCTGGATCAATGAATTTCTGCCCGACCCCGAAGGCAAAGACACGGAAGGAGAGTTGACTGTCCCTCAAACGAGTATTTATAGGGAATATTACAGTAAATATCAATCTTTGCGCCTTTAATAATTACCTTATCTATCAACATTTTAAGCACTTCTCTCTTTTGAGAATAGGTGATTTTCTTAAGATTGTCCTTGAACCGCCCATACATCTCCTGAATTGATTGTGTTCTCGCCTTCTTCTCTTCTTTGGAAATAAAAAGGTTATTATACCTTACTTTTTCCCGCCTGAAGCTATCGGCCTCTTTATTTATCTCCCCCACTTTCTCTTCGTAAGTCTCCTTATCTACCCCACCTCCCAAATACAAATCCAGTAATCGTCTGGATTTTTCTTTGTTCTTAAGGATCAGCTTATCTGATTCTCTCTGTTTCTCTTGAACCTCCTCAATGTTGTTCTCTTTCTTCTGTATCTTTTCCAATTGCTCAAAAGCTATGGCTGGATTACTCAACGCCTCTGCTATCTTGTTCCAGATGGGCTCACTAATTCTTTTTTCTGCCACGCTTTTGGCTTTACATTTCTCCTGTTTATTATCCGCTCTGGTGTTATGACAAAAATATCTCTTCCGTCCAACTACACCTCTTTTGCGTTCAGCACTATACATACTCCCATACCTACCTTCACAGTAACCACACTTAATCATGTGGGCAAAAAGATATTTATACTTACTATTTCTCGGTGAGTGTTTTTTATTTTTATTTATTTGATTCTGGACCAAATCAAAAATCTTTTTACTAACTATTCTAGGAGTTTTAATCTTAATCCACTCGTCCTCGGGACGTAAATTATCTTCTCCTCTAACCCTCCCCAAATATTTATATTTACGATAAGTAAATGTACCCGAATAAATCTCGTTAGTTAAAATCCTGCCAACGGTCCTTTTCTTCCAAAAGCACGCACCATTAACCTGCTTCTTTTTACCTAAGTTACCATACTTAGTAGAAATCCCTAAATCATTAAGTCGCTTTTGGACTGAATGTGAAGTTGAACCTTCTTCTGCAACCCATTTATACATTTTCCGAACAATCTTAGCCTCTTCTTTATTAATTTCAAGTTTGTGAGTCTCTTTATTGTAATCGTATCCATAGGGAGTAATGCCCCCCTTCCAGTTGCCCTCTTTAAGATACTTGATTTGTCCCATTAGAGTCCTTTCTCTGATCATCTCTCTCTCTAGTTCAGCTATGGACCCTAAATTCTGAAGCATATACTTGCCCATCGGAGTTGAAGTATCAAATGTCTCTGTAATTGACTTAAAACCAATTCCATTTCTCTCTAAATCAGCAACTAGCTCAAGGAGATTCTTTAGGCTCCTTGAAAACCGATCTAATTTATAAACTAAAACTAAGGCAAACTCCTTATTTTGAGCTGCCTGTAATAACAGGCTTAAAACAGGCCTTTCCTTTTTTGCGCCACTAATTCCTTCCTCTCGGTATATATGTCTTTTTTCTAATAGAAAACCATTGGATTTACAATAATCCTGCAACTTCTCTTGTTGATCTCCTAGGCTATAACCATTTACTTGCTCTTCGCTAGAAACTCTTGTGTAAATAGCGACTTTCTTCATATAAATTTAGATTAACGACTATCTAAAAACTTATCTAAATCCTCTGCTTTAATTCTCCATTGCCCAATCATCACTGCCTTTAATTTTCCAGATTTAATAAGCCTATACACAGTTCGCCGACTGACCCTTAAAATGTCAGCTACTTCTTGGGTGGTATAAAGTTGAATTTTCTTTTTATTGTTATTCATCCTATTTATGTTCTTTATATTATTGTACCTCTTTGTCATCTTTTGTCAACTTAAGTTATACACTTCCTTATAATCACCTTTTAAGGCTCGTGTGGGCCCTCTTTTTTATAAATGGGACACTTCTCTTTTTATAAAGCGCGCATAAAACTCTTTATTTTTTGATTCTTTTTGATAATATCCAACAAAGATTTAAAAGATTCTTTGTATTTTTTAAAGATTTTTTAATCGGTTTTGCGTTAGCAAAACATGTAAAAAACAATACAAGCAGAATAGGTGGACGGTCCACGGACGGCACAGGTAAGGTTAGGTAAGGATAGGTTAAGTAAAGATAGGTTAGAAGAGGGGAAGAAACAAACTTCTTTAGAAGTTTTCTTTTCTTTCCCCTTCTTTAAGTTAATACTTCTCTATCTATATCTTTATATCTATATCTTTATATATGTGGCCTTACTTTATGTAGAGCGTTCTTGCTTCTATTTTTTCCTTTAATATAAGCGTAGAAGAAGGCATTTTGTGCTTTGAGCCAAGTAAAGAAATTTTACTTACCCAAGTAAAGAAACTTTACCTGTCAAGTAAAAAAAATTTACTTGCTAGGTAAAAAAATTTTACTTGGGCTGACTAAATACTTTTAATTTTACAAATCCGCCAGAAGTCCTGCCGTCCCTTTTCACTAGTCCTTTTTTCTCCAATCCAACGATGGCTTTAAGAAGGGTTGGTGTTGAGATATTCAGCTCTTTGGCTGATATACTTTTATCCTTAAAAAATTCGGTCTCATCGGCAATCGTGCTTCTTTTCATTCGCCGTCTAACCCGCATATACAAATAAACTTTTAATTCATTACCCTTAAGCAGTCCCAATAAATTTATGTAGATGCCAACAAATTGCAATTTTAGCACCTTTACTGATTGTTTTCTTTTTGCTTTTTCTGGATCACGCACCTCAATATCCCTTTTGCGCAAAAATTCCTTCGCCGAGTCGTCCCGCGTATGTTCTCCTTCTTTCCGTCTTGTTATAATTGTTTCCAACTTTTCTGGTTCACTCATAATGCCTTTTCAACAGGAATAGTAAGCGGTGAAGGCATTAGCACCACCGCTCACTATTCTTATTGATGTACTAATTATTTCTGATAAAGGGTTAGTTTCTACTAGAAGTGGTGTTGGATGGCAACCCTTAAAATCTAACACCACTTTCAGCGAAAATGCTCATTTTTCTCTGAACAATTATTTTGTTCATATTTTTTGGAGCTAATATCTGAATCACTCAGGTTCAAAATAAAATTAAAAACCCTATTAAGTGCCTGATCACTTAACTTATTTTTAGAAAATCTTAATCTGATTTTAAATTTATTCTTTTCTATAAAAGTCATTTTCTATTCTCAAAAATAATTTTGCTTTTTTAATGGAAGAGTCATGAATTGCTTTGTATTCAGGATATGACATGGAACGATCCACCCCCTCCTCTCATCACAATTATTTTTATAAATAAAAAGATTACTAGTAAATCCTTGTAAAAGCTATATAAATTCTTTAATCCTTCTGATGAGACCCTTGGAGGTAAGTTTGAGGGGTATCTAGGGGAGACTATCGGTCTATAGTTTTATCTACGTTTTGATGGATTTTTCCCTGTCATGTTTCTACCAAATCTAAACTTATACAGAGCACAGTCAAGAATAACGCATTTTCTTACCTCTGCTTCTGACCAACCAGAACAATCAAGACATTTCAAGCGAATAGCCCTTAAGGGAGAAAGTCTTGTCCCTTCTTTGATTTGTTTCAGTCCTTTTTGGTAAAGTTTTTCACATTTGTTCATACTTATTTTTATCTAAGTCAAATCGTTTTCTAAAAAGCTTTTGGTATTTGCAATAAGCCCGTCGGCTTTCCAACATTCCTTCAACTGAAGGAATGAAGTGTGAGTGGTCGGTAATATCATAATAACTAATAGGCATTGTTAAAATAATAGTGTCTAATATTTTCATTACTTCTTTAGTGGTTGTTTAGTTTAATATCTCCCTTGCCTTTGCGATTATTGCTTTTTCAATGGCCTCGCTGGCTTCTCTGTTGATGGGGTGGTAGATATTGATATTCTTGTCGCCTATTTTCTTCATGGGATAGGTAAGGCGGTATCCTGTGCCGTCTAGGCGGGAATAAACGCCTATTGAGCCTAGATAGAGACAATTATCGAATACTACGCTGGCAAAGGCCACAAGACCGTTTTGAGGCTTAATTGGAATTATTTGAATCTCTGTTATTTTCATTGTTTTTAGTCTTTTTATATAAACGCGGGCTTACTCTTTGGTCTATTTCCAGAAGCAAACTGAAAAAACCGGACAAGTTTTTCCTTGCCTCAAAATCAGATTCTTTTTTTGAGTTATCTATTTTTTTTATTATTTTTCTCATTACTTACTTCAGACATCTTTAAACAAAAAACCAGCAGTTTGTGTACTGCCGGTTTGTTTGTTGAAAGTTTTTTAAAAAAGAAAAAGCCAAAACAACAAATACCAGCTTGCAAAACAAACTGTTATTCATTGTTCTGGCTTCTATAGTCCACCTATGTGGATTACCTATAAATTAGAAACAATTCTCTTGTATGTGCATCCCACAAAACAAGATTATTTATAATTCAACGAACCTTATTAAGTACATTATAGCAATAATCACTAATTAGTCAAGTCAGATTTAAAAATAATTTCATTACCATTGAACTCAAAATAATTAGGTGTTTTGCAAGAACGGCATTTCCAATATTTTTTGATGTTAAAATTTCTTAATAACTTTTTTATTTCATCTAATGATGAAAGCTCTTTTCCTAAGAATCTGCCACATTTTTTGCATTTCCATTTTGGTCTATCTTTCATTGAAATAAATTCTGGTATCTTATCTATAGTATGGTTTAAAATAGCATCAATTTCCTGTCTTAAAACCATAAGATTATCTTTGTCATTTACCTCTACGCCAATAGGTGTTGCCATTCCACCACCTGCTACTGGCATACCCCATTCTCCAGCTTCAAAGTCAGCATCTGCACTAATATCTACAGCGATATAAGAGGTTCTAAACTCAATAAATTCAGCAATTTTCCAATTCCAGTCATCTAAACCTTCAGGCATCTTTTTATCAGATGTTTTGTCTATTAGCATATCATCTAACATAGGCAAAAGAATTTTTAGATTATCACATTCTATTTTTGCATAATCAATTATAATTTTTGCATCTTCCTTGTTGTTTTTTACATTTTTCATTACTTTTTTATTTCCCCCTATCCAGATTACCTAAAAGGCAATGCTAGTAAAATACACCCTGAAAAAAAGGTGTATTTAGTTAAGCCGAAGCCTCTAAAAAATTAAAATTATTGTGTTATTTCAGGATGTTTCTTTAAATAATAATCTCGTAGAGGAATAGCCCCCGCTCTTAATATTTGTCCGAAATCCTTTCCATTGTTGAAGGCATAAGTTTTCAAAGGTTTGAAAGCTTCACAATCATTTAAGCTGTTCATAAGCTCTCTAGATTTTTCTTGGACATCATATTTTGTCGCAGGAGAGAATCGGGTTAATTTGTTTACGAGATTATTTTTATGTTTTTCAAATATGCTGTAAAAGTCACTCTCTTTTAATAATCGTTTTCCAAATTCAGTAAGCTCTATTGGACTTCTGGATTCATAGATACTTTTGTCTATGAATTTTTGAGCATTTGCCTTGAATTCTTTTAAGGTGGCTAATTCTTTCTCTATTGCATTGATTTTTGTTTCACATTTTTTTCCATTCTTCAAGCTTGTCTATTTTTTCAATAGCTCTGCCAATTTTTATAAAAAAAACCAAAAGCGTTGCTATAACACCCAGAACGCCACCAATGATTCCAATAATAAGGTTTAATAAATTTGCGTCTGACATAATTCTTACTTTAATTTTATTATAAAATGTGGAAAATGTCAAAATCAAATGGGATTTTTTTCAAAGCATTATATAAACATTATTGCGTTTGAGTATAAATTGAATAAGCTTAAATTCTTGTTTAATCTTGTACCAATCTATAGTTCTAAATGCGTCCAATACAGGGAGCCAACAAAAAAATCGCTTATCGACGCGATTATTTTTTATTACCCCGAATCAAATTCGAACTCCTTTGATTCCTTCAATCAAAGCGACCTGCTATAATGAAAGCAGGTTTTATAATTATATAGTGAGTGGCAGGGCAGGACAAATTATAAAAATAGAATAAAGGAACGAAAAAATATATCCATTCTTGTCATGCTAACTATCGCATTTTTTATAACCTCTTCTATAACGGTTTTTGACATAGCATTGAATCGGACAACATAAAGCACCTGACCTACTCGACCTCAATCTCGATTTACTACAACCCTCACTCTAAATCCCAACCTTTGGGAGCTGCAATTCCACCATTTTCCATGGTTTTCCACGTTTTTCCACGTTTTTCCACGTTTTTATATAAAAATATTTAAAAAGATGAAACGAATCTGGAATTTCGTTAAAAAAATATTTCCTTGGAGGATTCTCTCTTATATTTGCGCTGGGGTTGCGCTTTTTTTGATTATTAACTTTTCGGTCTTGGCTTCTTATGTTAAAACGCAAAGATCATCAGAGCAGGAGCAAATCAGAACTGAACAGCAAATAGGAAAGCAGTTGATTGATCGAGAGATCACTAAGCTGGAAAAAGAGAGGCAAGAAGCGGAACTCCAGAGGCAAACAGAGGAAAGAGTAAGAGTAGAAAAGGAAGCGGAAGAAGCAGAGGCAGAAGCCCAAGCAAAAATAGCGAGAAGAGCAAAGGAACAAGAAGAAGAAAGAAAACATCAACAACAAGTCTTGGCGGCTCAACAGGCTGAGGCCGAGAAGGAAGCAAAAAGACAAGTAGAAGCAGAGAAAAAAGCGACGGAAGAAGCCCAAAGGCTAACCGAAGAGCAAAGAAAGGAAGAGGAAACTCAATTAAAGATAGAAAAATGTAAGGCTGAAACCCAGTTAAGTTTTGACAAATTCAAGGTCAATATGAATTACATACAAGAGGAGGCCGAAAAGACATTGAAACCTAAAGAACTTGAAATATTAGATGCGAAAGGCGACTGCGCTAAGAAATCATACGAACCATTACCAGAAAGATTACAAGGATTTCCTTTTAGTCCTTCTCAACTTCGAGATATTAGACAATCAGAGTACGATACTTGTATGGTCGCAGTTTACTCCAGTGAAGAATTGCTACAAGCGATCAAGGACAAGGCGGAAGAAACGGTCGTTAAGACTGAGCAGGAAGCGAAAGCCCTGTCTGACAAGCAGTATTTAGAATGCCTGAACAAATAATTCAAAAAGATGAAAAAAATAATATTATTTATTATTTCAGTTAGCCTGTTTATTTTATCTGGTTGTACAGGAACCACTCAAATCCCCAGAGAAGAAGAAACCAATATAGAGGAGACGAAAACAGGAGCAACCGAAGCAGAACAACCACAAGAAGATGTACAGGAACAATCAGCCACTGAACAAACCCAAGAAGTTGAATCGTTAAGTCAAGAGCCAAAGAAAGAAGAGCCATCTCAACCTGCCTGCCTGCTGTTTTGGCAAGGCGAAATTAACAGGCCACTCTGTTCTTTTTTTAATATTCTTGCTATACTAAATACGTAAGGAAACCATGATGTATAATCAAGCAATCTGATGGAATAAAAATTTCATGAAGACATTTTTTGAAACAAAACAAAAATTTGATAAGTTCTATTTGACAAAAAAAGACTTCATGGCCTTCCTTCCTGTCAATCTTAAGTTGAATAAGAAGGTCAAAATCAAGGGGTCAAGAAATACGCCCAACGAAGAATATTACAAATGGCAATTTTTCTACGGATTGGTATATTCAGGACTTTATCAAAAAGATTTTATCGGCTCGGAGGTTTATTTTCCGAAAGGCAACAAGAATTCTGCACCCATCAAATTTGACGGCGCGATTTTCGACGATAAGAATTGGTTTGATAGATATAAAAATTGGATTACAAAAAAGAATCAATCCGACCTTGATTGGTTGAGAAGTCATCTCATTGCCGTCATTGAATTCAAGAAAGAAGATGGCAAGGATATTGAAACGGTCTATAATCAACAACTTAAACCAGCCATTAAAGAATCGGAGAGCGACTTTTGTCTTGGCGTTCTCTATGACACCGAACGGCTATTTTTATTCCAAAAAAAGCATGGCAAGTTTATTCGCCTTGATGAATCGTACAACCTAAAAGGAGAAAACAGTTCAACAAGAGAATTGTCTCTCCACCTACCCGATGAATTCCGAAAAATTCCGTCCTTTGATCAAATCAAAAAGCGCATTATTGATATAGAAATTGACAGGTCTGCACGAACCGTAAATGATCTTGATGTTATCACCGGAGTCTTTAGTACTCAAATCAATCAGGCGATTTCCGATATTTTGCGAACGCTCGACAAGGTAAGCATGTTGAACCAGCGCGGATATGAAATTTTGGTTCAACTTATCGCGCTCAAAATTTTCGACGAAAAAAAGAACGAGTTGTTGAAATACTATATTCAAGACGATGAATACGGGGATATTCATCGTCTCAAATTTTATATCGAACAAAATGAACGCGATTTCAAGACGCTCAACGACCAAAGTATACAAACATTTATTAAACGCATGCGGGATTTGTGCGCCCAAGCGGTAAGTACATATAAAGTGATTTTGAGCAATTCAATTATTGACTGGAAAAACGAGGGACATGTTGCCGTCGTGGGTTCAATAGTCCATAACTTGCAGGATTACAGCTTTACCAGATCGAGTACAACTGATCTATATCAACTCATTTTCTATCGTTTTGCGAACGCTTTTACCAAATCCGAGAAGGGACAATTTTTGACACCAATTCCATTGATTGATTTTCTTGTTGATATAGTTCACCCGAAAGCGTTGGACACGATAGCCGATCCGACTGTTGGCAGCGGAGATTTCTTGTCAATTTCTTATGTCAAGTCCGACAGAAAAATGGACGATAAAAACATTTATGGAATTGATAACGACGTGCAAATGGTCATGTTAGCACAGTTAAATATGCTTCTGAACGGAGACGGAAACGCCAAGATAGAATTCCAGCCGGGCTATGGTTCCATCACTCACAAATTCGACAAGGACGGGAAATTAGTAAATCTCATTCCAGCAAAACACAAGGCCGGAAATTGGGATGCGTGGGACGACTATACTGAACTCAAAAAATTTGATATCGTCCTAACTAATCCGCCGTTTGGAGAAGATAGGAAATTTGAACCAAAAACTCAAAAAGATAAAGAGATTATTGAACTCTATGAGCTTTGGCACGTTGGAAGAAATGGAAATTGGATTGATCTCGGCCTTGTGTTTTTTGAAAATGCTTACCGTATCTTGAAAGAAAACGGCCGAGTCGGTATTATACTTTCAAATTCGATAGCATCAATTGATAGATGGGAGAAGGCAAGGAAATGGATTATGTCAAAAATGAGAGTCGTTGCTTTATTCGATCTTCCTGCAAATGTATTTGCCGATACGGGAGTCAATACAACGGTCATCGTTGCCTACAAGCCATCTGAGAAAGAATTGAAGAAACTCAATGAGAATGGCTACAACATTTTTGTGAAAGATATTCAGCGAGTCGGATACAAAGTAAAAACCATCAAGCGTGTTAAACATTTTGTTCCGATCTATAAAATTGATAGTAATAAATTTGAGGTTAAAATAGATGAGGAGGGTAAACCCTTGCTTGATGAAGAATTTACCCAAACAGTCAAGGAATTCAAGGATTGGTGTTTAGGTCAAGAGAAAACTCTACAAGATGTTTTTTTGGACAAATGAACTATATTAAAGTACCAACTGAAATACGCTCCAATGAAGTAGCTTCCAGGCACTATTCTCTTTCCGCTTCTCAATATAAAGGATTAAGAATTGAGAATAGAAATAGTGTGGATTTGCGCGATCTCCTTGATCGTCCGCTCAAATCCACTGATAAAGGAGTTGAGGTCGGATCGCAGAGTTATATATCGAATTCTCCATTTCAGTTTATTCGAACAAAGGGGTTACAGCCGGATTATTTTTTGCCTGCATTCTCGCCCGAAAGTGTGGTTCCTATTCTACCCTCGAGTTTCAAAAATTATGAATTAAAAAAAGGTGATATTTTGATTTCAAAAGATTCGAATGTCGGCGAGGTTATCATTTTGGATAAAGATTATCCACAACATATGATTTCAGGCGGCATATACAGGTTGCCCCTTACAAAACAAAAACTATATGTGTTTGGATTGCTGAAAAGTGTTTTTTTTAAAATTCAACTCTTACTCCTTGTCTCACGAGGCACCACGATCAAGCACGCAAAAACACTTTTTTTGGATTGTAAAATTCCATTTCCGAACCAAAAAAATCAGGAGGAAGTAATTAAATATATTGAAAAACTTGTTACGGCGGTCATAAAACAAGAAAGGTTTGTCAGAGACAAATCCGCCACTATCAATGAGTTGATTGAAAAGGAACTCTCAAATCAAAAATCAAAGAAATTTCAGTACGAATATCCAACTACCAACAAAATCGGGAAAGAGATTCGTTTAGATACTAGGACATATAGCAAAGAATTTTAGCAGATTGATTTTTTAGTTCGGAATTACAAAGCAGGATTTTTTCTAATTGATCAAAAAAATATCAAGAGTGGGAACACGCCTAAAAAACGCATGGTCGGGACAAGTCAGGAACTAAAATATTTTTGGGTTACGCCGGCAAATATTACTGACTTCGGCGCGTTTAGAAACGAGGAGCGTATCACTTGCGAAAAGAACAATCTAAACAAAAATGCGATGTTGCTCGTCAATCGAACTTCGCGTGGCGGCCGAGGAGAATATGTTGGTGTCGCAATGTTCTTTGACATAGCTCTGTATGGTAAAGCCCAACACAATCAAGGGATTTATAGGGTCTCCGGTTATCCTGATACTGATTTACTATTTATGTCTTGTTTTATGAACTGCAACTATATGCGACTTTATTGTGCTGGGCTTGCGATAGGGTCAAAGATGAAAGAAATCAAGACAAATCAATTTTTGAATACACCATTCCCTAATTTTCCAGCTGGTCTGAGAGGCCAAATCGCAAAAGTTTATCGGGAAGTTGTTTTGACTCACGAGAAAACCAAACGAATCAAGCAAAAACTGGAATCTATTGCTGGCGATTTGGTCGCTGGAAAGCAGATTGATATTGACCTGACTATACTCAAAAATTGATTTGGCCTGTTAATTTCGCCTTACCAAAACAGCAGGCAGGCAAAAATGGAGGGGGTTGGGGGGAGGAAATTTTTGCCTGGGAAAAAAGGTGTCAGGAACCTTTTATTCAAAATATATAGTGAGTAGTGGGGTGGAGTAATAATCAATAAACTAAATCTGACCTTGTGAAGATAAGTCTGGGATGTAAATATACTCATTTTGTCGCTGGATAATAGTTCTAACATTATCCACGATGCGGAGCAACATCGGACTTTAAGTGTAAAACTTTTGAGTTTAAGCTAAAGAAAAATCAGAGTCGACCCCGACCCCATTTTTCCCAAGTTGTC
>SDBT01003078.1_pt1 | contig 28984 bp, 29 predicted proteins | sample 2277101 | NCBI WGS metagenome assembly SDBT01 (sample SAMN10404973, study PRJNA504765) | marine sediment metagenome | isolation source: marine sediment core GS10_PC15, 103 cmbsf | place: Arctic Ocean: Southern Knipovich Ridge | collected 2010
TACCCATACCAATTGGATCTTAACATGGCTATTACGTCGCGTATTGCAGCTGTATCAGGTAATTTGTTGATATCTTTTTGTATTAGTCGTTTACAATCATCTCTACTAAAAATGGAGATAAGATAATCTTCTGGTGGCATTTTCATTCACTCGTCAATATGATTGAATTTTTATTAATTTTTTTATATTATTATATTATATTATATTATATAATACTATATGCTACACGTTTTTACACATTTCTTTTTGATGGTACGACTAATTCAAGATCTCTGGATGGTACAGATTCATATGAACTTCAGTTATTAGAAATATCAGCTGTTCTTGAAAAATATTTTTTTCCGAAAACAATAATTTATGGTAAAATGGTCCCAGCTCTCCATTCTATTAATTACCTGAAAAAGAAAAAGAAAAAAAGAAAAATACAAAAAAAAACTGAAGAAGAGAATGAATGTGTCTTCATTTACAAGAAGCTTCATATTCTTCTGGAGTCATTAGTTTGGCTAGATCTTCATCGAGATTTGATGGTTTTACTCGAACCAACCATGAACCATACGGATCATCATTAAGACTTTCGGGAGTATCGTCTACCTCTTCATTAGCTGCAATAATTTCACCAGAAATTGGACTATAAACATCACTGATAGCTTTCACACTTTCAACGGATGCAAAGACCTCTCCGTATGTAATTGTATCTCCCTCATCTGGAAGATCTACCATAATGATATCTTTAAGCGTTTTTTGCGCATAGTCACTAATTCCAACTAAACAGGTACCATCGTCTTCAACTCTAACCCATTGATGTTCTTTAAAGTATTTTGCACTATTGTCTATTTTATAGGACATTTATTACAACTCCTTTTCAGAAATAACTTCTAATGAAATTAAAAAAAAATAGATCTATAAAGGGATTTTGCCAAAAAAGTATCTCTTGAATAATAATTATTTTAGAAAAATAAAGTACTGAATAGTCACAAAAGTTATATTCGTTGTTTTTAAGAAAACCACTACAAGACATTAAATTGAAATATTTATTTAGAAGTTTCAATACTTAGTAATTAGTTCTCATTGAATTTGAAATTAGTAAATTTCAATAATCTCATGGATAACAATTGTCATTAACTCCAAATATGCGTAATTACAACTATTTTACACATAAATACATTGTGTTCAAAAAATGATGTCGCTCACTCCAAAGAAATTTAAACGAATACTATTAGTTTAATTTGAAATCAATTTAAGGATAAATTAGGGATGATATCTAACCAACCCACTATTAACCTAAATGATGCTGATTTTAATTTCAAGAATGAAGTTGTAGCTGAAGAGGGTGGGCAATTTCTTAAGAAATGTTTCCAATGTTCCTCTTGTACCTTAACGTGCCCAATTGCTGATGCTGGATTAGAACTGAATCCACGAAGGGTAATAAGACAAGTATTATTCGGGTTAAGAAAGGATGTATTGGAATCCAAGGCGATCTGGCAATGTGTTGGATGCTTCGAATGTACTGATAGATGCCCTCAGAATGTTAGGTTTACTGAGGTAATTGAGGCCTTACGCCGAATAGCAGTTCGTAGTACAAAATCTAAAGACAAAAAGAAAAAGATAAAATTGCCTAAAGAGGGGAAAATGAAGCATTCATTTGATAAAAGATTTATGGAGAGTGTTTGGCTTTGGGGGCGATCTTGGGAGCCAGAAATGATTGGCCGATACCTTCTCTATGGACGAGGGATTCCATTTGGCGCGTTCGTAGGATTTAGATATATATCAATGATACTTGGGATGTTGTTCAAGTTTAAAATTGAATTTTTCCCGCCTTGGAATTCTAAAGCACGGAAAGAGGTTAGATCCATATTTAAGAATGCGAAAAAAGCAAAGAAAATGAAGTGATATCAAAATGAAAGTCGGATATTATCCAGGATGTTCTCTTCATAAGGTAGCTAAAGAATATAATAAATCTATATTTAAAATTGCAGAAAACCTTGGTTTAGAATTAGAGGAACTAAAGGATTGGAACTGTTGTGGGGCTTTGGAAGTTTCTGCTGTTAATCCTTTAGCAGCTGAAGGAATTGTTGCTAGAAATCTTGCCATTGCAGAAGAACAGAATTTAAATTTACTGACAGCTGTGTGTCCCGCATGTTCTTATCAACTAATTTCAACTAATCACAAGATGGTTGAAGATCCAGAAAAAGCTATCGAGATTAATTCTTTGTTAGATGAAAGAAAATATACTCCAGACAGTGTTAAATCAGTACATTTTCTTCAATTACTGCGTGATGAAATCGGAATAGAAAAAATAAAAGCAAAGATTCAACCCGATAATCCTTTGAAAGGTAAAAAAGGTGTTGCATACTACGGCTGCGTTTGTAATCGTCCAGGTGATATCATCCAATTCGAGGATCCTGATAATCCTACATTCATGGATGAAATTATAAATGCCGTTGGAGCCGAAGCACAATACTTTCCAATGAAGACGAAATGCTGTGGGGCAACACAACTACTAGTAGCAAAACCTACAGTAGAAACATTGACAGGTAAAATCATTGTAAATGCGAAAGAAAATGGCGCGGATTTTATTGTTGTGGCTTGTCAGATGTGTGCTTTAGCACTTGATGGACAACAAAAACAAGCAATAAAGAGAGTTAAGGGAGGGAAATTTACAATCCCTGTTTTGTATTTTAGTCAGGTCCTTGGTTTAGGAATGGGTCTCGATTACAAATCTTTGGGGCTAGGATCAAATTATGTCTCCCCGAAAAAACTATTAACAACAGGAGTTGAATAAAACGACAGAAAGTTGTTTAATAATAGGAGGAGAAATTGCAGCTATACGAGCTGCACATGACTTATTGGCCATGGGAGTTCCTGTTACGCTGATCAATTATTCTGATGAGCTATGTAAAGAATCTAAAATGTTCCAACGCGGGATAACTGATTTTGTTTATACAAAGGATATAATTACCCCTTATTTGAAAGATTTGGAGTCGAATTCAAAATTTACATTGATAAATAATGTTCAAAAAGTAAAGGTTGATCGAAAAGAATCTCCTTTCGAGATTGAAATTGCATATAATGATGCCTCAAGGAATTTTATGACAAATACAGTCATTTTCGCATTAGGATTCAAGCCATTCAATATCGAAAAGCTTGAGGAATATGGTTATGGAGTTCTTGAGGGAGTTATCACCATCTTTGATCTTGAAAAAAACATACAAAATAATGATTTAACTATTTATGAGAAAATAAAGCGATTAATATTTGTATTATGCGCTGGCTCACGGATAACTAGAGGGAATCCTGATTGTTCTTCTTACTGTTGTAGTTACTCAATTAATCAAGCATTGATAATTAAAAAGATGTACCCTCACATTGATGTTGTTATAATGTATATGGACATCAGGACAGTAGCAAATCAAGAATTTCTATATAACGAAGCTAGAAAATCTGGAATTATCTTTGTTCGAGGACGTCCTTCGGCCATAGAACAATCTAACACGAAATTAATTACGCTCTTCGAGGATACTCTAGCAGAGAAACAAGATTTATTACCAGCTGACTTAATCGTACTAGCTGTTGGAGGAGTCCCCTACCCTGGGAGTGATGATCTTGCCACTAATTTTGGACTTCAATTAAATCATAATAATTTCATCAAAATCATTGAAAAACCAGTTGTTACATCTACTCCTGGTGTATTTGCGTGTGGGTCCGCCTGTGATGGAATAAAAAATATTCAGCAAAATATTTCCGAGGGTGGTGCTGCTGCTATGGCTGTTGTAAAATTCTTAAAGAGGATCTAGGAATATGATAGAATCAGAAAAATCTACAACTCTACTAGATGTTTTAAAGACTGGGGTAATAGCGATTATCAATAATTGCTTTCAATGTGGGTATTGTACAAGTATTTGTCCTTTGAGAAAAGTATCAAAATACAACCCTAGAGGAATTATTCATTCTGCATTATTAGGTCACGAATTGAGTATCGATGATTTAACAACCTGCCTGACCTGCGGACAATGTTTGGAAGGGTGCCCTCAGGAAATAGATTTTCCAAATTTCATTCGTGAAAATCGGGCTAATGTCGTTATGGCTGACGAAAACTTCGCACATCACAATATTTTCAATATTTTACAGTTATTTATGACACAAATGACTGAATCAGGTTTAAACTATAAATTTGAGGGAGAAGTTGATTCAAATTCTAGTGTTGCATATTTCCCAGGATGTATAGATCTCTTTGATCGTTTTCTAGATCTTAAAGAAACTAATTTTCACCAAATAGGACAGAGCGCAATAAATTTAATTAATAAAGCAGGCATTAAACCCAATCTTCTTTCTTTGAAATGTTGCGGGCATGATGCTTATTGGACGGGCGATAATACACCTTTTGAAAAGCTATGTGAGTATAATACACAAGTGATAAAAGAAACAGGGATCAAAACTCTAATAGTCTCCTGTGCTGAGTGTTATTATACTTTTGACAAGATTTATAATCTTAAAGGGCAGGGGGTTAAAATTCAGCATATCTCGCAATTTATTGAAGAACATCAAGAAGCGTATGAATTCAAAGGAGAAATTAATTCCTTAACATACCATGATGCATGTCGTTTAGGACGTTTTATGAAAGAATATGACACTCCAAGAACCGTATTAAAGAAATTAGGAACACCTTTAATCGAGCTCACCAGTAATAGAGAAAACGCAAGCTGTTGTGGGGTATCTGCTTGGCTTAAATGTGATGATCAATCACGAGCAATAATGTTACGTAAGTTAGAAGAAGCAGTTAACGCAGTTGGAAATGAAGGAACCCTTGCTGTAGGTTGTACAAAATGTTTTGCACATTTAAACTGTGTGCTGGAAGATAAAAAACCACAACATGATTTTCAGATTAAAGTGAAGGAGATAGGGATGATAGTTGATGAATACACAACAAAGAAGCAACAATTAAGAGGATCAAAATGACAGAAAGTGTATTAGGGTCAGTAGCTGTAATAGGCGGGGGAATTGCTGGAATCCAAGCATCTTTAGATTTGGCTGAACAAGATTTCCTTGTATATTTAATTGATAGCAATCCTTCAATCGGGGGGAGAATGGTACAGCTTGATAAAACATTTCCGACTCTAGATTGTGCAATGTGCATCCTAGGACCAAAACTAGTCGATGTCCAAAGACATCCGAATATAAAATTACTAACTTATTGCGAACCGAAAAGTCTTTCAGGTTCAGCAGGAAACTTTAACTTAAAATATCTAAAAAAAGCACGTTACGTTGATGAGGAAAAATGTACAGCGTGTGGCGATTGTGAAGAAAAATGCCCTGTATGGATAGATGATGATTTTAATGCATATCTAACAAGAAAAGATAAGCGAGGTAGGGACAGGCCTGGAAGAAAAACCGTATCAATACCCTTTCCTCAAGCTGTTCCTAAAATAGCTTACCTCATTCCCGAGACGTGTCGTTACATCCAAAAAGGTAAATGTGGACTTTGTCAAAAGCATTGTGGGCCTGGAGCAATAAATTACGAACAAAAGGACGAGGAAAAGGAAATAAACATTGGAGCAATAATTGTAACAACAGGTTTCGATCCTTTTGATGCAAAAGAAATTAGCAGTCTACATTTTGGTCATTTTCCGAACATTGTCACAACGATGCAATTTGAAAGGCTTCTCAACGCGTCAGGTCCAACGGGTGGAGAAGTAATAAGACCATCAGATCAAAAACATCCTAAGAAAATAGCTTTTTTACAGTGTGTTGGTTCTCGTAATCCATCGATTGATAGAAATTATTGTTCGGCTGCTTGTTGCATGTATGCAGTAAAAGAAGCGATAATGGCAAAAGAACATGATCCAAATGTTGAAGCTTATATTTACTACATGGATATCCGTGCTTTCGGTAAGGGATTTGAAGAATTTTACAAGCGGGCAATCAATGAATTTAATATTCATTTTATTAAATCACGAATTAGTGAGGTTCAAGAAAATCCCAAGAATCAAAATTTGATCATTAAATATGAAGATTTTAAGGGAGAGCAAGCAGTCTCATACGATGAGATGGACATGGTAGTATTATCAACTGGATTAGATCCCTCATCTCATTCAGACTTCTTGAAAAGCTGCTTGCATCTCGCTGTTGATAAAAATGGGTTTGTAATAACTGATCCATTGAAGCCATTGGAAACCAACCAACCAGGTATATTTGTTTCTGGTGTAGCTTCAAGTCCGAAAGATATTCCTGACACTGTTGCACAGGCAAGTGGTGCTGCAGCAAAGGCATCCATTTTATTAAAAAACGCACGATCTACAGAAATTGAAGAAATTAAATTACCTCGACCTATTAAAGTGGATCCATCTGATGATCCACGAATAGGTGTCTTAGTTTGTCATTGTGGACACAACATTGCATCAGTTGTTGATTGTAAAGAAGTAGCTGAATATGCAAAAACCTTTCCTAATGTTGTCTTCTCAACTGATCCCATGTACGCTTGTGCTGCAGATTCACAAGTCGTTATCAAAGATGCTATTAAAAAACATAAATTAAATCGAATAATCGTTGCTTCGTGTACACCACGCACACACGAACCATTATTTAGAAGTACCCTCCGTGAAGCAGGCCTTAATGAGTTCTTATTTGATCTCGTGAATCTTAGAGAACATGTTTCTTGGGTCCATCCTCATGAAGAGGAGAAAGCAAATGAAAAAGCTAAAGATCTAGTTCGTGGAGCTATCACACGTGCTTGTCGTCTTGAGCCTCTATTCAAAGAAAAAATTCCTATTATCCAAAAAGCTGTAGTCATTGGTGGTGGTTGCGCTGGGATGACAAGTGCGTTAGATCTTTCTAAAGCAGGATATCCAGTTTATCTGATAGAAAAAGAGAAACACCTTGGAGGAGAATTGTTAAGGATTCCTGAATTGCATTATGACCTTAAAGGGAAAGAAGTTGTAAAAGAGCTAGAAAATCAGATCAAAAATGAATCTAATATAACAGTCTTTACTAATGGAAAAATTGAAGACCTTAGTGGAGCGGTTGGGAATTTCAAAGGAAAAGTAAACGGACAAGAAATAGAATTTGGGGCTGTAATACTAGCCACAGGAGCCGAACCTTTTGTACCTAATGGCTACTACAATTATGGAGTAAATCCCAATATTTTAACCATGCGGGAGTTTGAAGAACACTTTGATGAGATGGACCCCGAAACTGTTGTTATGATTCAATGTGTCGGCTCGCGAGAGGATGAAGCTCCCCGTACATACTGTTCCAGAATCTGTTGTACCGTTGCAATTAAAAACAGTATCCGGATCAAAGAACGCAACCCGAATGCTAATGTGTTTATTCTTTACAAAGATATCCGAACTTATGGTGATTTAGAGGATCTATATTTAAAAACAAGAGAACTTGGAACCGTTTTTATCCGATATACAGATGAAAAAAAACCAACTGTTAGTACAGATAGGATAGTGCGAGTATTTGATGAAATGCTCGGCGCTACTCTTGAAATGAAACCAGATTTAGTATTACTCAGTGTTCCCTTAGTTCCTAAGCCAAATGAAGAATTAAGTCAGATGTTTAAGGTTCCCATTGGTTCTGATAAATTTTTCTTGGAAGCTCACGTGAAATTACGTCCAATTGATTTTGCAACAGACGGTATTTTTCTTGCAGGAACAGCTCAATTTCCAAAATTCACAACCGAGAGTATTTTTCAAGGGAGTGGTGCAGCTGTTCGTGTAATGGCATTACTTGCGAAAGGCTATTTACTCTCTGAAGGAGCAATCTCAGAAGTAAATCAAGATCTTTGTAGAGGGTGTGGTCGTTGTGAGGTTGTATGTCCATTCAAAGCGATTGAACTGGAAATTAAATCGCTAGAATTAGAAACCAGAACAATAAAAACCGTAAAAGCTGTTGTTAACGAAGTAATGTGCAAAGGATGCGGAGTTTGTGTTGTTACTTGTCCTGTCTCTGCTATTTCAATAAAACATTTCCCCGATAAAACAATAGAGGCGCAATTCGAGTCTATTCTTCTTAAATCTGATCTAAGTGATCAAGCGGAAGTCGAATTATCACAAACGGAGGCTCCCTAGATAATCAAAAAGGTGAAAAAAATGTCCCATGCTGAAACTGCCTTAAATTCTGATATTTTTGAACCAAAAATAATAGTTTTTGCTTGTAATTGGTGTTCTTATGCAGGAGCTGATTTGGCTGGTGTCTCACGCCTGCCATATCCGAGTAATGTACGAATCATCCGCGTTATGTGCTCTGGTAGGGTAGATCCCGCTTTTGTGCTTAAAGCATTTCTTAAAGGAGCTGATGGTGTCATTGTTGCGGGATGCCATCCAGGGGATTGCCATTATCTAGAAGGTAATCTGAGAGCAAAGGAACGTATTGATAACATGGTTGAGGCATTAAAGTTACTTGGGTGGGAAGTGGATCGGTTCCGTTTGGAGTGGATTTCTGCAAGTGAAGGAAAGCGTTTTGCTCAGATTATGACTGAATTCACTGAAAAAATAAGAGAACTTGGTCCAATAAAAATAATGCATGATTCAGAGTGAAATAAAATGACGAATTCTGTTCTAGTTATTGGAGGCGGAATCAGCGGAATTAAAGCTGCTGTAGATCTTGGCCAAATGGGTGTTAAAACATTCCTTGTAGAGCGTACTGAAAAACTAGGTGGAATATTTCTAAAACTCGGAAAAACTTTTCCATATGGGACTAATGCAAAGGATTTGCTAGAGAATCAGATCCAAATACTGAAATCTCTTGAGAATGTTGATATTCAAACCCGAACTCGTGTTAAATCTATTATAAGAGAGAACAATATCTTTAAAGTCACTTTAACACCTAGTGATACGACTATCGAAGTTGGAGCACTGATTGTAGCAACAGGATTTAACCCATTTAACGCTACAAATATCTCAAATTATGGTTATGGAAAATACAAAAATGTCATAACTTCTCTTGAGCTTCTCGATATAATTGGGAATACTCAAGAATGTATCCGACCATCAGATCAAAAACAACCAAAAAGAATTTCATTCATACAATGTATTGGTTCGCGTGACAAAAAAACACATGAGTATTGTTCTTCTTTTTGCTGTACATATGCAGTCCATATAGCTAATATAATTAAAGATTTTGATCCTAGTATTGAAATAACGATATTTTACATTGATATGAGAACATTTTCTAACTATGAGTCTCTATTTCAAGAAGCACGAGCATCAGGGGTAAAATTCTTGAGAGGAAAACCCGCCATGGTTCTTGAAGAAGTAGAAACCAATAATTTAATTATAGAAGTAGAAAATACAGTTAGTAGAGAGTTTTTGCAACACAAAACAGATATGATTGTCCTTTCTATTGGAGCAGAACCTGCAAATGAGACTGATGTACTATCTGAAACTCTTGGTGTAAAATTAGATGATAGAACAGGCTTCTTTTTGATTAATGAAGAAGATAATATTTCTGCTGTCGGAAATGATAGAATTTTCATAATTGGAAACGCTTCTGGACCAAAAGACTCCCAATATTCTCTCTCTCAAGCAAGCGCAGCAGCAATGAAAGTCTTAATTGCACTCAACGGTTAACTATCGTAAATGTGTGATCCTTTTCTTAATTTCATAAAAGAAATCCACTTTTGTTCCCTGAAGGAGAATTTTAACGAAAGGACAAAGGACAAGAAAACAAAAAATTTTTGTTAAAACTAATAATCTAATATATATTAGTATTATTAGTTTAGTATATTAAAAATTCAAAAATTAACTAAAGTTTAATAATATCGTTTTTATGACATTACCGTTACAAAATCATTACTAACTAACCTTTGTATTAGACTGTTAAGGAATATCCTTAAAAGCTAATTCAAAGCTAAAAAAAAAACGAGTATGCTGACGCAGGTTGATTTAAAATACTACCCAAACAAATTTGATAAGGAAACAACTAAATCTTAATCATGGGTTCCAAAAAATCAGATTTTTGTCGGCATTCTCTGTCGAAAATAATACCTTATATTCTTATTCATATCAAATAATCAAAAAATGATGAAGTGAGTTATAATGAGTTCAAATTCAAGGTATGAAGTTCCGAATTTAGAGTTTCGTAAAAAATTAGTCAGTTTATCTCAGGAAAATTTAAATTTTTGTTATCAGTGCTCAAGTTGTACTGGTATCTGTCCTGTAAATATGGTATCCTCATTTAACCCGAGAGAGCTCATTCATTTGGGGCAACTTGGATTGAAGTTGTTACCAATAAATTTTGAGAAAGTTTGGCGATGTACAACATGTGGAGCATGTGAGTACGTTTGTCCAAAGGAGGTTAAAATTACGGAAATTGTCGCAGCGAATCGCTCCTATGGAATAGAAAGTGGAGAAAAAGTGCCTACCGCTTATACTCAAGCTTTAGAATCCTTTTATTCATATGGAAATCCTTTTAATCTAGGAGCTGAAGCTCGTTCCGATTGGGCTAAAGATTTAAATGTGCCTATTGCAAACAAAGAAACAGAAATCCTATACTTTGTTGGATGTAATGCCTCATACGATCCTAGATCTCAATCTATCGCTCGTGCACTTGTAAAAATATTCAATCATGCAAATCTTAATTATGGCATTATGGGCAATAAGGAAAAAGATTGTGGTAATTGTATTTATTTTATGGGTGAAACCGATTTAAGTGATCACGAAAGGTCACAAAATGAAAGTATCATTAAAGAACTTAAACCCAAAGTTATTGTTACTACATCACCACACTCATACAATTTTTTCGTGAAAAATTATGACCTTCCAAAAGATACAGAAGTATATCATTATACTCAGTTCTTAGACAAACTTATCAAAGATGGAAAACTGGAATTTTCTAGGTCTCTACCCGAAACCAATATTACTTTCCATGATCCTTGTTATCTAGGAAGACATAATGATATTTATGATGAACCCCGAAGAGTCCTAGAGGCAATTCCAGGAGTAAGGCTAACTGAGATGCCTAATAACCGTGAGTTGTCAATTTGTTGTGGTGGAGGTGGTGGAAATGCTTGGGCTGAGACCGAAGTTGAAGAACGGCTTTCAATCCCAAGGTTAAACGAAGCTGCCGATGTTGGTGCTTCGGTTTTGGTTACGGCCTGTTATTTCTGTCTGCAAATGTTTGATGACGCCATAAAAGTGACGAATCGTGACCAAACCATACAAGTTAAAGATATAGCTGAATTAGTTGCAGAGGCTTTGTAATTATAAATAAGAAGAGATGATTAAAATGGAAAATGGACGAATAGGAGTCTTTATTTGCCATTGTGGGACAAATATTGCTGGAAAAATATCTATTGAGGAATTAAAGAATTTTACTGAGACTCTCCCACATGTAGTTTCTGTTAAAGATACTACTTATACGTGCAGTGAGATTGGACAGGGTTCGATTCAAGAGACCATTAGTGAACACAATCTCACACATGTTGTTGTTGCCGCTTGTTCACCAAGTATGCACGAAAAGACATTTCGTAATACTATTGAGAGAAGTGGTTTGAATCCATATATGTTAGCAATTGCAAATATTCGAGAAATGAATACATGGGTAACTGAGGATTCGGAAAAGAGTTTGGAGAAAGCTAAAAAACTGGTAGCAGCAGCTGTAAGAAGAGTTATCACTCATGAACCATTAGTGGAAGACAAACTCGCAGTAACACCACGTGTTGTTGTTGTTGGTGGCGGGATTGCTGGAATAGAAGCCTCACTCCAATTAGCAAATGCTGATAAAGAGGTTATTTTAGTTGAACGAGAACCATCTATAGGTGGTCAAATGGCACGCTTTGATAAAACCTTTCCCACCTTAGATTGTGCTTCGTGTATTCTTACTCCGAAGATGGTTGAGGTAGGACAACATCCGAACATTAATCTCATGACATATAGCGAAATAGAGGATTTTTCTGGAGTTCCAGGTCAATATCAAGTTAAAATTCGTAAGAGAGGCAAATCTATTGATGAAGGACTCTGTACAGGTTGTGGAATTTGCGAAGAGAAATGTCCAATTAAACGAATACCAAGCGAATTTTATATGGGATTTGGAAATAGAAAAGCTGTTTATCGGCCATTCCCCCAGGCTGTTCCCCAATACCCTGTTATTGATCGAGATAATTGTACTTACTACCTGAAAGGGAAATGTAAGATATGTGAAACAGAGTGCCCAACTGGAGCTATTGTCTTTGATCAAGAGGACACAATAGTAGAGGTTGAAGCAGGAGCTGTTATTTTAGCAACTGGTTTCGAACCGTATGATCCATCTAATATTCCCCAATATCACTATGGAGAATATAACAATATTTTCAGAGCAATAGAAGTTGAAACAATGCTTAATGCTTCTGGCCCAACTGGTGGTGAATTTTTACTTCGAGAGGACGGAAAATTCACAGATAAATCACCAAAAACCGTTGGAATCATTCATTGCGTAGGATCAAGAGATGAAAACTATAATTCTTATTGTTCGCGAGTATGTTGTATGTATTCTTTGAAATATGCCCATTTGATTAAAGAACGAACAGAAGCTACTATATTCCAATTCTATATTGATATTAGAGCATTTGGTAAGGGTTATGAAGAGTTTTATGACCGATTACAGAAGGAGGGCGTGGTTTTCATTAGAGGAAAGCCTGGAAAGATTATTAAAGATGGAGACAAACTTATCGTGCAAGTAGAAGATTCTCTGTCTCAAAGAGCTTTACATGTCCCTGTAGATGCAGTGATTCTAAGTAGTGCATTGTCAGCTCGTTCTGATGCGAAACAAGTGGCAACTATGTTTGGTATAGGATGCGGAGCTGACCAGTTTTTCCGCGAAAAGCATCCAAAAATGGCTCCAGTTGATACTCAGGTAGAAGGGATATTTCTAGCAGGAACGTGCCAAGGACCAAAAGATATACCTGATACAGTTGCACAAGGAGCTGCTGCCGCGGCAGGAGCTTTAAGACTAATCTCGCGTGGATATATTGCGATTGAACCGACGATAGCTTCAATAGACGAGGATATCTGTTCCAATTGTAAGATGTGCATATCAATTTGTCCCTATGACGCTATTGCTGAAGATACTGAGAAGAAAGTAGCTGTATTAACCGCGTCTAAATGTAAAGGTTGTGGTTTATGTCCTTCAATATGTCCCTCTGGTGCTATTCATCACGCATTCTATTCCGATGAAGCAATCACAGCAGAAATAGATGGAATAATTGATACAGCTAAACTGAAAGGGTGATAAAAATGAGTTCAGAAGAAATAAATGGTTTTAATCCAACTATTATTGGTTTTTATTGTAGGTGGTGTACACATGCCGCCGCTGATCTAGCTGGGACTTCTCGTATTCCAGTTTCAGCTAATGTCATTGGAATCCGTGTTCCATGTTCTGGCCGTATTGACCCTAGCTTCGTTTTTGACGCATTTACAAAGGGTGCGGACGGAGTTCTAATTGGTGGATGTCACCTCGGTGATTGCCATTATGACGAAGGGAATTATAGTGCCTTCAAGCGAACTAAGATACTCCAAAAGGTGATAAGTGAATTTGGTATAGAACCAGAACGTGTTCGCATTGATTGGATATCTGCATCAGAGGCAAATAAATATCAACAAGTTCTCGAAGAATTTACTGAAACGATTAGAGAATTGGGTCCCCTAAATTGGGATAAGCATTTACAAGAAAAGGAATATGAAATAACAGTGTGATTATGATGAGTGAAGAAAAAGCAAAAATAGCCTTTTATTGGGCAGCCTCATGTGGTGGCTGTGAGATTGCAATTCTAGACTTGGATGCGGTTGTACTTGATATAGCTGCAAAAGCAGATATTCTTTTCTGGCCTGTCGCCGTAGATACTAAATACAATGATGTAGAAGCAATGCCCGATAAACACATCGATGTTACATTTTTCAATGGAGGAATAAGAAATTCCGAAGCAGTTCATATAGCCAAACTTTTACGACAAAAATCAAAATTCCTAGTTTCATTTGGAGCCTGTGCGCACTGTGGTGGTGTACCAGCTCTTGCTAACTTCAATTCTAAAGATGCCATTTTTGAACGTGTCTATAATAGCACACCCAGTACCGTTAATCCTGAAGGAATTTATCCACAAACTTCACATAAAGTAGAAGAAGGAGAAATCACAATTCCTGCTTTTTTTGATGCTGTTTATCCACTTGATCACATAGTTCCAGTAGACTATTACCTTCCCGGATGCCCTCCACCCAAAAAATGGATATTAGCTGGAGTAACAGCCTTCTTAACAGGAGAACTTCCCCCAAAAGGATCAGTTATTGCAGAAGAATTTGCTCTTTGTAAAGAATGTCCAAGAGAGAAACCAGAAAAGCATTCAGTAAAAGAATTCAAGAGAGTTTGGGAAGTAATGGACATAGATTTTGAAAAATGTCTATTAGAGCAAGGAATTATCTGTTTAGGACCCGCCACGAGAGCAGGCTGTGAAGCACGGTGTATAAAAACTAACTATCCTTGTCGAGGATGTTTTGGACCTGCTCCTAAGATTACCGATATTGGTGCTAAAATGATCAGTGTTTTAGGGTCTATTCTCGAAGAAAAAGAAGATGAAACAAAAATGGCACAGGCTATCGAAGATATCCCAGATCTTGCTGGAACATTATATGAATTTACGGCAGGAAAATCAGTTTTACTAAGGAGGAAAAAGTAAAATGACAAACAATTACAAAAGTATCGTAATTGATCCCATTACACGTTTGGAGGGTCATGGAAAAATTCATATTTTTCTAGACGACACAGGTAACGTTGCTAATGCCTATTTCCAGGTTCCCGAACTTAGAGGATTTGAAACTTTTTGCGAGGGAAGGTTAGTTGAGGAAATGGCACGAATAACTACACGTATTTGTGGTGTTTGTCCAGGTGCACATCATATGGCCTCATCTAAGGCCTTAGATAATGTATTTAACGTTGATCCTCCTGAACCAGCGAAAAAACTCCGAGAATTATACTATAGTGCCCATATGATTCACTCGCACATTGCACATTTTTATGTGTTAGGTGGACCAGATTTTGTTGTTGGCCCTTCTGCTCCCCCTGCAAAAAGAAATATTCTAGGTGTTGTAGATGCTGTGGGACTTGAAATTGGTGGCGAAGTAATCAAGCACCGTTCTTATGCTCAGCAAATACAAGCAATAATTGCAGGCGATGCCGTTCTTCCTTGTGCAGGCGTTCCAGGTGGAATGATGAAACCAATATCAGAAGAAGAACGCTCTCAAATAGAAGAATGGGCGGTTTCCACTCTTGAATTTTCTAAGTTTACTATCAAAATATTTAATGATGTCGTTTTAGGGAACGAAGCCAATAAAGCGTTGGTGCTTGATCCTGGCTATTATATGAAGAGCTATTATATGGGACTTGTAGATTCCAATAACCATGTGAACTTCTACGACGGAAAAATCCGAGTAGTCGATCCCAATGGAAACGAATATGCGAAATTTGACCCAGATAAGTATTTAGATTATGTTGAAGAGCGGCCCCTTCCCTATTCCTATCTTAAAGTAGTTTACCTCAAAAATGTGGGTTGGAAAGGTTTAGTTGAAGGTGAAGATTCGGGAATTTATCGCGTTGCACCTTTAGCACGGTTAAATGTTGCTGATGGAATGGCAACTCCATTAGCTAACGAAGAATATAAGAAAATGATGCAAGTATTAGGCAAACCAGCTCATCAAACTCTAGCAAATCATTGGGCTAGAGTAATCGAACAGTTATATGCTAGCGAACGCCTTCTTGAATTAATAAAAGATCCTCAAATAACATCTACAGATATTCGTGCTGTACCAAATGAACCAGATGAAGGTGTTGGCGTAGTAGAAGCACCTAGAGGTACTCTGATTCATCATTACAAGACTGATAAGAAGGGTATTCTTTTGAAAGATGGCATTAATCTTATGGTAGCTACTTGCCATAACCATGCACCCATCTGTATTTCGATTAAAAAAGCAGCACAGCAATTTGTCAAGGGCCCCGATGTCAAAGAAGGTATGCTAAACATGGTAGAAATGGCTTTTCGAGCTTATGACCCATGTTTTGCCTGTGCCACTCACTCCTTGCCTGGCCGAATGCCTTTAGAAGTTACTATCAGTGATATAAACAAAAACGTCATTTGGAGAAAATCACAAAACATTGGCTAAGTCAAGCTCCCCTTTCTCCCCTTTTTTTTCTTATTCTTCCGTTAAGAAGGCATTAATCTCGTCGAGAATCATCTTCACTATTTTGGGAATTTTTGCACTAGTTTCCTTAGATACTTGATCTGTAATAAATTCTTGAACAGGAATTTCAATTCCTATTATTCTTATAACTTGCGGCATTTGGTCAGGTAAGGACTTTCTACCAATTTCTAGGGCTGTTGGAAAATTAACGTCGTGAGGAGATGCTAAGAATGTAGCATCACTCAAATTATCAGAGTCAAATTTTAAAATACGTTTATTAGGTAAATTTGTTTCAATACTATCGACAATTAAAACCTTCTCATATCCTAATATTGTTTCTAGAACCTGTAATCCACCTACGGAAATCTGTTTATAATCTATTTCAGATGGACCGATCTCCGCAACTTCACGAACAACTTTTATTCCTATAACATCGTCTCCCGCTAACTCGTTACCAATCCCAAGCACTAGTATTCTAATTTTAGTTACCTCTTTTATGAATCGATTAGGTTTGCAAAAACACTTCTCTGGTACAAATCCATATCAATTGTTTAAAAAGTTACATATACATTTTAATAGTATGAAATTAGAGCGTTTGTAAAAGGCCTTACGCTAATCAAGAAAAGTAATATTTAGTATAAAGTGATGTAAAGACACAATTAACCTGTGAGGACAAATGACGGAACCAAGCGAAATACTAGAAGAATTTAAAGAACTTTACGACGTTATAAAGCTGTGCTATCAGTGTGGAACATGTGCTGGTGGATGCCCAGTCTTTAAACAATATAACAAGTTTAATCCCAGAAGAATCATGGAAAAACTACTTCATGGCGAATTTGATGAAAAGATATTCGATGAACAACAGATCTGGTACTGTTCAATGTGTTATACCTGTAGTACTCGCTGTCCACAAGGAATTGACGTTGGCCACGTTATTGGAGAGCTGAAAAACATGGCTGTTAAAGCAAACAACGCTCCAGCTGGAATAGTAGCAGAAATGAATGCGATCTTGGAAAGTGGATCCACCGCAGCCATTTCTCAAATGATTCTGAAAAGACGAGAAAAATTAGGTCTCCCCGAATTACCAGCACCAGATTTGGATGAGATTCAAAAGCTTCTGAATATAACAGGAGCAGTTGAAACATTAGCCAAACTAAAGGAGGTAGCAGAATAATGGCAAAATTTGCCTTCTTTGCAGGATGCACAATACCATACAGAGTGCCTTTTGTTGAAACAGCACTTCGCAAAGTTCTACCAGAATTTGGAATAGAAATGGTTGATTTACCTTTTGCTTGTTGCCCAGATCCAGGTGGTGTTCAATCCTTTGAGAGTGTCACTTGGCACACATTAGGTGCTCGAAACTTATGCCTTGCAGAGGAACAGGGCCTAGATATTATCACAGCTTGCAGTGGGTGTTTTGAAACACTAAAAATTGTCAACATACACTTGAAAAATGATGAAACTCTCAAAAAGAAAGTTAATGAGCACTTGAAGGAAATTGGCAAAGAATTCAAAGGAACTATTAAAGTTAGGCATTTCGCTGATGTTCTATATACTGATGTTGGCATCGACAAGATTGCACAAAGAGTAACGAAACCACTTACAGGATTAAAATTTGCTACTCACAGCGGTTGTCACTTCCTTAAACCTCCAGAGATTTTGCAAATGGATAATCCAGAAAGGCCTGTGAAACTTGATGAACTAGTCGAAGCTCTTGGAGCAAAGGCTGTTAATTATTTGAACAAGTTAGCTTGTTGTGGTGCCGGAACAAGAAGCACTGATCAAGACATTGCTATTTCAATGGCACACGAAAAAATAGTCGGAGCAGAAATGGCAGGTGCAAGTGGCCTTGTGACGATCTGTCCAACCTGCTACATTCAATTTGATGTAGGGCAACGGTTAATGGCTAAGCAATATGAGAAGACTTCTCTTCCAGTATTTGTTTATCCAGAATTGCTAGGACTAGCCATGGGTTTCGATCTAAGCGTAGGCTTCAAAATGCACACAATAAAGGTTAAGGATTTCTTAGAAAAACTCCCTGCTTGAATTCTTTTTCCTTTTTCTTAACTTTCATTATTTCTCTCAATATGTGTTAATTTTTCATAAGCATTATCGCTTAAGGAAATGTCCCCACCATTTTTTAAGCTTTCTCGAAGTCTTGCAGGAGCTCTACCCTTTTAACGGAATCAGTTGGCGCTCAAGTATTTACTTATTAAAGAAAAAAAAAAGTAACGGAATCTGATATTGGATTCTATCATTTATCTAGATTTAAGTGATCAATTACTGTGTATTCGCTGAGATATTCTTAATTACACCACAAGAGCCACACTTATTTTGACAGGAATAATCGGCAAAAAATGATTTTCCTGAATCTTTTGGAACGAAAAACCAAAACGGTTTATCTGAAAATCCTTCTGACTCCTTAACAAAAAAGCTGTTCCTTCGTTTAACTCCAGGAAGGTGACTAAGGGGAAAAGTGTCAATGAATCTAGTTATTTTATCCCTACTGTCTGCTATTAGACAAATGACTAAATTATACTCAAATCCAGATAAAGAAAAGATCGAAGTTACTAGAGGACAGTCATAGAAATAATCCAAAATAGCTTTTTCTGTGTTAGGATCTGTAATCTCGATAAAAGAAAGTGCATGACAAAACTTCAGCTGACTTATATTCAAGCCAATACCTGGAGAAATAAGTTTTCTTTCTTTTAGATTATCAAACCTTGTTTTAACTGTACCTTTTGCTAAATTTAAATCCTTAGCTGCTTGATTAAAAGAACTACGTGGATGTTTCTGAAAGTAATCAATGATTAACTTGTCTTTTTCATCTATCATACACAAACAACCTCAGATTTATAGTTGTACCTCTACTCTCATTATATTCGACCAGATAGAAAACCATAGAAATATAAAAATCTTTGGTACTTTTTGATATAGTAGAATAACCGATTAGAGATGTATCCAAGACCAAATGGAGGACGGTTGTAATTGAAATCAAAAAACATAGCAGAAGTTAGAGAAGTCATAACTAAACAAGTAGCATGTCCATCGTATCTTTCCTTAACTTTTGAAATGTCTAATTTTCCTTTTAAAACGTCTATCAAGTTGTGGGCAGTAGCTACTGCTTGATAGTGGGCAGAAGAGCCTGCTTTTGAGACTGGGAGATTAGCTGCATCACCAAGGGCAAAGGTATTGGGATAATCTTCATTCTGAAGAGTTTTTGTATTCACATTAACCCAACCATCCTCATCAACTAGAGGGGTTCCTTTAAGAAACTCTTGTCCACGGTGCGGCGGAACCATTAAGAGGAGGTCATACTCCATCTCATCACCTTCAAGAGATTCTATAATTTTACGATCAGCATGAATAGTCTCAGTATTAAAGAAAGTATGTAAATTAATACCCTTCTTCTTAAATTTCTTTTCTATATGAACATTGGCTTTTTCAATGGAAAACGCTCCACCAATAGGACTTAGATAGTGTAAATTAGTTGTCTTTCGGAGTTTTTTACGCCTTAAAAAATGCTCCATCATAAAAACTCCTTCAAGAGGAGCGACAGGACATTTAAAAGGCAAATCAGCAATTCCAACTACAACATTTCTAACAGTTTTTTCTTTGCCATTCTCTACAAAGTCATCTAATGCCTTTCTAAGTTCAAGAATACCTTCTTCATTGTAATAATGATAGGCACCCTCTTTAAACCCAGGAACGGCATCAAAATCATAATGAGCTCCAGTAGCAATAACCAAATAATCATAAGGGATACTAGTACCACTTTTGAAAGAAATAGATTTCTTGTCTACATCTAAACCGATAACTTCCTCCTTAAGAACAGTGACATTTTTGTTCACAACCTTGCGGACTGGTTTATACTGTGAGTCGAAAGACTTCTTATCGAAGACACGGTAAGGGAGATCGGCTTCATAAAAAACATTTTCTTGTTTAGATACTAATGTAACGTCAGCTTGCTTTTTTGCCTTACGTCCAAGAAGATTGGCGACAATAGTTCCACCAGTACCACCACCTAAGATAACAACTTTGAATTTATCTGTACTCATAAAATCACCAAAAGAAAAGGAAGGTAAATTATCTTGCCTTCCTTACTTGAAACCGTGTATAACCATTCTCTTCAATAATGGCAACCATTTCATGTTTGGCTTTTTCAACCCATTTTGGGATATCTCTGATGCTACCAGCGTCTTTGCTCCAGACTTCGTAAACTTTGCTAATTTCACCTTTCTTAATTGATTTAATCAGCTCCATTAACGGGCCTGGACAAAAAGAGTTACGAGCATCCATGACTTTATCTGCTTGTACTTCATTACTCATAATTTATCACCAATAATTTTTAAAATGAAATTACCCGATCAGCTAGCATCGCTTGTTCTGCTAAACTACTTACACCTACGATATCATCAACGAATGGTAATAAATCATCTTTTTCTAAACCGAGAATTTCAGTAATCTGAACACAAGCAGTTATTGTCACATCACCAAGGTCTTTCAGATCTTCAAGGAGCTTTTTCCAATGAACAATTCTACCTTCTTTTCTAGCTTGATTAATTTTTTCAGCTACTTCAGGAAATACACTAGTAACTTCAGGTTCTGTTGGGGCATCTTTTTTTAATGCATAAACAGCGTCATGCATAAAAAAAATATAGACTTCAACATCATTAACAACTGCACCTGAAGCAACCATAGCGAGAGTTTGGAGCTTATCAGTAGCTCCAGAATCGCAAACTAAAACAATTTTTCCCATTGATATTCCTCCAAAACAATTACATGTACAAAGTGATATCTGCGTCTTGTGCGAACTCTAAGAAATAAGCAGCCCCGCCTAGTTCGACACCCTCAATAAGATCAGTATCTTTAACACCCATGACATCCATAGTCATTTGGCAACCTATCATACGAACACCGGTTTCGAGACATATATCCCTTAATTCTATGAATTTGGCAACATTAGCGCCTTTCATCCATCGTTTCATCATCCAAGTAGCCATACCAGTCATTCCAGGTATCATTCCAATGATGTTTGGTATAGGCATAGGAGCTGCTGGATTGGCGATTGGACTTACTTTTAGTTTTTTACTTCTCTTTTTATGTACTAAATCTAATCCATAAAATGTGAAAAATATTGCTACTTCCATATCCATCGCAGCTGCTGTTGAAGCAAGAATTACTGGAGGATAAGCAGCATCAAGTGTGCCATTTGCGGAAATTATTGCCATTCGTTTAGGTTTATCTTCACTCATTATTTTAACCTCTTAACTAGAAATCGCAAATCTCTTGGACCACGTTCTTCTGAAGAAATGAGTTCTTGACCAGTAGTACGTGTCCATGCTGGAATATCAGCCATACTACCTGGATCAGAAGCTAGAATCTCTAAGACCTGGTTTAGTTCAAGCGCTTTAAGTGCCTTCTTTGATTTTAAAACAGGCATAGGACAAGATAAGTTTCTCGCATCTAATGTTTTATGTACCTCAGTCATTATTTACTCTTCCAAAAAGTTCTTTTTAACTGTTTTATTATATTTAATTTTGAATAGTTAAACTTTCTTCTTAGATATTTTAATTCGCACCACAATGTTTCGAGAAATGCTTATTTGCAAATTCAAGTACAAAGGATTCGATACAAGAATTGAAACTATTCACGTACCGACATGCCATTTTTGTTTATAAATATTGGCTAAACTGTCAGTATAGCAATATTATAATGACCATTTGGCTATTAGCTTTGTATCTCATTTTCAACTAAAATGCAAGAAGAACTTTCATCAAGTCCTTGATTGAAAATTGACGGGGCTCCTATTATTCTTTATCTTTTTTTCTGTCATTGAGATAGTATTTGTTTCTCTATTCACCCCCGACCTGAATGACGGGGTCTTATCGAGGAGTTAGGTCAAAAACCTTTGAGTCAAAAGAAAGTATGAAAAACTATTTTTTGTCATTAGATATTCGTAATTAATTAATCCGAGGTTATTTTAATTGCTTCCCCCATACATTACTGTTCTCTTTGCCTTAATCATTGGATTGATTACGGGCCTTATATTGCAACGAGGTAGAGTATGTTTCAACTCTGCTTTTAGAAATGTATTGCTAATAAGGAACATTGATCTTGCTTTAATCGTCATTATTGCAGTATCGGTTGAATTAATTGGATACCAGATTCTTAGTTTTATCACAATTTCTGACTTCATTTTCGAATCAAGCCCATTACCATTTTCTATATTATTGCTCCCTATTGGAAGCCTGTTATTTGGATTTGGAACAGTTATTGCAGGAGGTTGTGCTGGTGGAGTTTGTTATCGAATAGGCGAAGGCTCGATAAAGTCTTTATTAGCTTTTGTTGGATTTGCTGTGGGTATAGGTTTACTTTCTATTGAACCAATGAGTTCCTTTGTAATTGATCTACGTGATTCCACATTATGGGAAATAGGAGGAAAAGCACCTTCATTAGAATTAATAATGCCTCGTGGATTCTGGACACTTTGTGTAATCATTTTATTGATTGCGGTGATTTACTTTTACAAGAAACACACCGTACAATTAGTTCATTTAAGACAATTTTGGACACCAATTATATCAGGTGTCCTACTTGGGGTTGTTGGTACCTTTGCTAGGTTCTTATCTACCTTATCAGGAAGACCGTTTGGTTTTTCAACAACAGATGGTATTGGTGAGATTTTTTCTTATCTATTTAGTTTTTTTGGTTTACTTTCTCCCCAACAACTAGGTTGGGCTGCTTTTTTTGTGATTGGAATTATAATTGGAGCTTTATTTTCATCTACCCAACTAAAGGAGTTTAAAATAAAAATTCCTTCCAAATCAGATACTATAAGATTTTTTGGAGGTGGAATTATTTTAGGAATGGGAGCATTCCTTGCATCAGGTTGTAATTTTGGTCATATATTAGGTGGAATCCCAGAGTTAGGTTTGTCTTCTGTATTCGCAGCCTTTCTTATGCTATTTGGGAATTGGATAGGATCTCATATTTTTTATAATTTAATGAAGCAAGAAATTCCTGAATCAACTCCTATGTTAATAAATGTCAATTAAATATTATTAATATAATTTATTCGAAAATAATTGGCGATTTGTGTGGTTATACAAGCAATCGGGGTTCTAAAAGAATTATCAGAATTAACAGTTATAATTCCTGCAAGAAATGAAGAAAGAAGCTTGCCCCGAATAATTGTGAAAATCATTAACTCAATAACAAAACGAGTCATTGTTGTAGATAACGATTCTTCTGATGGAACATCGGAAGTAGCACAAAATGTTGGGGCAACAGTAATACAAGAAAAACAATTGGGATATGGGTCTGCATGTCTAGCTGGAATAAAGTATGCTTCATCTCTTTTAGTGAAACCAAAATATATTTGTTTTTTTGATGCGGATGGTCAGAGTAGAGTAGATGATATAATAAAAGTTGCAAATCCAGTGCTAATTAGAAAAACTAATTACTGCCAAGGAAGCCGAATGATAATGAAGGATTCAAGAAATGCTTTAACACCAATGGCACGTATTGCTAATCATTTGTTTGCGAATATTTTATCAAAATTGTGGAAACAGAACATTACAGATCTAGGTCCTCTTCGTGTCATGACTTGGAATACTCTGCGTAACTTAGAAATGAAATCTACTGGATTTGGTTGGACAATAGAGATGTCTACCAAAATAATGAAGCTGGGAAAAATTCACTATGAAGTTCCTGTGATATATAAAAAGCGGACCATGGGTAAAAGTAAAATCTCTGGTAATTTAACTACTGCTACAAAAGCAGCTTTTGTAATGGTTATAACTTTCTTAAGTGTTCTTTTTTCCTGGAGGCCAACTAGTGGAAAAATCATCTAAGGTAGGAATAATTATATTTACTAAAGTCCCAATACCAGGTTTAGTAAAAACTCGTATAGTCAATCCTAAATTAGATAAAGACTTCTCATGCGATCTGCAAATAGCGATGTTGAAAGATACAATTTTAGGATTGAAAGATTTCAATTTCGATTATTTACCCATTTTATCTTTCTTCCCAGAAAATAAACAAGAATTGCTAAAGAAATTAATATTACATCCATTAAAAAAAATATATCCAAATTTTGTTCAAAAAATTATGGTCACACCTCAAAAAGGAGATAATTTTGAGACACGTTTCACAAATGCTTTAAGATTTGTCTTTACTGAGTGTAACCTTGATACGGCCATTATAATTGGTTCTGATACTCCTCATTTGCAACCTAATCTTATTGTAGAAAGTGTTAACCATTTGAAAAAATCTTCTACAAATGCGGTTCTTGGGCCTTCACAAAACGGTGGTTTTTATTTACTTGCCCATAATAAGCCTTTTATTTCGAATATAGGGACAATTTTTGAGGATTCATCTCCTCATGGAGAAGTTGTTCAAGCAATGAAGCTCTTATCAACAAAAAATGAAGTACTTGTTCTTCCCGAGGTAACTGATATTGATTCTCTTGAAAACTTAATAACTGTTGGAAATATAATCAAAATACTATCACTTACACATTCTTCGTTTTCTAAAACAATACGTTATTATTATCCTAAATTTACCGCAGAATTAATTGCTAAAGAAGAAGAAAGACTCTCGTAAAATTCATATATAGATTTGTCAAATAACTATCTTCTCCTCGTAAATAGAGGTTTAAACATTTGGAAATTCAACTAGGGATAATACTTTGGATTTGCAGTGGGTTCTTCTATCTTATTTGTACTCTATATTACGTATTAGAGACAATGCCAGCATATTTCAGACATCGTAAAGACTTTGTTAATCCAAAGGTACCTAACGATCAGGAAATACTTTCTATACTTCGAATAAGCAAACAGGCTTTTCCTCTTATTAAATTTCAAATTACTACTAAAGGTAATGAATTCGACGTTGTTAAGAGGGGAGTAGAAAGTATAGCTAGTTTAACCAATACTAGTTTACTTTTTTCTCAAAATATCGAAATATTAATTGTTACAGATGAACCAGATGAATTAAATTTATTTTCAAAATTATTCCAAAAATTAAAACTTAGATTTCCATCTGAAGTTATTGTAGTTCCCAAAGATTATAAAACACCAAATAATACAGTTATGAAAGCAAGAAGTTTACAATATTCTCTTGAATATCGAAAATTGAAGGAAAGGAAAATAAGAAGTATAAAATCTACCAGATCGTTCATATACTATTTTGACGCGGAATCCACAATTTCCGAAATTGATTTTCGAAGAGTAATACATTCCATAATAACTTCATCTAAAATTAAAGTTTTTGAGGGGCCAATCGTCTATCCGCATAAATATTTCGAATCCAATATCTTAAGTAGACAAATGGAATCAACACGACCATTTCATTGTCACCATTGTGTTCAAGTAATGAAGAAACCACCACCAATTCATTTACACGGTTCTAATCTGCTGGTAGCTGAAGATATAAACAATTCAGTTGGTTGGGACTTTGGAAAGTATAAGGAACAACCGTTACTTGCTGAAGACTTAATTTTCGGGTTGAAAGTCTACTCGAAATATGGACCAGAAGTTTTTGGATGGCACGGAGGACAAATTTCAGAACAACCTCCATTGTCAATTCGTGATTCGATTAGAGCAAGATTAAGATGGATATCAGGAGCTTGGCAGGCAATCTCACTGTTTAATGATCCAGAATTTTCACAATTATCCAAGAGTGAGAAATTTTGGCCTCTTCTGAGACTTCGACTCCGATTAATCACTCATTCTCTGACTTTTTTCGCTGCTCTGTTTGTGTGGATGACGTTCATCATCATCATATTTCCTTCTATCTTTTACGTGTTTCATGTTAATAAAAATCTCCTCCCTATGGATTTTCGTGTGTTTCAATTGATTGTTTCTTACTTATTTTTTCTTCCTGGATCTATTTTCTGGATTTTCAGTGTATTAAATGGAACATCCAAGAATATTAAACCACTAAACTTGACAAAAAGGAAACAATTATTTGAATATATGAAAATAGTTATTGTTACTCCTATAGCAGGAGCTATTGAATCATTCTGCGCTTTTTATGCCACTACACGATGGATCATTGGAAGACCTTATAATTCTTGGAATGTGACTGGGAAATAAGTAGTTACTGGGAATGAGTGAATTAATGTGGTCAAGTAAAGAAATGTTTACTAAGAGGAGTAAGACAAGTTCTGTAAATCTAGGACGTTTAGATGTCCTTTTCTTTGGTTTAGGATGCCTTTTGTTACTTTCTATGTACATTTTCATCGTAATTACAAAATTAAATAGATCTAATTTTAATTTGGAAATTTTTTTTTACTTTCCGTTTTTTATTTACTGTTTGATAATTATTATAGTTCAGAAAATTGATATGAAGCAAATGAGGTTCTTTTTTCTAACTACAATTGTATTTAGTGTATTATTTCAGCTCATAATTTTAACAACTGAGGTATCTCTATCAGATGATCTTTATCGTTTTTATATGGAAGGAAAAGCAATTGTCAATGGTGTTAACCCTTATATTATACCTATAAATCAGTTTCCTTTGAATTTACGTGATTCTTTTTACTATAAGGTTGATAATGCGAATGTTCCCTCGCCTTATCCACCTCTTGCGCTAGTAGCATTTGCTATTCTTTATCTAATGGGACATAATCCCTTTGTATTTCGTTTATTCTTTTCAATAGGATTTATTATATCGATAATACTCTCTCACAAGATACTTTCTGAATCCAATAGATGGAAACTACTTATTTATGCTTGGAATCCATTATTCAATATAGAAATAGCCAATGGTTCTCATTTTGATTCTATAATCGTTCTTCTTTTAGTCTTGGGGATATGGGCATTAAATTCTAAACAATTTGCTGCTGCAGGAGGATTTTTTCTAATAGCATTCCTGTTCAAGTATTATCCCATCGTACTTGTCATTATTTATTGGAAACAACTTGGTCGTAAGGGACTAGGTGTTTTCGTAAGTGGATTCGTACTCTATTGTATATTTTTATTTTTCCTCCCTCAAGCTATTCTTGGAGTACAAATTTATTATCAGGAATTCTATTTCAATGCTAGCATCCTATGGTTTCTCAATAACCTAATCCAAGATTTCATTTTATCAAAAATAATCCTTGGAATTGTTTTCTTGGTAATATTGTCAATTTTAGTTATTAGAACTGATAATGAAAGCGATACTTCCGCAAGAAACGCGTTACTAATCATTGGGCTTTTTTTAATGCTCCAACCTAGCTTTCATCCGTGGTATATGTTTTGGTTGTTCCCTTTTCTACTCTTGGATAGAAATACTAATAGTAGTTGGATATTACTAAGTGGTCTACTAATCTTATCTTACCAAGTTTATATTATTTATGATATAAGCCATTTATGGATCGAATCTGACTTTATTCGATTATTAGAATTTATTCCTTTTTATACGCTCTTGTTTTATGAAAATCGCAAAGCATTGTCAGATTATATAGGAAAAATGATAAAGAGGATGAAAGTTTTCCAAAAAGAAATTAAACCTGTATAAAATAGAATGGATGAAGACTGAACAGATTTATCATTTATCTATCCAAATTATAATTATTTTGAAAAATTAAGTAAAAACGTCCAGCCTTAAATCATCGAAATAATCAATCATTAGCACAGTTCATACCTTCCATTCTACAGGTCCAACATGCCATATAAGTCATTTGGAACAATTGGGATGCTTCTTTCAGATTATAACCCATAAAGGCGCCTTTTTCGTTAATTAGTATTGGACAGACCCATAATCCATTTTCAGATGCAATTCGACTATGACTACATTGCAAGTTATCATAATCATAGTTAACAAAACATTGTTCCGTAAAAAGTTCTCGTTCTGTATATGGACGATTCCGGTCAGCCTCTCTTCCAATACGTAGTGGAGGTAAAATTTTCACCCGTTGTTTATCAACTGGAACTCCAATATCTTCTAAAAGGGAGGAAAACCTTGCTAAAGTCGATTCAAGTTCATTTTCAGACCAATTTCTAAATATAGTGAGAATAGGATTGAAACCATTCTTCACCAGAAGAGTTAGACTATTTATTGTTCTTTCATATGATTTATTTCCTCTTATTCTGTCATTACTTTCTGCGTTTGAACCATCAAGTGAGATTCGAAAATTCAATTCAAATTTACTCTGTTTTTGATATTTAAATAATTCTTTTATTTTATCTTCATTTAAAAGAATAGCATTCGTTAATATTGTAGTATCAGCATGATTTAAGGCAATTGAAATCATTTCTAAAATATCTGGATTAATGAATGGCTCTCCACCAGTAAAATAAACCTGTAATTTGCTATAATTTTGTTTTAACACTTCATTAAGTCTTTTCTTGAAAGATTTCAAGGTTAAAAAGGGGTGAATATTAGCTTTAGGCCCTGATTCGACATAGCAGTGTGTACATTCAAGATTGCATTTACTTCCAGTAAAAAACCATAAGATGAATTCTTCATGTTCATTTGATAAAAATGGAACAGAATAAACATTCTTTTGGATTTTTGGAGGATTTTTTGTCATATTTAGCCACATATTTATTTGGGTGAATTATATATCACCAGGTTTTTTAAAATCGGCCTTAATCGCCAATTATCTTTAAACGTTTTAAGTGAAATCATTCGATTATCGTTTTTAAAAGGTTATGTAAGCCTTTCAGAACGGTTTTTCATCTTTAATATAGCTTTTAGACGAAAAAAATAGTCAACATCATTATTAAACTCGACTTGATTTTGAAATTTTATCTAGTTCGAATTATGAGCAGCCGGAAGAACTTTAAGGAAAGCCGACTTTTGTCGGCATTTGACTAAAAATGAAGACTACTCGTCAAACTTTCCAAGCA
>SDBT01003079.1_pt1 | contig 28981 bp, 23 predicted proteins | sample 2277101 | NCBI WGS metagenome assembly SDBT01 (sample SAMN10404973, study PRJNA504765) | marine sediment metagenome | isolation source: marine sediment core GS10_PC15, 103 cmbsf | place: Arctic Ocean: Southern Knipovich Ridge | collected 2010
ACTAAGAATGGAAAAAGAAATAATTGAGCAAATAAAAATGTATGCAATGGAACATAATAAAAGCGTATCCTTCCTTACTGAGACCCTCTATAAAAGCATCCTTATAAAAGAAAAGGAAGAGGATGCTGAATTAACACCAATCGCAAAAAAGTACAAAGGAATAATAAAAAATGATGAAGTCGATACTGATATTGAAAAATTAAGCTATTTAATTGAAAAGCATTTGAAATGAAAAAAATATACTTGGATTGTAATATTCTACTAGATTGGCTCATCGATCGAGTTCCATATTCGTATTATGCAACGGAAATAATAGTCAATATCGAAAAACATAAATATGAAGGTTGTGTTTCCGGGTTAACTTTAGCAAATACTTATTATATATTGAAGAAAGAAAAAAATAAGAAAATCGCTGCAGAATTTTTAATAGATAGTAAAAAACTATTTACAATATTGGATTTGACTAAAAAAAATGTTGTTGATGCAATAGAAAATAAATATAAGGATTTTGAAGATGATTTACATTATATGGCAGCTCGGGACAATTCAATAAAATATATAATAACAAGAAATAAAGAAGATTTTAAAAAAGGGAATATAATAATAATGACTGCTGAAGAATTTATAAAAAATCCATGAAAAGCAAGATAAAATGGCTTTTGGAGCAGACTTCGAGCTTGATACCCGTAACAGTGGCTCTAAACGGCTAAACTATCATTGACCTTTAATTCGGCAAAGCTGCTCAAAAGAATGTTAGGTTTTACAAACTTATAGGTTAAAGGTAAGAACAAACAATGGAACTTTATGAAATAAAGCAAGGTATTTTAAACCTTAAAGATATTGAATTCAATAGATTCCAATTAGTAGAAATAAAGCTAAAGACAAGGAATAAGATAAGGAGATTGAAGCATGCCGCAATTGTCACTGTATATCGATGAAGAAACGCTTTCGGAAATTAATATAGCTGCAAAAATAGAAAAATGGGGTAAGGAAACAATTCGGTTACTTGCCACCAAAGTATCATTTTTCCCTCAATCCATATTCTGAATTGCGTTTTTCCAAATGTCCGGATTGCCAAAACCATTCAACGAAATACGGCAGCATATCCATGATTTTAAAAGCTATCAAGATATCCGCATGACAATGGCCGGTTGGTTTCCAGCGGGGCAGACCCCGCCAATGGAACCGCCACCATCAACGGAGTAGATGAAAAAGTGAAACCTGGGTTGATTATAATGGAAAACGCCATATAATCAATCACTGCACCTGACTGCGATTCCGCTACGCTCCATAGCGGCAGGTGTGCTTTTTCGTTAGTTGCGAGAGGCGAATGAATCATCGCGAACGTGAACTGGCGACTATTCGCCGTAAAATCCCGGACCAAATCTCAGTAGAAATGAGAATATTTTTCATAATATTAGTAGCCATTCACAGTCTAATTCACTTGATGGGCCCCTGGACCCTGCCCATCTTGACCCACAGCAACATCATGTGTTCAAGATACATGCGTGGCGCTGGTTTCGTGCGGGCCATGTTGACACGGTGACTGGTTTTAAATTTCTTTGCACTCTTACACCACAGCGGGTATTGTTTTTGGTAAGAAGAAGTAAAAAAATTAAATTATTCCTGTCAGATAGTACAAAGTACCAGAAACCGGGGTGATCTAAAAGAGACAAATATCGCAGGCAGTGCCCGCGGGCACTGCCCGGGCTTAATTCCATTCGCGTAAAATCATATATCATTGAAATGATAGACCTCTGTTAGCGGTGTGAAAGAACGATTGTATAAACTAAAACCTGCATCAACCGAAAAAAGAGGAAGGCGGTGTGACGGAAACAGGCGGTTCTTTACGTTCAGCTTTCCCTTTTTTTAATTATCAGGGTGATTCTCTGGAGTATCTGCAGAGTCACCAAATTAAAGGAGGTAGGAGATGAAGAAAAAAAGTAAAGCGGGTCCAAAATTGAAAGTGCTGCGTATCTTACCAGTACTATGTGCCCTTATTATGCTCGTTCTTCCCGTCAGTGTTTTCGCAGGGAGAAAAAGTGAAAAGGCTGAGGAACCGGCAAAAACAGTTGAAAAAGCGGAACCTGTTGAAACCGCCACAGGTTATGGCGGGAGGATAACCATCGGATTCACTGTTCCGCTGGAAACGCTTGCCCTGGATGTCGGTTCTATGTACGGCAACTGGGGTTGCCTCTACTACTTACTTGTCTACGATAATCTGCAGCGGTTTAACAAACCCCCGGACTACTACGCGTTTACTCCGGAATTTGCCACAAGTTATGAACTTGCCCAAGACAGGAAGTCGTATATACTGCACCTGAAAAAAGGTGCAATGTGGCATGATGGTCAGCCGGTTACGGCAGAGGATGTGAAGTTTTCCATGGAGATGCTATGGTCTTTGCCTGCCTGGGTGGACGCGGGGTTGGATTTTGAAAGCATTGAGGTCATAGATGATTACACTCTCAAAGTCAACAGTAATCTTCTGGTATCCGGAGCAAATCCCCCGGGATTCTGGGCGTGGGACCCGGTGGTGCCGAAACATATTCTTGAAGATCACGTGGATGAAATAGAGACCTGGGCGAATGAAGAGGCTATCGGGTCCGGACCTTACAAACTGAAGGAGTTTCAGCCCGGTGAGTTTATGTGGCTTGTTGCCAACGAGGATTATTATGCCGGCAGGCCGTATCTTGATGAGGTTGTATTCAAATATTACGGCAATATAGACACGATGATCATGGCCCTCCGAAAAGGGGAGATCGATACATTAGGTGATGAGAGTATACCAGCCCACATGGCGGATGATGTAAATGCTGATCCGAATATAAACGTTGAAGTCGTTGACGGCTTAGAGTTGAAGTGGCTCTCTTTCAATCTTCACAAGGAAGGGCCGCTGCAGGATGTAAATGTACGATATGCCATCCAGTATGCAATAGACCGGGACAGATTGATCGACATGGTGTACATGGGATACGCGAAGAAATACAACAGCTGGCTGTATGAGGAAGATCCTCTTTATAATCCTGATCTCCCGAAGTTCGAATACGATAAGACAAAAGCGAATAAAATTTTAGATGATGCCGGTTACGTCGACTCCGACGGTGATGGCCTGCGAAACGATCCGAAAACCGGAGATAATTTGCATTTCGAACTCCTTGCCCCGTCGGAAGAAATTTATGCGGTAAAGATGAGTACGCTGATCGCGGAAATGCTGCCTGAAATCGGCATAAGTGTCGATTTCACGACGGTAGACTACGATACTTTCTGGGAACTCGTATATTACCCGGCAGAAGATGCATATGAAATCGCTTTAAGCGGTGAAGAACCTGCACCCGCACCCTATGCCGACTGGATTTGGCTTGAGGCATCAAGCTGGGATGCACTCGGGGAAGAGTGGAATTCTTCCTATTATTCCAATCCTGAGCTTGATGAGTTAATCAATGCCCTTTCGGAAGCCGGCAGTATGGCAGAGCGTAAGGAAATTTCTTACGAGATGCAGGCGATTATGGCCAGGGACTTGCCTTATGGATTTCTTGTTCGACCGGATTTTATCTCCGCTTACAGAACAGATAAGCTCAAAGGCTGGCTCAACCAGATCGGCGGTCCTGTATCCTGGATGAATGACTGGAGTATTACCGAAGGGCAGCTTAAATAGCACTATACATTACCAGATTTTTTTCACGAGGGTTGCCCACCTGTTGGGTAACCCTTTTTTTCCGTCGGCCAGAGACTTCCACCACCAGGTCGTAGGCCCACAGGGGTGTTTGTTTGCGCTCCGGCAGCTGGTAAAGGAGCTCATTCATTATCTCCAGCGGAGTGCTTTCATTGCCTTTGACGGTTACAGTCTTTTCATTACAAATATCGCGGGCAATGCCCGGGCTAATTCCATTTGCGTAAAATCATATATCATTGAAATGATAGCCCTCTGTTAGCGGTGTGAAAGAAGGATTGTATAAACTTAAAACCTGCATCAACCGAAAAGGAATTATTATGAAGAAAATAATCGTTATTGGAAATGGAGTTCAGGGAAGCACTGTGGTCAGACGACTGTGCGAAGAGCCGAATGTCCCGGAAGTCATTTGTGCCGATTACGATCCGGTAGTCTCAAAACGGCTGGAAAAGATGCTGAAGAAAGCAAAAGCCGTGAGAGTTGACGGGAGTAATATTGCGGATATCCTGTCTGCGGCAAAAGGGGCCGGGTTAATTGTGAACGCTCTTCCTCCCGAATTCAACTCCGTGGTTATGGAGGCAGCCCTGCAGGGAAAGATGAACTACCTGGATTTGGCTTCAGGACCTATAGAGGGGGTCGACTTCATAGAGACGGTGAAACGTCAACTGGCTTTGGATAAAAGATTTAAAGAGGTAGGATTGAGTGCGCTGATCAACGCCGGGTCAGCCCCCGGTATAACCAACCTGCTGGCCAGGAATGCGTATGACAAGCTGGATCGATGTGAGCGGATACAGGTGATGCTCTATGAGAGCGTGTGGACAGAGAAATTCATTCCATTCTGGTGGTCTCCTTCAACCGCTTTTGGTGACATGGCAGCCAGACCGGTCGTTTTTGAGAATGGGGAGTTCAAGCGGGTGAAACCCTTTAATGACCCGGTAGCAGTCGATTTGAAGGGGCTTGGTCCCCGGCGGATGGTTGATCATGAGCACGAAGAACCCGTTACCTTCGGCCTGACCTTAAAAGGGTTGAAACACACAGGTCTGAAAATGGGAGGACGGGCAGTAGAGCTGGCGGAGTCCTTCTACAAAATGGGCCTCCTGGGTAAGCAGCCTGTGGAAGCAGGCGGGGTTAAGGTGGTTCCTCTTGATCTGGTATTAAAGTTGACACCCCCCGCTCCTTCGAGCCCGGAAGAGATCAAGGAGGTTATCGACGGGGGAATAGAGGAGGAAGAGGGCGCAACGTTAGTGCGCGTGGAAGGGGTAAAGGACGACAGGCAGGTCCGGTACGATACCTACGTGAGCTCGCCGGGGCTGGAGGAATCCTATGAAAGATATCAAATAACCCACGAAGCGTGTCTAACCGGTCATGCTGCCTTTTTGTTTGTAAAACTATTTGTACATGAAAGAGTTAAAAAAACAGGTGTGTTTGTTCCTGAGACACTGAGCCCGGATATTCGAAGTTTTTATTTTCAAGAAGCTGCAAAATTTGGAATCAACGCTGTTGAAGTTGTAGAAACCAATTTGTAGGGTATTGTATTTTATGATTGAGAGCAGAAATAATTACTATAACATGATTGTGTTAGAGGTATAAAAGGATTTTGCTTTGAACTGATGGTACCATGATCATATATTTTAAAGAATATTGAAAAAGGGGAAAGTAGATGGTTGATCTAGCCGGGATTGCCAGGGGGATTATTAAAGCAGATATTGACGGGGTAAGGGAGATGGTTCAGATGGCCATCGATGAAGGGCTTGAGATACAGACAATTCTCAAAGAAGGTCTTGTGTCGGGGATGAGTGTGGTCGGGGAAAAGTTTGAGAGCGGAGAATTCTTTCTTCCCGAGATGACCGCCGCTTCCAGGGCCATGAAGGAGGGGCTGAATCTGCTGGGCCCGCTGTTGAAGCGGGTCGATGAAAAAAATACCGGTATCGTAATCCTTGGTACAATCAAGGGTGATGTCCATGACATCGGCAAAGGCATTGTGGGTACTATGCTTGAAGGAGGGGGTTTCATGGTAACGGATATCGGAGTTGATGTAGAACCGTACAAGTTCGTTGAAGCCGCAAAGGAGAGAAATGCAGACATAATAGGTGTATCTGCTCTTTTAACGACAACAATGGTCGGAATGAAAAAGGTGGTTGAATTGGGAAGGGAAGCGGGCATAACGGCCAGGGTAATGATCGGGGGCGCTTCTGTTACCGCAGAGTACGCAGAAGAAATAGGGGCAGACGGCTATGCCCCTGATGCGCCTGCCTCTGTCAGGGAGGCAAAGAAACTGGTTGGACATAGAGGTTGAATGTATGGCTAAACCTAAAATTACTTTCTTATCACAAACCGAGCTGGAAGCGATTCATAACGCTTCTCTGGAAGTTCTTGAAAAAACAGGTACAGTTGTGGAGAGCACCGAAGCGCTGGATGTTTTGAAGAATGCAGGAGCGAGTGTTGATTACGAAAGCTGTCAGGTTACGATTCCACCCGAACTCGTTGCCGAAGCCTTGAACAGGGCTCCGAAGACGGTCAATTACAGCGCCAGGAATCCCAAAAATGACCTGGTACTGAACAAAAAGAAACCGCATTTCTGTGCAGTCGGGGGGGACCCATTCCTCTACGATTGGGAGACAGGCCGGCGCAGGTATTCCAACACCGAGGATATGGCCCGCTCAGCCGTAATTGCCGATTATCTGGATCATGTGGACCTGATCTGGCCGCTGGGCTGTTGCTCGGATGTGCCGGAACCTCTGACTCACATCTATGATATGTGTACCACCTTGAGGCATTCGGAGAAACATGTTGAAGGGGACTCCTCAAGCCGGGCGGAGGCCCGCTACCAGATTGAAATTGCTGCTGCCATAGTCGGAGGCAGAGAGGAGCTAAAGGAGCGGCCCATTTTTTCGATGGTAAACTGCACTATCTCTCCCCTTCGATTTGATCGGGGAATGACGGAGGCGAGCCTGGAACTTGCCGGGGCGGGCATTCCGGTTGCAATAATGCCCATGCCTATGTCGGGTATATCCGCGCCCGTTACTCTGGCGGGCACGCTGGCCGAAGATAACGCTGAGTTCCTGTGCGGTTTGGCGATTGTTCAGTTTGCCTGCCCGGGAGCGCCTGTTGTGTATTCGGGTGCCTGCGGCACCGTAAATTTTAGGACCGGTCTGGAGACAGCTGCCGCGGAGACAATGCTTTTGAATACGGGCCTGACCCAGCTGGCCCACCGCTACGGTCTGCCCAGTGAGTCACGGGGAATGCGTTCCGCATCCAAGATTATGGATGTCCAGGCCGGCTATGAGAAGGCCATCGCACTGACCACACACCTGCTCTCCGGTGTCGATATTGTTCTTGGTATGGGCGGGCTGGAAGGGGTCAGAATCAATTCTCCGGTTTCAATGGTCATCGACAACGAGATTATCGACTACGCCTTGAGATTTATTCAGGGTATCGAAGTGAACGAGGAGACCCTGGCCTTAGACGTGATTCACAGCGTCGGTCCGCGCGGAAATTACCTGGGGGAAAAACACACCCTTGAGCATTACAAGGAAAGGTGGAAGTCGCGGATCGCCGATATCGATGCTTTTGAAGCCTGGGAGGCAAAGGGAGGCAAGCCGCTCGAAGAGGTGGCCAAAGAAAAGGTACGCGAGATCCTGGCAACACATAAGCCGAAACTTCTATCCGAAGCTGTTGAAAAAGAAATATCCTATATTTTGAAAAAAGCCGAACAGGAGCTCGCGAGCACCTGCTCGTAGCAGAAAGTAAGAACTAATTTATTATAAAAGAGAATATAATATGGCAAAAGCAAGGCTGATTTTTCTTGATGAGAATGAGGAAGAACTGATCCACGAGCAGAGTTTAAAATGTTTAAAAGAAATCGGAGTCCTTGTAAAAAGTGAAGCGGTCCTGAAAATCCTGGAAGACAAAGGCGCCGTGGTAGATTACGGTTCGATGATCGCCAGGTTCTCCGAAACAATGGTCAACGAAGCCCTCGGGAAAGCACCAAAAAAAATAAGACTATGCGCTCGTGACCGAAGCAATGATCTTGAGATTCCCGTTGACAGCACCCCTTTTTCGGCAACGAACGGGCTGGCGCTTTTTGTAATGGATTTAGAAACAGGCGAGACCCGTAAATCAACGCGGTCAGACCTGGCGGCCTTTACCAGGCTCGGAGATTCATTGGATCCTTTGGATTATCTTTGGACAGCCTTAACCGCAACAGATGTTCCGGGACCTACCCACGGCGCTCATGAGATCTGGACCACATTGCAGAATACCACAAAGCATGTGCAGGGGGTCACAGTCGAAAGCGCCGGGGATGCCCGAAAGCAAATAGCGCTGGCGGCCCTTATTGCGGGGGGGGAGGAAGAGCTGAGGATGCGCCCCCTGATATCCGTGATCAGCTGCCCTATCGCCCCGCTCACTTTTGAAAAACATGCCATCGAAGCCCAGGTGGAGTTCGCCAGAGCAGGTATTCCAATTGTGTCGATGTCCATGTCTCTTTCCGGCCAATCCTCACCCGTAACCCTGGCGGGAACAATTGTAAACTCTAACACCGAAAACCTGGCCAGCCTGGTAATCACCCAGTCCGCAGCTCCAGGGGCCCCGCATATTTATTCTACGGAATCTATGCCGGTGGATATGATTACTGCTACGATAAATTACGCGGCTCCTGAGCTTCCCCTGATAAGCGCAGCCTCAGGACAGCTGGCCGGGAGATACGGCCTGCCCTGCATGGTCGGCAACTGGGGGGCCGGTGATTCTGTTCCCGGGCTGCCTTCTTCTTTCTCTGAGACCGCGGTCTCCTGCCTGTCTACCCTTGCCGGGACCGATCTGGCTGCCGGAATGGGCGCCATTGATGTTGCCAAATCCTGCTCGTTTGAGCAGCTGGTTATTGACGCCTATTTCTGGGAGGATTTTCGTGTTTTTATGAGAAAATTCACTATCAATAAAGAGACGTGTGCTCTTGAGATTGTGAAAGAGGTTGGCCACGGTAAGAGTTTTATAGCCCATCCCCACACTCTGGAAAACTTCAAAAAAGAGCTCCACTTCTGGGACAAGCAGAAACTCGGCATGGAGGCAACTATGTCAACGGCGATGGTGCCCCAGGCCCGGGAGACGGCCAGGAAGCTCCTGAAGGAGCACGAAGTGGCTCCTCTTGATCCGGATATAGTCGCTGAAGGCAATAAAATCTTAAAACAGCACGAAAGGCAGGCTGCCTTTCATTTAGAAGGAAAATAGGAGGAAAATATGATGGACAAAATATTGACAAGGATGGGGGACGGCGAGCGGGTCTCGTTGACTGAAAACGAAATAAAAAATGATCTTTTACTTGGCACTCAGGATGCGGTAACAAAGGGCAAAGTACCCGAGCTTACCGAAGATGAGCTCGGGCAGCTTTTTCAGATCATTGCGGAGCCGGGAAGAATAGTCAGTGTCCCGCCCGGGGAAGAACTGGTTGTAACCGATGATGGGGTTGCCATGGTGCTCTGTTCGGCGGAAGCTGATGGAGGCGCCGGTCTGCCTATAAGCAAGCAGAACTCGATTCTGGCCTATGAGCGGGCATTTGCGGCCGATACTGTTTCAACAGGGCATACCGATTACAGCTTCAAGCCTGCAAAAGCCTTGATCGACAGTGAGATGCAGGGCTATTACTCAACCTCGCAGGCGACCACGGTACCTTTTTTTTATGGCGCCCAGCCAAATCTGGGTCTCTACTATCAGCCCGACGGGCCCTTTCCAAATCCGGCCCAACTTTTACCGAAAGGAAAAATAAAGGAAGCCCGGGAAGCCCAGGAGGCAGCAGCCGGGCAGCTTAAAGAAGACATGGTGTTTGTCGGGAAAAATCTGTATCAAATAGGCGGTGAAGGTATAAACTTCGATACCACAGGGTCAGCCGGGGACGCTGATTTCTACGCTACTCTGCTGGCTGTCGAAGAGTTAAAGAAGGCAGCTCCAAATATGGCAGTGGAAATGGGAATGTCATCGGAATTTATCCTGGGTATGCACAGTCAACTTACTTTCAACGGAGAGCGGCTGGCAGGCATGTATCCTCACAAACAGGTTAAGATAGCAGAAGCGGCAGGAACAGATATTTTCGGCCCCACGGTCAACATCAACACCACTAAATCTATTCCGTGGAACCTGGCCCGGGCTGTAACTTTTGTCAAAGAAACCGCCAGGGTCGCCGATATTCCGATCCACCCCAATGTCGGCATGGGGGTGTGCGGAGTCCCCATGTGTGTGGAAACACCTATTGATTGTGTCACAAGGGCATCGAAGGCCCTGGCGCTTATCGGCAAAGCGGACGGGTTGTAGCTGGGTGTCGGCGATCCCTTTGGTATGCCTCTTGCTCATATCGCGGCTGCAGGTATGGGAGGTATCCGGACTGCCGGAGATCTGGTGGCCTGGATGCAGATGACCCGCAGGATGAAATTAGCCGAAGCCAAGCGGTATGTGGCAGATAAGCTGGGGATCGACATAATCGACCTGACAGATGAAGACGTGATGTACCCGCTCCGTAAGGAGTTGGGTATCGGCGTTGTCATGTCAACGGCAGGAGGCCCGGAGGGTATACTGGCCAAATGCCGGATTGCCGAATTGCTGGAGATCGAGATCAATTCGGTCAATCTTTTCAAGTCCATGACAAACCGACGGGAATAAAAATCTTCCTGTAAAACATTGACGAAATCGGGGACTCAATCCACATCCTATGTACAGACTTCAAACCAGGAAAATTTTCAGACTTGCTCTGCCCGCCTTTTTTACGCAGGCTTCTTTCACCGTTACCGCCATGCTGGATCTAATAATGGTAGGTACGATATCACCGACAGCCATTGCGGCGGTCGGAGTTGGAGGAACCCTCTATTGGAATCTGCTCGTTCTCGGTCATGGACCGGCGCTTTCAGCAGGTTATCTCTGCGCTCAATCTTACGGGGGCGGCAAAACCGAAGATTTTCTGGATAGGGCGGTGATCGGCTTTTTGTTTTCCGCCGTTGCCGGGTTGCTGTTCGCTCTGCTTCCACGGGTGTTGTCTGATACAATGTATCGATTGATGGGAGCACCTGCAGCGGTCATCGCAATTGGGAGCCAGTACTTTGTTTACCGCTTAATCGCGTTCCCTTTTGACTTGATGAGTGAAAATTTGGACGAAGTAATCAAGGCAACCGGTGATACAAAAAGGCCCATGGTGATACGCATTTCAAGTCATGCGGTCAATCTTATATTAAATTATTTACTCATATTCGGAAAATTCGGTTTTCCGCGGCTGGGGGTCCGGGGAGCCGGAATTGCAACACTTTTAGCATCATTGTGCATGTTTTCTCTTTTTTCCGGCTACGCAAGCAGGCTGTTTATAAAATTGAAGAGAAAAAGATTCCGGCAGCATTTTTCTATAAAAACAACCTGGCTGCTTCTTCGGGAAGGGATCAAGATTTCCAGTCAGGAGTTTTCGGAAAGCAGCGCATTTCTTGTGTATGTTGCCTTTATAGCCAGGCTGGGTGAGGTATCTTTGGCAGCGGAGGAAATTGCCTGGAATGTTGTTAGCATGGCATTTCTTCCTGCCTTCGGCTTTGGACAGGCGGCGAAAATAATATTAGGGCACAAAATCGGCAATGGGGAAAATAAGATTGCCAGGCATACAGGGCTTGAAATCCAGCTTTATACTGCCGTATTCATGATCATTATGGGTGGTCTGTTCTTTATTTTTCCGCAGCAAATCGGGATGTTTTTTACCAGGGATGAAAGAGTGCTGGCATTCCTGATAATCATGATCAGATTTAGCGCCTTTTTCCAGATATTTGATGGGGCCCAGATTGTTTTCTCTTTATCCCTCATAGGGATAGGGGATACCACTTTTACATTTCTTGCCACGTTGTTCTGCACCTGGTTTTTCATGGTCCCGGCTGCGTATTTTGTAATTTTTGTCCTTGGCAAGGGTGTTACCTGGGCCTGGGGCAGTGCATATATTTGTGCAGTATTGATGTGTTTGTTTTTTTTCATGCGTTATATCTCTCTGGATTGGAACCGGTTGAAGCCAAAGAAATAAAAAAAGGAATAACCGATGAACACAGGACTGACTCAAAGACAAAAGGCCGCACATGACCTGATGATTAAAAAAAATTACAACGCACTGGTAATGGCAAATGCCGCGAATATCCAGTACTTTGCGGGTGTGACAGAGCCCAGCATACATGCGTGTGGTGCCGTCATCATTCCCAGGGCGGCTCAACCGGAACTGGCAGTGATGTGGCTTGATAAAGAGGCTGCTCTGGGGGCAGTACATGGGATCAATGTCCACTCTTACACCCCGGCCACTCAGGGAAAGGTAGTCTCAAAAATACTTGATTCTTTTAGTGCAGCTGAAGGACCGGTCGGGGTAGACGATTATGCCATGGAATATCTGGGGAACTCTCTAAAACGGTCTTTGCCCGGTATCGAGCTGGCAGATGCTTTTGAGGCAATAGAAAGGCTGAGATCGATAAAATCCGAAGAGGAGATACACCTTATACGGAAAGCCTGCGAAATTTCAGCACAGGGGATGAGAGTCGCTAAAGAATCATTAAGGCCCGGAGTAACAGAGCTTGAGGTGTCCGCCCTTGCCGAACAACACATGATCGCCCTCGGATCTGATACGATGAGGCATGACACCATTGTAGCCTCGGGGCCTCGAGCCCGGCTGATTCACGGGTTTGCAACCCAAAAAAAGATAGAGCAGGGAGATATGGTGGCCATAGACCTTGGAGCAGTCTATAGAGGCTACTGTTCAGATATTGCCCGGACATTTGTCGTGGGGAAACCGGGTGGGAAGATTCAATCTGCTTTTGATTCTTTGCGTCGGGCCCAGGACACAGTATTGGCAAAGCTGCGCCCGGGTGTTTCCTTCAGAGAAATTGAAGCTGCTGTACATGAAGTGACAGAGCCGGCTTCTCACCGGTTGATCGGTTTTGTGGGCCATAGCCTTGGCCTCCATGTCGAAGAACTGCCCAGGTTGGAGTCGGGGAGTTCATCAAATCAAGGCTCAAAGATCGAGAAGAATATGGTCGTGGCCTTTTTCCAGGGTTCGATTAAGGCCGGACGAAATTCAGGTATTAGGCTGGAGGATACCGTGCTGATTACCGGTTCGGGAGCTGAATTGCTCACGAACTATCCACGGGAAATATTCTCCGTGTAAATAATTTTTTAATGCTTTAAAAGATTTCCATTTAACGGCTGTAACATCAGAATATCAGCGGTATGAAAGAACAAAGGAGTACTTTCCCGATATAGCGAACTACAGCTCACCTCGAGTAATGATGACGGCCGGGATGCTTATACTGAACCGGCTGTCATCATACGAGGCGGGGCTTATACATTAGTATTAACTGTAGACGAAAGAAAATTATATAAAGGATTTGAGCTATGGGCACACACAAAATGAGTTTTTTGTCTGAAGCAGAGCTTGATGCTGTTCACCGGGCTTCAATGGAAATTTTGGAGAAAACAGGTATTTCAGTCGGCAGCAGAGAGGCTCTTGATATTCTAAAAAGATCGGGAGCAAAAGTTGATTATGAGAATGAGATGGCCTGGATTCCCCCGAATCTTGTCGAAGAGGCCCTGAAGAGAGCCCCGCGCCAAATAAAATACTGCGGAAGAAATCCAAAGAACGACTTTGTTTTGAATACGGGAAAACCCCATTTTTGTGCCGACGGCGGTTATCCTTTTGTCTATGATTTGGAAACAGGAGAGCGAAAATACTCAACCAAAAAGGATCTGGCCGTCAATACGGTCATTGCTGATTATCTGGACCATGTAGATTTAATTTGGCTGTTGGGTGGATGCGGTGATGTACCCGACCCCCTGCTGCATGTATATAACATGTACACAACCATGAAAAATACAGAAAAGCATTTCGAGGGAGACTCTACGAATGCAATGGAAGCCGGGTATCAGATCGAAATAGCTTCAGCTATAGCCGGCGGGAGAGAGGAATTAAAGGCCAGACCTATTTTTTCGATGGTCATCTGTGTTATTTCTCCTCTTCGCTTTGATAAGGGAATGACCGAAGCAGGCCTGAAACTGGCAGAGGCGGGAGTTCCACTGGTGATCTACCCGATGCCGATGGCCGGTGTCTCGGCGCCGGTCTCTCTTGCGGGGACAATGGCCGTCAGCAATGCCGAGTTCTTAGGGGGCCTGGTTATCTACCAGTTTGCCAGTTCTGGAGCGCCAATTGTATATGCAGCTGACACCGGTACTGCCGATTTCAGAACGGGAGCCGGTATACATTCACCGGAGGCTATTCTGATGAATCTGGGACTTGAACAACTAGCCCGCTTTTATGACCTGCCGCGGGAGACCGGAAATATGGGCACTGGCTCCAAAATTCTCGATGCCCAGTCCGGTTATGAAAAGGCCATCGGTCTTATCCCGTCTTTGATGAACGCTCCTGATATTCTTCTTGGGCTGGGAGCCCTGGAAAGCTGCCGCATTACCTGCCCGGAGTCTCTGGTCATCGATAACGAGATTATCGATTATGCCTTACGATACATCCGCGGGATTGAAGTAAATAAAAATACTTTGGCTGTAGATGTCATTCACGGAGTCGGCCCGCGGGGAAATTATTTAGGGGAAAAACATACCGTTGAGCATTACAAGGAAAGGTGGGAATCCCGGATAGCTGATATAAGTGCCTTTGAAACCTGGGAGAAGCAGGGGTCAAAGCCGCTCCACACAGTGGCCGGGGAGAAGGTTGAACAGATCCTGGCTACACACAAACCCGAACCTTTTTCCGGTGCTGTTGAAGAAGAATTGACCTATATCTTGAAAAAAGCCGAAACGGAGAAGGAATCTTTTACTGATCGGTCATAAAAACAAAGCTGCAGATACTTTCGGAGGATGAAAGTTTAAAACTCGAATTTCGTGTTAAAATATAATGATTATATCATTGTCTTGTTAGAACCATGAAAGAATGAAAGTGTAAAATATTCAATACCTTTTATTGTGAGGAATGTGAGATGAAGGACGAGGAAAAAATTAAAGACATATTTGAAAAAATAAACCGTTCGATCATTGATGGAAACAGGAAGGAGGCGGTCAAACTTGCCGGCGAAACCCTGGAAGAAGGTATAGATCCTATTGAATCAATTGGTGCTTTTACAAAGGGGATTCAAACTGTCGGGGATAATTTTGCCCGGGGCCTGTTATTCCTCCCGGAACTTATTATTAGCGGTGAAGCCATGCAGGAAGCAGTAAGCATTCTTGATGAGGAAATCACAAAAAGAGGGGAAAAACGTGTTCAACTTGGTAAAGTCGTTATCGGTACTGTTGAAGGTGATGTACATGATATCGGGAAGACAATAGTCGCATGCCTGTTGGCTGCCAATGGATTTGAAGTATTTGACCTTGGAACCGATGTAAATGTCGATACTTTTATCTCCAGAATTAAAGAGGTTGACGCTGATATTGTTGGAATGTCTGCTCTGCTTACAACAACTATGTCATATCAGGCGAAAATAATCGATGCGGTAAAAAGTGAGGGCCTTCGCGACAGGTTAAGGATCATGGTCGGCGGCGCACCGACATCCAAAGAGTGGGCGGAAGAAATAGGTGCGGATGGGTATGGTAAAAATGCGATTGTTGCCATTGATCTGGCTAAAAAATTCATTCAAAGTGCGTAGGAGCAGCAGATGGTCATACATTAATTTGCAGGCAGGAAATTTTTATAAATCTTATTAATAGGAGGAAAAGTTATGAGCAAGAAAAAAGTTTTTAAAATCTGTGCTGTTTTCTGTTTTACTTTACTGTTTACTGCGGCTATGGCAGTGCAGATATTTGCCGGCGGTGACGGCAAAGAGGAAGCGGCATCCGGGGGTGAAGAAACCGCGGGCATTATGGAACAGCTGGAGAAAGAGGGGAAAGTACTGCACATTATTGACTGGGCAGAGTGGTGGCCCGAGGAGATATATGAGGGCTTTTCCGAAGAGTACGGAATTAAGATTGTTCGGGACAACTTTGCCAGCGTGGATGACATGGTCACCAAGATCAAATTGGATCCGAATGCTGATTACGACATCACACTTCCTGAGATAAGAGGAATGATCACGATGAAGGAATTGGGGCTCCTCCAGGAACTGAACCACGACTGGATACCAAACGCCCAAAGGTACCTGCCGGAAAAAACCAAGACTGCCTGGTATGACCCGGGTTACAAATACGGGATAGCTACCGATTTCTACTTTCTCGCCTGGCTCTACAACACAAAGTATGTTGACGAGAACGACCCTGATATAGGGTCCTGGAAGATGTTCTTTGAAGATGCTCCAAAATGGTCCGGCAAGATAACCATGCTCGAGACAATGTATCAGGTTATCGGTTCCGCCCTTCTTTCCCTTGGATACTCATACAACTCGGATAATGAAAAGGAATTGATGGAGGCAAGGGATGTTCTGGTGGAGTTTAAGCCTCACATGATGTCCTGGGATGAGTGGCCGAAGAGGGTGCTGCTGGAAGAAGAGGCCTGGGCTTCACAATTATGGATCGGTGAGTCGTGGTTTTTAAGCAAGGAGAATGACGCAATCCGGGGGGCCCTCGATCCTAACGGGACCTTGATGGGTGTAGATAGTCTGGTTATTCCAAAAGGCGCGAAACACGCGGCAGCGGCGCACCTTTTTATGGATTATCTATTACGTCCGGAAATCAACGCGCTGCTCATCTCAACGATCGGTTACGCACCAAACCACACAGAGACTGCCAAACATCTGTCCGAAGAGATGAGAAATTGGCCCGGTGTTGACGTTTCTGAAGATTATTTGAAAAAATGCGAGTTTGTCCATCCCAGAGCCTATACAGGGAAGGGCCTGGAATTGAGAGAGAAGATATGGCAAGAGCTGAGACAGTAGGGTACATGAAATAGAATTGAAATGGGAGGTATCCCGTAATTGAGGACAGCCTTAAATGCGGGTCCCTCCCGTTTTCCAAAGACGATTATCCCAGCTGGCTTTGACCATAACACGTAGGGCGTTCGGGGCTCCCCCGCAACAAAAAGAGAGACAGCCATGTCGTACACTTAAAACACAGAGGTTAAAGAGAGGTATCCCTATGGGTTCATATTCACAGGATATTGATATAAAAAGAGAAAAACGGAAAAAAAATATTTTCAACATCCAGCTTCCAATCTATATAGGACCCATTTCTCTATGGGTGTTTCTCTTTGTACTCGCCCCTTTAGTCATTATTCTTTTTTTCAGTTTCCTGCAAACCGGGGATTATGGAAGAATCATATATAAATTTACACTTAAAAACTATCAATCATTGATTAAAATTGGTTATTTGCGTGTACTCATCCGGTCTTTATATTATTCATTCCTGACAAGCATAATTTGCATACTGATCGGCTACCCGACCGCTTATTACATTTCAAAACATGGGGGGAAACGAAAAGCTTTGTTCCTGCTGCTCATCATAATCCCGTCATGGACAGCCTATCTTATAAGACTCTATGCTTTTAAAACAATAACCAGCCGCACCGGGCTGTTGAACAATCTTTTGCTGCGATTGAATATTATCTCCACACCGCTTGAAATGCTGTACACGCCAACGACTGTGATCCTGGGCCTTGTGTATACCTGGCTCCCTTTCATGATCCTGCCTCTTTTCGCGTCAATAGAAGGTCTGGATACGTCGCTCCTTGAGGCGGCTTATGATTTAGGGGCAAATCCCTTTACGCGTTTTTTCAAGATCACCGTTCCCTTATCCAGGGGGGGGCTCATAGCCGGAACAATATTGGTTTTTATCCCTTCGCTGGGTGATTGGCTTGTACCGGCTCTCCTTGGAGGGTCCAAGGTCATGATGATAGGAAATCTAATTGCCCATAAGTTCATCCAGGTCGGGGATATCCCGGGCGGGGCTTCTTTGGCGATATTTCTCAGCGCGATTGTTGTTCTCGTGCTGTATCTATCCATAACATTAGGCGGGGAGGATGCATTGGAGAAACTGGTATGAAATCATCAGGTAAAAAAGAAGGTAATCTTCTATTCGCGCTTTCCATTTTTGTGTACGTCTTTTTATGGGCACCCGTTGTGATTCTCATTGTTTTCTCTTTCAGCAGCAATGAGTTTGGGATAAAATGGGAACACTTTACGTTAAAATGGTATGCAGAACTTTTTACAAATATACCGTTGAGGCAGGCTGTTGTCAGGAGTTTGATTATTTCCTTTATTACAGTGATTGTTTCAACAGGGCTTGGATCAGTGACCGCCTATGGGTTGTACAAACTAAAATTTCGTTTTAAAAAATTTTTGAGGACAGTTATCCTTCTCCCGATAGTGCTTCCTTATGTCGTTACAGGGGCCGCCCTTCTGGTTTTTTTCTCAAGATTTTTACATATGACGCTCGGATATGTAAGTATTATTATTGCCCATATAACATTCAGTACCCCCCTGGCCGTATTTGTCATTCTTGGGAGAATGCAGCGCATTGACTGGGCCTGGGAGGAGGCTGCAATGGATCTTGGCGCCAACAGATTCACCGCGTTTAGGAAAGTTATCGGGCCGTTGCTTCTTCCCGGCATTGCCGCAGCAGCTATGCTGGTCTTTCCATGGTCATTCGACGATTTCGTGATCACCTATTTTGTAGCCGGTGCCGGCATCACAACGCTTCCCATATACATATTTTCTCAGCTCAGATACGGCGCCACACCGGTGATTAATACAATCGGCACAATTTTCGTTGTAATTACCATACTCATGCTTCTGCTGTTCCATATCACACAAAAAAAAGGTGAGAAATTTGATGAAAATAAACCAAAGCAGGATGAATGAACTTGGCAGCATACAAACGGGCCCATAGTTTGAACGGGCACCAGTATAAATGATCTGTAAAGCATCCGAAAAAGAGCTAGTATAAGGGGAAAAATTATCTATGGACAGGAAGATCAAAAAAACCCGTGAGGGAGAAAACAATAACCGTAAAATATGTCTGGAAGTGAGAAATGTCGTTAAACGTTTCGGCAATGTCACCGCGGTAAATGGTGTGAGTTTGAAGATAAAGGAAAGAGAAATATTTTCTTTACTCGGTCCCAGCGGATGCGGCAAAACCACACTCCTGCGCCTCATTGCCGGTCTGGAGTCGCTTGATGAAGGAGATATTCTTATAGATAACACATTGGTGAATAATACCCCCCCCTATAAGAGGAACTGCAGCATCGTTTTCCAGCAGCTTGCCCTCTTTCCCCACATGACAGTTGACGAAAATATCGCTTTCGGTCTGGAACGAAAAAAGATGCCGAAGGCGGATATTCGTCGCAAGGTGAAGGCTATGCTGATCTTGATGCAGCTGGAAGGAATGGAAAACAGACGCCCGCAGCAACTGAGCGGGGGGCAGCAGCAGCGTGTTGCGCTCGCACGCTCACTCGTACTGCGGCCTAACATACTTCTCCTCGATGAGCCTCTTGCATCCCTGGACCGGAAACTGCGCAAAGAGATGCAGGTTGAGCTGAAACGGATCCAGAGAGAGGTTGCCACGACTTTTCTCTATGTCACTCACGATCAGAAGGTCGCACTGAGCCTTTCGGACCGTATAGGCGTCATGCGTGGTGGGAATGTGATACAAACAGGAAAGCCGGGTGAGATTTATGAGTCACCGAAAACGGGCTTCGTGGCCTCATTCATGGGATCATCGAACATCTTCCGGGGAAATGTGGTGGCTGAAAAGGGTGATAAGATCCAGGTGCAGACCGAGGATGGCTTACGTATCTCTGCCTTTTTGAACAAAGACATTGCGAAGAAGGATATTACAGGTGTCTCTGTTAACCCCGAAGCTGTCCAAATCACGAATAAAAATAGCGCCGGAACCTGGGATAACGCTTTTAAGGGAAGGGTGCGGGAAGTTTTTTATCAGGGTGATTTTACCGAGGTCACTGTCCTGCTTAATGACAAGAAAAGGCTGGTAACGTTGCATTTGAGCAAAACGATTCAGCCTGATTTTAACTTGTACACGGAAATGGAAGTATGCGTCTACTGGAACAGCAGGTACAGTAACGTACTTGCCGAATAAAATTTAGAAAGGAGATATCGTTGTCTGAGATCATGCCAATTGAAGTTTCACCGGAAATGAAGATAAAGGTGCTGACTGATGAAAAAATGGAGAAGATCCACCAGGCCACCCTTGCGGTTCTGGAGGAAAGCGGTATCAAATTTCCGTCTCAAAAAGCTCTAAAAATCTTTGCTGACGCCGGAGCCCGGGTTGATTTTTCAAAACAGATCGTGAAATTTCCTCCCGATTTGCTCACATCCTCCCTGTCGAAAGCGCCCAGGGCCTTTACAATGGCCTCAAGGTGCTCTTCTGATCTGGACCTCTATCTTGACGGGACAAAAACCTATATAGGGACCGATGGTACCGGCACAACGACGGTCGACCTCGAGACCCGGGAGCGCCGGGCTTCAAAAAAGAAAGACGTTGAATTGATGGCGCTGATATCCGATTATCTACCGGGCGTCAGCTTCTACTGGCCGCTGGTAAGCGCGCAGGACATGCCTGCTTCTGTTATTCCGCTTCATGAGCTCGATGCATCATTTAATTTTACAGAGAAACATGTTCACATAATAAGCTGTGTTGAAGAGCATGCAGCAAAATTTGCGGTTGAGATGGCGGCTGTGGTTGCGGGAGGCAGGGCCGCGATGAAAAAGCGTCCCCCGCTCTCTCTGCTTGTCTGCACAGTTGCACCCCTGTCGCAGGACAAAGGCGCCCTTGAATCCGCACTTGTGTTCGCCGACGCGGGCCTCCCGGTCGGCTTTATGTCCATGCCTTCCATGTGTTCCACTTCGCCTGCTTCAGTTGCCGGCAACATGGTTGTCGGGAACGCTGAAATTCTGAGCGCTTTGTGTCTCATTCAGCTCGCCTATCCGGGTGCTCCCGTGTATTACTCCTATCTTCCCGAAATGCTGAATCCGCATACAGGTGGTATTTTTTCACCGGCGCTGCAGAAGCCTCTGATGTACGCCGGAGGGGTTGATATGGGTCATTTCTACAATCTTCCGGTTATGGCCTACTACGGTGGCACTGACTCACGTACACCTGATGAATGGCAAACCGGTAAAGACAACGCGATAGATGCCATATTCGTATGTCTCACAGGACCGGAGGTCATTCCGGTAATAGGGCTGCTTGAAGCCTATACTCTGGTCTATCCGGAAAAGATCCTCTTTGACAACGAAATAGTCAGCTCCATCAAAGAAACCGTAGAAGGGGTCAAGGTAAACGAAGAAACCATTGCTCTGGATGAGATAATGGCGGTTGGACCCGGAGGGCACTATCTAAACAGAGAGCATACCAAGATTAATCTTCGAAAGCTCTATAAGCCCGGAATCGCTAACCGGTGGTCACCAGAGGACACTGATTTCCTAAAACCTTCCGAGGCTTCAATGGAGAAAATAAAATGGATCGTTGAAAATCATAAACCAAAACCTCTCACTAATGAGATACAGCAGGAACTGAAAAAGATCATACAATCGGCGGATAAGGAGCTTTCTTCCTGATTGAAATACAAAGGAATATGTTCATTTATTTAATTGGAGGAGAATTATGGACCAAAATGCACCGAAAATCGTTGTTCCCCCTCCCGGGCCGGAAGCCTTGAAATGGGTCCAAAGGGACAGCAAGCTAATGGCTCCGTACAACAGACCCTATTACTACCCAGTGGTCATTGCCGGCGGAGAGGGGTCTGTTGTTGAAGATGTTGACGGCAACAAGTATATAGACTGGAATTCCGGGCTCGGAGTTTTGAGCGTCGGGCAGTCTAACCCCCGTATAGTAAAAGCAATAACCGAGAAAGCAAAAAAGTTCCTTCACTATTCGTATACTGATTTCCGCTACAGGGAAGCTGTTTTGCTTGGCGAGAGATTAAATAAAATAATGCCGATGCAATGCAAGTATTTCTTTGCAAGCGGCGGGACCGAAGCGAATGAAGCTGCTTTGAAGATAGCAAAACATTCTTCGAAAAATCAATTGTTTATAGGGTTCATCGATTCATTCCACGGAAGGACCTTTGGTACGATGTCTTTTTCATCTACAAGCCCGGTCCAGAGGCAGGGATTCCATCCCCTGATGCCGGGGGTGGTCCTTGTACCGTATCCCTATTGTTATCGATGTCCCTACAAACTCAAATACCCTGACTGTGACCTCTGGTGTGTTGATTTTATCGATGAGTGGGTATTAAAAAAATTCGTTCCCCCGGAAGAAGTTTCAGGCTTCTTTTTTGAGCCGATTGCGGGAGAAGCCGGATATATTGTTCCGCCTCCGGAATTTTTTCCAAAATTGCAGAAGCTGGCGCGAAAATACGGTATACTCCTTATAGATGATGAAGTTCAGGTCGGCTGCGGACGCACGGGGAAATTCCTGGCTTTAGAGCACTTGAATATTGTACCTGATATCGTGACTCTCGGTAAGGGTATCGGCGGCGGCCTCCCGCTGTCTGTAGCTGCAGTACAAAGTGATATCATGGACCTGCCTGCCGGAGCGCACTGCACAACAACAGGCGGGAATCCTGTTTCCTGCGCAGCTTCTCTCGCATTCCTGGACATACTCTATGAAGAAAAGTTGATCGAAAGGGCTGAAGAGCTTGGCAATTACACTCTCAAAATCTTATCGGAGATGAAGGAGAAATATGAGATCATCGGAGATGTGAGGGGAAAGGGGCTTGCGATATGTATCGAGCTGGTGAAAGACAGGGAAACGAAGGAGCCGATAGATACCAGGGATTTCTGCGAAAAAATGTATAAAAAGGGCGTTCTTATGGTAACCGGCGGCGAAGGTGTGCGGATTTTTCCACCGCTGAATATCCCGAAGGATCTTATGGATACGGGGATCGGCATACTGGAATCAACAATTGCGGAAGTTAATAGGACCTATTTTGGCAGCGGCCGGTAATATACGCGGTGGTGGTTCCCGCGGGACTGTGTTTGAGAAATAAAAAGATTTAAAGTATAAATATTCTCTAATTAACACATTCCAAAAGACCAATAAAACAGTAAAAGCTTATAGAACAGGTGGTTTCTGTGGAGATACGGAGAATAAAAAACTACGTAAATGGAGAATGGGTGGAAGCGGACAACAACGGATATCTTGATGTTGAAAACCCGAGTACCGGAGAGGTTATTTCCCAGGTACCACTTTCAACGATATCGGAAACAGAACGGACTTTAAAGGCAGCACATGAAGCTTTTAAAAGCTGGCGCAACACACCGGTTGCGCACCGTGTTTCTTACCTGTTCAAGCTGGAAACAGAAGCCGGCATGATCGGGATAAATACAGGAATACCGGCTCCGGTTGCCTACCTTCCTTTCGGCGGCATGAAGGCTTCACTATTTGCTGATATTAAGGCACAGGGGAAGGAAGCTGTAAACTTTTTTACTGAGGCCAGAATTGTTACGGAGAGATACCGGGAAGAGAGTTAGATTTGTACATGCTGACATCGTAAATAACTACTTCCTGGGGTTTTAGATAAGAATTTCATCCTGCCACATCGAAGGCTCAGGAGTATCTCCCGAAAGCAGTCTGTTCTTCAGATCAACAGTTTTCGGGTCTGCCTGTATATCATAATCGCATAAAAGTTTTTCGTTCAAAGTGTTAAAGATTCTCGGAATTTCACTCCGGTTTCCTGAGATAGCGCTCGCAATCATAAGGAGCCTGTGTGCAGATTCACAGATCGGATCCTTCGAAATTAATTTTTTTGCCCCTTCAATGGTGTACAGGAAGTTCCCTGTATCCAGACCCATTTTCGCGATCTTGAACATAAAATGTTTGTAACCATTCTTCAGACGTTCTCTTTCATCATGGATATCATCATAGTAAAGGTCCTTCGCCATAAAATCATCACTGTATAGGTATGAAGCTTTTCGATAGAAATTCAATGCGGCGTTTACATCACCCTTCTTTTCTGCAATTTCACCGTACCTGATATACTCCGTATATTTATCGATATCAATGGTGTAGGTCCCTTCTTTCAGGCGAATGGAATCAGCATCAGTGGCTATATACTCTTTTTCTCTTCCAAGTAACTTCCGCAGCCTGCAAATAATAGTGTTGAGATTATCGCGCGAACTTTTAGGGGAATATTCCCTCCAAAAAGTATCACATACCCTTTCCTTTAATATCCCCTTGTCCCTGTGTACGATAAGGATTTTGAGAAGGTCTATCACTTTTTTTTGCCTTGTAATAACAGGTCCGGGAATTTCCTTTCCATTTACGAAAACACGAAATTCACCGAATGTATGAAACTCAAGTAAGGGTTCGGTTGTACTTTGAACTTCTTTTAACCCCTCCTTTAGACGTAAAAATTCCGAAAAAACAGGACTTTTAGACTGCCGTGCGATATCTCTGAGGAGATCGGGATCGCATATGTCAAGATTTCGATACGTTTTTGATTTCAATATTTCTATCATTTGTTGAAAATATTTTCTCGCTTCTTTTTTCTCTCCACGCCTTGAATAAACAAGCCCTAAAATTCCAAAAGCAGTGGCGTTAGGGTAGGGATACATCCCGACAGGCGCCTGTTCCAGCATAGTTTTCAATATAGTTGATGCTGCATCATATTCCTCTATGAATAAATTCACTTCACCCAGCGCGAGGTAACTGTAGGGATAATCAGTCATCAAGAGAAGCTCATTTTCCGGCTGCATTAGCCGTTTACAATAATAATGCGCGCGTCTTCTGTTTCCTTTCCGATAAGCTAAAAGCATTTGAAGGAGGTAAATGCAGTAATAGCGAAGCATTAAATTTCCCCCGATTTCCCTTCCGCTGATCGATTCAATAATGAGCTCCGCTTCATCCGTGTTTTCGGCATAGAGGGTGTATAGCGCATGATTCAGCTCCAGATAGGGTCGGAATGCAAAGCCCTGATATGGTGTTTCAAGCCCCTTCCTTACCTGTTGTATAGCATATGAAAGGTCTCCAATATAGAAAAACGTATCACCAAGGTAAAAGCGCAGAAGCGCCTCATATTGTTGAGTGGCCCCGCTTTTATTGAGCCTCCTCTCCGCAGTTATCAGAATATTTTTCGAATCCTGAAATTCTCCTCTATCGAGATACATTCGAGATAGTACAATACGAGAGAACAACAGACCCTCTTCATTATTAAATCTGAGCGATGTCTCCTCTGACGTTAAAACCATTTCGATGGCTTCATCACTGTCCGGCATTATCCACCACTTCCCCAATGGTATAAGCGCCTTGAGCACTTCCTTATTCTCAGGGTCAAGATACCTTTCTGCTTTGGCTAAAAAAACAGATGCCGTATTGATGATATTTGTAACAGTCTCCCGGTTTTCCTGGTAAAAGAGAAAATTGGTCAGGAAAACAGAGTATATCTTTGCTTCCCTGTTCCAATCCTCTGTTTCGCGAAAATATGAGATGAGAGAGAAAAGAATTTTTCGTGTTGTAACAGGATGTATTAAATTCGTCGTGATCGCGTGATAGTAGAGCAGGAGTGGACGCATTTTCCGTATGTCAGCAGGGAAAGTTTCCACCATTCTTCGGAGTGTATTGTATTGACCTTGTTTCATTAATTCATCCGCATCGCGAAGAAAGATGTTTTCCGCCCCCGGATAATCTTTCCCGAGTATAAGATGATCGAAGGCTTTCCCCACTTCGCCTCTTTCGAGATAAAATTCAGCTGCCAGTTTATGAATGGAAATCTTCTCTATATCAGGAAGATTTCTGAACTGAGTGGAAAGAAATTTTGAGAAAAGTCTATGGAAAGAATAAACCTTCTTTTCCTGGTCCTGAATTTCAAGGAAAAGGTTTCTTTGTTCCAGCACATGAAGTATATCAAACTCCTCGTAGCCGGATATTTTCTTTATCAAATCAGGAGTAATTTGATTAAAGACAGCGAGCCGGGCAAAAAGTTCCCTTTCTTCAAGCTCGAGTTTACCAAATATCTCTTCCGCAAAATATTTGTCAATAGCAGGAAAGCTCTCCGTTTGCAGCAATTTATCAATAAACTGATTTCTATCCTCTTCAGACTTGTTTTGCAATGCCTCGGAAAGAAGCCCAAGAGCTATAGCCCAGCCTCCGCAAACTTCTCTGATGTTATCTGCCAATTCCGGGCTGAGGGAAATTGCGTAAACTCTGTTGAAAAGCTCATTTACCTCCAGGGTGGTAAAAGCTAAGTTATTATCATTTATTTCAAGTAATTTTTTATCAGACCGGAATTTATGTATAGCCAGGTGCGGATAGGTCCGGCTTAAAATGAAAAGGTCAACATTATCAGGGATAGCTTCTATAAGGTAATTAATAGGCTCCTGGATCCTCTGAGAGCCTTCAGCTATTTCGAAATTATCCAGTACAATGCTATAATGCCTGTCTTTTTCTAATTCAACACAGCTGATGAGTATATCAAATAAATGGTCCGGAGATTCTCCCGGACGGGTTGATTCAACTTCGTTCAAATATTTTTTATATTCTTCTTTCTGATTGATAATTCCTACTAAAAGTCGTTTGAGAAAAAGAAAAGGATCGCTGTCGTCGATATCAAGATTAAACCAAAGCGCCTGCTTGCCGTAGGTTTTGAGATAATCAGCCACAAGTGTTGACTTGCCCCCACCCGGTTTCCCATGGAGCAGAATAAGCCTCTTACCTTTCCTCATTTCAAATAGATTGGTCAGTCTTTTCCTGTGTATGATTTGATTGATCTTTGGAGGTTTATAACGGGTTACGGATAGTACCATGGCTCATATTGCAGGGAAAGCCCAGTATGACATGATATTCAAAGTTTATAGAGAAAAAGTAATCTCATCAATCCAAACAACTTATAAATACAACTGTTTTTATAAGTCAACATACTATGCTTTAAAACGATGCAGGTCAAGATAAATCGTAACAATATTACCATATATTAAATTATTATCTTACTCTATCAAAAAATTAAAAATTTTATGGATTTGAGGATAAAAACCAGATGTCATTCTCATAACATTGCAGTATCAGAGGTATGAAAGAATAGCAATGTAAAATCTTAACACCGGAGACCAACGTTCAAATGAAAACTCGAATAGTACGTGTTGGATGCCCGGCGCACAACTGCGGCGGCCGATGTTTATTAATCGCTCACATCAACGATGGCGTCATCACACAACTTGAAACGGACGACCGGCCGGACACTACTGCAGACCCGCAGTTGCGGGCATGTGTGCGCGGCCGCTCTTACCTGCGGCGCCAATACCATCCTGACCGGCTCAAATACCCTATGAAACGGGTCGGGAAACGCGGTGAAGGGAAATTTGAACGTATCTCCTGGGATGAGGCGCTAGGCACCTTTGCCGGAGAAATGCAGCGGGTAAAAGAGACTTATGGCAATAGTGCCTTTTACATACCGTACGGCACAGGCGGCAGCAGCCAGCTTATGGGATCCGGAACTGCCCAGCGTTTGATGAACTTGTTCGGGGGCTGTCTTGGTTACTACAGCAGCTACAGCTGGGGTGTGATTGAACAAGTGACATCTTACATCTACGGTACAGATATAACCGGCAACCAGCGTCAGGATTGGCTGAATTCAAAATACATCCTCATGTGGAGTTGGAACCCTGCCGAAATGCGGGACGGCACCAACAGCGATTTCCTTATCAAGTGTGCGCGTAAAAATGGCGCCAGGGTCGTCTGCATCGACCCACGCATGAGCATGAGCGCGGTGAGCCTGGCGGATGAGTGGGTCCCGATCCGCCCCGGAACAGATGTGGCGATGATGAGCGCCATGGCCTATGTGATGATTGAAGAAAAACTGTATGATGCCGGGTTCGTCAGCACCCATTGTATTGGCTTCGACGAAACCCGGATGCCGCCTGGATTGGAGCATGAAGAAAGCTATAAAGATTATATCCTGGGTACAAAAGACGGAGTTCCCAAAACTCCAGGATGGGCTGAAGCCCTCACCGGTGTCCCCCGCAACACGATTATACGCATTGCCCGTGAATACGCCACGATCAAACCGGGCGTGCTATACCAGGGCTACGGAATGCAGCGCCGGGCGTATGGTGAGCAGGCTGTCCTTGCCGGATGCGTGCTGGCCTCCATCACCGGCAATGTCGGCGTCTGTGGCGGTTGGGCCAGTGGTATGGCTTACCAGGCCGATGACGGCGGGGTCCTTTGGAATGTTTTTCCAGTCGGGGAAAATCCGGTCAAAGCCATGATCCCAAGCTTCCTCTGGTCTGAGGCAGTGCTGCGGGGGACTGAGATGGGGCCGGAAGATGGTGTGGTCGGGGCGGAAAAATTAAAAACCAGCATTAAGCTGATCTGGGCTGTGGCATGCAATACCCTTGTAAACCAGCATGGCAATATCAACCGCACCGTGGAGTTTCTCAGTGATGAAAACCTGATTGAGTTCATTACCGTTCAGGACCAATTTCTGACCCCGACAGCGCGTTTTGCAGATATCCTCCTGCCCGCCTGCACACAGTTCGAAACCTGGGGGCTGGAAGATGGCTGGAAGTACGGGGATGAAGTCCTTTTGATGCCAAAGCTTGTAGATCCACCCCACGAAACAAAAAGCGATTATCAGATCTGCGCTGATCTCGCGGAAAAGCTCGGGATCGGTGAAGAGTATACCCAGGGTCGTGACGCGCGGGCCTGGATCGAATGGTGTATCGAAGAATACCGGGAGGCACGTTTTCCGGACATTCCAACCCTTGACGAATTGGAAGCATCAAATGCAGGTGTCTATTCAGTCCCGGTGACCGAGCCGGCCATCGCTTTCAAGGATTTCCGCGCCAACCCTGAAGCTTTTCCGCTCCGGACGCCTTCCGGCAAGATAGAGATATTTTCTAAGGCATTGTACGACATGGGTAAGCCGGATACGGCTCCGCCCGTGCCAAAATACATCCAGGAATGGGAAAGCCCGTTCGGGCCGGAGGCAGAGCGTTATCCTCTCCTTGCTATGGGTCACCACGCCATACAGCGGGTCCACTCCACACATGACAATAATGACTGGCTGAGAGACGCCTTCCCGCAGCGGGTGATCATTAATCCTATAGACGCACAAGAACGCGGCATATCTAACGGCGATAACGTAAAGGTGTTCAATCAGCGCGGCGCGACAATTTGCCCATGCCGGGTAACCGTGCGTATCCTGCCGGGTGTGATCGATATCCCTCAAGGCGCCTGGTGGACCCCTGATGAAAATGGTGTCGACCGCGCTGGCTCGACGAATGTTTTATCCTCCCAACGATGGACACCCTGGACATTCAGCAATGCGCTGCACACAATCATGGTCCAGATTGAGAATGTGGAGGGCTAGCCGGATGATAAAGCAGTACGCCTTTTACTTTGACTCGTCATCCTGCTCCGGGTGCAAGACCTGTCAGG
>SDBT01003080.1_pt1 | contig 28980 bp, 42 predicted proteins | sample 2277101 | NCBI WGS metagenome assembly SDBT01 (sample SAMN10404973, study PRJNA504765) | marine sediment metagenome | isolation source: marine sediment core GS10_PC15, 103 cmbsf | place: Arctic Ocean: Southern Knipovich Ridge | collected 2010
CCATGCGGTTGCAATTACGGTTGCAACTTCTTGACATCCCATGCCAATTCTTTATCATAAGAACTAGGTGGAGTCATGGTTTGCAAGAATGGCACATGGGCGCGTGATGCCAAGCTGGTAGAGGCTTACCACTTCGGCGACCCTGCGGCGTTCCCCTCGTTGTTGGGTCATTACCAACCCTTGCTTGATCGTACCGCGTATCGTTATGGGCGGTCTTATGGCTACCCGGACAGGGACGACGCCTATCAGATTGCCCTCATCTCGCTCGTCAAGAGCATCCACAGGTATGACCCTGACAAAGGCCCATTCGGGCCGTTCCTCATGCGAAACCTTTCAGGGGATGCCATGAACGAGATACGGGACAGAGGCTCAATGATTCGTGTTCCTCGGACGCTACTTGGGGAATATGACGGCACAGCAGGGTCATACGCTATTCAGATGCAAAAACAAAGCGATGTCGCTCCACTCCCATACACCTACTATGTTGGAGAGGAAGAACGGGAACACGGCACGGTAGAGGGCTTTGCGGACGCTCTGATTGATAATCTCTATGCTGAACAAGCTATTGCAGAGTTGGAGCCGCGAACCGCCGACATTATCCAGCGGTACTTCGTCAAAGACGAGAGCCAGCGAGCAATAGCTGAAGAACACGGCATCTCTCAGATGCACGTCTCAAGGCTACTGAGGAAGGGCATGGCGCAAATGAAGGAAAACACGAGTTATGCACAGAAGCGAGATGATATTCTTACCGGGAACCCTCCCTGGTGGGTAGCGGAGATTATTTACCGAACCGATAAGGGAGACGCAGACAGAGTGCTTCACTGGTTAAAGCAACTGCTCAGTATGTATGAGGGAGACCTGCCGCAGGACAATAGCAGTTGTTCTTCCCTGAGCAATAGCGAAAAGGCGGTGCTCAAACTTCTTTCGGAAGGGCTTAGCAATGAGGAGATTGCTGAGAACCTTCACATCGCCAAGTCTACAGCAGCGGGTCATATTGACTCTATTTACAAGAAAATGGGCGCGTCAGGCCCGACCGCACGAGTTAAGGCGGCTGTGGCCTACCTGTGTCCAGAGGAGCGCCGGAATGGACTTCCAGCAGCGTAAGCAAGAACTTCTGGACGACCCCGCCTCTCCGTATTGGGCGGCAGACTTAATACGGCTATGCGATGGGAAGGACATAGACGACGTTCTGAATACCCTTGAGGTCATGGTGGACTTATTTAAGCTTAAATACCTGGATATGTTGAATGAGTACTCGCATGGTCGCCACTGACCGCCGTTACGAAGCTCCCCGTTTCTGGTCGAATCAGGAACTCCGGAAGTTCGCACCCCATGTCGGCGGGACGATAATAAACGTCTCTGCCGAGAAAGACCAGGACAAGGAAGGCAACCTGTACGCCAGCTACTTCACCAAGGCGTATGAGTACCAGATTACCAACACCTACCCTCACAACCTGAACCGCCACACCGAATTCATGATAGACCTCCGCAACCCCATCGAGGATCAGATGGAGAACTACGTCCGGGACTGCGTTTTTGCTCACACGGTCTTAGAGCATATCTACGACGTCCAGACCGCGTTCGCCAATCTCGCCAAGATGACTGGAGGCTTGCTGATCGTGGTCGTTCCCTTCATGCAGCCCCTCCACTACACCGACGACTACGGCGACTTCTGGCGGTTCACGCCCTTTTCCCTCGACGCCATGTTTCGAGCCAATGGCCTCACCCTCATTTACGAGTCGTTCACGCCCGCCTCACTGCGGTCGTCCATCTACCTGTTTGCTGTTGGCACGCCCGACCCTGAAGATTGGGCGGGAAGAGTGCCACACCAGCGCATCAGAGAAATGCCCGGTCGGAACGCGCCGAAGGTAGAGATAGGCAACGAGATTATTGATAACAGCACCATCACAAAAAGCGCCTTTTACGCTCGCCGATTCATGACAAAGCTACTGGGACGCAATGGCGTAGAGTAGGATGCTTGAGAAGGTAGTAATCCGGGGCGCTCAGGTGTTAATGATAGGAGCCTGTTACGGAGGCGCGTGGATACTTAATAAATACGACTGGTCCGATACTGCGGTGACTGGGGTTCTAGGCGGGCTGTTCGGGTTATTCCTGCTCGGAACTAGCGCCATCGCCTGGGTCATGCTTTTTCATGCCAAGCAGCAAGAACCACACCCCACCGAGCGGAATCCAGAAGTAGTACGACATCAGGCTCACGGCTCCCACGGCGGCCAGCATCCACCAGGTCAGAGTAAAGCGCGGCCTTCTCCACAACAACACGCCGATTAGCCCCACCCACGCGAGCGCCGACAATATCCCGGCCTCCTCTGCCATTCGCAGAGGTACGATGTGATTGGGCGAGCCTACGCTGAATCCGCTCGGAAGTGGCGAAGGCGTGACGCGCTGCCCCGTTCTCATCTGTAGGTCGGTTATAATCGCTCCATAGCCATCTCCGTTTCGGGCAACCTGTAAACCACCGGCCAGCCAAACCCCAAGTATCAAAAGAAGCCCCAGCATCGCCGTAGAGCGCATTGGTAGCCTTTGTGAGAGCGATATGCCCGCAATGGCGGCAATGGCCAGCAACAGCACCCAGCGTGAGCCTGTGAATGGAACTGCGAGCACCACCGGGTATGCGATCCAGCGTAACCGGTGCGAGTGCAGGGCAAAAATAAGGCCCAGGAGTAGGAAGCCAGCCGAGATATTGGAATGCTGCGCGAAGCCAGAAGCGCGTTCAAGCGGATATTGAGCACGTTCCAATATGACGGTAAAGGCCAGTATCAACCAGCCTGGGGCCATCCAGTGGAATAGCCGCTCGTCGGTGTCGGTGATGTAGTAAACGGCGAAGGATACTGTGAAGAAGGCGAGCAGGACGGTGGGCGGGTTAGGCGCTACGAATATCGCGGCGATGGATGAGCCGAGGATGAGGACCAGGCCAGCCCACAGCCAGCCGGGGCCACGAGAGCGCGGCAAGACCAGGAGAGCGCCGAACGATAGCAGGATGGGGAGCGGCGTATTCCACGAGTAGAGGCCGGTGTCGAGAGTAGTCAGTGTGAGCGCAGTCGCCAGCATCGCATAGCCGAGATGCGTAGGCCAGTCGCGGACTGCCAGGCCCAGACGGACTATCCAGAGGGCGTCGTGGATGTCGTCTATCGTGGCCTGGATGTAGTACTCGCGGTCTAGGCTCGCCAATCATGCACCTTCTTGGATAGTGGCGGGATTTTAGATTGCAAGACCCTTTTGGGCGGAGGTCTCAAGGCTACCTGCTTTTTGGTCTTTGATAAGTCTTTCAATTATCTCTCTCTTGCTCAAGGGTGCGGCTAACTCAAAACTCACTTGCCTTGTTCCGGGCCTCTGCGGGCGACTTTGCACGGAGTATTTTCTCGTCCGTCCTGACGTGTTCCGCAATGCTATCAATGAGCACAGTCACAGAAAACAGTTTGGAAGGCGTGCCCCGTCGGGTGTCATCGGGGCGGCGCTCGCGTGGAAACTTGGGCATTATCTAACTCTCCATAGCTTCGTATCGCCTTTCTCGTAAACCAACTCTAACCACGGAGCCATCGCTGTAACTTCCCACTGCTTATCAGGTGCCCCAAAATTAATAGTATTGTTGCGGTCAGGGTAAGAAGTATCAACCAGTACGTAACCGACGCCCAGAGAGGCGATAATAGACGGCAAAGCCTCTCCGCTTCCGCACCGTTGCCCAGTCCCCATAGACCATGCGAGCACACATTGAACTTTTCTATCATCTTCTCTCCAATGTTCCGGGGGTCGGCTGTTCCACACGTTATAGACCCGGACTCCGTTCGTCGCCTGAACCCACCAGGCCATCGAGAACGTGTTGACGATGACAGGGCTGCCCGGCGCGTTCTCCCGCAAGTAGGCGAGAGCCGGTATGGTGTCGGTAGTTATCTGGTCTGAGTAATAGGCTTGGGTGTGGAAGGCTTGGACGTAGAGGAAGATAAAAACAGGTAGCGCGACGAATACCGGCCACTGGGCAGCTCGTGATTTGATGGCTTCCCCCCACCTAACCAGCGCCCACGCCACAATCGGGTACGCCAGCATCATGAGCAGATACCGGCCGCGAAACGTCACGTTCATTATCGTCTCGTCGTAGCTCCATACCACCGACATCAGCCCGAACAAGATACAGAGTACGCCCAGCGCCTTCATACGTGGGTCTGACGCCTTCCACAGCACACCAGCGCCCAGTAGCAGACCCCAGACCAGCATCATCCACCCCCAGTTGCCGAAGGGCGTCAGGTAAAACGCGGGACCCGGATAGTCGAGGTTGCCCCTTCCGGGTATCACGTCCATGTACCAGGGCAGCGCGGTAGCCGCGAGTATGGCTCCCACGAGCCACGAGAACAGAATTATGCCTAGTCTTATGCTTAACATTGTGCGTTCGTCTCGCCGGTGAAAGTAAACGAGGGCTACCAGGAACGTGGGGAAGGCCAGCGCAGCGATGCCCGTAGCCGTCATGTTGACATAGGCCAGGGCGGGTATCACCGCCATCAGCGCGATAGCGTGGATATTGCGAGCCTCACCGAGCATGATGCGCCCCATCGCCCACAGACCGACACCTATCAGGCCATAGCCTATGAGGGGCAGAGCGCCCGTGACCAGCATCTCGGCATGGAGCATGTTGACGGCTGCGAACGCACTTGCGATCAGGGCAACGCGGGAACTGGTGAACTGTCGGGTGAGCAGATAAACCGCTGGGATGGGCGCGAGGCTGAAGATAGCCTGCCAGACCTTGTAGCCGATGTCTAAGCCCCATAGTTTCACGAAGGGAACGAGTAGCCAGCCAGGGGACAGCGGCGGACGGGTAAAGTCGCTCGCTGGCTCCCCTCTGCCTAGCATCTCCAATGCAGAGTTCAGATAAGCTCCACCGTCCACGCCGAGGTAATTATCATGAGTAAGAACGAGGACAAGCCGGAGGGCTAGGCCTGCTAGAATGATAAAGAAAAGCGCAAGGGCAGGACTCCTAATCCTGCCCCGCGCTATGTGGCCGAGAGTCGTCATTGACTACCGACGTCGCCTGAACGAGCGAATAGCGCTGCCCGCTCCCGCCTGTGACCCAGCGATACCAAGCCCGCCCAGCACCAGCACAAGGCCGGTGATGAAGTAAAACAACGGGAACATATCGTTGAAGCTCGAAGCCCCAGAGAACGACCCGATGTTGGCATTAGCTCCGCTAGTGGCGAAGTTATCAAGGACGACCGGGGCGAAGACCGAAATCAGCACGAAGCCAATCAGGGAAATCACCAGCCCGCCTACTACGCCTCCAATATTCATGGGGTGTTTCCTCCTTTCTCAGATTTGCTCACCGTTGCCTGAGCCACGTAATCAACATCAGCATTCCCGCGACCAGGGCCATGCCCGCGACAAACAGATACAGAATGGTTGCCCTGTCGAAGAACGTATCGAGGCCGCCAGACAGAGATGTGGTATCCGAAAGGTTCCCAATCTCGTTGGCGACCATGCCCACGACCACGAACAATGCCAAGATTGACACCATAGCTGCTATGAGGTTTCCGGCACGCATGAACATAGAGTAGGAAGGTTACTTAAACGTAAAAAGTACCCCTAGCTGAGGGAATTACCTAGACGCATCCAAAGAGGTAAGAATTAACTATGGTATCAGCCGTTGCCGAACGAATACGTATCGTACAGCCCGGCCCCTTCGGGCGGACTGCTACACAAAATCCTAAGCATCTGAGCATGGAGGCCACGATGGAAATGGTCACAGATGCAGGGGATGTGTTACGTGTATCGGATAATCAGCTATCTAAGTTGTTAGGAAAGGCACAGAGACACCACGTTTCAGAGTGGCGGCATGGGAAGCGTGGAATGAGTCAGAAATTCACCGCAAGATTAAACAAATTGCTCGTTCTGAGGATAAGAGGCCAGCCGGTCTCTACCTGGGACGAGATAGATTGGGACGAGGGCATAGCTTACATTTACGAGAGGTCAGGGAGTGGCAGGAAAGATAGACGTTATCCGGTTGCGACCGGACGGGGCTTACGATCAGGATAAGGCTTCCTATGACTCTACATGGGAAGGATACCTACGTCTGCCACGCATAAAGCAGATCTTCAGTCTGCGTCAAGACCCGATCTTCCCACAGGGCAGCGCCGAGAAGGTCACGGACTGGGATGATGTACTCCACCATGACCATAAGGCTGTGCTTGACTACGAGAAGAGCATGGTTATCGTGGATGACAACGACTTCTTCCCCATAGCTCCGCAAGAACTCCCCAACGAATGGAAGCTCAAGGAGATACAGCGCCTCAAACGCCGACGTTCCCACGTAGCAAGAGCCAAGGGGACCCGTAACGACATCTTCGGCGTCATGGAGAACGCGGGCTTCCTCATGATCGTGGGAGTGATCGCGCTCCTGGTCGTCGTCATAGCCCTGGTGTTCTTGCAGAAAGTATGGCTAGGAGAGGACCAGAAGGTAGCGCCTACGCCGGGTCCAACCGCCGTCCTATTCTCAGTACTGGCCCTGACCCTCACCCGCGTCCAGACTATATGGAAGAGGCCCAAGGTAGAGCCACTAGAGGCAGTGGACTTCTACAAGGGCTTCGAGAACCTGATTATCTACGACATCAAGGCCGACGCAACCTATAGCCTCCGGGTAGCCACTCAGCAGCTTGTTGACCACCTGGACGTGCGATGTCGCTATCGTCCGGCCTCCAGTGCTCCCGTACTCATCGGCCTGGTCGCTGGTGGCGCTGTCGGATTCGCCATCGCTACCATTGCGGGTTTCACGTTCCTGTCCGCAATGTTCCCCGGCGCGGACCCTATCCCGATGATGGTGTTCGCAATAGTGTTCGGGCTGCTCGGCGCGGGCGTCGGGGCCGTCCCTGGCTTCATGTACGTGCCTCGGCTGTCACTAGCTCCCCAGCCTCTATGGATAGCGATACGGCGCGCCGATGGGTCCATAGTCTCTCGCATTCAGAAGCAGGCCAGCCAGTACGCCGAGCTTCAGCAGATTATCGCCATCAGTATGGAAGAGCGAGTAGCCGAGTTAATGAAGGAGAACGAGGCCCAGCCCAAGGACAAGCAACTCAAAAAGGACGAGATAGAAAGCCTGGTGCAGCTACGCCGCGACTACATTGACGACAAGCTGAAGGACTCACGCACCGCAGAGGTCATGTTCGAGCTAGCCGAGGGCCACAACCTCAAGGCGCTTTATAGCTCGCGCTCTCAGGGCATGGGCCAACGGCTGGCGGTGGGTGCGGCCTTCGCAACCCTGCTGGGTACGCTGTTTATCGCCTTCATCATGTTCACGGTCTGGACGGGGAACTAATGACGAACGAACACAAGCCTGACAATCCTAGTGCCAACGGCTCCCAGAACGGCGCGGACCCGCGAGCGGGAACGCCCAGCCTCAACGACCTGGTGATGCAGTTCGGCGGGGCCAGGCCCGACATCGTGCGCGACATGATGACCACCAGCCGCAAGCCGGAGGAATACATTCCCCGCTCCATCCTCACGGCAGAGGAAGCGGCTCTCATACGGCGATTGACCGAGGAAGAATACACCTTCGAGTCCGATGAACCCATGACGCGAGAGATTATCTGGCTCATGCACGCGCAGTCAGAGGCCCAGGACGGCGGCAGAGCGCGGCGTGACGTGGTGGAGATGCACACCGGCGAGCGCCGGTCACTCATGGGCAAGGTAAAGGAAGTTATGACGCGCTCTAGTCAAGCCGAGGGGCAACCACAGCAAGGTGGGCCAGCCAAATGACCGAATTAGCGTTATTCCCCGACCTGGACGAAGGCCAGTCCTCGAATGCCATACAAGAGCCGGTGAACCTAGTCCCCGACTGGTCGAGCCAGGAGGTCGAGAACCCGCTTGTCATGCCGGAGGACATCCAGCCCCGTAAGAAGTTCTACAACTCGCTCTGGCTGCTGTTCGGACGGCGCGGAGACGGCAAGTCCTTGCTCATGACCGCCGTTGCCAAGATGATGCAGCGCCGGTACAGGGACAAAGGTTTCTATGATCGGCAGATATGGGCCAATTACGACTGCAAGTTCGCAGACCGCGCAGACCCGTTCCTCCTCGACTGGCTGATGCACGAACCCTGGCTGGCGATGAACAAGCTCATCCTGATTGACGAAATAGCCGACCATCTGCCCAGCGTCAGGGAGACATCCAGGGAGAACCGGGACTTCGCCAACTTCGTGCGCCAGATACGCAAGACCGGCTCTGAGATGATAATGGCGACCCAGATGCCGCAAGAGGTAAGCAGGAAGCTCCTCCGGCAAATAGACATATTCGTGCGCTGTAGGCCCCTGATGGCCGGCAGGGTGGTACGAGCAGGCGTCCACGACTTCTGGGGCGGCACGTCGGGTAACTTCCGGCAACGCGAGTGGCCGCCACGCGATGAAGACGAGGACAGCTACTTCTACGTCCTGAATACCAACACCTGTTTTGGGGACTACGACACCTACGAGATGCAGGCGGCGGGATACCGGGACAACCGCGAGGAGATGCTGAAAGCGTTGGGCTGGAACTTCGAGACCGGAGAGGACGAGCCGAAAGAGGAAGCCCCGATCATAGATATCACGGACGGCGAGATGGGCAAGCTCATCGGCTCGTCAGTCCTAGACCGCTACAAGGACGGGTATATCTTCGACGTTTCCAAGGAACTATGGCGCATCAAGGGGCTGGACGACGATATTCGGTCAACGACGGAGTTTGTGAAGAGGCTACGCGCCGAGGGGTTCAACGTAATGCAGCAGCACGGGAAAACGCTCGCGGAGTGGAAGAAATGACACTGATAAGAGAACGGTTGATGTACGTCACGCTTTGGCCGGTGTTCATAGTCGGTATTGCCTTTGAGAACCAGAGATTGGATAGATTACAGAGGGAAGCTATACGTGACCAAAGCCCTAAGCTTGCGCTGTTATACGTGAACGACCAATACGACTTTTCACGCAAAGTTATTCCTATGATTCTGGGCATGAGCGTGTACGCGATATCTCTGATAGTTTTCATCACGGTGTTTTAGATGAACGCCCTTATCTGGCTGGGCGCTGCGGCTCCCGCGACCTTCTGGGCGGCGGTAGCTATGTTCGTGACCCACTCGGAGAACATGCTTGGCATCATGTTCATAACGCTGTTCGCGGCATCGCTGGGCATGGGATTAAAGGCCGCGCTGGAAGACTACCAGATGTTTACTGGGAGAGGGTGATGAAACGCTCCATCGCCATAATCGCGGCCATCGTCGGCGTCCTCATGCCGGCGGTAGTTTTCGCCACGGCCACGCCCGACACCCAGAGCATTGTGAATGCCTACGGGTACGGCGACGTGCTGGAAACGGGCGACATCCTGTTGATAATCCACTACGACGTGGACTATAACTCGTGCTGTCCCGCAGAGACGGCGGCGCAGGCGCTCTTAGGCCGGTATCTGGACGGAACGACGCCGGAGAAGTCCGACGCGCCGTATGTGTTCGTCAACTCTGGCTACGGTCAGGGCGTCATGTCCATCTACTTCAGCGCGTCAGAGGCGACTACGGCCTCCCTCACACACGGAGACGCCGACAGCGCGGAGATACTGGGCAACCCTAGTTTCTTCCCATCGCCTTGGAACGTGACCAAGACCATCACATGGCGCACGCAGGGTAGCCAGCAGGCCCTTGAGGACGATGTTGTAGCTCTAGCAAATACCCTTGAACAGCAGACCGAATGGTCGGGGACAAACTTGGTCGCCACCGTTGCCGGAGTGAACAAGCTCACGACGGGAGACGGTGAGGAGTATTTCGAGAACTCGGTTTCTAACCTGCGCCTCATGGCTCCAGGCATATTCACATCGAGCCTGGAGCAGCCCGACTTCATCGAGGAAGACTTTGACCAAAGCTATCAGACGACCCTCGATAATCAATTGACCGGGACCCGCTTTGAGAACTTTTACTCCAACATCGCGGGGAATCACGGTCTGACCGAAACGATGATACAGATTGTTGTCTGGGGCAGCATAGGGCTGCTGTTCATGGGCCTAGTGGTGTGGAAGATGGGGCAGTGGGGCATAGAGGACAGCAAGCGTATGCCCGCGGGCATTATGGTATTCTTGGTGACCATCGCGGCAGCCGCACAGATGGGCCACTTCCCGTACCAGCTTATCGCCGCACTGGGCTTCCTGGCCTTCGCTGCCGTGGGCTTCATCCTGTTTGCCAAGAGGATGACGTAATGAACAGCTTCTCACTGATGTTTCTGGGATTCCTGTACATAAGCGGCACTATCTTCTCGATGGCCCTTGAGGGAGAGCAGGCGTTTGTCTCGACAGACCTATCTTCTGCTATCACGGCTACAACGCTGTTCATCCCCCTAGACTCCGCAAGCGGCTTTGCCTCGTCGGACGACCGGATGTTCATAGGCGATGAAGAGATAGCCTACGACTCCATCCAGACCACCGACGACGGGAATTGTACGGGTTCCGTGAACCCCTGTCTGGTGCTGACCGCCGACGATAGAGGGCGAAATAGCACGGAGGCCGCAGCCCACGCTAGTGGATCACGGGTGTTCACCCAGAGCGCCGGCCTTCTGAATCAGGTCGTGGCCTTTAAGGTGGGAAACACGGACTCCATCATCGGCAAGGTGTCGCTGCCCTTCCAGGCGACGTGGGCGCTCATCAAGTTCTTCGCCAAGATCATCATGTGGGACTGGTCGTTCCTGGAGGGCAACGGCATCTGGATAAAGTTGTTCCTGCTCTACCCTCTGAGCATGGCGATTGTGCTGAATCTAATAACGGTTCTCCGGGGACCCGCAGAAAGGTTGCTGCCGATATGAGGAAGCTCGCAGCAAGATTGCTCCTTTTAGGCGCTACCCTCCTCGTACTGGTCGCCGCAGATGTGACCGGCGCTCTGAACGTCGCCGAAATCAACATCACCGAGACCTCCGGCTCTACCCAGACGAACGTGGTCGCCTTCTTCCCTCTGTCCTCTGAGGCGCTGATTGACAACAGCTTCGCCGCCGATGACCTGCTGAACACCCAGCTATGCGTGGGCGGCACGACCTGCGGGGCGTCCGACGAAGTGGTGTTCATGCCGAGTCCCTCTAACACCAGCCTGGAGTTCCACGAACGAGAGGACACGACGGGCGGATCATTCACCAGTGAGTTGACGGACTGGAGTGATGCAGGGGCCGACGATGCCACCATGTTCGATGGCGACCCTGAAGTTAACGACGCGAATTACTTCGGGTTTGATACTCCCACCCGCATCCTACGCTTGAATATCGGCACTGCGGGCGTCGGCACCTGGACGATTACATGGGAATACTACAACGGCGCGTGGACGGCTCTTAGCAATGTCGCGGACGGAACAACTGGCTTCACAGTGGCGGGGACGAACGCGGTCTCCTACGACATGCCCACCGACTGGACAACCACCAGCATTGACGGAGATACGTCCTATTGGATACGAGGGCGCATAAGCGCGTTCACCAGCTCGTCCACTGATCCCCTGGGCACACAAGCGTGGTACGAGGTAGGCGTATGGTGGGCGTGGCTATCGTCCATCAGTGGCAATGAACAGAGGGCGCTAGACCTCTACACGGGCGGGGCTGATATTCGCACCGAGCACCACTACATTCCGGCTAGTGCTGGAGTCATCACGACGCACGACGCTTCCCTTCTGCCTGGTAGCACCGATCTTCAGATTGAAGTTAGAGGGTATTTCGATGTCACTCAGACAGGCAGCCCTCGTGATATAGCAGAAAAAGGGACAAACATTGTCCTACGGCACGATGCCTCCACTTCTGGGACGATAACATTTTTAGGCAATGTCCAGTCCGGCTCTGACTGCGATCTGTCAACTACCGGCGTTACCGAGGGCGTCCACACAATACGCATAGAGTTAGACCCTGGAACGGACTGCGAAATGTTCATAGACGCAAGCTCTGTTGACACCGATGTTGTTGTGGGCGGACTCATGCAAAGCAGCTCAAGCGACATTAACTGGTTTTCCGATGGTTCGATGGAATATGTAGAGTTCGGGACATGGGATGTCAACGGCATAGAAATAGTCAACTACGAACTTGACACAACCTGGTCAACCGGCTTTCTGGGTGACTTCATCGAAGACCAGGCGGGCGGTGATAACGACGGCCTCCCCTCGTTCCCCACCCTTAGCACGACCCTGACGGGCGTAACCGGAGCCTTCGTGACCACCGACGCGCCGGACTCGCAGGACGTGAGCACCGAGACCGGAGACGCAGTCGGCATCCTACAGCCCACCGGAACCTTCGCGGGTTCGATAAGCCCTTCGACATCTGCCCCGTTGTACGACTTCTTTGCCCAGCTAGCGGGGCAGGATGCCGACTCCCAGACGGCAGGCATCCAGGAAATCCCCATAACCTTCTTTTACCTCTTCATCGTCATTCTGGTGATGATTGCGGTGGTGGGCGGGATAACCCTGTTCGGACCCGTAGAGCTAGCCCTGGTGATCGGCCTAGTGCCTATGGTGATGTTTTTAAGGCTGGACATCGTAAACCTGTGGTTCCTGGTCTTCTACGGCGTCATGATGGGTGTAATCATCCTCTACAAGCGCGGCCTGCCGCAAGGAGGTCTCTAGGATGAACAGGCTGGTGGTCTTGGTCGTGATTGTCGTCGCAGCCCTCTCTATTGGCGCGATACTGGCCTTCAACATGCTAGGCGGCAGTGGTGAGGCCCAGACACCAGAGGGCGTCAGAACGCCCACCGGCATTGACCGCGAGAACGTCAAACTGGACTTCACTGAAGCTCAGGCGCGAGGAATGATAGAGCAGGCCATACGCTCTGAGTGCGCGGCGTCTTACCCGCAGGCGACTCAGCAGCAACTTGACCTGGCCCGAAATACAACGGCTTTTATCTCCGACGACCATTGGGTGCTGGACGTGGTGACGTCCGACTACCTGAAGGCAAACGTCTTCGAGAACGGCACGGTGTCCGGGACCCTAATGGACTACATTATCGGCAAGTGTCTGGCCGACCCCAGACCATAGTTAGGCGCTACCATGTCAGCAGTAGAACAACCAATCCAGCGAGCACCAATCCGGCGCATCCCAACACGCCCGCCGTCAGTCACCAGAGGCGACGTGCCGGGCGCTGGCGATCCTGTTATAGAACGCAAACGTGAGGAAGAGAAAACCGTCCCGACACGTAGGACAGCCGTTAGAGACCGCCGCGACCCCGATATTGAAGACAAGGGAACGAAGGGCCAGTCCCGACGAACTCCCGATGAGGCAGTAGATGATAAAGGCTCGGTTGGCATCGGGCCAATCAAGCGTACTACTACCGACAGGGCAAAACGGAAGGCTCCCGCCGAGGACAAGGAACTAATTATCACTCGTGCGCCTACGCCTACGGACCTGCCAGAGGAAAAGCCTCGGCTCTCCCGCGCAGAACGCCAGAAACGACTTATGGAGCAGACCGGCGTACCCATAACGACGGATTTGCTGCTCGACCTTGGCCCCCTCGGTGGTACTGCCCGCATATCAAAGCGTCTGGCTGACGATTTCTCAGAGTTAAGCACCGGTGAAAAGGTGAGGGATATATTCTTCGCCGGCTTATCTGCCGTGGGCGACGTCACCGTTTTTGCTGGCCCAGGTTTGAGGTTGGGAAGCAAGATGTTAGGGCGCGGCGGCGGCACTGTCGTTCAGTCATTCGCTACGTCCTCGGTGGACGAGTCTGTGGGAATCATGATAGCGGCACAGAAGGCGGGTCAGAAGCCTGTAGTAAGGATCATAGTAGCCGGTGGTGACGACCAGCTTCTTGCCGGGGAGCGGATAGTCCAGGAAATAATAGGGAATCCCCAGGTGCTCAAAAAGACCAAGCGTATTATCCTGTCGGCGCCGGCGAGCGACAAGGGTATCGCCGATCTGGTTGCTCTCGACAATGCCCTGGCCGACTTCCCGGCGAAGTCCATCAAGAAACTTCAAGCCGAGCTAGTGGTGGATCGGGCCATCGCGCCGGACGAAATAGCTACAATAGCCCGGCAAGCTATGGGCGAGAAATTCCGCAGGGTCACGGTCAAGACCGTCATCCGTGAGTCTCCGGTGAATGATACTGACTTGGAAGGCTTGGCTCGCTTCCTAGCGAAAGAACAACGCCGACCTGTTGACGAGGTAACGCAGGAACTTAAAGCGCAGTTTAGTCGAGACCCTAGTGCGATCAAGGATGCGGCAGATGAGCTGGTACGGAGGTTAGGGAACGCGGGAGTAAGAGTCCGTTCGGTGGACGAGGTTATCAAACCTAAGCGACCGACTGGCAGCACCAAAATAACCCGCGAGGTCGTTCTTGAGCCAGACGAGGGCGGCGCTCTGGTCAGGGTTGGCGGTGGGAAAGACTTCCCTGCTTCCGGGGTCAGGTCGTCAGGCGGCACGGCTATACGGAAAGCCACAGTACGAAAGCCTGTTCTTTTCGTCGGGGCCAATCCATTCGCCAGTCCCGCCGAACCTGTAATAGTCGTAGCCGCCGAAATCGGTACTCCTGGCAAACCGGCAAGTACGCCAGCGCCGGTGCGGGACCCGAAGAAAGAACCAGCCTCGACACCAGCCAGCGTTCCTGATAGAACCACTACGGGAACGCCCGACTCTGACCTGCCAGGCCCAGCGCCGGTGCGTGACCCGAAGACCGGCCAGTTCATACCCGGAGTGCTAAAGCAACCTGGCAGAATCTTTGTGCCAAAGAGAGGCAAAGCCGAGATAGTCCACGAGAAGTTTCGACAGCCTGGGCCAATTTTTGTACCTAAGCCTAAGCCGACGCCCGCCGGAGCCACAGCGCCCACAACCTCGACCCAGACGCAGACCCAGACCAGCACAAAGGCAGCGACCGGACAGCCTACGTCCACTCGTGCGCCCAGCAAACCCATAAACCGAGGCTCTGGGATAGTCCGTGTGCCTAGTAGTCCACCAGGGAAGCAGACGAGCGCCAGGAAACTACGTGGCCGCTTCCCTCTGGTCGTCCGCTTTCAACAAGGTTTGTTCGTGAATGATGTAAATTTGAAGACCGGCGTGAAGACTATTGTACGCAAAGCCACCGACCCGACTCGTAAAGTGGAAAAAACTTTCCGGGTTATCGAGACCACCAACGAGCCGTTCAAACCCAAGACCTTCAATTTGGGCATCGTTCGGCAACTCGTGAGTAGCCGGGACGTTATGTTCCGCCGAGACAGGACATTCCGAGAGCGCAGAGGTATTTAGGTGTTCCGACAAAATACGTTAATAGCCATCCTATTCGCAGTCATGGGCCTGTGGGTGTTCATCATAGGCGCGGTAGTTGACAAGAAGCTCGACTTCGAGAAAGACGGCGTAGGAATAGCCGAGCGAGCCACCATCAACATCGCAGAGGACTCCAATAGCGGCCTCAATATCACCACCGATAGCTCAGGCGGCAAGCTCACCTATACCTTCGCGCTGCGCGAGGACTGCTCAAACGGCCAGGTAGTGAAAGCGGGAGCGACTACGACTGAATGGGCTTGTGGCAACGACCTTTCTGGCGCGGGAGGCAGCGCGATAGTCCTTGACCTTGCCGACGATGATGCGGACGAGTCTGCCGACCTAAGCGAAATCGCCATCACGGGCGACACCAACTCTATATTTACAGAACCGAGCGCCGACAAGCTCCTGATCGCCCTTGCCTTAAACTGGCCCTCTGCCGACACCGCAGACGCCCTGGACGCGAACCCGTCCGACTGTGGGGCATCCACCTTTGCCACCACTATTGCCGCCAATGGCAACCTGACGTGCGAGGCCGTGGACGGCGGTGCGGGCGGTGAGATAACGGACGACAGCATTGACGCCAACGACATTGACGAAACCAGCGGTTACACCTGGACTGGCGAGCACGACTTCGGCGGCGGTGGTATCGAGATAGAGAACAACTCCGCTCTTCCCGGCGCTTGCACGGTGGGCCAGATATTCCTAGACACCGACGCGACAAGCGGGCAACAGCTTTTTGGATGCGAGGGCGGCTCGTTCGTGCTCCAGGGCGACGGAACCGGAGGCGGTAGTGCGATAACCTTCGACATTGGCGACGATGGCGGTGATGATTCCGTTGACCTTACCGAGATTGCCACCACCGGCGATACCAACACGATCTTTACAGAGTCCGCCGCCGACAAAATGCTGATTGCCGTGGGTAACAACTGGCCGACGTCCGATACTGCCGACGCTCTGAGCGCCAATCCCACAGACTGCGGGGCCAGCACGTTCGCTCAGTCCATTGTGGCTAGCGGAAATCTGACATGCGCCGCCGTTGACCTTGGCACGTCCGACGTGACCGGGACTCTGGACGTGTCTGACCACCTTAACCTCGTGGGCGGTACGAATATCACCCTGACCGGCGATACCTTGGCTGTTGACGATGCCTTTGTGAGCAACGGCGGAGACGCCATCGCCGGAGACCTGGACTTTAACGACGGCGTGACCGACAGCCCCAAGGCGACGTTCACGCCCGCGACCGGCACGGCCTGGGACATCTTCGCAGAGGACACGGGGGACGACCTGCAAATAGAGGCCAACACCGCGTCAGAGGAAGCCCTGGACATCGTGAACGTTGGCGCGGGTACTGTCCGACTCACCCTGGATGGAGGGCTGACGCTATCGGGCTTCGACTGTACGGGCAACGCAAACGGAGGCGCTCTAACGACTGATGCCTCTGGCGTAGTGTCGTGCTCCGATGATGACGGCGGCGGCGGTAGTGGGGATGTCCTGACCGTCAACTCGACCGCCGTTGATACTACGGGCAACTTCCTCGATGGTGATATTGACTTTACTCACGTTGACGGTGGACCCGGAGGACCAGACGACATCACGGCTACCGTCGCTTGCTCTGGGTGCGTGGACATCACGGACATCGGGGCCGATGCAGTGGACGGCTCGGAGCTGGTGGAGGACTCTGTTGACACCACCGAGCTAGACGACACCGAAGCGCCAGCCGTCGGCCAGCTCGTCGCCACAGATAACGCGACAGCCACGCGGTTAGAGTACATAGCTGTTGGAACAGGCTTGACGCATGACGGCGACACCTTGACCGCCGACCTGGGAACAGCCATTGACGCGGGCGAGATAACTGCCGCCGCCATTGACGGCGATGATATTAACTCCAACATTGCGGGACGGTCTTTAACACTAACTGCCGGAGCGCCTGACACTCTGGACATAGATGTTGAAATCTGGACGGATACCAAGGGCATCTGGTTTGAAGACCCGACGGCCGCAGACGACTTCAAAAGCATCTGGATAGTCCGGGGCTTTGCGGCCACACTGACGAAGATTTGGTGCGAGTCAGACCAGACCGTGACAATGATGCTACAGGTTGACGACGGCACACCCGCCGACGTTGACAGCGTTGATCTGGTTTGCATCACCACGCCGGACACTGACGACGCGCTCAATGGAGATGTGACGATGGCAGATGGAGACCGGCTAGACCTGGACCTAGTGTCCGTCTCAGGGACGCCAACCTTTGTCTCGATTATGTGGACGTTCACAAAAGATGAATAAGGGGTAAGTAGATGTTAAGGAACTACAGTATATTTGCGCTGGCTTTCGGCTTCATGGCGCTTTTCGGTTTTATCGTGTTCGGCTTTTGGCCTACTACTTCCGAAGCCGGAAACGAGATAGATGTGTACTACTACACGGCGGCCATAGCCGTTGACGACGACGGTGAAACCTTAATCCGCCCCGACGTGTCGGAAAACCTCCTTCCCGGAGAGCATTGGTCTTCGCTGTATAACGACCTTGAGAATGGATTCTATATCATCCGAGTTACGGCAACACCCTCACGACAAAATCAGATAGTCCGCTCGGCGGCAGAAATAGGCCGGTCATTGGCAGCAATTCACGACAAGCTCGAAGACCGACCCGAATATGGCTTCGTTTATAGCTCTGTCTGGGCAGAGTGGAACCGGCTAAAAGCTCTTGGGTGTACAGTCCCGTTTCGGGCCATTGAAGTGGTAGGCAACGGAGATATTCATTGCTAAAAAGACTCTTGTTAGGCGCTACACTTTTGGCCTTTGCTATCCTTGTTCTCCACCCACCTGGACTTGGGACAGTCCAGGCGCAAGTCCAGGTAGTCAACGTCTGCCTTCGCCAGTGGACGCCAGTCACAGAGGACGGAGAGACCATCTGGAAGCCCTATGAGATGGGCAAGGCCATAGGGTGGCTTGACCTACGCTCGATTCCCGAGCACGGCAACGCGCTTGATCCTGGGTTTATGCTCATCACCTACGATGAAGCCACGGCCGGCACCGATCTACGGGCTTGCTTCGGGTCCGACATAGACCGGGTGCTGAAAGACGGCGAGAGAATGGTTATCCGGTCCTTACTTGACCACAAGGCAGAGGTTTTACCAGGCACCACGCTCCGAACGGCGGTACGGGACTGGTTTTCTATTCTGGCAGACCCAACGGGGCAGGTTAATACTAAGCCCCTAATGCCCAACTCCAACCGCGTGTATGGGCCTTTCCTGAAACCATACGGCCGACTGTACACCGAGCGCTTCACGATGGCCCACCATTACGCGGCTGATTTCGTGCTAAAGGTTATCCATGAGGATTACAAGCGGCTGCTACAGGACGTTCAAGACCTGAAACTCGACGCGGTGGTTCTCCGCAAGATGGTCGGCGCTTGGAAGGAAAAGTACAAGCTCGATTGTGCCGACTTCGTACCAGACGGGAGCTTGGATATAGGCTGTCAATCGCCAACGACAACTATAACGGAGGCATGGGGCTGTGGCGATAGCGATGATCCCGATTGTGACCTGGACTGGGTTGAAGTGGCAGGCGACCTGGACATCGTGTCCTCGACTGGACGAACAGGAAGCAGCGTGAACATGGTCGGGCGGGCGAACTCCAACCTATCCACAGACGACCATTACGCCCAAGCCGACCTCGTAATAAGTGCTGTTGATACTGGCACTCCCGCCGGTGGGACGTTAATCAGACGCACATCGGCGAATCAAGCGGGTTATGGCATTCGGATAACGGAGGCCGACGTTTTAGAGATTCAGGAGTTTACGACCGGAGGCTCTCCGAGTGTTCTTGCGTCATCTGCATGTACCATCGCCGTCGCAACGACCTACACGGTTAAAATAGAGATGTCCGGGTCCGACCTGACAGCCGATGTCACGGGCGGCTCGACATGCAGCGATACGGCGTCAGATGCGACGATAACGGGCAATGTGCAAACCGGACTACGAGGCAGAAACAATAGCGCGGTGGAGTATATCCAATGGGACAACTTCGAGGCCGCAGACGTTTCAGCAGCAGCCAGGCGCATCATATTCATCAGTCGTGCGCCAGAGGCGGTAGAGCCGGAGAGGATGGCGGCTTAATGTTTTTCCAGTCCGACTCCCTCATCCACTTCTCCACTCCTCTCTTCCGGCTACAGTAACATTTGGCTTTGTCTATGTAGTATTCGACAATGTACTGTTGAAATCCGCATTTGCGGCATTCATACCACCCAGCATCTTCATTTGCTACCATCCGAAGTCAACCCCCTGCTGAATCTTCAAGCTCTCGGCGGCCTGTAGCGTCTTCATATACCTGATCGTCATGGCCGCGTCAACGTGCCTGAGCTGGTCCTGTACGGCCTTGGGGTTTCCCGTCGCTGCTAGCCGTGCCAGCGCCCCGGAGTGCCGTAGGACGTGGATGGCCCCGACGTGTGGGGGTTTGGGTATCCCTGACAGTTCAAACGCCCTCCGTACAATCTGGTAAGCCCTGTGGCGATTGAAAGGGAATAGTCTCTCCATGTCGTCCATGTGGATTCGGTAGGCATAGGCTTGGATGGACGCCACCAGGGACGTTGAGATTGCAACCTCTCCGTACTTGTCGCCCTTGCCATGAAGAATTCGCAGAGACCAGCCGCCGTCATGCTGCTGGAAGTGGAAGGGCTTCACCGCCAGCGCCTCCGAGACCCGCAGACAGCCATCGAATATCAACTGGATGAACAGACCGTCGCGGTCGCCGTTCAAGCCCTCCAGGGACGCGATGCGGGCCAGGTCGCGCACTTCCTCGACCCGCAGGTGCGGCACGTAGTCGGCGGCGGTCTGGCTGGCCCGGCGTATAGCGGTGGTGTTAGCGCGTGCTAGGGTCATCGTCGTAGTCCGATGAACGTAGGGCTGGAATCTCCTGCACTTCCTTGAGCAGACCAGGCATTTCCTTTCCAACGACTTTTGTTACCTTTTCATGGAATCTCTGGTAGAGCATTCGAGCTTCCTCAAAGTTTCCGGTCAGCCATAGCTCCCGTTTCACCGTATGTCGAAGTTGGCTCATACTCAGGTAAATATCGAAGAACGGTAAATCAGTGTTCAGATACTTCAAGACCAACACATCCCAAACAGTCTCAATAGCATGGTCGAATACGCGAGGTTTTCTGTAAACGTAGCCATGCCGGTCTGCCGTGACCTCTATTCCAATAGAAGCGTAATCCTCAACGGTGGCGTTACGCCCACGTTCGGTAATCAACCCCTCTAAGCGGGCCAACTCGCTTTGGAGGCCCTCGATCTGATTCTTGGTGTGTTCAATTTGTGTCACTGCATCGCCATAGCCTAATTCCTTACCGACCTCGATTTCCGCCTGTTTCCATCGGCCACGTGCGACACTGTTGGCCTTTTCATTGACCATGCCGATTTCTTCGTTGATGATGTTCAGGATTTCTTCCCGCGCCTTGTTGTTTAGTGATGGCATTCCTGTTTCCTTTCACATATGGACTCAACACATCCATATTTTGGTTAGCCTTTGTTTCCATAACTACTCTTAATTGGTGTGCATTCGCCTGCATTTGAGTGCAAATAACTCCAAAGACTAACCAAAGTACCCAAGATTGGTCAGTCTGACAGCCAAGGTCTCCATCCGGTCTCGACCAGTTTTTGGAATACTCCGTCAGTGGCTACTATGTCTCCCGCTACACGGTGTGAAGGCAAGCCGCTCGTTTCGACGCCCAGCTCATCGCAGCACACCGGAAGGCTGTACTTCAGTCCATACACGCGCTCTGCCAGTATGTTCCGGGCGTAATCAGCATGGCGCTGAGGTATCTGCTGCTTCTTTCCGAGCTTGTAGCCCTTAAACAGCGCGGCGGTGTCTATAATCCTGTCCTTGCCCACGAATGCTGTCAGCCCTTCGGAGTAGTGGTTCTCCAAGGCATTGGCGATGAAAGGCCAATCGAAGCGAACGGCGTTGTGTCCAACCAGGGGGATGTCCTGAGTCTCTTCTATGAATTGTCTAAGGACATCTTTTAACGGCTCGCCCTGGTCAACCATCTCTTGGGTGATTCCCGTCAGTCCCACTATCTCAGGAGGAACCCTGACCGCGCCAGGATTGGTCAAGTAAGCGTTCACCTTCTCGGCCTGACCGCCTCTGACCACCATCCAGCCAAGCTCGATAATGCTGTCCTGGAGTGGGTCTAGGCCCGTGGTCTCAATGTCAAATACCGCGTAGTCGTTCAAGAACCTGCCTCCTCATCCTCTAATCCATAATCTAGCCCCATGACACTAAAGCAGACCCTTCCGCGCTCTACACCCTCTTTCATGCAAATGCTCACGAACTCGGATACCGAACACGGCTGTATCTCAGGGCGTCCAGGGGCCTGCAATATATCTAAGAGCATGTTTTCCAGTTGGTCAGTTGAGTAGCGCGTTATCATACTTCACCTTCAAGTACGTCCTCTTCAGCCGTACTTCGCCTCGTGCACCTGCGCTTTGAACCAGTCGGGTTTTGGCTCCCCCACAAACTTCTTGCCTCTGCGGTCTAGGTTTTGCTGGTATCCGCAGTTCACGCAGAATATATAGCTTCCGTAGATGTCACGCTCCAAGTGGGTTGCGCCTGAGCATTTTGGGCATCCGTTCAGGTTTAGCATTTCGTCTCTCCTTAAATATCGCAGTCCCGTTGGACAGCGCCGGTCTTGCAGCGCGGGCAGGCGTGTAGGCGTAGGGTCATATCAGTACACCTTGGGCCATGCGGCTCCTCATCATCTCGCAATATTCCTCACTAGCCTCCATCAGGATCGCCCGACGGCCTGTCTTCCGAGCCACCACGCCAACCGTGCCGGCGCCGCCGAACGGGTCCAGCACGATAGCCTTGGATACGTCGGCGCGGTGCTGGCAGGTCTTGCGCCAGCCCTGGGTTTTCCGAGTGGGCGCTCCATCAGATGGAAATACGCCGCGCTGCCCAACCTTCATGTCGTCAGTGTGGTCGTGATAACCCTTTCCCAATCTTCCTTCTGGATCGTGAACTTCCACAATCCGCTCATACGGCGCGAGGCACTTGGCACAGCACCCCCACTCGGAGGTCCCGGCCTTGATGCAGGGCTGAACCAGTTTCTCCGGGAATGTTGCGAAGTGGGCTTCGGGATATGGCTGCGTGGCTATCTCCCAGACGGTGCGCTTGTTGCGGCCACCATTTCGGTTGCCTCCTAAATTGGTACCGCCGACATAGGGATGCCCTGGGAAGCCTCGCTCTCTACGATGCCCGTTTTCGTTATCTCTCGGATCCGATAATGATGCTTCTGCGTAATGCTCCCGTATCGCGTCGGCGTCGTAGAAGTACCGGTCAGCCTTGGTAAGCAAGAACAGGTATTCGTGACTCTTGGTGGGCCTGTCGGTGACGCTTTCTGGCATGGGGTTGGGCTTAGACCAGATAATGTCTGACCTTAGCCACCATCCATCGGCCTGTAGCGCGAAGGCCACGCGCCAGGGGATGCCTACCAGGTCTTTGGGCTTGAGGCCTGACTTAATGTCATGCGTTTGACGTGGCCCTGGATGCTTCGCCCCATAGCCACTCCCTTCAACTCTACCGTCGTGACGCCCAACCTCACCACTTGCATAGCTGTCTCCCAAATTCAGCCAAACCGTCCCGTCCTGTCTCAGCACCCGCCTGACCTCGCGGAATATCTCGACAAGGTGCTGGACGAATAGCTCCGGCGTAGGCTCCAGGCCCAGGGCATCGCCGCCTAGCCCGTAATCCCGCAAACCCCAATACGGAGGGCTAGTCACGACGCAATGAACCGACTCGCCGGGCATCTGGGCCAGCACGTCACGACAGTCGCCCAAATATATTTGAACGCTATCGTCCTCGAAGTACAGCGCCGCCCCTATGTCCGGCCAGTCTGTCATCGCACCGCCTCGAACTTGTTGCTCATGCGCTTCCCTCCAACTGCGCGTCATAGGCCGCCGCTAGCTTGATTGCAAGGTGGTTTTCGTATGGCGCATGCATAGCCTCGATTGCATCCATCGTTAGGCCCGTAAACTGTTTGGTGTGGGCAACGCATAGCTCGACAAACATGCTGGGGGTCATGATTTGCGTGAAGATATTCACGTCATCGCACCTGTCGCAGGTGGAGTATGGTTTCAACGTCTGCTTATCAAAGTGCCTCATGCCCCCTCCAACGTCGCTACGATCACGTCCCAAACGCTTGGTCGCCACAGATACCACTCGATACCAGGGCAGGCCCTGAACTCAGCCGCCCAGCCCGCTTGTGAAGGAGACATATATCCACGCTCACTTTTCAACTCGGCGAATATCACTCGCGGTGGCCTAACCAGCACCAGGTCTGGGAAGCCCTTTGACGTGACCCTGGCATAGTGCTTCTTGCCCAGAACGTGGTACTGCAACCAGCCCAGCGTCTCAGCAAGCTCTATCACCTGCTTGAGCAAGTCGGCCTCGCTCATCTGCGAGTTCACCAGGGCCGCGCCGTCCACGTTATCCATGCCTCACTATTCCCTCCGCGCCCAGTGTGGCCTTGGCGATGGCTCGTTCAACCTCGTTCATCAAAAGCCTGTGCTTATACGGTGGTTCCTCGTCAACTTCCATCTGGTAATCATAAAAAGCCTGTCTCGCGGCACGTAATGCCGCCAGTAAGTCCGGCGCGGCGGCTATCAGGCGGGCAGTCTTCTTACTGTAGAAATACCCTTCATCAACATCGTTGTAGGGGTACGTCTTTTCTGGCCCTTCCACTGACCAAAGTTCAGGTATTTTAGACATATCGTAATGCCCTTCACAATCACCTGGGCCACAGTTCGGGCCTATCTCATCGTCCTCGCACCAGCCGATGAATGCTTCGCTTTTGTCTTGAATCTCAAACGTAAAGTCGTCTGCTCTCCACTCGCTCATGCCTCTCCCTCCGCGCCCAGTCGGGGCCGGGCGTCCTGTCCTTCCATCTCCCAGACCTGCACGGTGCGAAAGTCGCTCATCCGGCTAGCCAGTCGCGGCGGGAAGCTCGCCAGTGGCTCGTTCGATGTCAGGACGGTCTTACGGCGCTCGAAGTACCGCTTATCGAGGATGTTTTGCATCTCGCTCATGAGAAAGGCGCTGCGGTGCTCGGCCCCGATGTCGTCAATGATTAGCGTGTTGACCTGAGCAAGTCGCCGGATGACGTGGGACACCGTGTTATCCCCCACGGCCTCCCGTAATTCGGTGGCAAGGTCTTGGACCCGCCGGTACACTACCTCGATGCCCCTGCCCGCCATAACTCCGGTGGCGGCAACAGCCAGGTGGGTTTTCCCCAAACCCCTGGCTCCCACCAGCACCAGCCAGGGGCGCCCCGCCGTGCCGTCGGCGTAGAGCTTGACCGCCTTCTTCGCGCCGTTGCAGCCCGGGTTGATAGACGGATGCCATGCGTCGAACACCGTCGCCGCCAGGACGTCGAAGCGTATCCCGCAGCCCATGACGCACCGTGAGGCCCAGTTGTCGTTCTGTTCAAGCCGGCGGCAAATGCACCACAGATACTGGTTGGTTTCAGGGTCGCGGAACAGGCCCCGACCCTCACAAACGCAGTGGTCGGGAACAGCCTCATTCATGGCTCTCTCCCTGTTCCACTCAGGTATCAGCGTGTTCTGCGAGGAATGCCTCACCCCTTGCTTTCTGACGCGCTCTAAGACTTTCTCCACTTTCACCCAGTCCATCGTAAAATCCCCCGTCCGGTTTTGCTCCGTTGGCCGATGGCGATGCGGCAGGCGGTGCTCTCGATGCCCAGTTCTTGTAGGTCGCTCGGAGGTCAGTGTATGTCTTGGTTCTACCATTCGCCGCCTCATACAGCCACGTGTGCCTTTGCTTCTTCACATTCCAGGCATAGGCGACTGAGGACTTCATGGCGTTGGCAGCAGCCTCGGCCTGGTCCGGCGGGATTTGCTTTCGTTCCAGATACTCAGCGAGCTTTCGGTCTTCCGTTGGGGATCTCAGGTCTTCGGGGATGAGTTCGTTCAAAGTCGAAATTGACGCATAATATATTGGAGACTCTATTGGAGGTTCTATGGAGACTCCTTCCCTTATATGCTGACCCTGGTTGTCACCCTTTATGACCCCAGTTGTCACCCTTTCGGCCCCAGTTGTCACCCTTTGTTGAGCTGTCACCCTTTTGTCGCCCTCATAAACGGTGACAGCAACTGTCGCCCTTTGTTCGTCAATGTCACCCTTTTCGAGGTGCAACTTGTATTCAGTTCGGTTGCCTCGACCGCCGCCCTTTTCATTCACTGCAGTGACGAGGCCCCATGTCTCAAGCTCCCGCAGCATCCTCTGGAGATTCCTTTCCGACATGCTGCTGTCCTTGGCTAATTGGGACACACCTGGGAAGCATCGCCCGCCGTCTGAGTCAGCGTACCGGCCCATATTCATAAGTACGAGCTTCGGCACTGACGGAATATCTAGGGATGCTGCCCAATCGGTGGCTTCGTAGCTCATCTAGTCTGCCGCCTCCGTCTCGCTCAGGGTCCCGGGACATCCTTCATGGCCTTGGTCTGTTAGCAGGCTCTGCGCTACCGACAAGGCGACCTCTGATTTGACCCGGAAGCGAGTCTTTGTCCCACACCCTGAGCAACCGGCGACGTAGTGCCATTCGCCATTGGGTTGCGGGAATGGGCCTGCGAAGATAGTCCAGTTCATGTCGCCTCTCCTCTCTTCCGTAAATACTTCTTGTAGCCCTTGACACCAAGCAGCGCGTAGGCTTCCTTGATAGGCAGGCGAGAGACAAGCTCTATCTTGTGATTAAAGAGAAGCAATGCAAGTTCTGCCTTTGTCAAGTTCTCTACTCTCTATCAGGGGCGCGGCGAGTCGGGGTTTCCACAGTCCCGATACCTTCGCGTATGTCAAGAACCCGTTCGCCTCCGCATGGTCAGGCCCTTGTCGAGCAATCGTTGCTTGGCGGGCTAGCACGCCGTACCCAATCTCATGCCTCGCCGCGCCCCTGCTGCCTGGGCCAAGCTCGGGTGGGAGTTGCACCCACGTCTTTCCGGTTAACCGGATGCTTTACTACTAAGCTACCGAGCAAGGCCCAGGCATTTAGCTGGCCCCTGCTCAACAGGCAGGTGATTAAGGCGCGGTTTACTGAGCCACCAGCTTCCTATATTGTTAAGCCTCTATCCCTAGCCCCGCCTGCGCCTCGTTCGTGATCGCAAAGTCCTTGATGAGCTTCCGTGCGTCGCGCGAGTCAAACGGTATCTTGCCAACGGCGTCAATCTTCGCCTCTGGGGTAGAGAACGCTTCCATGACCTGCTCGCGGGAAAGGCCGTATGTGTCGAGCGCGTGGGTCAGAAGGTCGCCGACCCTGGCGAAAGCGCCGTTGCCGTTGTCAGGGTGTACGCTGTCTGATTGAGGGGGTACACCCTCGGATTCGGGGGGTGCTGTCCTGCGCGGCTTTACGGGCCGACTTTCGGCATCCACAACCTTTGCCTTCGGCTTCGTCTCATCGAGGTCTTGAGTGAACAGGTCTGACAACCTGCCTGCGCTCAAGGCTGCATCCACAAGCGCCCGCTTCTTCGCCATCTTGAGAATGGTGTTCTTCTGGTCTGCCGGGTCTTCGTTGAGGACCCGGCCCGCATGTAGGTTTGTAATAGCGGGGTCGTTGGCCTCCCACTTGGCGTCACATCCGCCCTTCTTATTCCAGCAGAACCAGCCGCCGCCATAGTCTTCCTTGCTCTTGGTAATGGCCTCTGCGCCGCACTTGGGACAGGCGGGCTTCGCGTTCCGGTAGCGGTACTTAGACTCATAGGAGTTGCACTCTCCTACGCCCTCGGAGACGATGACGCCGTTCGTGGTCACGAGGCGGCACCGTATCTCGTAGGCGAACAGGCCCTTGTCCCAGTCCTGAACCCTGTCCATGATCTCGTAGGTGTCGGCGAGGCCCATGAGCTTGGTTAGCTTCTCGGCCCCAGGTTTTAGTAGGGTAGGTTTGTTCGTGCCAGGGATGACGCCGTAGTCGTGCCCCTCAATGAAGCTCCGGCGAACCAACTGCTGGAATCGTGCCACTTGGACAAGCATTTGCTCGACTTCGCCATCGTTTGGTAGGACCAGCCCGTCCGGTTCTCTAGGCATCATTTGCTGTTCGTTACTATTCATCTTTTACTCCTGTACTTCCATATCCACACCAACGCCGCCATGTCCCGCACCCACCGCGCGGCCCCATCCAGTGTTCCGTGTACCGCGTAGGCCCCGCGAATGAACTGCGCGGCTTCCTCGACATCGTAGCCTAGTATCTGCTTGGGTGTCATAGCTTCACCGTCGCCCTTTGCTTATCCCAGACCTCCTTATGCTCCGCATATCCCCTATTCGTGCGTGGGTACTGGTAGCTCAAGCAACAGGCGTAGCATTTAGGCGGGTGCAGGTCGCAGAAGCCCACAACGTGCATTTTCGATGGCCTGCCAGCCGCCTTGCAACTTTGGCATGTTCTGAATAATCGTGGGCGCTCCTCGATGGCGGCGCGGTTTGTGGTGGTCAATTCAAACTCGCCTTCACCCAATACGTCATCGTCATGCCTGGGTAGAATTGGCCCCGACTGCCCACCACGCCAACCTGGACCCGCGCCACGTAGCGCAGGTAGTTCGGCTCCCGCATGATGAACCTGTCTGGTAGCGGTTGAAGTCGGCATTTCATTTGTACACCTCCGGCCACACCTTCTTGACTGGCCCCACCAGCACCCCATAGCCGCCGTCTGGCCCTTTGGCATAGACGTAGCGACCAGACGAAACGAAGAAGTCTCCGGCGTAGAAGGCTCGCCCCTGTGCGTTTAAGCGTCTCATTCGCTCCCTGTCGGCCCCATCGTTCGGGTTCAGCCTGGGTGTCTTGCGTACTTTCATTTTGGGGTTAAGTTTGGTATCATTCATAGTGAAGGCTGTCATGTTTGTCACCTGATCGTTCTTCGTCTCTACAGAGCGCCAGTTTTGTCCACTGGCGCTCTTCTTAATATGCGAGAATCTCCTCCAGTTCTGGCTCACTGAGTTTGCGCCCCTCGAACCACTCATGGAACGCTCTTTTGGGAATCCTGTAGAGCCGTCCGAAGCGGTGGTTCGGTATTTCGTTATTCCTGAGCATTTCGTAAATCCGCTCAAGCCCTACTCCGATGTATCCACATAGTTCAATCGGTAGATACCAGGCCCGTTCGTCCACCGGCTTTGCCATATCGCTTCGCTCCTGCTCTCCTACTCTGCCTCGCGCCTGACCTAAGCTGGTTTAGCTGTACTTGGTTAGTTTGTTTTGCATCATAGATTCTTCAAGGAGGGACTTAGGCCAGGCGCGGGATAGAGTAGGTTTAGCTTCCTCCAATGTCGTGCTATCGTTAGCTAGGGCTGTCGCCGTTGGAGGGGCCGAATATCAGCGACTCAGGCACGTCAAGGGCGTGTCTGATAGCCTTTTTAATTTCAGGAGTCAACTGATAATAGGAACCGGACGCGATAGGCTTGTTGTTCATGAGGCGGGAAAACTGGGATTCGTCCATGCCTATCCTTCTGGCTAACCACCTGCGAGTTGAGCCGCGTTCGTCAAGTATCTGGTCAACAATGGTGGCCCAGGCGGGTTTGGTATCTAACATCTCATCTCCCATCGTGCGGGTCTAGTATCCCACCGATGGGATACGGTAATAAAGATACCACACGAATATCCACAAGTCAAGCAGGGCTTGATATAATGCCAGTCATGAAGGAATATTCAACGGCGTTACACGAGGTAATTGATACTTGGCTCACACGGCATCACGTGAGTTGGACTGGCTTAATGCGCCATGC
>SDBT01003081.1_pt1 | contig 28978 bp, 25 predicted proteins | sample 2277101 | NCBI WGS metagenome assembly SDBT01 (sample SAMN10404973, study PRJNA504765) | marine sediment metagenome | isolation source: marine sediment core GS10_PC15, 103 cmbsf | place: Arctic Ocean: Southern Knipovich Ridge | collected 2010
ATTATGAACAGTGGTACACCGAGTTCAAGATGTTCTTCGATGATGTTATAAAGGAAGTAAAGAAAAGATCGAAGAATCTATGTCTTAGCACTAAGACACAAAAAGGAAAACCATGTAGGAATCCATAAAGAATTGGAAAAGATAGTTGTCACCACCATTGAATCATATCTCTTTTAAAAATAACATGTTTACATGGTGAACCATCCGGTAACTCCATCCGATATAAGTGTTATGTGATCATTTATACCAGCTAAATCTACAGTTGCAGATGAACCATCAATAGTCTCAGATGCATTAGGATCAATAGATAATGTATTAGAAGCAGAAACTTTGACGATTTTGTACTGTCTGCCTGCATTATTTGCAACAGCGGGAAGAGTTAAGGTAACAGATCCACCAGATGTATCTCCCCTTACAAAAAAGTGTACATTTGATAAGGTTATATTTGCTGCTATAGTTGTAACATTATACACTGTTCCAGCTGAGAATTTTGTATCCTGTACTAATCCTACCTGTTTTGTAGCAGTATTAGTATTAAAATCGATATATGTGTCTGAAGATGTCTTAATTGACAAAGCAGGTGCATCATTAAGAGGCATAAAGATTTCATTATCTTTAAGTGAATCAGGGAAATCAAGTCTTCCCTGCTCCAGTTCAATAGAGAGATTTGTTGAATTAAATGTTGCATAATTATCACCTCCTGAATCTTGCAAGAAGAATGCATTAGCTAATGCAGTAGGAAAAACAATACCTTTTGTAGCTGTTGTACCTTCAACAAAACTAATTATTCCACTATCACCCATAGTCACATTAGAAGTGTCTTTGAGTAATGTACCAGTAGCATTATCCCATCTTGCAAAAGCATTGACTGTACTAGCAACAGGTCCACTCACACTACCACCTTGTGAAGAAAATTGTGCAAAATTCTGATTTGTAAAATTTACGTTAATCGGATTGTCTGTAGTCTGAACATAACCTATATCTTTATTATCTGTACCTTCTTCAATAAACAAAAACATACCTGCTGTAACTAATGCAGTAGTATCAGCATCTGCGGAACGAGTGAGTACATAAGCCGTACCAGCATCTCCTACTGTAGTAACAACATATATACCATTAGAAGCTCCATCAGACACACCTTGAGTGGGTACAGCAAATGCCATTTCTGCTTCACTAAGTGCGGTTGCTCCATCTACATCTTCAGCATCTCCTAATGCACTATTAGTTACAGTAACAACACCAGCAGCATTTGAAGCCCCAAGACCAGTCAAAGCAGTTAATACCCCATCTAATGTAACACCTACAGTAGTAGCAGTTGTATCCAGAGAGATATCAACACGAACAAGGGTTAGACCATCCGCTGGAGGTATATTACCATCAAGTCCACTGAAATCAAAATAAACCCTGTATTTGTCAGCATTCAAGGCAGTAAAAATATCGAAATAGTCAGCAGTAACGGATGCGTTATCACTATAACTTGCTTTAGCCACACATGTTAAATCTGACACTTGAGCCACTTCGGTATCTCCAGCAACTAAACCATTCTTAACTAAAACTCTATCAGCAGAAGATAAACTAACTCCATCAATAGATATAGCTCCATTGCCTGAAGCAGTTATTACATTACCAGATCTGGTCGCCGCTAAGGTACCCGTAGTTGCCACTCTAGCAGCATCTTTTACCTGTAGACCAGTAGCCACTGCATCTACATATTGTTTAGTAGCGATACCTAAAGCTGCAACAGGATTACCTTCTAATAGTACACCAACACCTCCGTTTGCCTGCAAAGTTAAATTACCACCTTCACTATTAAGAATTGCATTTGCAGGAAATAGTGCTTCACCCCCACCAATGAGTTGCAATGCATCGACTCCTGATAATGCAAATGCCATCTCGCCATCCCCGGATTTATACATACCAGAAGTAAGATCTGCAGTAAATGTAAATGATGGAGCACCAGCAGTTCCATCAGGTGTATCCATAATTCCACTTACGACTGTCATACCTTCTGGTGCAATGTTAATAATTTGAGCTCCACCTGATGCAAAACCTGTATTATCTGCACCTGCACTATACATTCCAGTGTTAGGATCAGATGAAAAAGAGTATGTGGGTAGTGCACTAGTACCATCTGGCACTTTTGCGGCCCCAACATTTAATACAACTCCCTCTGATCCAGTTTTGGCTGTAAATACATCAACACCTGTTGCAGCCAAACTGAGTTCTCCTGGTGTAGCTGAAAATAGTCCTGTTGTTGCACTAGCATTAAAACGAAACGCGGGGTTTGCAGCTGACCCATCTGAAAGTAATTCTAATTCTCTTGTTATAAATGCCATCTGAACTGTATGTTCTTTATATTATATTATATTAAAACAACGTTATAATAATTTAGTTTGTGAGAGTTGAACTGGTCTTAAATCATGAAGATTTTTATTTAACTAGAGCAATAGTATGCTTTTAGATGAAGCTAATTGATTTATACAAAGCTTCTAAAACAGTCTCAGCTAATTTTAACTTACATTTTGGATGATAAATTAATTTAACAAAAGATACTAAATCATCGTTGTTATAGTTATCAGATTTTCCCATAAGTTTTCTAACTGTCTCATCATTAAGCATAAAGTCCATAACATCTAATGCTTCTTCCTTAAATCTGTTGATTATAAAAGTTGTATGAAATTTTGTCTCTATTCCACGTTCATAGACTGACGTTAGATTAATAGTATCTTCATTTCGCTTATGCCAATCTTTTTCTTCTGTATCACCGTTAACGATTTCAATTTCTCCAGAGAAATAGTCATAGATAAATATTGCTATGTCATCAGGTAGATTCTCTATTAACTTATCAAGTATATCAGTAGCTATAATTGCTTTCATATACGCTCGTTGTCTTTCTTCGTCATCACATATGCCGGGTTGTCCTTCAATAGTGAACATTTCATGAGTCTGTGCTATTTCAATAAGTGTCTCCAAGATTGATTCTGTCTCCGTTTCAGTAATACCATACCAGGGAGTCTCCACATTCTGTCTTAGAGAAAATATCATTGCGTCACATAATTCATCTAGATTTCTCGCATTTTCCCAATTTTCTTTTCCCTCGAGTTCAATCTTTCTCCGAATAACCGACATGGTGTATTTTCATTGAACATAAATAAAATAGTTATTTAACATATGTCTAAGTGTGAAACAATATTCTTTTTCATCAACAACCTTTAGCTAATGTAACAATATCGGAATTTTAAAGAGTGAGTTAAGCATTGATCATTATTTGAATAATACGTTCGAATTGTTCATCACCTGATTCTTCATGATAGACATGAACGAGAGGAATATCATCAGGAATGTCGAAAGCGAAGAAAACCATCACATTCTTCTATATATGCTTCTGGCTTGTCAAGGTGTAAATACTGATCCAATATCCCACAGATTGATAATATGATCTCTTTTTCGAATGGAATAAATACTAACTCCAGAAGTTGAAGAATAGATTTCATTGTTTATTATTTCTTTCATTCCGCTCTTCGCAGGGCCAACCAAACACACCTTGAATGTGAGCTCCATCGTTTTCTCCTATCGTAAAAGCGACAGTTATTAGGTCAATTTTGACACCCAATCAACCTAACATAGTTTTCGTCTACTATCTAGATTTCTTAGTCATTCCAGTAGAACTTTTAAAATTAAACGTTAGAATCGCCCTTTAATAGATAAATGATCAAGTGTTTATCAACATCTGATCTTTCATTTGTATCTATTCCTGGTTTGACACAGATAAATGTTTTGAACTTTGAAGATGATTTCCATACATTTACACAGTAAATGCTAAGTTCATCTCCAGTAAATTCAATGTAAACTGGCACCCATTCCCAAAACTTTTGTACATCTTTTTTCTCAATAACCCAAGCACCAATTTTTTCGTATCTTGATTTTCTTTCTTGTAATACAACAAGCAAGTCCTTATCCATTTCGATTTCAGATAAGTTGATTGTTTTACCACGTTTCTCAACAGCATCAACCCATTTATCCATAATGACTGTTTCTCTTTCGCAAACAATGTCATTATTAGATCAATTTTGGTATATTTAACTTCACCTCTCTGAAATCATCTTATGCTGCACTTAGTCATTCAAATAAGACTTTTAAGATTGAACTTTAACTTCACCATTCAATCGTTCAATGATCCAGTCTTGATCAACATCTGTTCTTTCATCTACAACAACTTCATTCAATACTCCGGGTGCTAATACTCTGACACAAATAAATGTTTTGAATTTTGGAGATGATTTCCAAACATTAACACAGTAAATACGTATCTCATGTCCAGATGTATTAACGTAAACCGGCATCCATTCCCAAAACCGTTGTGTATCTTCTTCTCTTATAACCCAACCACCAAGATTTTTATATTCAGATTCTTTCTCTTGTACTACATTCAGCAAGTCTTCATCCATTTCGATTTCAGATAAGCTGATTGTTTTCCATGTTCTTCGACAGCATCAACCCATTTATTCATAACGATTGTTTCTCTATCTCGGACAATGGCATTATTAGATCAATTTTGTCATATCTAGTTCCATCTCTCACAATACAAGTTTTAAAAGTATTATTAGACGAACTTCGCAGGCCCATCAGCAACAATCATTGTAAAACCTGCATCATATAGTTCGATTTCAGTAAAGACTTTTCCTTCTGGGATATCGATTATTTTGAATCCCATTTTATCTATGTCTTCAACATAAGAAATTAAATCAGGATGAGTTCTCCATTCAAGACCACGTATTTCAGAATCAATGATAAAATAATCATCTATCGATATTTGAAATCACAGATATCCAGCTCAATATTACGTGCGATTCTTGATTCGGTGTAATCAGCAAACAACTTCTTGTATTGATCAGACTCTTTACCAATTCTGGTAATAAGAGGTGAATTTTTCCTATCTAAAAACATCAGAGCATCTTTGGGAAGAGTATAATACATCCCATCTATTTGTGGATCACAATTTTCCATACAGACAAGTTTAGTCATCTTGTTGTTTGTTTGTCGCTAGATATTTTTCAAATACATCAATTTTGATAAACATGTCGTTATCATGTTAATACAGTGAATCTAGAAAATTCATTTGTTTTCCCTAAACAATTAAAATGGATTCGTCTTATGCTGTACTCATCATCGTTATCATTATTCTTATCATCCTAGGGTTCATCGTAGTTGCTTTCTTTCTAGACGATTCTGTTCTTCCTGATATAGGTGGAAACGAACTTACAGGAAAAGTCGTTTTTCCTGGAAATGAAAGCTACATACGAGCTAGGACTAATTGGAATGCTTTCCCCGCTAGGTTCCCAAAGATCATTGTTTTCGCCCAAGAAATTCAAGATGTTGTCAATGCTCTTGGATGGGCGAGGAGGAATAATGCATCTTTTCGCATACGAAGTGGAAGGCACGGATTGACCAATTGGTCATTAATAGATGATGGTTTAGTTATTGATTTAAGCGATATGAAGAAAATAGAAATAGACGAGAAAAAAGGTATCGTTAATGTCGAACCTGGTGTTACTGTAGGTGCTTTGGATAATACACTTATATCTAAAGGGTATGTAGTCCCCTTTGGAGATAGCGGTTCTGTAGGGATAGGTGGAATTGCTTTAGGAGGAGGGATTAGTCTTATTTCTAGAACGTTTGGAACAATTAGTGATAATATGACAGGTGTGGAGACAGTAGTAGCTTCGGGAGAAATAATACAGGCCAATCAACATCAAAATCAAGATCTGTTCTGGTCATCAAGAGGGGGATCCGGTAATAACTTTGGTATAGTCACGAAACTTTCATTTAAGCTTACACCTGCTCCATCCAAAGCTGTTAACTATAAATTGACATGGGATAATTGGGACATCATCAATGAACTGATTGAAACATGGCAGAATCTAGCTCCATCTGCCGAAAATGGATTCGGTTCCATTCTTAATTTATTTTCGAGGAAGAATGGTACACATATTTGCAATGGTTTGTATCTTGGTTCAGAAAGAAATCTAAGAAAGATACTACGACCTTTGCTCAAGCTCAAACCTACTACCGTTAATATAGAAGCATTGCCTTTCTTAGAGGCAGCTCAGCAGATCTATGGAGATTCTAATCTTGTACCGAGCAATCTTAAACACAAATTCCACTCAAAATGGTTTGAAAAGTTACTACCAGAAGATGGAATAGACGTCATAAGATCTTTTCTTGATAAAGGATTGACTAAGGATTACGAGGTTTGGATCCTCAATTGGGGTGGCGCTGTTAGAGACTTATCTACTAGTTCCACAGCCTTTTTCTGGAGAAAACCATTATTCTACGCTGAGTTCGATTCTGTGTGGGAAGATGATGCATTGACAGCTCCATCACTGAAATGGACAGAGGATTTTGCAGAAGCTTTGTCTGTATATTCTACATCAAGCTATGTAAATGTTCCGGATGGAAATATCAAGGATTTTGGAAAAGCCTACTATGGTGACAATTTTGATAGACTTAAACAGGTAAAACGTAAATATGATCCCTTGAATGTCTTCAGATATCCTCAGAGCATTCCTGTTTTTGGTAGAGACTCAGTGCTCCATGATTCTGAGAACCTATAGATGATATTTTAAAATGTTTACGCTGCATCTGTGAGCGATACATTATAAACTAAGACTTAGTTTTGTGCTTAAAGCATAATTCTCCTTCTTTGGAAACTTTGTTTAGACATCGTCTTTGAGCTTTCTTTGAAAATCCAACACAACGGATAGATGTGTCAAGTTTTGTTTCTCCTTCATCAAAGAACAGTTTAATCTCAGTATACCAACTATCGAATTTGTAACTATGACTGATTTTATCAATGATTTCGTTGATCTTGTTTTTCAGCACTTCGTATCGTTTTGGCATCTGTGGGTTCTTAGTTTCTCCGTTAACAACGTATTTATCAGGATTAAATCTAATGAATATCAGATTCTTGCCTGCATTTTGATAGATCTGCATAATTCTGAGTTCTTCATCCATAAGATCGTACCATTTGTGTTGGTTTTCATCTACCTCTATAGCTAAGATGTAATCATCAAACTCTGTTTGGGCATCTATACATCTATTAAATGAAGTACATCTTTTCTCTCTATCAGCGATGAATAACTGTTTTCCATAAATGAATCTATCGGGAAAATTTTCATTTAAATATTGACGGACTTTAAGTTCTTTATTGGGAAGTGGCACCGTTTTGGATCTTGGATCATTAGGAAACAGTTCGACAAAACATGTTGCGCAATAATTGTTATATTTTGAACTCATTCTTATGATGCATCGAGTTCCGTTATTGTATCTTCTAATACAGAAAACATTAGATTCTGGTTTGCAAATGTGACATCTGCTACGTTTTTTATCATGAGGGCAGATTGATGATCCGTGACATTCTTTGCATTGACTACGTATCCGATTATGCTGGCAGAATGAACATCCATCGCATTCTCTACAACGACTGTGTTGTCGACCATGTTCACAAACTGAAGTTCCATTACAATCTTTACAACTACTATGTATACGGCTATGCTCACAGATCTGAGATCCTCCACATTTCTTGCATATATTTCTTCGTCTTCCGTGGAGACAAATTGAAGCTCCTCCACAAGGTTTACAAAGATTTCGCAGTACATTATGCTCACAAATAGAACTACCATGGCAATCTTTACACTTATTACGTTGTCCATTATGAAGACAACAATTTCGAGAATTGACTATCATCCCTTCTTCTCGATGTTCCTTGATCTTACATCTCGTAGGAAACCCTTGTTTTATCCCATAAGTTGATTTATTCTCGCAACCATTAATACCACATGTAAGATCATCTACACAGTCTTCACATTTGCTATGCTGTTTTTCATGTGAACAGTACCCCCTTGATCTATATACCATATCTTCTTCTTCATGCTTCTTACATCTTGTAGCAAACTCTTGCCTTATTCCATAACTTGCGTTAGTCTCACACTCTTCGATTTCACACTTCACCATCATCAATCTGTTTCGTTTTATTACAACATTCTCTCATTCATCAATTCCATTTTTCCAAAGTATCCCTGTCGCCTCTAAAGGTATATTATCAAGAATCGCTGACATGCATGATGAATATAAGTAAGTAAGTAGTTTTTTTAAAAGTTTATTAATAACTATTCAGAGATCTTCGTTCTGTTCTTACATGATTTTTTCTTTCTTGTTATGCCAGAGCACAAACGTTTCGGAGTAGAATCTTCCTTTGTTCGTCTCTGATCATCGGGGAACATTTTGATTTCGGTGTACCAATTTTTCATATCCATCATCATTCTCAATTTCTATTTATGACTTCATTAATCTTGTATTTGTGATAAAATTGATTTATCTATAATTTGGCGAGAGAGAAGAAAAGATAAGATGTCTGATGAAATCAAACATTCGAATAATTTCCAATTGATTATTGACGAAAAACCGGTTGACATGGAAACTCAAAAAATAGAGGTTAGTTGGTCTTATGGTCGCTTTTGGTATTATAATAATTTCATACAAGCTGCACTTACACCCAAAGATAAATGGTATTTTCATCTTGTAAACTCAGAAACTATGAATCCGTTCAGTCAAATTAATAGTAGTAAATAGTGTGATCCTTTAAAAGATATATCTAAACAACAATCAAAAAGTATTGAGCTTAGTGTAGAAGATACAAATGACACTACATACCTTTTAAAACTATCCATCCATGTGTAGAGGGTACCTATTAATGGCGTTGATAAGCTTTTCGTCATTGCCACATTTTGCCAATATTGGAATTCGTCCTTTACCATATTTATAGGTTACCTCATCATCAAGCTTTAATTGATAATTATGGATGATATTTAGTAATAACTCTCCGGTACTATTGGGATCATGGAAACCAAGCAGCATTATATAGTCAAGCACTTCAGCTAGGGTTTCAAAATTTTGATATTCAACATCATAAGTTTCACGATTTCCTCCAGTACATCCAGCATGACCACATTCAGAATAAACAATATAAGTATCACTATCTGACAAATATATATTTTGAAAAGAGTAAGATGCTGAACATGATGTATAATCTCGATATACTAATTTGTCAGATATGTTCTTCTGTTTATCATCTTCGTAATCGAAAGGTACTTTCAAATAAACATCACACCATTTTTTGATAGCTGAATTAAGATCCATTAAGTAGATTTGATTGTTGGTACTATTGACAAAATTATATCAATTTCATAGTCAAATGAAGCACTCTTTTTGGTTCTGTATGATCGACTCTGTATCTATTTACCTATACTGAAACGAAATTGATATAGATTTTGAAACCCTCAAGCGAGAACAAAGAGTTACCACAATTCAAAATGAGCTCAGATTTTACTCTTCTCAATATCCAGAACATCTCTGAACTCGGAACAGATGTAATAGAGGAATTTTTCTATGGGATAAGTGTGAAAGAAATACTTGAATTATCCGTAACAAACACAAGATTCAACGAAGCGTGTAAAAAAGAATCTTTCTGGAAGAAGAAAGTGTTACTCGACTACGGGATAGAGAAGAAATATGGAGAAACTTGGAAAGAGACGGCAATACTCTTATCCAACTCGAACATGATAAATTTGAGAAAAGAATGGATCAACGGGCAAACTTATGGTGAACTACTTGAAGAAGGTCTGAGAGATGATAATCTTTTTGCAGAAATTTTGACTAAATATCGAATACCTCACTCGCAAGTATTTGTTTATTCTGAATCTGTTAATGATCTTAAGAGTGCAGAAATCAATTATACGAATTTACTTCCTGATTATACTATTGCTCAACTTAATGCTCTTGGTTATGGCCCTGCAGATGAGGATACTGTACAACGCATTTTGAAAGTTGTTACAAGAGAGTTTTCTGTGATTATGCGCGCTGTTTCTGAAGCAAAAAGCTATTATGGTCTCATTTCTTTGGGACGAGATCAGGAAAATGAAATGGATGAATTACAGGGTAGAGATCTGAAAACATCAAAAGAGATAAAATCACTAGTTGATCCCATTCTATATGTGATGATGTACAGTCTTCACAGTGTAAACACTTTAAATAGAATTGATTTGCGATCATAAAGGATATCTTTTAAAACTTCTCACTTTCAACATCTTCATATAGATTACTCTTTTCTAACAAATATGCTATAGCCCACGTTTTTGTATCATAACTATTCAATCCATTACCCCTCATATCACCTTGAAACTTTAATGTATCCAGTTCTTCAATGTTATTATTCTGTATGCAAAATAGTTTCCTTGCTATTCTATTAATATACGCAATTGGTTCAGATGAAGAAAAACTATATGGATCAACATTAGCATTAAAGTATTTACCAGTTGCATATGGATCAAAATCATCAAAATCTATCAGTTCAGTATATAATAAATATTCTCTTTCTAAATAACATTTGCTATCAATCAGTAAAAATTTATATTTCCTTTTCAAGTGTCTCATTAGTACGTTAGTACTAGCATCATTCAATTTATGACTCTGAATTACTTTCTTCAGATCATCATTACATTCAGACACTACTGATATTGGTAACAGGATTAATACAAATAGCAAAGATAGATTCATTATATGTTTAATTGTTAGATGATTAATAATTAAAAATATCAATTTACATATGGATTTGATCGATAGATTTTAAAACTATCTATCCATGTGTAGAGGGTACTTATTAATAGCATTGATAAGCTTTTCATCATTACCACATTTTGATAATATTGGGATTCTCCTCTTACCATATTCATAAGTTGCCTCATCATCAAGAAGATGACAAAACTCTCTCCCACTCTTTGGTCTGTTCTTGTATGACTTTTCTTCCTTGTTATTCCAGAGCACAACCGTTTCAGATATACGGTATGCAATCTAAGAATATACTATTTGTCGTAAAAATGATATAAAATCTCGATGAATCATAGTTTGAAAATGAATACATCCACCATACATCTCATTTTAGTCGGAGATAAAGGAGTCGGAAAGACATGCTTTACGGAAAAACTCAGGTCTAGTAGAATTATTCAAAATCATCAATCCAAAAAAGGTATTATAACTACTTCATTCCTATTTTACGGCGAAAAATATCATGTTCCATTCGAGATTCATGAAGTAGGAAACATAGAACTAATTGATATGGTGAGAGCAACATGTTGTATTATCATGTTCTCCACTACTGACAAACAGTCCTATGATAATATTGGTGATTGGTATGAAAAGATAAAAGAAGTTTATGAGAAAGATGAATACAAAGGGTATAAGATTCCTATTGTAATCTGCGGAAATAAAGTAGATTCAGAAAATAGAATTGTTAATCGTGATAAAGATATTAAGTATTATGATATCAGTGGAAAAAGTATCTATAAACCATTTATATCTTTGATTAGCAAGATGTTGGAGTGAAACTGAGGTTGAAAGATATAACTTAAAACATGTGTTAATAAAATTGATGTAAATTTCGAAACTTTCAAGCGAAAGAAACTTAAGATGAATTTTACTCTTCTCAATATCCAGAACATCTCTGAACTCGGAACGGATGTGATAGAAGAATTCTTCTATGGAATAAGTGTGAAAGAAATACTTAAATTATCCGTAATAAACACAACATTCAGTGAAGCGTGTAAGAGAGAATCTTTCTGGAAAAAGAAAGTGTTACTTGATTACGGAGTTGAGAAGAAATATGGAGAAACTTGGAAGGAAACTGCGATACTCTTATCTGATTCAAACATGATTAATCTGGGAAAAGAATGGGTTGATGGACAAACATATGGAGAACTACTCGAAGAAGGTATGTCCATCGAGCCATTCTTTTACCCTTGTCTCAGAGAATTCAACATATTTAATGTTGACGATCTCAAGAATGCAGAATATCTACAACATGTTTTGAAACTCGTGACAAGAGAATTTTCTGTGATCATGCATGTTATCGGAGAAATAAGAGGATATTACAATTTGTTTTCCCTATCACAAGAATGTGATGTGAATGAATTAACAGATAATGAACTGAAGGTGGCAAACAAGATAAAATCATTAGTTGATCCTATTCCATATGTGATGACTTACAGTCTTCAAACTTTGAAGACTTTGAATACAATTAAGAGTGTGATTATTCAATAGTTTTAAAAACTGACGAATAAATATGCTCGAAAGATTCATATCTATACGAGTATTAAAATTGATATAGATTTCAGATATTCTTAAACGAGAGCAAAGAGTTGCCACAATTCAAAATGAACTCAGATTGTCTTATTGAAAAATTATTTGCTCGTCTCAATATTCAAGACATCTCTGAACTCGGGACGGATGCGATAGAAGAATTCTTCTATGGGATAAATATGGAAGAAATACTCAAATTATCCACAACAAACACAAGATTCAACGAAGTGTACAAAAGAGAATCTTTCTGGAAGAAGAAAGTATTACTCGACTACGGAGTAAAGAAGAAATGTAGAGGAACTTGGGAAGAAACTGCAAAGCTTCTCTGTGACTCAAACATGATAAATTTGGGAAAAGAATGGATCAACGGACAAACATATAGAGATTTATTTAAACAAGCTCTCGAGAATAATGGATTGTTTGAGAGAATTCTTACGAAAGAAAGGTTTGATGAACAAAATTATGATGAAGAATCTCTCCGAAATGATGGACTCTTCGAACTAACTTTGAACAAGTATTATATATCTCGTTCATTCGTATATGTTTATCCTGAAGAAATGGAGAATGCTTATCCTGATTTTGTTGTAGGTTTGGAAAATGTACCAATTGAACATATAGCTTTACATCTTGGTTATACTATTAATGATCTTAAAGATTTTGGTATTGGTTCTATGGAGACGAGCATTGTACAGTATGTTAAGAAAGTTACTACAAGGGAGCTTTCAGTGATTATACATGCTGTAGAAGTAGCAAAAAGAATTTATGAACAGGATTGGCAAAATGAAATAAATGAATTGCAGGGCGGAGATCTGAAAACATCAAAAGAAATAGAATCGTTAATTGATCCCATTAGATATGTAATTTTCTATAGTTCTCAGAGTTTGAAGACTTTGAATGCGATCAAATTGTGATGAACTTATTCAGAGAGTTTCAAAAATCTCTCATCTACCTAAAATGAATTTTAAAAGTTGGTATAAAGATAAAAATTGATGTAATTGATGATATGAACCCTCAGTATTCAAAGGTGAGTATGGAGTGTGGTACTGATACTGTTAAAGGAGATCCATATAAACAACATGTTAAAATTGATGTAATTGATGATATGAACCCTCAGTATTCAAAGGTGAGTATGGAGTGTGGTACTGATACTGTTAAAGGAGATCCATATAAACAACATGTTAAAATGTCGGGAACAAGATGTAGTTTTCGTGTTATACCAATAGATAAAAACGTTCTGGAAGACAAATTATTCAAAAGAGTACGACGAATTACATATCAAACTTCCATGCAAAAAGCACCTCTAGGATTGTTTCATATCAACTTATGAGTTTATCATTCTCTTCTAACAAACTATTTTAAAACTTACATTCTACACAATCCGTATTTATTTTAATAACTTTTGTAGTAAATATGACTTGGTCTTTTTTTAGTGTTCCTTACATCGAAATTCTTTCAGTTGGTTTGCATTTTTAATATTTGGTTGTGTAGAGGATATTTATCAATTATCCCTTTGATTCTATCGATATTATCAAGAATCAGTCTCATTCATGATCGACTTTAAAATATTAATTAGGTACGTCTTTGAACGTCAATTTCATCTTTATGTTTGAACCAGCTAGTAAGTGAGTGAATAAAATCCAACTGAAAGGTGTGCGAAGTTTGACAAATTCTTTGCCACCACAACTGGAACATGTAGCAAATTCTGTCATTGTGACAGCAGTACCCAATATAGAGCATTGTTTACATACAACTGTTGTTTGTTGATCTGATGATACACAACTTCTATCATGAAGAACCGCTGGAACACCATGTCCTATCATAGCGTTACTAGTCATTGATGAGAATCTCTGTCCTCCTTTAAATCTTCTCCCAGCAGAAGGACTACGAGAACTCAAACGTATAGATCCTCTGTTCCTCACTTGATATTTATCTGCAACAATATGACGAAGAACTTGATAATAACAGGGCGCAGTCATGATACGAGCATTCATAACTATTCCTGTAATTCCGTTAACCATTTGATGCCATCCGAGATCATCATAACCATAGTCTCTTAAAATTCTATGAGCTTGTTCTCTGTTAATCCTCCTGAACGAATCAGCATAAACTCTATCGCCAGTAATACTTACAACTTTTGATAGAAGAATTTCAATTAACTTACCAATAGTCATACGACTGGGAATAGACAAAGGACTTACAATTACATCAGGTATTAAAGTTGTATTTCCAATCTGATATGAAACTTTGAGTCTTACCTCTCCTCGCAGTTTTCTTTCGATTTCGAATTTTTCTCTTATTGTCTCGAGTTGTTTCCCAATCTCGTCTTCACTCATAACCATTCTAAGTACATTTACTCCATAATCGATTAATTCTAGTTGAGTTACTTCATTCACTGATATCACAGAACCATCGAACTTGGCATATATTGAATCTTTTCCTTTAGCAATAAGACAATCTCCTTCAGAGAATTCAGATCCTTCTCTAATCACAACACCAGGCTTATCAGATTTCAAAGCTATCTTGCCATCTTCGTCAACTATATTGATCAATCGATGAATAGTCTCTGCATCATGTTCAGGTAGACTAAAAGGTCCTATCTCTTTGAATCTTTTTACAACGGGTTTGTTAGTAATTGAATATGGCATGTCCCAAGAATCTAGAATCTTAACAAGAGTAGATTTCTGAGCATATCGAGATGCAAATTTATCCCCTATTTCAGGTATCTTAACCTGCCTTATTCGAACAGTTATTATAGTGTTATCTTGATGATCTGAAATATTAACTTTATCAATCATTCCCTGCTGACCGGGCTTAACATATGTAGACATATCATAGATGTGAGAATTAGTCTTGTTATGTTTATTCTTCTTGATCTTGCCGATGATACAATGACCTTCTTTCACATAAGTTCCAATTATAGGAACACCTTTACTATCGATAGCATGATAGTCTTCTTTATTCTTTCTCCCAGATATATGACGAAAGAACATCTCAACAGTAGAGCCTACAGCTTTCTTTCGGATACTCTTATAAGTATTGTATATGACTGTTGTGAACATTCCTCTCTCTATCGATTGTTTATTCAATATCATACCATCTTCCTGGTCGTAACCTTCATATGCTATGAGTGCAACTATTACATTTTCACCAGAAGGATCTTTTCCAAATCCGAGCAATTCAGATGCTGTTGTTGTAATCTGAGGACGACTGGGAAATGCTAGGGTCTTCATGTTCTCCATTCTAAAATCAATACTACTATATAAAGCACCAAGTGATTGTTTACCCATAGCACATTGATATGTATTCCTTGGAGCTTGTGTATGAGCGACGAAAGGTATCATGGCAGCAGCTATTCCAAAGATAGCTACAGGATCATATTCACAATGAGTGTATCTTCTGTTATTCTTAGAATTAAGATACATAAGAGCATTGGTCGTCTTTCTAATAGCTGCTTCTAACTCAGGAGATGATTCTGTTGGTATTTTGAGAAGTTTTTTCTTAACTCTTGTTGATACCCTTCTATCATTAAGAGCAGCTCTTAAATCATCTTTATTAATACCACTAAGTCCAAGAAGATCCTCCTCCTCGTCAATAGCAGCTGTAGCAGCTTGAAGAGAATGTTTATATTCATCTTTCTCCCTCATCAGATCACCTATAGTTTCAGCAATAACAAGAGTTTGTTGTTCAAGTACATCGATATACTCTACAGCTCCATTTTCTAATAATGTTTTCATATCTTCATCCCACATATCAGATTTAAGAATTCTTCCATGTTTATCTTTAAGAGGACCCGCAATGACTAACTTATCAAAATTATCAACTATGAGCAAAGGTCTTACTAGTCTGCTTCCATCGGTCCATATTCTGAGAGCTCCAATAGAATTGATATGAACACAAGTATGTTTGGGTATTCTAGTATTTCTTCTTAGTTTAATTAGTATACTTTTGACATTCTTAGCATTACACCATCCCATGAAGATACCATTGTACATACATATATCATCTCTCGCTTGTTTCACGTCATCCAATTCATTAGGTCCTCTACATTCGCTGGATAATAGAGAAATTATAGATTGTGACTCTACACTAATAGTAAGACTAGCTGTAATCGCAATTGCTTTGACTAAACCACATGATGGACCTTCAGGACTATCAGCAACTCCAACATATCCCACTTGAGACATTTGAATCTGTCTTATAGAAGCTTGTTTAGCTTTTCTCATTGTAGGAGCACTTATACGAGTAAGTTGGGTGTATGATGCGAGCATAGTCTCTCTCTTGAACTGTTCAACAATATTATCTTTTGGCTTTCTTGATGTTCCCCATTTGTTAGTTGAGAAACTTTCAATAAACAGATCTGTGATCTTGTTATTTGAATCTTCTACACATGAAAGTATCTTTTCTGGATCAGTCATGAATTTATCCTTGACAGAAGTAGCTATGTATCTTGTGTATTCATCGACTATTTCTGTGAACAGTTGTTCGATGATGACGGCAGCGGAATCAACTCTTTTGAGACCCCAATTATCCCAATCATCCATCTCGATAGAACCGATCATGTACATAGACATCTTAACTATCATTATACCAAACTGGTATAATTTCCTTTCAGTAAGATTCATAGTAGTAATAGTGTCTTCATTTTCATTTGCTTCAGTAAAAATCATATCAGTAGTCATGTGAGGAAATAACTCCCGTGTGACAATTGCTCTGATTTGTCTGCTTCTCTCAGCACCGACACCCGTTACTTGTTCATCTCTCAATCGAATCTTACCCGTCTTCTCGTTATCAATGTAATTATCGAGATCCTTTTGATTTTTCGATTCAACAACACTTCTATATAAGGAGAGCCATATTTTCTGTTTATCTTTCTTAATGAAGGGAACAAAATATTTCTCAAAGATTTCTTCCTCAGTCATGTCATTATTGAGGATATATCTGAAAAGAACAAATATAGGTATACCTGCTTTCTTTTTCTTTTTAACCACATCTTCGTCATCCCACATATGTTGAGGAAAGATACTAAGAAGACTAACTCTAAGAGCTTTATCATCTTCGATGATCCATATTTCACGTGAGCCCGCATTAGTATCACAAGTAATCTTCGTCACAATAATAGTCTTATTTTCTTTAACTCGTTTGATAGTGATAATCATATTCTTCCTTAATCTCTCTTGAAGTAAAAGGATTTTTTCCATACCCTTTATTACAAAATATCCAAGAGCATCTCTATTACATTCACCGTACTGTGAAACTAGTTTAATCTCATCGATTTCTCCAGTAGTGGGATTTGTTAGGTGACATGAATTTGATCCAAGCATTATTGGTACATTACCAGCAAAGATTCTAGGTCTGTTAGCTATTTCGTTACCATCTGGATCGATAATTCTTGCAGATGTGTATATACTACCGACATAGTTTTTTCCGTCTATCCTAGCTTCTAGAGGAAGGAATTTACGAGGTTTACCTGTTTTTGAATCTCTTACCATAGGTCTTCCTTCGAAGAAAGCTCCATAGAGTTCGAGATAACCTACATCTTGAAGAGATACTAACCTTTTCATCTGTTGAGGTATTCTCTTGCTAGTGAAGTTCGAAAATGCCTTCAGTATGTAAGATGTAAAATTCTGATACTCATAGTATGTCTTTATAAGGGTTCCTGATTGAGGATCAATAGTGATATTACCAGGTTCATCATCCTTTACTTCAGACACTTTCACCGTTCTTCGGATGATGGGTGGTGTAGTAAAGATATCATTAGGCAAGGAAGTCTTTTCATCATGTTCGTAGATAGAGTCTGTCATTTGTTAAGTTATGTTTAATATGCTAAAATAATATCAATTTTGTAGCTTGACTTTTAAGATATCAATCTACTAAATACCATCGAGGTCTTTTCATATCTTCTTCAGTTACTTTATTTATTGCACCATTTGCCAGCATGCTGTATAAATAAGGGTTAACTATTTTCTTTGTAGCTTTCTTCCCGAAGATGTACCTTGCGATACTTTGAGGTGATTTTGCACTATCTTCATCGATAGCTTCCTCCTCTTCAAGATAGTTTAATATTAGTCGATGAATATTTTCTTTGTTCTCGTCCAACATCAGTTCCTTGTAACCTCTAACAAGGTCATCAATAGCACTATTACTCATCTTAAATAGTTGTGGTTTGAGAATGATGTGCTAAAATTGAGTTAGATCATTTTTCCAATTTTGACTTAATTGGAGAACGAAGAAACCTAAATCAATACACAATGGAAAAGAGAAAAATATATGATCCTATCATATCATTTAAACACTTACCTGTAACCACTGCAACTTTTCTTATTCCTATCAATGGTGAGATTATTTCATATGATAACATCTTCTCATTATTTGACATTACTTATATGTCTCTACCCACTAATATTAAAGTAAGAACACACGATAAGAGAAGATTCAATATACCATTCTGTCCAGTTCCAGGATCAATATTATCTGTACGATATCAAGGTAATACTAGAGGTATCATTACATCTTTAAGTTCAGGATACTTCAGGAACTCTATTACTATGGATATTTCAACAAGAGAAAAGAATGTTAATATCAAACTATCATCTGACAATATTCAATTATGTGGAGCAAGATCACTTGATACAGCTATTGAAGCTGTCAATCATGTATTGAATCATGCTAATAAGATTCAAGATAATCTTGATTATATGAAATCAAATCCTGATCTTGTTGAGAAAGCTGTTGAATGGATGAAAAAGAAGACTATTGGTAAGAATGTTATTAGAGAAGATATTATTAGTAAGAAGATTAATCTAGTGTGTATTATGAATGATAATGAGATAATTCTGCCATGGTTTGATATAAGAGAAGTCAAGGAAGGGAGAATCATTGATCTTTTCTATTCTCTAGCTACAGAATTTGACTATCATTCACTCTTGATGAATGCTATCAGAAATTATTATACTAAGATATCATTGGTATGTTATAAACTTAGTATTAAATATAATGAGATTAGAAGAGAAATGACTAACTACAATTATGACACTGGATTCACTATTAATAGGAGAGCTTTATTTGAATCTATCAATATCTTATATGATAAAGGTAAAGTAGGATTCATTTCTCAGTTTTGGAATACAGTTCACAGTTATGTTATTGTATTTCTTCCTGTAGAATCTGACATTGGAAGACCTAGAGGTAAGAAACGCAAATCTACCATCATCATTTATAGAAGCGGAAGAGTAACATGCTCAGCTAGGAATCCGAATGAAGGAGAAAAATTCTATATGATGTTCTCAAATATGATTATGAGATTAGAACCTTGGATCAGAGTAGCAGAGGTTCGTGAGTATGTTATCAAGACTAAATACTTTGTGAAAGATTAGTTTTAAAACTTGTTAGAACATAGGAAGGAGAGCTCCATACTCATCTGGCGAATATCTAATCACTTCAAGATATGATGATGAAGAAACAAAGTTAGTTTCGATTACTACTAACTTTCTTTCAATCTCTGAGTATATCACATGATCAACATTAATAATTTCCATTTGTTCCACTTGTCTCATATTAATTGAATATCTATTCCAATGAAGTGCAATAGCTAAAGATTCTCCTAAGCTTGATGTATTCTGTACTAGATAAGATTTGTACATGTAAGGTTCTATAGTATGAGGATCAACTTTATCTTTTATCGTGAGACTAATTCTACCTTCTCGTAATTCATCTTCCATCCAGTTACGAAGATTCTTATCTCCAATTATCAGTACAGTATTAACATCTTCCCTGAAGAAGGATAGCTCTCCCACTATTTTTTCAGGTATCTTCTTCTTCAGTATCATTGAAAATGTCTCTTTCAGATGATATCTTATCCTGATATCGAAAGCATCGCAATATATCCATAGTCTTTTATCACGAACAAGAGAAGGGACAACGAGAGATACAAATTCGATTGCTTTATATATGTCAACATCATGAGGTAAAAAGTTATGATCTTTAATTCCAGAGATATCATACTCTTTGTACTCCCCTCCTGTTGAGACATACGATAAGAAGAACTCATCGATATTGCCAAAAGGATTATCTAATAGATAGATCGAATATATCCAGTCTATAAGCTGAAGGATAATACTTAAAACAATTTGCCTCTTATCATCAATAGCACTACTGCTCTTGTACCATCCTAAAGGATCTGGTGGAGTTTCCTTAACATCATCGATTCCACCTACAGCGTATACGAATATTCCATATCTGATATCAAGTATAGGATACCATATTCCATGAGAATTGAAACCTGAAGGACTGGTATGTTTGAATATATCTAAGATTTCTCTAACATTAGGTTGAGGAGGCATAAAATTTCTCTCGTTCAACATAGGAATGTTAACGGGTTCTGAAGGTATTACAGCTATGAAAATTTCAATATAGTTAACCTTTGTCAAGAATCCTCTTACTTTACCATAATTGTCAATGTATTGGTGTGTTGCGTATGACTTGAGAACCTCATCATAGAAGTATACAGAAGAGTATAGATCTGCTCGAAGATAAAATTTGTTCTTTTCTCCGCCTTCTCTGCTTGCTATGCTCCACGTGTAAGTCCCATGAGCTCTGAGGAATAGTGAATATAATGGTTTAATCTTATGAGAGTATATCCTTACGGTAGAGAATATCAATTCACATTGTTCTCCATCTTTATAGATCATAACCACATTCCTTTTTTTGTATGGTTTGATATGATGTATTCTATGTCTTGGTATCTCAAGCTCACCCTGTTTGGTGAATGTATAGATTGTTATTCTAAATAGTTCTTCCAGTGCTCTGAAATGTAGTCTTGGATCTAGAAATAAATTTACATTTTCAAGATCTTCTCGTATCTCTTCCTCAGCAAGATCGTACAATTCTTGTTTCAATACACCTAGGTTAATCTCTTGAGCCATTTGAAATCTCAGATCATGTATATACTTTAATTTATCTTTAGCATTACCGTATTCTTTATCCTCAATAGCTTCAAGAAGACATTGAAGAAAGCTAGATTTAGAATCAATCATTCCCAATCTTCTATATTCAATATCTTTCTGTTCATCTCCTATTGATACTAATTTATCAAGCTTAGGAGAGAGAACCCCTTGAGTAAGAAAGGATAATATCTTACTTGTCAAGGTGATCTTCTTACTTGGCTTCCTTTTCTTGATAACTTCTCCCTCTTTCCACTTCTTTATGGTAACATCTTGCGATGAAACGTATAAACATGGCACATGACTGTATACTTCACGAGTTTCTGTTGGATTTGGCCTTACACCAACAAAGGGATATTTAATATCACCAACGAAATAATAGAATCCACCATCTATATTAGGAAACTTAAGAACATTACCTTTTCCTTTGTATACTTTAGCTTCAGATTCTGATATTGATATCGGTTGTTTTGCAGGAGGACATGATCTAGCGTAACCTGAAGCGAATAGTACATTATCCAATTCTCTTAGAAGATCGAGTTTTGTTTTTCTCTCTCCCCTTTTACCACTTCTTCTCTTCCTAGCAGATGTAATCTTCTGTTGTACGAATGGTTTTGCAATAGTTGAAATGTAATTATCCAAGAGGAAAGAGTATTCGTATTTGATCTCGTATCTATCATATATGGTAATTAATCTTTTCATAGTTTCAATAAATGATGTTATGATATCTATGTTATCACTATCGATGATAGTAAAATTGATCATGTTCTCCCTTTCCTTCGACTCGTGATTTACAAATTTAGTAGTAACTTTTCCAGTCTTAGATTCATCTCTAGATTCAATTAAAAACTTATCTCCAGGTTCAGTATACATATATTCTACGTTGCATCTTAGGACACTTCTCTTTCTTTCAGTAGATGTGTCATCATATGTCTTATAACCAGAAGCAGTTCCCATAGTTGATGTAAACTTGAGTTGAATATGAGTCTTGATAGTACTAGTACTATCATCAACATAAAGATATTTATTTAGAACAGAGTCATTAAGAACTACGTCTAGAAATGATGATCTATCGAATTCGAGACTGTATATAGCAAAACTACCCTTTATCTTTGTCTTTTTGGTCTGAGTGAGTCGAGATGAGAATGCACTCTCGAGAAGTTCAATAGTCTTTATCTGATATATCTCTTGGACAGTGAGCTCAAGTTCATTCGTTTTCACAGTGTAAGTCGCCATTGAATAGATTGATTTTTCTATCCATATATTGATGTATATTTTTCCTGGAATAGCTGTATCACTAGCTGATAATATCGATCTCTTGATATCACCTCGATAGACCTTACTATAAACATTTTTGCCAGATTCCCTATAGTAGATAAATGGTATCCCCTCTGATACTTTCATTTTATCGAACAGTCTTATTCCATCCTTAGGACGAGTCACGAGAGAGTATACTGATCTAAACGATGATATTATGAATGCTGTTGAGTTAAAAAGTTCTAAATCAATGATAACATTCTGATATCCAAGAAGTTTACTTAATAACTTCATATCATTTCCACGAGAAATGTATTCTTGTCGAATCCAACTCTTATATCGTTCTGTAACGTTATACATTCCATCATTGATAAAATTCTTTACCTCATCGACATTCGATCTTATATTGAAGTAAAGCATGGCTACATTGATCTTATCAGACCAATGAAACCTCAGAAGTTCATAGATCTGGGGAAGAGTTAATTCGCCATCGATTAGCTCTTTCATTACATTATGAATGTTTCTCCACTTTGAATACAAAGCTGCTGAACAATCGTCCATAGAATATCCTTCATCTTTAAGAATTCTAGCATGTAGATGTTGAGGATTATCAAACCCGTACTCTGAAAGATTTTCAATAGTATATCCTTTATCAATAATTAATTCTCTCAATAACTGTTTGTGTTCGTCATATTCTGGTGTCCACCTTATAAGATGATTGATGTTAATCGATGATGTTAAAATAATAAGTTTATATTTAAGAGATGTCTCATCATCAAGATCGTTTCTACATGTCATTCTGGAGGCTTGTGAGTGAAACTCACTTAGGGCTTTATCATATTCCTCAAAATTCTTAATCTTCTTATAATCAAGTAGTGTGTAAATAGCGATGATGTATTCATCTGGGCTTAACCCACCTATCTCGAGAAATAATTCCCATCCTGATCTTGATGCGTTAATATTAGTATTTTTGTCAAATAGATAAGTTATATCTCTGCCTTCGAAACCTTCTTGATTAAGGCCTTGTTCCCTTAAGTCTTCAAACGATTCCATGGTATTTCCTTTAGTTCGAGAGTAAAATTTTATGGTAGATCAATTTTACTCTCAATAATGAAAACTAAGAGATAATACATTATTAATAATCAAATTACCATAAATAATATATGGATCATTGTACTCTGTAACTGCAAATAAGATAATAGACATGCTCATTAGACAGGGAGGAAAATGTGCTTTAAATGGATCAAATATGATGTCTATAATCAAAACTAATTCTTAGAAATTGAAAGGATATTACCTATCCCACTTTAACAATATTAGTATCGATAGTTTTAATAGTTAACTTAGAAAGAAACGATTGAAATCTCTCTATTGTCAAATATCAAGCTAGTTTTAGTGACTTTCAACACAATCAAAAATCATCATAATAATAATAATAATCTTCCCACCAATTTTCCATTACAATTACTATATCTTTTTGATCTCCATCAGTATCATTTATGAATAAGTTTCGATGTAAGAAATAGAATAGAGATAAATGTCTAATGGTCTTTGTTAAATTAATATTTCCGGAGTCCATATTACATTCAATAAGATCACAGTCATAAATACCTAATCTTGTACATTTTTCTATATCGATTTTAACTTCTTGAACGTGATTTAGACTTAGTACCCATTTCAAAGATATCTTCCCTCCTGGAGATAGTTCAGCAACTTTCTGAAACAAGGGTATGAAATTGGGATAAAAGTCTGTTTCGTGAGGAAAATCGGGTCGAACGGTAATATTATAGAAAGATTTGAAGATAAGTTCAGCAGCATAAAATTCTTTATGCTCTACGAGAGCATAATCAGTAAAGTTCCATTGAAACTGAGGCCAAAGCTTAGTTGCACCTTCAAGACCGACATCTTTATATATTATATAATACTCGATAAATTCATCAATCCTGCTCCAATATTCCTCACTCTCCAAAAATACATTTTTCGCTGTATTTCTCCATGTCTCTTCGTTTTCTCATCCACTCCATATTCGTCATGAAGCTTGTTTTTCCACAGTAACTCTTTTCCACAAACAAAGTTAAAGGACTGACTTGTCCGACATAATCGTGATATCTCTCCGATGGTTAAATTGGTGAATATCTTTTGAATTACATCTGAACATGATCTGTTCAGATAATTGAATTCCGAGTTTATTGTCTTACTCTCTGGCCTCTCGTGATAGAAATAAGACAAAAGGTGTAATTGAAACATTTTTGGTCGTATGGATTGATTATTGATAAATCAATTTTTACTATATTGCACCGATCTTTTAATATAAGCAGTTTAACTAGTTCCTACTACATCCACAGTTATAATTCTCTTCATAGTAGGTCTTCTCAGATTGTAATCGTAGAACGATATATCGTTTATTACCACTATTCTAAAAACTAATCCTGGATATGTTAATATTTCAGATCCTTTAAGACTTCCTATATCTTCTATGAACAAACATTTCATATCTTTTCTAATGGTGAACATAATTATACAACAGTCATCATTACCGGACATGTATCGTGGATTGTACGAACAAGTCATGAATCCTTGTTCTACAAATTCATCTCCTGGACGTTGATTCTGAGGCACATTAGTTGCATATCTGAATACTATAAAGTCCCTTATATTATTAGGTGCTGAATTTAGAGCATCGATAATATGAATGTTATTCCAAGTTGGATATTCTACATATGCTGATATCTCATCTACAGTATCTTCAGATAATTCAGACACATACAACTTCCCATTATTATATGTCTCTTGAGATACTAATCTATTCTCAATATCTTCACACATACCCTTGATCGATAGTAAGTAGATATTTAAATATTTACTGCCATAGTAGAGATCATCTAATGATAGCCATGAATTACTACATTCATCTAAGATCTTAAGTCTCAGAACATCTTGATATCTTCTATCTACCTCTACATCTTTCCAATCGATATTGGATTCATCTAAGTTGATCTTACCTCTTGAGTCTAAGACTATTATAACACCATCCATAGTTATTTCTTGATGTAAGTATTTCTTATTTACATCATTTCTTAAAGAGAGACATTGAATATAGTTTGCCTTGCTATCTAAAACATTGTATTCTATTTCTCAGAGTAAACTATTTAAAACGTTTACTTTGTATTATAAAGATGAAAATAGCTATCTTAGGAGGAGGATTGGCTGGCTTGAGTGTAGCACATAATCTTACTAAATGTGATTTCAATAATATCACTATTTATGAACGTAATTCGAGTACTGGAGGAATGGCACGATCAAAAAGATTGAATGGGATGAAACAAGTATCTGAAAAGGAATTACCTTTTAACTATTCATGGAGAATAGTCGGAAAAGAGTATCTTAATTTCAGAGATATTCTCAGAGAAATTCCAATAGATAATGGTAATGTAGAAGATTTACTTGTTGATGTATCTAAACATTGGTTTATTATCAACAAAGAGATTATTAAGATGGATGTATCTATATCCACCATTCTCAAGTTCTATGGTCGACTCAAAACACTATGTTTCACAGATCTAATTAACATATCCAGAGCATATCTATATTCTCTCATTACATGTAATGAGAGAATAGATACACATGATGATCAAACATGGGATTCTTTTATAGGTCCATTAAGTAAGGATGCTCATATGATGCTAATAGAATCATGTGGTCCTGTATTTGGAATTGATTATCATAAAGTTAATGCTACTTCTATGTTGAGCACTTTAAATGGTGTATCTTTCTTCATACCCAATCATAATCAGGTTCTGAATACCACATGGGATGAAGGCTTGTTCAAACCATGGGAGAAATATCTCAAAGGATTAGGTGTCGAGATACGACTGAATACTAATATTGAAAAAATAGAAATAAAAGATGATAAAATTATAGGTATTACTATAGATGATGAATCAGAAGAATATCAAGAAGAAATCATTGCTGACATATACTTTATCTGCTTACCTGTAGAAAGTGCTTATGATCTGCTTCGAAATAGTAAAATGGGTGACTCTCTACGTCATCTCAAGGATAATTCAAAACAGCTGATGACAAATTTAACTGTGTATTTCGAAGAGAGAATATACATGGAGGGTGAAAAATCATGTATTTATCTTCCAGAAACCCCTTGGAAAGTCATTATACAACCATGTGGAGAAATATGGAAAGACGATATCAAAACTAAATATGGAGTTGGAGATGTATGGTTTGTAGGTATTTGCTGTCAACATTGTGAAGGTACTTTGTACGGTAAGAAGTTTTCAGAATGCTCTATCAAAGAAAGTACTGAAGAAGTGTTATATCAAATGTATTCACATGGTCTTGATAAATTTCTTACTACAGAATCAGGTAAGAAATTCTCAAAAGTGAGAATATTAAATAGTAAGATGTGGGAAAGTTTTCATGACGATCTCAAAGGCCGCATATACACGACAGAACCTAAATTTTCTAACAACGTAGATACTTTGAAGTACTCTCCTCCACCTGAATGTCCTGAAATAAATAATGCTTACTTTGCCACATCTTATTGTAAGATAAGCAGGAAGATCTTTTTGATGGATGGAGCATTTGAAGCTAGTGCTATTGCCTGTAATACATTCTTTGATGAGATAAAAAGTGATGTTGAGAGAGTTAAAGTACATAAGACTAAAGCTAGATTTTGTACTTTAGAGGGACTAAGAATCGTCGACAGAATGATGTTTAAGAAAAGATTACCTCCGTTGAGTAAATATGTTCATCCTTTCTTCATCATTATTCTTTATTTCATAATCATAGGAACAATGATATTCAAAGTATTCTCCTTTTAAAATGAACTTAGTTTTCACGATAGCATCGGGTGTGTTCTTAGGCTTTCTAATAATCTTATTTATATCATTCATCGCAATTATCATAGCATACGCATGCTTTCGAGATCCAATGTTAGAAAGGAATATATTTCTAGTTAATGATGATAAAGTGATTGTTTAAAACAAAAATTGATCTATCGAAAGTATTGTTGCGAAACTATCAAAAGATGGATGAGAATAAAGTACCTGAGTCTGTTATGGTATCTGAATCTATAGATGCTTCATGGAGTTTAGTTAGAATAGCTACAGATAGGCCACCATTAGGTTGGAAAGATTTCTTCTCTCAGAAGGACGTACTTATTGAATTAGAAGCACTTGATAAAAGATTGAGTGTATTAGGAACTTATTTCCCTGAGAAGAAGAATATCTTCAAAGCTTTTGAATTAACTCCACTTGATAGCATTAAGGTAGTAATCACAGGTCAAGATCCATATGCATCCATCTCCAAGATAGATGGAAAATGCATAGCCACAGGATTAGCATTCGATGTAGGACCATTTAATCCTATTCCATCCTCTCTCAATAACATGTTTAAGGAATTAAGTGAAGATTTAGGTATCATTAAACCTTCATGTGGTGACTTACGCTCATGGGCTGTTCAAGGTGCTTTCTTGTTTAATATGTGCTCAACTGTTAAACCTGGAAAACCTAAGAGTCATGGTGGTATCTGGAGAGGTTTCTCATTGAAAGTTCTTAACAGGATACTAATAGTTAATCCTGATGTACCATTCGTATTACTCGGTAAAGAAGCACAGTCTGTCAAATCAGATATAAGGAGCAGATTCTCTACTATAGAAACCAGTCATCCCAGCGGATTGAGCTGTAATAGAGGATTTCTAGGTTCTAAGATCTACTCACAGGTGAATTCATACCTTGAAGCTAATGGAGTAGAGTCAATCGATTGGTCACTCTAGTTTTAAAATGTCAAACATATTTAAATCTAAATCCACCACTGACTCCTCCTGAACGACAAGCTGCTGAAATGATATTAGGACTGCAATTAAGATTAAGTCCAGCATCATGTGCATTAGAAAATCTAGCAATGAAATCATCATCCAAGCTTAACTGATTAACAGGTTTACCTGCTGATCCTGTACGATTTAGATGGAAAATACAAATTCATCACAATGTACTTTAGCCATCTATTACAGAAACATCAAAATTAGGTACTACTGATTTGTAAATTCGTAAAACATAGTAAACTTGCAAATTGACATAAATCAATATAGTTAAAATAGAAAGCAATGAAGTGTCAAAAATGTGTTCAGGAAGGATTGACATCAAAAGTGAACTCTCAAGGTGGAGGTTCAACAACATTTATGGGAATAAACTATTTTTACGATGAAGATGGTAGATATCATTATCATGATCCAAATATTACCACTCAGCTATATTATTGTGATAAACAACATAGTTGGAAACAAACTTCAAGTATGGAATGTCCTGTGAAAGATTGCAAATGGAATATTCGTGTTAATAATTGCATTCAAAGTTAGGTACTATTAGAATCTTAAAACTTGCAAATTGACATAAATCAATATATCTAGCCGTAATCAGGAAACGATGAAGTGTCAAAAATGTGTTCAGGAAGGATTGACATCAAAAGTGTACTCACTAAATGGAGGTTCAATGACTCATATGAGAACGAGTAAATATTATGATGAAGAAGATTTATATCATAATCATAATTCTAACGTATCACTAAGACATATTACT